>Ga0075436_100000117_pt1 | contig 47216 bp, 38 predicted proteins | sample RhiMethybrSRZTD5_FD_75303 | JGI IMG/M metagenome (GOLD analysis project Ga0075436, IMG submission 75303) | Populus rhizosphere microbial communities from Tennessee, USA - Rhizosphere MetaG P. TD hybrid SRZTD5 | ecosystem: Host-associated > Plants > Roots > Rhizosphere > Soil | place: USA...
CGAATCCGGGCGCGTGAGATCTTGCGTCGCGGCGACATCGGAAAAATCAAACACGTCCAACTAACTTTCCGGACAGATTCGCGTGCTGACGTGAATCGGCCGTGGAACTGGTGGTCAGACGTGAAGAAAGGCGGCGGGGCTTTGGGGGCGATTGGATCGCATGTCGTCGATGGCTTTCGCTGGTTGCTCGATGTGGAAGTCGCGGAAGCCTTCGCCAACCTCGCGACCCACATCCGGGAACGCAAAGACGAAGCAGAAGAAATGCGCGAAGTCACGACTGACGATGAGGTGAATCTGTTGCTGCGATTTATTGACAACGATCTAATAGAAGGCGCGATGGCCAATGTCTCGCTCTCGATGGTCGAAGCAGGCAAGCCGGAACATCGTGTGGAGATTTTTGGTGCACGCGGCGCGCTGATGATTGAAGAGGGCGGTGAGTTGTGGCAATCGGAAGTTGGTGAAGGTAAGTGGCGCCGCATCGAAGTTGACGCCGTCCAGGTTGCTCCCGGCATGCGCGACAGCGGCTGGGCGCGAGGTTTTACCGTCTTCTCACAAAAAATCGTCGATGCTCTGCGCGAAGGAAAAACAACAGTGGAAGGCGCCGCGACTTTTGAAGATGGTTACCACACGCAACTCGTGCTGGATGCCGGGCGCAAGGCGAATGAGAGTGGGTGTTGGGTGAAGATAAATCAGCCACAGACAAACACAGATTGACACCGATCAGAATTACCACTCAATCTCTTTTTATCTGTGTAATCTGTCCAAATCTGTGGACCGTTCTTACTGCTTTATGGCCCGCTCAGTTCCTGTCTTATCGCTACCGCCGCCGCCCCAAATCCCATCGAGCGATCCGTCTGATTGCACCTGATAAGTCACAAATCCGCAGCGCGTGCCGCCGATGCCCGCCGCTACGTTGGTGCCTCGCTTGATTCCCACCCCGTCTGTGTTGTTGCTCCAGACGAAATGATATAGATTGCCCGCCGGTTCGACTGTAAGCTTCGCTTTGTATTGCTTGCCGTCCGGATTTTTTCCGGCTGCATCGTACTCGCCTTCAAGGCCCGATCCACTGGTGCGGGTCGCGCTTTCAGTCCCCGCTTCGTTCGTGCCCCAGTAACCCCATTTACCATCGAGCGCGCCGTCATCTTTAATGTCATAGTCGACGACGCCGCAGCCTTGTCCGTTTGAGCCCGTCGTGTAAGCGACCGCGACGATGTTGCCATTTTGAACTCCCACACCGTCGTACTGCGTGCCGGCATTCCACCGAAACTGATAAACATCGCCATGCGCGATGACTTCCAGCGTGCCCTTGTAACTGCCGCCGTTCGGGTTACTGCCGGTAATGTTGTATTTGCCGGCGATGTTCGGCGCGGGCGCAGCGGGCGTCGTCAAAGTGCTGTTGTTGGAGTTCTTTGATTTATCGTTTGAGTTTGAATTCGAGCTGTTCGAAGTTGAGTTCGTGCTGCTGCTCATCTTGCAGCCGATCACGGAAGCGAGTAGCAACGCGAACGCGAATATTGCGAGTTGTCGGGAATCTCTTTTCATCGTCTTCTCCTATTCACAGGCGAGCGTCAAGTGCGGCGCTTATATAGTTCGTTCCCTGTTTCTTGTCAACGATTTCGGCAGTGTCTATAGTTGGCTGCTCTTATCAGAACCGGGGACCGCCGGGTTGCCCGCAATAGCCTCGGTGACTTCAACCGTGACGACAGGAAAAAGGAAAAAAGATCGAGTGCGCGTGGGTGTCGATACCGGCGGCACCTTCACCGACTTTGTGTATCAAATCGGCAGCGATCTGCAAATTTTCAAAGTTGCCTCGACGCCGGACGATCCTTCGCGAGCGATCAGCGACGGCTTGCGGCGCGTCGCTGATGAGAGCGGCGTCGCGTTGAATTCGATCGAAGTCGTGCACGGCACAACTGTCGGGACGAACGCGCTGTTGCAACGTCGCGGCGCGCGCACGGCGTTGGTGACGACTGCCGGATTCGAGGATGTGATCGAGATTGGCCGCCAGGCGCGGCCGGAGCTTTACAACTTGAATGCGGTGAAGCCGACGCCGCTCGTGCCGAGCGAGTTGAGATTTGGAGTTAACGCGCGAGTTACGTCAGCGCGCGAGATTCTCGAGCCATTGCGCGATAGCGAAGTCGAAGAACTCGTAGACAAGCTTCTGCGCGCAAACTGCGATGCGATCGCGGTGTCTCTTCTTTTTTCTTTTGTCTATCCGCAGCACGAAAAAAAGATCGCGAAAGCGCTGGCGAAGTTAGGCGTGCCGCTTTCGATTTCTTCGCAGATTCTTCCTGAATATCGCGAGTACGAGCGCACTTCTACGGTTACCGTCAACGCTTATTTGCAACCCTTGATGGGCCGATATCTCACGCGGCTCTCTGGGTACGCAGGCCTCCGGCCTGCTAAGACTGCGAAGCGCCAGCCGGAGGCGCGCGTGCCCACATTTCGGGTTATGCAATCGTCGGGTGGCAGCATCTCTGCCGAGGCCGCGTCGAACGAACCCGTGCGCACAATTCTTTCTGGCCCGGCGGGCGGCGTCGTCGGCGCAATGCGCGCGGCGCGAGCCGCTGGGTTCGCGAACATCGTCACGTTCGACATGGGCGGCACGTCGACGGACGTCGCGTTGTGCGATCGCGAGGGCCTGAGGTTGACTAACGAATCGATCGTCGCCGGTGTGCCCGTCGCGATTCCGATGATGGACATTCACACGGTCGGCGCCGGCGGCGGATCGATCGCCCGCATAGATGAAGGCGGCTCGCTTCGCGTCGGACCGGAATCGGCGGGAGCCTCTCCCGGGCCGGCGTGTTATGGGCGTTCACTTCTGCCGACCGTCACCGACGCGCACGCCGTACTTGGACATTTTCCGAGTGCAGCTTTGCTGAATGGTGAATTCAAGTTGAATGAAAGACGCGCGCGTGCCGCGCTGACTAAACTTGCCGTGGAAATGAGCAAGGCAGGGCAGCGTTACGTTAGTCCGATCGAAGCCGCGCACGGCGTGCTCGACGTCGTGACGGCAAACATGGAGCGGGCGCTGCGCCATATCTCGATCGAGCGCGGTCACGACGCCCGCGATTTCGCTTTGGTGCCATTCGGTGGCGCGGGCGGATTGCATGCCGTCGCCTTGGCGCGCGCGCTGCGCATCCCGCGGGTGCTGGTGCCGCCTTCGCCGGGAGCGCTTTCGGCGATCGGAGTTTTGGTTGCGGATGTAATCAAGGAGCAGAGCCGCACCGTCATGATCGAAGCCGCGGCTGAGAGTGAGCAGACACTCGAATTTGTCTTTCGCGACATGGAGCAGCAGGCACGAGTGACTTTGCGGCGCGAAGGATTCGCGCTGCCAAAACAAAGGCACGAACGCTCGCTCGCCGTACGTTACAAGGGACAATCGTTCGAGCTTCAGATCAAACAGACCAGCGGCAACATCGCCGCGGCGTTTCATCGCGCGCACCGCGGACGCTACGGATATGCTCAACCGAAGAATGCCGTCGAGATTGTCAGCGCTCGCGTTCGATCGATGGGCGTCGTGGAAAAGATCAAGCTGCGATCGGTTCAAGCATCATCGAAACGCGCCGCGCCGCAGAGCTTCGTCGAAACTTTTTTCGATCGAAGCAAAGTTAATGCTGCCGTGTATCATCGCGAGCAACTATCCGCCGGTGCCCGGCTGCAAACGCCCTGTATCGTGACTGAGTATTCGGCGACGACGTTGGTTCCTGATGGTTGCCGCGCCGAGGTTGATGGTCACGGGAATCTGATTGTTGAGTTATGAGGTCAGTACCGCCCGCGTGAGCGGGTGGGACATAGAAAGAATCAAGAGGTAACAAGGCCAGTTTCAGCGTTATTCCATCCGCTTACGCGGATGGTACTGACCTCCTCGCTTGTTAGGGTAACAACAGCCAATGTTCAGATTCGATCCGACAACTCTCGAAATCTACCGTGCGCTCTACACCTCGGTTGCGGAAGAGATGGGTGTAACGCTGCGGCGCACTTCATTCTCGCCAAATATCAAAGAGCGGCGCGACTATTCCTGCGCGGTATTTGATTCAGCGGGCCGCGTTATCGCGCAGGGCGATCACATGCCGGTGCATCTCGGCTCGATGCCGATGGCTGTGGCCGCGGCGTTGCGCGCGATCAAGATTGGTCCGGGCGATGTGGTTGCTCTCAACGACCCATTCGCGGGTGGGACTCATTTACCGGATGTGACTTTGGTGATGTCAGTGAGCAGTGAGCAGTTGGCAGTGAGCAGTAAGAAGAAGAGAAAGCTGCGAACTGCCCGCCGCGCACCGCCCGCTCTGTTCTACGTTGCCAATCGCGCGCATCACGCGGATATCGGCGGCGCGACGCCCGGATCGATGGGCCTGGCTACCGACGTCTACGGCGAAGGCGTGCGCATTCCGCCGATTCGGATTGTGCGCGGCGGCGAAGTCTGTGATGACGTGATGCAGCTGATTCTGACGAATGTGCGCAGTAGCAATGAACGCCGGGCCGACTTCGAAGCCCAGATCGGATCGTTGAAGACCGGCGAGATGCGGCTGCTGGAAATCGTCGAGCGGCGCGGCGAACGCGAAGCTCGCAATTATGCGGCGCACTTAATTTCATACTCAGCGCGGATGATGCGACAGGCGATCGCCTCGATTCCCGACGGTACTTATCGCGCGGAAGATGCTTTGGACGACGATGGAATTAGTGATCGGGAAATTCCGATTCGTGTGAGCATCAAAATCAAGGGCGATCGCGCGCGCGTTGATTTTGCCGGGACTTCGCCGCAAGTGGCGGGCGCAATCAATGCCGTCGAAGCAATCACGGTGTCGGCGGTTTCCTATTGTTTCCGTTGTCTGATCGGCGGCGATGTGCCTGCGAGTGCGGGACTGATGGAGCCCATCGAGGTAATCGCCCCGCAGGGAACCATCGTCAACGCGAATCATCCCGCATCGGTCGCGGGCGGAAACGTCGAGACTTCACAACGCATCGTCGATACGGTTTTCAAAGCCCTGTCACAGGCAATACCCGATCAAATTCCGGCTGCGAGTCAGGGCACAATGAACAACCTCACAATCGGCGGCATCGACCCACGCACCGGTGCGGAATTTTCTTATTACGAAACAGTGGCTGGCGGTATGGGCGCACGGCCAAAGCAAGACGGCATGAGCGCCACACACACGCACATGACAAACAGTCTAAACACGCCGGCCGAAGCGCTTGAGTACGCTTATCCACTGCGCGTGCGCGAATATCGAATTCGCAAAGATTCAGGTGGGCAGGGAAGGCAAAAGGGTGGCGATGGCGCGATTCGCGAAATCGAAGTGCTCACGCCCGCGCGCATGTCTCTGCTTTCTGATCGGCGCAAGCGCGCGCCTTATGGTTTGCGCGGCGGCAAAGACGGCGAGCGTGGTCGGTCTTTTATAATTCGTCGCAATGGAACTTGCGAAGAATTAGGCTCGAAAGGAAGTTGGTCGCTCGAGACCGGCGATCGCGTGCGGATCGAAACGCCGACCGGCGGTGGCTTTGGAAAATGAATCCACAGATTGCATCGGGTCAGTACCATCTGCGTGAGCGGATGGGTCAGGAAGCGAGCTTATTGTTTGCGGCTCCCATCGGCTCCATTTGCTCACGCAGATGGTACTGACTCTCTCTGTGTGATCTGTAGATGTTTTCTGTTTGGGAAATCAAACGCTTTGATTTAGACTGCCACGTCATTTTTCCTCTCCCAAAAGCAGAGGGAAATAAACACGGGGACCAAACAAAATAAATGAGTGCAACAGTAACGATGATTCGCGGTATTGAACCAGAAGAAAACGAAGTGCCGGCGCGCAAGGAACATCCGGGAGTCGCGCGCGCGGGATGGATTGAAGTCATCGCCGGTTCGATGTTCTCGGGTAAATCCGAAGAACTGATTCGCCGTCTGCGTCGCGCCAAAATCGCGCGACAGAGAGTCCAGGTCTTCAAGCCGGAAATCGATGCGCGTTTTTCCAACGATCACATCGTCTCGCATTCCGAGATCAAGCATGAATCGGTCAACGTGCGCACCGCCGAAGACATACGCCAAAGCGTCGCGCCCGACACCGAAGTCGTCGGGATCGATGAAGCACAATTCTTCAATAACGATTTGATTCCGATTGCGAATGAGTTAGCCGAACGAGGCGTGCGTGTGATCATCGCGGGGCTCGATCAGGATTACACCGGCAAGCCCTGGGAGCCGATGCCGCAACTGCTCGCCGTGGCCGAATACATCACCAAGACACACGCGATTTGCATGAAGTGCGGCCAGCCTGCGAACTATACCCAGCGCACTTTTGAATCAGAAGAGCGCGTCGCCGTCGGCGGCGCCGGCATGTACGAAGCCCGCTGTCGAACTTGCTTCGTACCACACGCGGACGCGCCGACCGTGCATGAGGAGTGATCTTTGATCGACTGGGATCGGTAGTAGATCCACAAAACAAATTAGAGAGTTAAAAGTACTTAAAGCGAGCTCGCTTCACTTTGACTTCGCCCGTTTTGCTTTCTTTAGTTATTGCGTGCGTCGCCTCTGTCGGAAGTCTTCCCCGGCGATTTGGTTTCTGCGCTTCGCCTCGGACCAATAAATCTTTCACGAAACGATCCTGAGACGATCCGCAGGCTGCCGCGGTTTCCGCAGATTTTCTTTTTTTCTCTGTTGCCTGAGTACCAACTTTCTTCGCTTGACTGGTTCGAGAGTTTTTCTTCCTTGCCATACTTTGCCTCTTGAACCAAGTCTAGGTCGCCACCCATGCCTAGTCAAACCCACACTCGAAAGTTCGTCGCTTTAACACCAGGTCGCCGTTCTCTGTGACTATTACGTGAGTTTTGTTTGCGCGCGAGTGTTGCACGCCGCTTTCGGCATCGGCATAACTGCCGAGATCGACGCGGCCACGTTGAAATAAATCCTCGGTGTAGGATTCAGCCGCATTTTGTGGCGAACGAGGTTCAATCGAACCAAGCGTCAGTGACGCTGAAGTTACCGCAAAGCGTTTCGGCTCTTCGGCAGTATGCACTTTCAAGACTGCTGCCTTCAGACCGAATTGCGCGCCGGAAATCGTGGCCTTCGGAAGTTCCTCGTCCCTCTTCATCGCTGAGACCGCACTAAACATCGCGGCACGCCTTGGCGTCGCGGCCATCGTACTCGTGGCTCCGCTAACTGTGGTTGCAGCTTGCAGTGACAGGATTCCGCGCCGCACGAACGCGCTTTTCAGAATATCTCGATACTTGCCATTGAACGGGGCGCTTTCGCCGGCCGCCAGCATGTGCGCCGCTACCTGGCTGAAATAATCAGGCACGACAGGCGCCGCCAGCACTCCCGCTACCAGGATCTTGGCGGCGTCCTGGGCAGCCTTTGTCAGATCGTTTGCTTTAGCCGGATTTCCTTGCGCACTGAAGATTCCCGCCAGCGCATCAAGGAATGCCGCAGTGAAGACACGCGAGAACGAATGCGGCTCAGAAGAGAGCTGGTTCGCAGGCGCGGACGGTGGAAGTGTCTGCGGGTCGCGATAAAAGAAGGAGTTCACCGCGTTGCGCAGGCAGTCGCGATCGACGGCATCAGGATGCTGCACGCGAATCGCGGCGCCCAGTTGTTCGGCAAGTCGCGAAAGCCGCGATGAGCGATTAAGCACCCCCTGAGTTTCACTGAAGACAGCTTGGCGGAACGACGCCACTTGCAGGTCGGACAGGATCGCACTCATATCGCCAAACGATTCGTGAAAGGCGGCAGCTTCGATCGTTTGTGCATCGAATAACTGCGGACGGATGGCGTCTAGGGCTGCGTGGCCCATCTCATGACAGACAACGTCCGGACTCTCGCCAGAGAAAAAAGTTCTCCCGCCAACGCTCTGATGAAAGAAGTGAAGGCCGGGCGCGTCACCAAAGCCGCCTCTGGTATAGAAAGCGTTCAAATCAACTCCGTCATCGAGGATCACCGGCAAGCGTATGCCAACATGCCATCGTGTTCCCGCCGGAAGAATGCCTCCCCAAAAGTCTGCCGTTCGCCGCAGCGCGCTCGCCGCTGCATAAAATCTGAAGTTGGCTGTGCCTGGCTGGTAGATACGCGGCGCCGGAGTCGTGCCACCAATTTTGAATGGAAGCGGTTGCGCCCCTTGATTAGGAGCCGGACCCGAAACTGGGGTCAGCGGCGGCTGCAAACGCGGGTCGCCGGGATCATCTTCCCATGTTGCCACCGCTGTTGCAGCGGATGGGCCAGCCGCTTTCTTGCTGCTCTTCTTTGTTGCCATGACGAGTTCCTCCAAAGGGATAAGAATTAGTGACTATTGCTACAAGACTCTCCGTCAATAGATTTCCAAAATGCGCCAACCGCACGAGCGCGAATCTATGAATTCAAGATCCTCAACGCCGCATTCATCACCGGTCGCAAATCCGTATCTCTCACGGTTGTTTCCGATCTGAAGTTGTGACTGCCGGAGGTGGTCGCGAATGCTGCGGTATCTGAGACCAGCGTTGCCTTCACGTTCTTGATTTTTTCTTCCAGCGCCTCAGTAGTTTGCTGGGCTTGCTCCTTCACCGCTTGCGAGGCATCAGCGCGCTGGGTCTGTCGATTGATTTCCTGTTTGAGCGTGCGTTCGTTTTGCTGGCCCGGAAGGCGACCGAAGTAATATCCGATAATTGCGAAAATGATTGGCTCAAGCCTCATCACCATCTTGTCGTCGGTTAGAGGCTTGAGCCACCCAATTAACGCCGCGGCGTACAACGCGACGAAGAGCAGTGTGAGGACCACCATGATCCAATTCTTTAGTGCATCGGGGGATGCTGGCGGGGGCGTAGGGTGAGTAGTTTCGGTAGACATCTTGGTTGTCTGTAACTGTTATCGGAAATTAAAAAGATTGCACTTGCAAAACTCGGGGGCAGCCGCTATATAAGGCCCACGCTTTCGTGCGAAGGCTGCTGGATTGATATCACCCGACGCTCGATATCACGTCAAGCTTTTCTCTTTCACCGGTTAACGCACCGGAGTGCAAACCAAACTATCAATCGGGAAGAAATTTTCTACGCAAACGCTGAGTTGGAAATGATGTCGATTGAATAGCTATTCTGCGTGCACTGGAATTGATCGTAATGTCTTCCCCCAATGACATTACCGGGCTGCTCGTTGATTGGAGCAAAGGCGACCAGCTTGCTCTCGAAAAACTGTTGCCGCTGGTTGAGAGAGAACTGCACCGGCTGGCCCACAGCTACATGCGGCGCGAAGATCCCGACCACACGCTGCAAACCACCGCGTTAATCAACGAAACGTATCTGCGGCTGGTCGATCAAAAGAAAGTTCAGTGGCAGAATCGGGCCCACTTTTTCGGCATCGCGGCGCAAATCATGCGGCGGATTTTGCTGAACTATGCGCGGGATCAGAATCGCTTGAAGCGCGGTGGCCGGGCAATCCATGTCTCCTTGTCTGAAGCGATGATCATGCCCGCGGAAAAAGATAGAGAGTTAATTTCGCTAAATGACGCGTTAATAAGGTTAGAGGCAATCGACGAGCGAAAGGCCAAAGTCGTCGAGCTGCGTTATTTTGGCGGGCTCAGCGTTGAAGAAGTTGCCGAAGTTCTAAACCTTTCTCCCATTACCGTCATGCGCGATTGGAAATTTGCCAAGGCGTGGCTCGCACGCGAGATGCAAGATGGCTGTTGACCTGCGAAAACTCGAAGAGATCTTCCACGTAGCTGTCTCAGTCGAACCCGACAGCCGAGCTGGCTATTTGGATGGCGCCTGCGAGAAAAACGAAGAACTCCGCCACGAGGTTGAGTCGTTAGTGGCTGCGTACGAAAGCGGCAGCGACTCGCTCGAGGGGAACGCGGTCACTATGGCGATGAAGGTGATCGGGTCGAATTCGACCGATTCAATGATTGGCCAGGAGATCGGTCCTTACAAGATTCTCTGCGCGCTGGGTCAGGGCGGGATGGGCTCAGTTTACCTGGCGCAGGACAGCCGGCTGGATCGAAAAGTCGCTTTGAAGTTTCTTTCCGGCGATTTCGTTGTCGACAATTGGGCCAAACGTCACCTGATCAAAGAAGCGCAAGCCGTCGCGCGTTTGGACCACTCAAACATCTGCGCGGTTTATGGGTTCGATGAGATCGGCGATCACAGCTTTATCGTGATGCAATACATCGAAGGGCAAACGCTCGCCGATTTAATTCGTAAACGATCGCTCAAACCGGAGCAGATTGTTCCGTTGGCGCAGCAGATTGTCAGCGCGCTTGCCGAAGCTCACGCCCACGGCATTATCCACCGCGACATCAAACCAAAAAACATCATGGTCACTCACCACGAGCAGGTGAAAGTGCTCGACTTTGGTCTGGCGAAAACCGTCCCGAAAACTTTCGACGATACGACTGAAAGTATCAGTCAACTGTCAAAAGACGGTTTGCTGGTGGGCACGATCGCTTACATGTCGCCAGAGCAACTGCGCGGAGAAAAACTGGATTATCGCAGCGACATCTTCAGCACGGGGACCGTGCTTTACGAGATGGCGTGCGGCAAGAATCCGTACGCGCACAAGACTAATGCGGAAGTTATTTCCGCCATTATGAGTCGCGAGCCGGAATCGCTGCGGCAGGTGTCCATCAATTGTCCGAAGGATCTGGAGCAAATCGTCAGCAAGTGCCTTCATAAAGAGCGCGCGGAACGTTATCAATCAGCCGTCGAGTTGCTAATCGACCTCGAAAACATTCAGAAAGGCATTGCGCTGCCGCCAAAGGTCCATCGGTACTTGACTCTGAGATCGGCGGCTCTGGCAGCCGTGGTGCTGCTGACGTTTGGCGTGGCGGCCTACCTGTATAGTTCATTGCGCGCCTCTGGCCACACCCTGGCAGTGACGCCGATAACGTGCGAAGAGGGCGTTGATCCCAAGCCATGTGTGACGGTCACCGAAGAATTAGTGAACACGCTTTCGCGGCGAAGTGGTTTGCGAGTCATGCGTTCGGAGAGGCCGCCATCGCTCTTCGGACCGAACGCGGCGAGTCCGCAAAAAATCGGAAAAGATCTGGACGCCGACTTCGTGATGTATGGGAAAGTTGGCCGCGGCGAACAGGGACATATACTCACAATTCGCGTCGTGCGCGTCAGCGATGGATTTCCTATTTGGGAAAGAGGTTATCCCTTCGAACCTGAGCAAGTGTCCATGCTCCATCGACAGATCTCGCTCGAGACGGCTATCGAGTTGCAATTGCCCACCAATGAAGATGACAAGGAACTCCTGGAACTTATCGCGGCAAAAAATGACCACCGCCCCGACGCGTACAGCCTCTACCTGCAGGGTCGAAGGAACTGGGCCTTGCGAGATGGCGAGAATATCAAGAAGGCCATCGATGATTTTCGAAGGGCTACTGAACTGGATCCGAGTTATGCCGAGGCTTATGCGGGCCTTGCTGATTGTTATGTGCTGATGACAACGGTGGCGTTTGGTTCATTGGCCGGCCCGGACGCGATGACGCGGGCGAAATGGGCGGCCAAGCAAGCACTTACCTTCGGACCGAATCTGGCCGAGTCACATAACGCGTATGGCTCAGTTCTGTTAAAGGGTGATTGGGATTGGGAAAACGCAGAGAAGGAATTTCAGAAGGCTATCGCGCTCAACCCTGAATATCAGCCCGCACATTTCAATTATGCCGCGCTGTTGCGAGTTACCGGCCGGTTTCAAGAAGCTTTGCGCGAAAGCCAAATCGCCCTGAACCATGACCCGTTTTCCGGAGCGGCGATTATGAATCAATGTCGGGCGCTGTATGATGCGCGGCAATTCGAGCAGGCGGACGCATGTCTCAACCAACTCGCAGTCGACCGGCCTGATTATGCCGGCGGAAAGTATATGCACGGCATCGTTTATGACGCGATGGGCCGAACGCAGGAAGCTACTCAAATATTTGAAGAGATTTACGCAAAAGACAAAGCGTTTGGCGGCGCGGTGCTGGGTTACACGTATGGAATTTCCGGCCGGCGCGCGGAGGCAGAACGGATCCTAAATGAAATGTTGCAGTATCAAAAAGAGCATTACTTGCCCGACCACGAGATCGGAATAATCTATCTTGGGATGGATGATTTTGAGCACGCGATTCCCCTGCTGCGCAAAGCAGTGGAAGATAAGTTTCCACCCGCCCAAGCCTTCTTTTACTCACCCACGTTCGAGCGGCTGCGCAAAGATCCAAAATTCCCAGAGCTGATGAAGTTAGCGAAGCTGCCTATGCACGTGCAGACTGCATCCGTCGCTGTTTCAAGTTCATCAAGATAGAATTCAAGCTGGCTTCTGTTTGGAGGGCGCTGGGCCGTAACTGAGGCGTATCTGCGAGCAGCGATTCCACTAAGCGCGTGAGTTCGAGAGGTGTTTTGCGCCGTAATTTGAAAATCCGAACTGGGTGTGCGTCCTCGAACATCTGTCCGCTAATCATCAAAAACAGAATTGATCCCAGGGCGTAGAGATCGTCGGTTAATCCCGTATGCGACGCTTGCTTGCGCGATGCGAGCGGAATGAATCCTGGCGTTCCCCAAAGGGAGGTGTCCGGTCGAGAGATACGCTCAGCTCCTTCAAAATCAATGGGCACGATATGGTCCGTCCTGCTAACGATCAGATTATTGGGTTTGCAATCCCGCCATGCCCACCCTGCCCGATGCATTTGCGCGAGAAAGGCGGCAAGCTGAATACCGAATGCGAGCACGCTTCTGATGGATAAGCGTCTTTTCTGTCGTAACAAAAGGTTGTGAAGGGTTTCGCCGTCAACGAATTCCATGACGAGGTAGACATTGCCTGCGACTTCGAAGCGCGAGTAAACCTTCGGCACCTTGATGTTGCATCGTGATAAGCGTGAGAGAACCCGCTCTTCGTTGCGAATGCGCCAGGCTCCATCGCGTCCTTCCCAATCGAGTTCGCCGTGACGGCGTCCTTCTTTCAACAGGAAAAGTCTAGGCGGGTTAGATCGTACGTCGATTGCTTGATAGACGCCGCCTTTTCCTCGTTGTACCAATGCACGCACAACCTGAAACGAACTGGGGGTGACGGGTTTGGATCTTCGTGGTTTGCGGTTGCTCGCAAGATTCTGAAACGGATCGGAGACCCATGGCGGTTTCGGATTCTCGCGCATATCCGGCACCAACTCTCCACCGGCGGACAACACCGCCGGAATTAGCCGGCCATCGCGCTCAATTTCGAGGTGCTTAAAAGCGCCATACCGGTAGTAGATGTTGCTCGCGTCGCCGAAACGCAAATCAAATGGGACCGAGGGAGCTCTAAACCGGAAAGTGAGTTTGTCTAAACGCCGCGCCAGATGAACTGCTTCGCGGTTGTCGCGAGGATAGACAGTAATGACTTTGCCAACCTGACTGTAGCTTTGTTGCAACCCAGAGTTCAGCGTAATCACATCCGTTAGCGAACGCGCGGCTTTGAATTGAACCCCGCATTCGCTGAGAGCGGGCGCGATGCGCTCGAGAATTCGTGGCGCATTGAGAATCGTGGCGGAAACATGAAGTTTCCACCCCTGATCCGGATCGCCCTCCACGCTCGATCGGCTGTAACGCCAGATGGAGTTGTCATCGGAAATGGGCAGGTATTCGGCGCACAGATCGGCCCATGTTTTTTCGAGACGCTCACGCGCGCCGAATCGATCAGTCACGCCGTTCTGATGGTCATGCGCTACGACCATGTCTGATACCCAGACTGCTTAGGCCGAGAGCATGCCTCACACATCAAGCCTCTTGGTCACTCTCATCTGCAGCGTTCCCGTGGTTTCGTCAGTGCACATGCCGTTTGCCACCAGGTATGCCCGCGCTTCCTGACGGTCAGCGCGTTTATCCTCGGGATCCTCGGCGGTTGGTACTAATCGGGCAAGTTCAGCAGGAACGTCAGAATCGGCAAACAATTTCATGTAATTCACCCAATCCTCGGTTCCGCCGAGAATGGCTTTCATGGCCAAACCATGAAGCATTTGAGCAGTCGCAGAATTGGGGGCTTCGTTCTGAACTCTTTCTGCATATTCTTGAATTTTGTCGCTGATTGCCATTGTAAAGGTCTCCTTCTTTTTGATTTCAGTAACTATAAGACTTCTGCGAGTTTAAAAAGCTGCGTGAGATCGAAGGTTCCGTCGCCCGGGGGTGACCACTTCGGCTCGCTCAGGATTGAGTCTGGACTGCGGCGCACCAGCTCATACAAGACTCCTGCGACGATCGTGCTGCCAACCTCACCCAGGCATAGACCGTCTTTCTGTTTGGCGGCTTCCGCCACGATATAGAACCAGAGGGGAGTATTGCTCGATAAGCCTGAGTCAATGAGAATTGCTCTTTGTTGCGGTTTGACCGTCCCCGCAATACCTTCGATTTCCGCAGCCGTTAGAACCTCTGCGCCTAGGGCCTTTGCTACAGCTTGTCCAGTGGGCAGGCCCAACAAGTATCCGCGGAGTAAATCCAATGCTGCCAGACTGAGCGTAACTGGCTGGCCGTGGGAATCGATCAAGTGGAAAAGTGGCTGCACCAAACGCGTGTCAATGCGGCGAGCAACATTTTGACCGCCGGGAATGAAACGGCTCCAATCAATGATCCACTCCTTTATGACGGGAGGATAGGAAGACTTTCTGGGCAGAAATAGTTGCGAGAGCCTCACCTTGTCGTAACTCTCATTATAGTTGTAGCGATTCCTTGCCATGCTGTGGCCAAAGCGAAAGGCTGCCACGGAAAATTCGAGCGGCATAACATGTTGATCCTTCAGCCGCCCGACCATATCGATCTTGCCTCCCTTAACCAGCTTGAGCACATCAGCGTCCACCACTTTCGGCAGGTAGTCTTCGATAACCAGCCATTGGAAATACTTGCGCAGTAGTCGTTGTGCGCCCTCGAATGAGTTCTCAGATTTGGCCAACGCGTTGTGCGCCCGGAGAAAGGCCACATGCAGCTGAGAAGTAATCAGGTTTGCGTCGTTACGCCGGTCTCCAATTTTGGCAGTGAAACTCGGTGGCTTCTCGCGCAGCAAATCCGTGCCTGGACTACTGCCTGCCGCCGCGCCCAAGGCCATTTCCGCTCCATTAAGCGGAACCGGATAGCATTTACTCTGATCATCGAGGATTGGTCCATAAATGCTGTCGAGATCCAGCAAAGCACTCCTCGCATTCTTCAAATTCGGAATCTCTTCCCTCGCCAGGGGAACTGTGTCCGATGACAGCGGCGTCTTATTCGTCGTGCTTTCGAACACGATCTCGTGCGTTATGAACTGACCGAAGTATGAATACACCGACGCAATTTTCGAATCGAAAGCGGGCTCGGCGGGCGTGGTGAGTTCTGTCGGCTCTGGATCAGTCATGGTGGCTCCCAGATCGATCAGAGCCTGAGCAATCGCCGGGTCAGTTGGAAGCCGGTCTGAAGGTGAGTTCTGCAGTTCCGGAAAGAGGTAATCGAAATGAGTTATTTCCGGACAAGCTACGGTGCCTGCCGCTACATTTTCGGTTGTCAAGTCGGTGGGAGCTGCGTGATCATCAAGCAAACTAGAGCCATGTGACAGTCGTCTCATAGGGGATCTCCATCTGAGCTAAGAACCTCACGAGTTAGAGATTCTGGGGCTCGCTCGGATAATTGATTGCGAGTGTCCTGTTACTCTACGCCCCGATGAAAAGCAAAAAATATCATTTCAGCCTTTATTAGGCACTTCGTTTAGGTTCAAACCGGAGAGAATCTCACCCAGATCATCGTTCACGCTGTGTCCCGGGACCTCGCTTTCGGATTAGTCAATCACCTGGACTACTTACTTTGCTTGCGCGAAGCGCGCAAGAAGACTCGCGACGAGCGTTCTTACTAACAACACAACTTCGCAAGTTCGATCGCGGAGACAACTTTCTGCTGCCGGCAATCTCTCCAGCGCGCGCAGAGATCTTTTCAGTTTGAAGGGAGAATAGTTATGAACAGGAATGGAATTGGTTGGGTGCTCGGGCTGGTGTTAATGATCGCGATGCCGATGGCAATGTTTGCCGGCGGCTGGGGCGGCCACGGCGGACAAAAGCAGGACCAGGATAGATATCGGTTGGAAGGACCGTTCACGCACGGGAATCTTTCCGTGTTTTTGATTCATGGCCAGGACAAGATCAAGGGAGCAACTTTCATCACCTTGCAGGAAGCTTTGGTGCAGAGGAAGGTGATCGTACGCGAGACGCGCGAGGTCAATGAACTCTCGATTGAAAACGTCTCGACTGAAGAGGTCTATGTGCAGTCAGGCGACATCGTCAAGGGCGGTCAACAGGATCGCATGATGGCCGTCGATCTGATTCTGCCGCCGCGTTCAGGCAAGATTCCGATCTCGGCATTCTGTGTCGAGAACGGGCGCTGGAGTCAGCGCGGAAACGAAGCGGCTGCGGTTTTCAATTCATCGTCGAACAGCGTGGCGAGCCGCGAAGTGAAACTCGCGGCGAAGATGAAGGAATCACAAGGGGAAGTTTGGAAGGAAGTCAGCGTCGCGCAAGACAAGTTGAGCGCAAACACTGGTGGAAACGTAAGATCTGATGCGTCACCGACAAGTTTTCAACTCGCATTAGAGAACAAAGATGTGCAGGCGAACGCGGACAGCTATGTGAAAAACTTAGGCGGACTTCTGGACACGCGAACCGATGTGATCGGTTATGTGTTCGCTCTCAATGGCAAGATCAATAGCGCTGATGTTTATGCGTCCAGTGCGCTGTTCAAGAAGCTTTGGCCGAAACTTTTGCAGGCGAGTGCAATCGAAGCTGTCGCGGAATCACGCGGCGGTGAAAAATTCGACGCGCCTAAGCCGGCGGAAGTGCAAGGCTTTCTTGATGACGGATCGAAAGGCGCCGAACAGGAAAAGAACGTTTCCAGCCGGGTGCAGATGGTCACGCGCGATTCAAAAGACAACGTCTCGTTTGATACTCGCGATCGCGCAAAGTCCGATGTCGTAGTCCATCGGAATATCATCAAGAAGAACTAGCTTTGGAGTGCGCCGGCAGAGCGAAGCGGCGACGGCGCTTTGGACTTTCAAAGAACTCAGTTGTTAGGAGAAGTATCAGGAGATTGTGATAATCAAGACTGCTACGCGCCTTCTGATAAACTATTCAAAGCGCCGTCGCCGCTTCGCTCTGCCGGCGCACTCCAAATCAGTGCACAATCTTCGTTGAATACAGAATTCCGTAAAGCTCATCCTCGTGCTTTGGAAAATTAGCGCTGCTCGTCGAAAGAATCAGCGTAATCATCTGAGTAGACCCGGCGTACTTTCGGTAAGCCTGCCACTCGAGCCGGCGAATATCGTCCGCCATCTCCTGCTTCGACTCGCGAAATCCAACGCCGCGCACGCCGTCGATTTCAAGCCATCTCACTTCGTCGTATTTGCCGATCTTCTGCTGAGTCTTGGCGCTTTCAAACATTGCTTTCAGGCTGGTGTCGACGAGATTTTCCATCTGCGGCAGCGGTGAAATCGCGACCGTGAGAAACGCCCCATTGCCGCCGTAATTGAAACTTTCGTTTCGTATCTCCTGTTTCTTCCAGTTCGCCGGCAACGTCCAGGTGATGCCCTGCTGATCCCATTTTGCTTCCTGGCCGTTCGCAATCGCAGCTTGCTGGGCCGCCGTAGGATTGGGTTTTTCAACCGGATCGTCGCCGATTTTTGACGGATTGCCGGACGAAGATGATGAAGACGAGTTGTTGTTGCTATTACTCTTCAGTTTGCTCGTTAGATTACAAGCCGCAACCACCAGGAAGAGCATCACGAGAACCGGAATTTTTTTCATTGAAGCACCCACAGCAGATTTTTACGTTAGAAAGCAAGCGCCTTGTACGATAACGAGTGGCCAGAGTCAAATGGAATCGCCGGGTTAGCGTCGGATGCCCAAGCGTTAGCCAGGACTGGTACTGCGCAGTTTGACTCAATGCAATATTAGTCAATCTAACGCACGGTGCAGAAAACGCAGTTCTTTAGCCGCCTTCAGGTGGCTTGCCCGCAGGGTTCTTAGACCAGCCGTTTACGGCTGGGACGAGGTACGAGCGAAATCCACAGGCCGTTTCAACGGCCTTACCATTGATTGCTAAAGAACCGCCATTTGAAGCGCGCTCAAGCGCGCTCATAAAGAGTGTCATTGTCTGGCCCAGCGCTAAAGGCGCTGGTCTAGTAACCCTGCGGGTAAGCCATCTAAAGATGGCTTATAGTTACGCATTCCATCCGTCTTGAGAACTAAACCGTACTCGATAGCCTATTTCTCTTCCGGTTCGATCGGGCTTCTGACCCGATCCCTTTGCGTGTTATCCTTCCGTCGTTCCCCTTTCAGCTCGTCGACCGTGGCGCAAATTGGAAATTTGCGAGGCAGTACATTGTTTGAAGCCTGAAATAGAGGATCACTATGCACAATCAAAGACGAATTCTGTTCTGGATGGAAATAGGAACCGTGGTGTTCGCAATGCTCTTGATCGGAGCGTGCAAACCCATGAATATGACCAACGCGAATACCAACGCGAATACTAACGCGAACGCCAACTCGGCAGCGAACAACGACAACGTCAACGCGAGTTCGGACAACGCGGGCCCATCGATCAATACGCGCGAGCCGGAAAAGTATGGCGCGACGCTGGTGCTCAGCATGGAAACGGAAGGCGGCGACAAAACGATCGGCATCCCGTCTCTGTCCATTCAGGTCGCTCGCAACGGCGATGACCGGCGCGTTGAATTCAAGTTGCCGGATGGCTCGCCGCTGGTTTATCTCGATCATGCGAATCACAGCTACGTCATTCTGCCGTCGCGCAAACAGTATGCGGAGCTGACGAAGGAAGCGACGGGAATTCAACCGCAGAAGCTGATCACGCCCGGACAGTTGGTCGAAGACATCAAGAGTAAGCGCGGCGTTGAGCGCGTCGGCGACGAGACCATCAACGGTCGCGCGGCTGAGAAGTATCGTTATGCAGCATCGACCAACACGAGCACTAAAGCCGGCGAAGTCAAAGCCGAAGCATTCGTGTACGTCGACAAGGAGACTGGCCTCCCTCTGCGCGCCGAGATGAATGCCAAGAGTTCCGGCGACGTGAAAGGCATGAACGCCGCGCGCGTCGTGGCCGAAATGCGCGATATCAAAACCGATATCGACCCGAGCATGTTCCAGACGCCGGCAGGTTATGAAAATGTTCCGCCGGAAAAAGTTCGTCAGCAGATCGATGCGTTGACGAGCGCGCTCGCGGCGATCATCAAAGCGATGATTGCTAACGCCGGCGCCACTCCGATGCCCAGCGCATCCGCCACTCCGCAATGAAAAAGATTCTTCTGACGCTGGTGGGTGGTTTGATTCTCGGCGCTTTGGCGACCGCTTATTTTCTCGGCGCACCGCGCGGTCGCGCGTTGCCGGGCATTCCGCTCAAGCCGCCCGATCGCAGCGGAGATACATCAGGGACAGTCGCAGTCACGATCGAAGAGAAGTTTTTCGATTCGCTCCTGGGAACGATCTTCAACAAACTCGGTCCGCCGCAACTTAAACTTTCACAACTCGAACCGCAATCAGGAATTCAGCCGGCCTCGTTTCAAGCGTCATGCAGCGATACCGTCGTGCTGAATCCGGAAAGCGGCAGCACAAAAACCGGGGTGCGATTCACCGGGGGTAAGATCGTCGCGCCGCTCGCGTTCTCAGGCAGCTACAGCATCCTGACGCGCTGCGTGCAATTTAAGGGTACCGGCAAAGCCACTGTTGATTTGTCGTTCGATGCGAGCAAGCAGACGGTCTTTGGCGCTTTGAATGTTGAGGAAGTGGCGCTCGACGACGTGCCGCCGGTCATCAGCACGCTGGTGACTGCGTTTGTGCGTCGCGCAATCGCCGAGCAGCTGAATCCGTTCGAGGTCTTGCCCGTGTCGCAACTCGCGCTTTCGCTTCCCGTTCAGGCCAGCGGCGGAACCGTCAAAGCAAATGTCAAAGACGTGCGCTCGGAAGTTCAGGAAGGCTCTCTCAAACTTTATCTGACCTACGACTTCAGCGCCGAGAAAAAACCCGCCAGCTAGATAAATGTGTCAGTACCGGGAGCGGTAGCGGTAGCGGATCCACGTTCACTCCTTTTCAACAACGACAAATAAAGAATCTGACTCCAAATGACTCTTTTGATCCGGTCGCTACCGCTCGCGGTACTGACACATATTCCTCAAAAAACTTTATCAATCGCCTGAAACGTTTCGCTGTCCATCGCCATTCACCGGCGAAGACAGACGCTCTGACCATTTGAGAGCAAAACAAAAGGGAGGACATATGAAGAAAATTCTTGCGATTGCGCTATTGTCATTTGCGATTACGGCTTGTGAACCAAACACGACGGACAATTCGAACGCGGCGAGGCCTGCGAACACGCCTGGAAGCACGCCCGCGGCGAGCACTCCGCTGCCGGAAGCAAGCCCGGCGGCGAAAGTCGAATTGAAAGCCGGCGACAAGGTGAAAGTCACGATGAATGGAATTTTGACGGAAGCGACCATCGTCAGCGTCGATGAAAAGGCGGGCAAAGCAACGGTCAAAATTCAGGGACAGAAGGAAGACAAAACCGTCGCGATTTCGGATCTCGTAAAGCAGTAGCGGCGCCGGTGATGAGGGCAACTTGGAACTGTTGTCCTCATCAAAGCGTTGTTTGTTTTCTTCCCTCTCCCCCTGGGAGAGAGTTAGGGTGAGGGTTTACGGCGTACCAACAGGAAATTATTTCTTGCCGTTCGCGTAACTTCGTCCCTCACCCCGGCCCTCTCCCAAAGGGAGAGGGAGAGAGAATCGTCGTACATTCATGTCACCTGCGCGAAAGCTCAACGATCTGAGACAGGACGACTTTGAACGGTTGCTGTCCTGGCTCGATCCTGATCGCGAACGAGCCGGGCTGCTTTACGAAAAGATTCGCCGGCGGCTGATTGCGATTCTGGCTGCGCGTGGCTGTGCTGAAGCCGAAGCACTCGCCGACGAAACGATCGATCGAGTTTCGCGGCGCGTCGCCGACATTCAGGCGACGTACGTCGGTGACCGGGCAATTTATTTTCTTGGCGTGATGAATAATGTGCATCATGAATATCTGAAGCGGCCTCGAGTGGCGCAGCTCGTCACACCCGATGACGATGTTGAGAAGAAAGAGCGAATCCATTTGTGCCTGGATAATTGTCTCAACAAGTTGGCGCCGCACGCGCGCGAATTAATCGAACAGTATTACGCTGAGAACAAGCGAGCCAGGATCGATCTGCGAAAGTTGATTGCGCGAAAACTTCAGATCAACTCGAGCACGCTGCGCTTGCGCGCGCTGCGCATCAGATCGAAGTTGCAGGAATGCATTCAGCAATGCGTGGAAACATCAGAAGCCTGACTTTATTTACGGCTGATCGTGTCAGAAGCCCGACCGTCAGGGAGGGCAACGTTAGCTACGAGCAATGACCGACCAAACGACCAATTCGATTAGCTTCTCGGACGACACAATTCGCCGTTTCCTGCTGGGGCAATTGACCGTGGCCGAGCAGCCAATCTTCGAACAGCGTCTCTTCACCGACGATGCATTGGAAGACCGAGTTCGGATGAATGAACTGGCCCTGACCGACGACTATGTTCGCGGCCGTCTGACTGTTCAGGAGCACGATCGGTTCAAAGAATTCTTTTTGTTAACCACGGATCGCGATCGACTGCTCGCAGTTTCCCAGGCGCTGAACGATCGATTTGCCGCGGCGCCGCGGACGCATGCAACTCCCAATCTGAGAACGTTGTTCGATCTTGAGCAGCCAGCCTGGCGATACGCCTTCGCCACGTTATTGTTGCTGTTCGTGTTCGCCACGTTTTGGCTGGGCGTGAAAGAGCCGCAGCTAGTCAAACGTATATTGACGCCAGGACGGATTGCGCCGCGACCTTCCCCCACACAAACGCCGGTCGTAACGCATCACTCGATCACACCATCTGCGCCGGCGCACGCCGAGCCAACGCCAACGTTGCCGCCGCATGAAGTTGGCGAGCCTGTAATTGTTCTTGAACAGAGCAACACGAAGGACAATCTCGCGCTCGTGAGTTTGCCAAAGAACCGAAGTTACGTGCGGGTGGAACTCGTGTTGAATCAAAACGGCGCCGAAACCTATCGCGCCGAGCTTTGGAATTCAACTGGCCAGTCGTTATTCAGCGCGGATGCGCTGGTGCTTGCGAATGGAAAAGTCACTGTGGATATTCCGGCGAGTGTCTTACCGGTAGGAGCTTACGAAATTAATTTGAGTAGAACGAATGATGGCGCGACTGTGAACGTCGCGGCCTATTTCTTCAGAGTGCAAGAGCTGTAACCCCGGGCGAGTTACTTCACGCGGCTCTTTCGCCGGCGCAGAAAATCGATCAAAACAAATTGCGAGAGATTGTTGGGATTGGCGAAGTAAGCTTTGCCGTTCGTCATCGCGGTCATTTGCTTGACGAATTCAACCAGGTAGTAATCGCTGGCGAGCATGAACGTATTGATCATGATGCCGGCTTTGCGACAAGCTTGCACTTCGCGGAAAGTCGCTTCCATCACCCACGGATCGCCGCCCATTGAATTTTTGTAGAGACGTCTCGATGCCGGGAGCGCGGACGTCCCGTCCGCATTTCCGCGCCGTTTAGCGGCGGTAGTTGTGCCGCCAGCGCGGACAAGTCCGCGCTCTAAACTTGATGTTGTGTACTCGCCGTCAATGAAACAGGCCGTCGGTTTGCCGTCAGTCACCATCACGATCTGCTTCATGTCTTTGCGCTGCGCTTGCAGAATGCGCCGCGCGAGCCGCAAACCTTCGGCGGTGTTCGTGTGATACGGGCCAACCTGCGTCGTCGCGAGTTTCGCCAGCGGCAATTCTTCCGCCGAGTCATGGAACAAAACGATCTTCAGCGAATCACCAGGATACTGTGTGCGAATCAGATGACCGAGCGCGAGCGCGACTTTCTTCGCCGGTGTAAATCTGTCTTCGCCATAGAGAATCATCGAATGCGAACAATCAAGCATCACCACGGTCGCGCACGATGATTGATAGTCGCATTGATGAACGTGAAGGTCCTGGTATTCGAGATTCAACGGAACTTTCAATCCTTCGCGTTGGATCGCTGACAGCAGTGTCGTATTCACGTCGAGATTGATCGTGTCGCCGAATTCGTATGGCTTGCTCGCCGCTTCGGCTTCAACTCCCGTGGCAAGATGTGAAGTATCGTGACGGCCCATCGAACTCTTGCCCAGGCTTCCCAGCAGATTGCGCAGCGTTTTGTAACCAAGAAAATCAAGACCCTTCTCAGTTACTTCGAACTTCACGTTCCGCGGCATGGGATCTTCGATCTGGCCTTCGCCGTTGCCGCCCATCATTTGCCGGCGCTGCTCTGCAGTCGGCGGATCTTCATGGAGCGTCAGGTAACCCTCTTCCACCAAACGCTCGATCAATTGATTCAGCGTCTCCTGCAGCTGCGAACCCTGGTACTTGCCTTCATTCTCGTCGAGCATCTGCTGAATCTGATGCTGCGACAACAACCCTTGATCGATCAGCGCCTGCAAGAGAGCACGCCGCAAAGCATCGAGCGACGTGTCTTGCGGCATGCGTTCGCGCGTCCAGTAATAATCGTCGTCATACCCGGAAGAGAGCAGCGAATCTGACAACGCATCCATCAGGTCGCCGAGGTCGATCCCGAAGACGTCAAGGCCGTTGAATTTTGAGTAGCGAGTGAAACGCATGAAATTTATCCATTGATCCATTTCTTCATTGATTCAATGGATCAATGATTCAATGAATCAATTAAACGTCAGCTAAACCGGCTCGATTCCGACAGATCATCATAGATCATCCCGCGCCGATCCTTCTTAGCTTTCGTCACTGCCGTGTAGCCACCTTCTTCGTTGCGGCTGATCTTGTTTTCGGCGTACAGGCCTTCCAACGCGAATTCACACGCCGCGATCGTTTGCGCTTCGTCTGAGCGTTTGAAGTCGAAGGGGATCAAAGCCGTGTCGATCAATTCCGGAACTGATTCAAGTAGCAACATGCATTCTTCCGCCGAAGCCGTATCCGCCAGGCGCACGTTGTTTCCTTCGTCAAACCACGCGACTGCCTTCGCGAAGTCTATGCCGACGAAATAGCCCTCGAAGATTTCTCCGGACGCGCGTTTGATCAAATCCTTCGCGATGCGATTGGCGCCGATCTGCTCGCCTTCGTATTCCAATTCCATCTTGCCGGTCATCGACGGAATTGCCGCGTAGATATCGGCGATGCGCGGCACGATCTGGTGTTCTTCTGTCATCAATGAACGCCGTTCAGCGTTCGAGACGACGGACTCCATCACCGTAATCGGCAGACGCTGCGAGACACCCGAATGTTTGTCGATACGCTGGTCATCGCGGGCTTCGAACGCGATCTGCTCGATCGTTTCGCGAATGAAATCGGGGAGCAGCAGTCGTTCTTGCAAACCGTCGCGCGCGATCCACGCTTCCTGTTTGGTAATCTCGACGCCAAGCGAAATCTCCTTCGGATAGTGCGTTGTGATTTCCGTGCCGATGCGATCCTTCAAAGGCGAAATGATCTTGCCGCGCGCGGTGTAGTCTTCCGGATTCGCCGAGAACACGAGCATCACATCGAGCGGCAGGCGCACCGGATAACCTTTAATCTGCACATCGCCTTCCTGCATGATGTTGAAGAGACCGACCTGAATTTTGCCGGCGAGATCGGGCAGCTCGTTAATCGCAAAGATCCCGCGGTTCGCGCGCGGCAAAAGACCGTAATGAATCGTCAGCTCATCGCTGAGCAGGTGACCACCCTTCGCGGCTTTTATTGGATCGACGTCGCCGATGATGTCGGCGATCGTCACATCGGGCGTCGCGAGCTTCTCGACAAACCGCGCGTCGCGACTGACCCAGCCGATCGGCGTCGAGTCCTGATGCAACTCGATCGTTTGGCGCCCGTACGCGCTGATCGGATGAAACGGATTATCGTTGACCTCCGAACCGGCGATGATTGGAATTTGTTCGTCAAGCAGATTAGTAAGTTGGCGAATGATGCGGCTCTTCGCCTGTCCGCGGAGCCCGAGCAGAATCAAATTGTGCCGCGAGAGAATCGCATTCACCAGTTGCGGCACGACCGTCTCGTCATAGCCAACGATGCCCGGAAAAAGTTTTTCGCGCCGCTTTAATTTGCAGATGAGATTCGCGCGCATCTCGTCCTTGACTGAGACGCTCTTGTAACCACCCGCTTTGAGTTCACCTAAAGTCCCTGCTCGTTCCATGATTCGATTCTAACCGCAACGGCACGCAAAGTCCGAACACTCTCATGTTTAGAGGCAGCTACCGCCCGCCTTTGTAATCGTTTAGAAGCCGGACTCGTCGGCTGATGTTGGAATCCAATGAGAAGAGATGGCGGGCAGTAGCCCGCCTCTAAACGAGATCTATACTTCTTTTACTAAGCGCCCAGCGAGGTCGCGGAATACGCTCCATCGGAATGATGAGAGACTAATCCATCCGCTTCCAATTTCTCCAGGTGCGCCAGCACCGCGCGCTCAGCCATCGCGTGCGCTTTCGGAGAGACGTCGATGTAGACACGTGCCACAATTTCTTTCGGCGTGGACGCGCCTTCGCGTACGGCTTGCAGAATGTTGGCTTCGCGCTCGAGCCGGTGGGTGATGTACTCGTCAATCTTATCGTAGGGATTCGCGACCGCCGGGCCGTGGCCGGGAAGCAGTACCGTGAGGTTTGGCAGCGCGCGCATACGTTGAAGAGATTTCAGGTAATCAGTCATGTTCCCGTCCGCCGGATCGATCAGAACGGACCCGAAGCCCACCACGTTATCGCCGCTGATCAAAACGCCTCTGTCTGCGTCGTAGAAACAAAGATGGCCGCGCGCGTGGCCGGGCGTGTGTAACGCTCGCAGCTTGATCGACGGTTCGCCATCGAGCGCGATTACCTCATCGTCTTCAATGAATCGATCGACTGGACATTGATGCTTCAGGGATTCGGCCGTTAGTCGGTGCGCAGCGACGGTTACTCGCGAGCCATGTTTGGATTCGAGGTGATTGTTGAGAGCATTCACCCCGGCAACGTGATCAGGATGAACGTGCGTCAGCACGATCTCGCGCACGGTCCGACCGTCGGCGATCAATTCATCGACACATTTTGTCAGCTCATGCTGTTCATCGTCGTAAGGTGAGCCCGGATCAATGACGAGAATTTCGCGCGACGTGTAAATCAAATAACAGTTCGTGTGTGTTGCCGGCGGTTTCGTCGGCGTGCGCACGGGAAAGCAGATGTAGTTCTGCCGAAATTCAATTTGTCGGGTTGGTTCGCGATGCGCCTCGGGAACTGAAAGAAATCTTTCGACGAGATCGTCATTCAGTCCTCCAGCCAAACTTTGCAATGCATGCAGTACAGGAGGTGCAGCCAACGCTTCGTTCCGTTCCCATCTTGCATATGCGTCACGCGCGGCAATCCATTCACCGCTTTCCAGCTCAGCATCGCCGGTCACGCGCGGTTCTTGTTTCGCAGGGCAATTGACCAGAAAAAACCAGGTATCAAATCTTCTGGGTGCGAACGGCGGCGTCACCCAGCGACCAACGAACGTGAAGTCATCCGCGTCGAGATGCAAACCGTAATGTCGCAACAACTCGGGCCAGGACATTCGTCCCGACTCAAGATCATCCAGCAAGGATGCTCGCTGACCGGCAGTCAATGTCTCTGCGCCACGGGCTAACAACACTCCTGTTTCTTCAAACGTCTCGCGCGCGGCGCAACTGATCATCGCGGCACGTTCAGGATCGTTGGCACAGTTTTCGATCTTTGCATCGATGTCGGTTGGCTCAGCTTTACCCCCGGGGAATGCATAGAACCCACCGAGAAAAACGAGTTTCTGACTGCGCTTGGCCCAGAAGATTTCAGGATTGTTTGGATTAGTATTCGGTCGGAGAAGGATGACGGCGGCGGCGTCTTTGGGTTCGGGCGAAGACATGTCCACAGATTACGCAGATTTCACAGATTTAGAAAAATCAGATCGAACGGTTTAGAGTCCGCACTTGTGCGGACGAGCGACCGGGCCGGACAAGTCCGGCGTCTAAACGAATTATCTTCTCTATCTGTGTAATCTGCGCAATCTGCGGATAATTAAGACCATCTGAATCTCTCGCCGTCGCGGCCCACCCACGGATTGCCGCGCATGTGATAGCCGCCTTCTTCCCAAAAGCCTGCTTCGTCGTGTTCGAGAAAGCGTACACCTCTGACCCACTTCGCAGATTTCCAGGCGTAGAGTTGCGGAATGATCAGACGCACCGGTCCACCATGGTCAGCAGGAATCGGCTCGCCGTCGTGAAGAAACGCGAACAGGGAATCTTCTTTCAGGAAATATTCGATCGGAACATTGGTGGTCCAGCCGTAGTCGTAAGCGAGTGCCAGCACGAACTTCGCTTCGGGTTTCATTCCGGCACGCTCGGCAATCTCGCGCGTCGATACTCCCGTCCAAACATTGTCGAGCCGCGACCAGCGCGTGACGCAGTGAAAGTCCGCGTAGACTTTGACCGCCGGCAGTTGCATGAATTCGTCGAGCGAAAAACTAAGTTGGTTTTCAACCAGGCCATCAACTTCAAACTTCCAGGTAGCGAGATCGATCGGCGGCGTTCCGTGCGCGTCCAGCACCGGCCATTTCTTCGTGCGGGATTGACCTTGCGGAATGCGGTCTTCGCGCCGCGTGTCAGGGCTGATGATAACGTCGGGTTCAGTCAGCTCGTCCGGCTTGCGAGGAGCGTCCGACTGATACTTTGGATCTTTGATTAAGGTATCGAGAAAACTCATAGACGTTCAGAGCGGGCTACCGCCCGCCTATTTTTTTTAAACTCTTCAATCAATGGCGGGCAGTAGGCCGCCTCTAAGCGAATTGTTCTAACCCGGCGCACTCCGAAATATTCCCTATCGAGAGCGATCCCGTACCGTCTTCTCCGCCAGCTTCACCAATTCTTCGGGCATCCATTTGCCGACGCCTTTGTCGGTCGCTCCGTTAATGCCTTTCGAACGATCGTGCCAATCATCGCGCGTGCCTTCGCCGCCGCGCGTACCCTCGTAATTTTCAGTTTGCTCGAGTGACAGGATGATGCCTTGCGCGATGCCGTTCCAATCTTTCTGCTGAATGCCGCGTAAGACCAGAGGCAGTCCGGCCGACCAATCCTCTTCGGGCGCGCGCGCGTCCTGTTCCGGAATCGTCAAATTATAAGTCGGCGGAAACGGCCCGCCGGAAAACTCCCGGGCGATCTGCTTTGCGATATCTCTATAGTTTGTCTGCGGGTTCTCCTGTCGTATGGCTTGCGCGCGACGAAAGAGATCGGAGACAGTTGGTCCAGCCTTAGTCTCTGCCACAGCGTTCTCCTATTGGTCGATTTGAGATAGAGATAACTTACACGTTCAGTCAGCCAAGCTCAACTTTGGCGTCAATGAAAAATTACGGAGCCGTGAGTAATGCCCGGCAGTTATCTCTGCTCACTGCGTACGATCCATCTGTTATTGAAGGACGGCTCCTCACGATCAACTCGACGTCCTCCCCGCCGCCGGTGGCGGAACAAATCTGGCGGCCTATTTGTCGATAGACGCGTGCCTCGGGATAAGGCGGCACGCGCAACTCAGCCATCGACCATTCGTACAAGGGCAACATCAATTCACCTCTTGAAGTTGTGAACATCTGCTGCTGGGCCACGGGCGGAATCTGATTGCGCACCTGATCGCTGAGATGAACAACCGCGATGGGGGCATTACCGGAATAGAGCGCGCCTGACAAGTAGATGTCCCACCAACCAACGAAACTCAGGGCCGGAGCGAGTCCGCAAACGAGAACGACGGCTTTCGGCAAGTAATGCTCCGGATGAGAAGGTCGCGATTTCCAAAATTCTCTCTTGACGAGCGAGCGGTCAGACTTCCAGAAGAGCAGCACGACCATAGCCATCATCGCGACGTTCCATGGCCACACCACACTGTTTCCGCCGGCTAACACGAGCAGGATCAGCACGACCGAGTGCAAAGCGACCGCCAGCACTACGGCTACCGGCCGTGTCCTGCGCGCGATCAAGCCAATGCCGATGAGCATTTCAATTGCGGCGGCGGCGGGGGCAATCTTAGGTAAGGCCGAAAGAAGCACAACCGGCGGATGAATCCTCGCCTGCTCTAAAAGGCCAGGCAAGACTTCGTGTCCGAAAGTCCAGTTGAGTTTTTGCGCACCACTCCAGAAATATAACAGCGCAACTACAAGTTGGTTGGCGAGAAGTGCTGACGCCGCGTTCTCTCGTTTGCCATCGAGTGGTTCCAGACAGGCCAGCAAAGCGAGCATGATCGAGTACTGATAGACCCAGGGCTGTAATCGATTTTGATCGAGCAAGATGAGCAGCAGGGCGAACCCCACGACGGCAATCGCGTAGCGCGATCGTTTACAGAAAATAGAAATTACCAGGGCGGCCAGTAGCAGAACTGATAGAGGTATATCAGCGTGGGCCAGGAAAGCCGGCGTGCCGTTCACGAGCGGAACTCGTGGGAAGGTGCGCCCGAGGCCGAACCACAACTTCGGCGAGATCAAAATGCCGCCAAGGAAAGCGACGGCTACGGTGATTCGCAAAAGGCGCAGACGCTTGGTTATGTGGGGCATTAGCCGGCACTTTCAGAACACTCTCATACCAATGATCAGTCAGAGAAGACAATCCTATTCAGGTATGCCTTCGAGCAGTTTAATGAGCTTTTCATGTCCGGATTTTTGGGCCAAAGAGAGAGCGGTTTGGCCGGCGTTGTCCTGGATATTGACATTGGCTCCGGCTGCCAGGAGCATTTTGACTTGGGCGATGGTTCGATCCGGATCACCGATGAATCCTCCGCCTAACGAGGCTATTAGAGCGGTCTGACCTTGGTCGTCTCGTTTATTGATATCCGCGCCTGCGTCGATAAGCATCTTCAATATTTCCGGCGAACTGTAATTCGCGGTCAGTATCAAAGCGGTCCTGTTATGATTATCGACGGCGTTTACGTCGGGTCTCATCGCCAACAGCAATCTGATCTTCTCGACGCTCTCGGCCCCTGTTCCTATCGTCGCCAGCAACGCAGTTCGCCCCTCATAGTCTTTTGCGTCGATCGCAATCCGGTTTTGCAGAAGTATTTCAATGACGTCGGCGGAATGCGCGGCCGGACTGGTCGCCGCCAGGATCAAAACCGTCCGTCCGTGGTCATCGACGGCATCCAGGTTTGGGACCTCCTTCAACAACGATCGCACTACTTCACCATTAACAGTCGATGCGTAAGAAAGATAGTACCGCAGAGCATTAGGACCCGCTCTTGCGCCGGCTGCCAACAGCGCATTAATGGCCTGCGGGTTCCCGCCGAACACCGCCCAGAGAATCGCTGGTATGCCATATTGATCTCGCGCTCCGGCACTGACACCCGACTGCAACAGCGTCTGCACCGTCCCGCCATCACCTAGTTTTGCGGCCAGGATTAACTCGCGTTCGAGTTGTCTGGTTTCAACCGCTATCCGTTCTGCTGGGGTAACAGGGAGCTTCAGTAATTCAATTCTGAGTGGGGCATGAAAGTCGAATTGATGGATCTCACCGCTCAAGAGATATTCAGCACGATATGAAAACGGCGGCGCGGGATCCTCATAAGGATAATAGTCAGGCTTCGAGACCTTGAGACGTGTTGTATTGTAGTCTCCGACGTATATAAGTAATTCCAGCGAACCTTTCTCATCCGTTTTTTTCTGACCCGTATTGGTTTCAACTCTGGCGTCCGCCACTGGATTTCCCGACGTGTCCAACACTTCAAGAAATCGGTAATCAACTCCGGACTGTGCCTTTGCAGAATTCATCGACCCGAAAAAAATCAGCAGGATGAAAACGAGCCGAGGCAACGTCGATCGATGCCGACGCAGTTGTGAATCGAATTGGTTACGGATCGTCATGGCTTAGTCAGCCCAGTGAGCAGTTTGACCAATTCCTGATTACCATTTGCTTTGGCAATCGCGAGTGGTGATTGTCCTCGATCATCTTTGATGTTGACGTCGGCTCCCGCCGCAATCAGCGTTTTGATCATGTCTAAGTCTATCCAGCGCGAGCTGCCGTGCGGAGCGATCAGAGCATTAATCAGCGCGGTTTGTCCCCACTTGTCCCTGGCGTTGATTGAAGCCTTGGCCCCGTGTCCGAGTAGGTATTTGACGGTTGGCAGCGGATTGGTCATCACAGCGAACATCAATGGCGTCTGACCTTGATTGTTAGCATCGTTGACGTTCGCGCCGGCGCCGATCAGCAGGGCGACAGAATCTAACGTCCAGCCGGAACTTCGGGTGGCAAAGATTAATGCATTCTCTCCGTCCTTGTCTCTCGCGTTGATTGATGGTTTTGCGCCCGCGTCGAGCAACATTTTAGTTGCATCGTAAGATTGTGCGGCCCGCATTAATGGCGTTTCACCTCCGCGACTCGGAGCGGTGACATTCGCACCCGCTGCAATCAATATCTTGATGGTTTCGATGCTTAGTACATGTTCTATTGAAGTAAAGTAACCGTTCAATCTCGCGAGCGCGTGATTCAGCGCCGAACCCATGTAATCCTGCGCGTTGACGGCGGCGCCTGCTTTCAGCAAGCCACGCACAATTTGATTATGCGACTCGAGGATCTGGTTTTTTTCCTCGATTGAAATGTCTTTGCCGGGTGGTCCTTTATGTTGAGCACGCGTGAGTCCTTCGGCGAGATAAATTAGTAACGCCTCCCGTCCCAGAGAATTCTTCCCACGAGCCTTTGCTCCGGCCGACAGCAGTTCCTTGATCGAGTCCGAATCGCCCGCGAATGCTGCCCACGTCAATGCCGGAACGCCGTCGTCATCCGAGACATTTGGATCGAAACCTGCTTGCAGTAATTTCCTGACCTCTCCAGCGTCACCGCGTTTTACCGCCAGCACCAATTGATTCCTGCGAGCGGCCGTCTCGAACGCTCGACGTTGAGCCTCGGTCGTGGGAAGCGCCGGCAAACGGATTTCGATGGGGCGAGTAGGAACGCGTTCGCTTGACGGGATCTTTTCTATGAGGACGCTGCTATCGAGATAAGGAAACTGCGGGAACAATACCTGCTCAACGGCAGCGTATGCGGATTTGGAGACGCGAAGGTCATAATGATGACTTCGCGTTCGCCCAAATTGAGTCTTCACGACGCCCGCTTCGTTGGTTTTCAGATCCAGTATCTCAGTAGACCAGACATCTTTGATCGGATCTCCTTCCGCATCGGAAACCTTAATCGCGGCGTCGGTAATTGGTTTGCCGCTTGAATCTCGAACTTCTACAAAAAGATAGGATCGCGGTGGAATGGATTGGGCGCGCACTGTGCAGCTTGTCGCGAGCAGGATGCAGAGCACGGAGCTGCCAATTAACAAGAAGTCTTGGATTGTTTTCAGCTTCCGCATCGCTAGAACAATCAAAGTAAAGCTTCACGGCTTGGTTAATGTTTCGAGCAACTTAATCAACGCTTCGTTGCGCCCGCTTTGGGCGATCATGAGCGCAGTGCGACCTCCATTGTCTTTGATAGTGAGATCGGCTCCGGCTGCCAGAAGTAATTTTACAGTCCTCAGTTGATCTTCTGAATTGAAATAAAAGTTTGATTCGTAGCACGCAATCATCAGCGCGGTTTGTCCGTACTTGTTTCTGGCGTTGATTGACGTTTTCGCGCCGGCTGCCAGCAACAGATTGATTATTGGTGCCGGCGCGCCTTTAGCGGCAAACATGAGCGCCGTCTGTCCATTCTTATCAACGGCGTTCACTTCGCCGCCCGTGGCGAGGAGCACTTTGAAGGTCTCGACGTTGGGCCGGTAGCCCCAGACTTGGTCGTACATCAACGCGGTTTGCCCGTTATTATCTTTGGCATTGACGTCGACGCCGGCCGCGATCAGAATTTTCAATGCTTCCAGAGAGTTTCGGCGGGCCGCGAGCATCACTAGTGTCTGACCGTCACGATTGACGTCATGAACGTTTGCTCCCGCGGCGATGAGCGCCTGCACGGTAACGACGGACGGATGAATCGTCGAATCATCCTTGGACGAGTAATGAGATTGAAAAGCCCGAATCAAAGCGCTTTCGCCCCGATCTTTTGCGCTCACGTTTGCGCCGGCGGCCAGCAATAGTTTGACCGACTCAAAAAGATCCGCTCCCGCGGCCATCGTCAACGGTGTCTGCCCATATGTATCGACGACATTGACGTCGGCGCCCGCGGTTATCAATGTTTTCACAATTGCAGGGTTGTAACCCGGATACTCTGAGCCTATTTGTGTCCACATCAATGCGGTTTTCCCCTCTTTATCTTTCGCATCGATAATCGCGCCGGCGCGGATGAGCATTTGGACCGCGTCGAGCGAGCCTGATGATGCAGCCCACATCAATGGTGTCGATCTTCGGCTCTCATCCGCAGTGTTGATGTTTGCTCCGGCAGCGATCAACTGCTTGATGACCCGGGTCGTTAGGTGATTGGGTACTTGATCGAGGGCGGCATTTAATACCGTCCCTCGCTCGGCGTCTTTGGCGTTCACATCGGCCCCCGCCCTGATCAAAACAAGCACGGCTGTTTCCTGGTGCTCGATTAGCGCTTTATCGGACTCTTGATTCTCGGATTGTCCGCTTCTTTCTTTACGCGGCAAGCCGTTAGCCAAATAAATCAACAACGCTTTCGAGGCGAACGAATTTCTGCTGCGAACATTAGCGCCTGCGGCCAGCGACGCTCTGATGGTTTCGGCATCTCCTGAAAACGCAGCCCAGGCAATCGCCGGCACACCGTCGGCGTCGGCGGTTTTCGCACTAACTCCTTCATGCAGAAGTCTGACGACGGTTGCCGAGTCGCCTCGCTTGATGGCCAGCAACAGCCGATTCTTTTTCTCTTCAACTTCAAGCGCCCGATCCTCCGATTCGGTTATCGGAGGCTTGCGCATGACGACGAAGACTGGTTGCGAGTTGTTTCCATCGGGAAAGTTTTCCAGCAGCCGCTCGCGACCGGGCCCTGAGAAGAACACATGCTCAGATGGCAGGTAGCCAGGTTTGGTAATCAGAACGTTGTAATGGTGGTCGGACCGAAGCGGAAACCGAATGTGGATTTGATCGCGATCATCTCTCCAGATGTTGGTGGCGATTTCTTTTCCGCTTGGATCAGAGACCGTAATCGTCGCATCGGTAATGTGCTTACCTTCGGTGTCTTTCACCTCAACAAACAGATATGAGGTGGGACGGGGCAGTTGTCCGTTCGCTTTAACGAGTGACAGCGACAGCCAGCAACAAACGACTGCGCCCAGCACAAGAACGTGACGAAGTATTTTCATGACGCGGAATCGACGCGGCATCCGTTGTTTGCTTGGCCGCTATCGAATTCGATAAGTACCGCCCGGATTGCATTTCTGATGCGTAATGGGCGGCATAAGTTTCCGCATGAAATTCAGAATTCTGAACTAGCTGAGAAAAGAAAGAGGGCTGGGCAGCCCGCTCTAGACGATTGAGTCTTAGATTGTTTCCAGCTGTTTGCGGGTGAATGAATCTTCGATGTTGCCGGTGTTGAGGGTCGTCGCAGGTTCGAAAAGCAGGACTTCGCATTCCTCTTCAGCGAAAGGCCGATGCTCGACGCCGCGCGGAACGATGATGAATTCACCTGGCTCGATCCATTCCGCGCGTTCGCTTCCGTGCTCGCGATAGTCCATTCGGAAACGGCCTTTCACCACCAGAAACATTTCGTCTTCGTTTTCATGATGATGCCAGGTGAACGGACCCTGAAACTTGACGAGTTTAATCAGCTGGCCGTTAAGTTCACCGGCGATGCGAGGATTCCAGTGATCGTGAATCAACGAAAGTTTTTCGGAGAGATTGATCTTGTGCATCAGAGATGCTTCCTGAATTGTTCGATACAAAAATAACCGATGATTGCGCCAATCAGCCCAATCAGCGCATTCATCGGAGTGAAGATGTCCCAAATGGCGAGACCGAGAGAGGCTCGCTGCGCGCTGTGAAGCCGCGTGAACTCTCCCATCAGCAGGTTCGTGTAGAACAAGAAGATAATGAAGCCAATTTCCGCCAGCGCTCGCAGAATAGCCCGTGATTTCATCATCGCCAGCAGTGCCTAATTCGTAATCCCAACCTGCCACAAAGCGAACGCGTAATCGAAAGCTGTTTCGTGAATCGCGTCGTAACGGCCCGAAGCGCCGCCGTGACCCGCACCCATGTTCACTTTCAGAATCAGCGGATTGTGATCCGTTTTGTAGTCGCGCAACTTAGCCACCAGCTTCGTCCCTTCCCAATAAGGAACCTGGCTGTCGTTGAGCGAAACCTTCACCAGCATCGCCGGGTAATCCGCTTTGTGAACGTTGTCGTAGGGCGAGTACTTCTTCATGTAATCGTACGCGGCCTTCTCGTTCGGATTGCCCCACTCAATGTATTCGCTCGTCGTCAAAGGCAGCGACGCATCGAGCATTGTGTTCAAGACATCGACGAACGGCACCTGCGCGATCACGGCCTTGAAAAGATCGGGACGCATGTTCGTGACGGCGCCCATCAGCATGCCGCCGGCGCTGCCGCCCTGAATCACGATGCGATCTTTCGAAGTGTACTTGGAGTTGACCAGATGTTCGGCGCAGGCGATGAAGTCGGTGAACGTATTAATCTTGTTCATCATGCGGCCGGCATCTCGCCATGGTTCGCCCAGTTCGCCGCCGCCGCGGATGTGCGCGATGACGTAAACGACCCCGCGATCGAGCAGCGCGAGACGACTCGCGGAAAACGACGGTGGAATCGAAATGCCGTACGAGCCATAACCGTAAAGCAGCAGCGGTGCTGAGCCGTCAAGCTTCACGGTCTTGCGATAAACGACCGACATTGGAATCCTGGTTCCGTCTGCGGCCGTCGCGAACACGCGTTCGGTCTTGTAGTTGTTCTTATCGAAGCCACCAGGCACTTCGGTCTGTTTCAGCAACGTCGCTTTGCGCGTGTTCATGTCGTAATCGAACACGGAACTGGGCGTCGAAAGCGATTGATAGTTGTATCGCACGACCGTGGTGTTGAACTCGCGATTGTTGCTGATGCCGGCAGAGTAGACGGGTTCGGGAAAAGCAATCCGGTGCCGTTCGTTGTTCTTGAAATTAACGATCTCGATCTGCTCCAAACCGTTTTCCCATTCAGACAAGACAGCATGATCGGCAAACAGACTTACGTCGTCGATCTTCACGGCCGGCCGGTGAGCAACAAACTCTTTCCAATTCTTTTCCGAAGGATCAGAGACGGGTGCGGTGACCACACGAAAATTCTTCGCGCCTTTGTTCGTGCGGATATAGAAGAGGTCGCCTCGGTGATCGACGTCGTATTCGTGATCAGCCTGCCGCGGCAGAACTGTTTTCCACGCCGCGCTGGGATCGTTTGCCGGAATGTAGCGAAACTCGTTCGAAGTCTTGCTGTACGCGCCCAGCAGGATCATGGCCTTGTCGCGCGTGCGGCCGACACCGATGTCAAACAACTCGTCCTTCTCTGCATAAATCAATTCGTACTTGTCGGTGCCGAGCACGTGCCGAAACATTTTGTCGTTCCGTTTAGTCACGTCGTCTTCGGTCACATAGAAGAGTGTCTTGTTGTCGGTGGCCCACGCGATGTCGTCGACGCGCTCGATCTTTTCCGGCAACAGTTCGCCTGTTTTCAGATTCTTCACTTGCAGTGTGTACTGGCGATAGCCCGTGTTATCGGTTGAGAACGCGAGCAGGTTGCCGTCGTCGCTGGGCGCGAAACTGCCGACGGCCATGAACTTCTGGCCCTTCGCCATTTCGTTCAGGTCGAGCAGAATTTGCTCCGGCGCGTTAAGCGAGCCCTGCTTGCGGCAAAAGATCGGATACTGCTTACCTTCGATGGTGCGTGTGTAATAAAAATAGTCGTCCCAGCGATACGGCACGCTGTTGTCCGTCTGTTTGATGTGGCTAAGAATTTCGTTGTAGAGCTTGTCCTGCAAAGCTTCGGTCGGCTTCATCATGGCCGCGGCGTAAGCGTTCTCGGCTTCGAGGTGCGCGATGACCGCGGGGTTCGTTTTCTCGCGCAGCCAAAAATAATTATCCACCAACCGGTCGCCGTTGATTTCGGTGACCTTCGGTTTCTTTTCGGTAGTTGGAGGTTGCAGCATCGATGTGTTGCCGTTCTGGGCCATGACTGTCATGGACGCAAAGGTTGAGATTAGAAGAAATGCGAACGAAAGCACAATTCGAAATTTCATTGGTATCCCCATTTTTCGAGCAGCCGACCTCGATCTCGGTAATGCGATCGGTACTATCACGAATAACTCAGCGCTAAAGTTTCGTTGGATTTAACGAGCGACCGCTCGTCAGTCGTGCACCGTTCAACCACGTAAGGGATCGCCCCATCCGGATTGGAGGTACTTGCCGTCCTGGACGATGCAGGGAACCGTCGGATCGCCGTCCGAATACTTGAACATTTCGGCGCGAAATTCTTTGCTGGTTTGCGCGTCGCGATCGACGAACGTGAGCCCTTTCGAGTTGTAATATTCGCGGGCCTGCTGGCAGTAAGGACAGCCGGGCTTTGTGTAGATAACTAAAGCCAACTCTTGATCACCTCCATCGGTGAGACGAGTTTAGCAGCGCGAGTGCAAGTTGAGAAGCAGGTGGCGCAAACATGATCGGGTCAGAACCCGAACTGCACCGAGTGTTGTCAGTACCCGGAGCGCTAGCGACGGGATCAGGTGAGCCTTAAAAACTTGGATGATCCGCTCGCTACCGCTCGCGGTACTGACACGGCGCACTCACAAAAAAAGGGACGAGCGTGCCTCTTCGCTCGTCCCCTGGCAGCGTGACAACTCTTCCGGATTCAGCCCCTCCGGTTTAAGACTTCAGTCACGCTGATCTTTGAAAGCCCTCTCCCTGTGGAAGAAAACTAGTCCCTCCGTGCATCTCTGCGATCTCGTCGATAATCGCGAACATCGCCGCGTCGATCTCGGAAGTCGCTGCTGATGTCTCGACGGTCGCTGCGGATATCCGCCGTGTCCGCGCGAATCTCGTGACGATCGGCGCGCAACTCTTGCCGGGACGCGCCCTCTCGTCGATCTTGCCGGTACTCACGAGCATCGGCGCGCCGGTCAACGACATCGCTATGAATATCGCGGCGGTCAGAGCGAATGTCGCGCGTGTCCGCGCGAATCTCGTGACGATCGGCGCGCAACTCGCGGCGATCGTTCCGATCGATTCGTGCCTGCGCCGTAGCTGCGCCGAACAGCGCCAAAACCGAAACTGTCAACAGTCCTATGCGAAAAAACTTCAGCTTCATCTTTCTGTCCTCCTGTATTCGAATCTTGTTTGCTTGTGCAAATTCAAGGTCCGCCTCCGAAGAGGCAGGAGGAGAGAAACGCCGGCTTGCGTTTCTTTCGCGGCGAACCACTCTGTCAACCCCTTAGACGCGAGGCTGCCGGATATGGACGAAAAGTTTTCAGATTGGTTTGCGAGCGATTCGGTTGACGATAGACGATAGAGGCCTGGCTACTCTGGCGCAGGCCAGGGTTGGCAGGCTAAGATGCGCAACTAAAGTAAGACTAGAGAATCCGTTTCCGATTTAAGGGCTAATTATTTCATGAGATATCGACAATTCGGCCGAACCGGATGGCAAATAAGCGAGATTGGTTACGGCATGTGGGGCATGGGCAGTTGGTCAAATTCGGATGACCACCAGTCGCTCGAGTCCCTGCAAGCGGCGGTCGAACAAGGCTGCAACTTCTATGATACGGCTTACGCTTACGGCGAAGGTCATAGCGAAAAGTTGCTCGGTCAGATCGTCAGGGCCAATTCGGACCAGAGACTGTACACCGCCACCAAGATCCCGCCGATGAGTCGACAGTGGCCGGCCCCGCCGGATTCTAATTTGATGGAATCGTATCCGCCCGATCACGTCGAAGAGTATGTCCATCGCAGCCTGAGAAATGCAGATCTGCAAAGTTTTGATCTAATCCAGTTTCATACGTGGAATGATGAATGGCTACGTGACGATCGCTGGTTCTATAAAGTCGACGATCTGCGGAGTCAAGGACTGATCAAGGCAGTCGGCATCAGCCTCAATCGCTGGGAACCCTGGAACGGGGTGCGCGCTGTCAGGACGGGGCAGATCGATGCCGTGCAGGTCATCTACAACATCTTCGATCAGAATCCGGAGGATGAGTTGTTTCCCGCGTGCGCAGAAATGAATGTCGCGGTAGTCGCGCGAGTCCCATTTGACGAAGGAACCCTGACCGGCACGCTCACCAAAGACAGTCGCTGGCCCGAAGGTGACTGGCGCAACATCTACTTTGTTGCTGAGAATCTGGTTCCCAGCGTCGAACGGGCCGAGGCTTTAAAAGAAATGTTGCGCACCTGGAACCAGGAGCATTCGACACAAATCACCATGCCTGAGCTCGCTCTGCGCTTCATTCTCTCCAATCCAAACGTCAGTACGATTATCCCGGGCATGCGCAAGCTCCCTCACGTCGAATCAAACATCGCGGCCAGCGATGCCGGGCCATTGCCGCCGGAATTGCACGAACAATTGAAGTCGCATCGCTGGGTGCGGAAGCCCACACCGTGGTCGCAATGAAGAGTCTAATCAACGCTGGACCACGGCCTTAATGTCTCGGGGCGCGTTCGCGTGATGTTAGAACGAAGATAGCGCCGGCGTCTGCAACCCGAAGGCCTTCGGATTCTCGCCGACAATTGCCGCCGCAAAAAACCTCGGCACGTAATAGACGTTCTCGTTCTGAAAGGTCATATCCAACTTTTGGCTTTGCTCGGTCAGAGCACAGATGCTGCACGCACGATTTGTTTCGCTCACAAAGTTCGCGAGATCCTTCTCGACACTTCCGGCGCCGCGGTTGTAGGCGAGCAAGGCCAGAGCTTCCTTCATCGAATCGTCGTCAAATCTTTTGATATTGTCAGCGATGTAACGCGCCGCCGCGTCGGCAGACTTGGGCACATCGAGCAAATCGCTCGCTGTCAGCCCAAAGTGCGCGCCGGTCTGTGGCAGGAATTGAAACATGCCCAAAGCGCCCGCTGAATTAGGCGACTGAATGTTCACGTACTCAGACTCGACGAGCGGAAGGTAGAGTCCAATCAGCGGCGAAACGCCACGGGCCTTGAAGATTCCGATCAAAGTAGGAGCTACAGTTTGTCCGCGCTCGAAGATAAAGCGAGCATCGCCTTTGCCTAATTGATCGCCGGTGTTGTTGGCAACCCGCCGCGCGTAAAAGTCGACCGCCTTCTTGATCACGGCATCAAACGCCGGCGTGAACTGATAATCCCGGCCCGACATCTGGCGCGCGATGCGCCGTGCTTGTTCGGCAACAAAGGCCGAACGTTGCGGCTCAGTCATCTGTTGATATACGCCGGTTGATTGCGCCCTTGTGGGCGGCGGAGCGATTGCCATTAATGTTGTGATTGCCAGCAGAAACAGAAAAATCTTCTTCACCATTGTCATTCCTCGTTTCGTTTCGGAATTCATCCTCAACTTTATAAGCGAGATAGGCAGCGGGAAGTGTTCACATGTGGTCGCTCATCTGATCCCGCCCGCCCATGCGAATGGTGCTGACCTGTTTGTCAGTCGAGGAGTCAGCCGGCAAGCGAGAAACACGGTCGAAAGTGTTCACGCGCCAGAGAAAAAACTTTTATTGTGCAACTGAACTGAACTTCGAGATCGATGCTTGATTAAAGATGATAAGATCGCGACGCGCTTCATACTAATGTTGATGACTCTTTCAGCTTCGGGCGTAACCGAATTGTTGCGTGACTGGCAGCGAGGCGATCGCGGCGCGCTCGAAAAACTGACTCCGCTAATTTATGACGAGCTGCGGCGCATCGCGCATCGATACGCTCAACGCGAGCGCAACGGCCATACGCTGCAGACGACGGCGCTCGTCAACGAGGTCTATCTGCGTCTCGCGCGTCACGAAAAACCGGGATGGCATGATCGCGGGCACTTCTTTGCCGCGACGGCTCAGGTGATGCGCCACATTCTGATCGATCACGCGCGGCGCAGGCATTACGTCCGACATGGCGGCGAGCTTCAGCAGGTTCCGTTGGCGGAAGCTTCGCTGATGTCTGATGAGCGCGCCGCGGAACTTGTTGCGCTCGACGAAGCGTTGAATGAGTTGAAAGAACTCGATCCGCGTAAGAGCAGCGTTGTCGAGTTGCGTTATTTCGGTGGGCTGAGTCTGGAAGAGACCGCGAATGCGTTAGGTGTTTCGTTGATGACTGTGCGGCGCGATTGGCGTGCGGCGAAGGCGTGGCTATTTAGAAGAATCAGCTCAGCCGATGAATTTGGCGACGGGGATTACGATGCGGCCTCGCATCAATCGGCAATTGGCAATCGCAAATCGGGAATGTCATGACTCCTGAACGTTGGCAAAAGGTTGACGAAGTCTTGCAGGACGCGCTTGACCGCGCGCCGGCAGAGCGCGCGGCGTTCTTGCACGAAGCATGTTTGGGTGACGAGGAATTGCAGCGCGAAACCAGCTCGCTGATCGAGGCTTACGATGAGGCCGGCGACTTTATCGAAGAGCCGGCCATGGCGCACGATGCGCTGGTGCTTATCGGCGATCACGACCAGCGCGCGGGCAGAGAGATTGGGCCTTACCAAATAATCGAACGCATCGGCGGCGGTGGCATGAGCGACATTTATCTGGCTCGCGATCCGCGCCTTGACCGGCTCGTAGTCTTAAAAATCCTGCCGGCTTACTTTGTGTCCGACGACGAGCGCTTGCGCCGATTTCAGATTGAAGCGCGCGCGGCCTCGGCCTTGAATCACACCAACATCGTCACGATTTATGAAGTTGGCCAGGATGCGGATATTCATTTCATCGCGGCCGAATACATCGATGGCCCTACGATTCGTGAACGGATCAAGTCCGGGGATATATCACTCGGTGAGGTTCTCGACGTCGCGACGCAACTCGTGTGTGGACTGGACGCGGCGCATGCGGCGGGGATCATTCATCGCGATATCAAACCGGAAAACGTTATGCAACGCCATGACGGCGTGGTCAAGATTCTCGACTTTGGCATCGCCAAGCTGCTAGAGCCGCCGTCGTCCGAGACCTCGGCCGTGCGCACTCAAACTGAGGTCGGCACGTTGCTGGGCACGATCGCTTACATGTCGCCAGAGCAAGTTCGCGCGTTGAATGTGGACCAACGAACCGACATCTGGAGTTGCGGAGTCTTACTCTATGAAATGCTCGCGCAGCAGCGGCCGTTCGATGGCCAGACGCGCGCCGATATTGTGGTTGCGATTCTCGAACGCGAGCCGCCGCCGCTGTTTGGAGTCGAACAACACGCTGAGCCGCCGTTGCGGCAGATGCAAACGGTTGTCAGCAAAGCTCTGAGAAAAGAACCAGGCGAGCGATATCAGACTGCAACTGACTTGCTTGCTGACTTGGTAAAAATCAAGCGAGAGCTTGAGCGCGGCAATACTGCCGGCAGTCAAACCGCAATCAATCCGCAGACCAACGTCAGAGAACTTCAAAGCTTAACGGTTTGCGCCGATACTACGCGTCGTCGATATCAAACTTGGATTGCGATCGCGGGAGTCGTACTTTTCACTGCAATAGTCACGGCAGCTTTTCTCGCTAAACACTTTAAGAGCGGACCGACCACCGCGGCGGCGAGCAAGCCGTACTTGCAGATGAGCGAGCCTGAGCAGATGGCTTTTGTCGCGGCGCAGGAACAACGCATCGCAAGCATGATGGGTGATCGGCCGGCGAAGCTGAACGACGATGCAATTCGTGCGATCAAGCGGCATGTCGATCGTTACGCCGAGCGCCAGAACCCCGACAAGTTGAAGCCTGGCGAAGAGAACTTACGGACGCCTTACGCGCGAGCCGCGCCGCAGATTCCCGTCATCGCGCAGGCCTTTGCCGCGCGCAGAATTCCGATTGTCATAGGCGTGTATCTGCCGATGATCGAATCCGCCTACCAGCCCTGCTACGAAAATAGAATCGGCGCGAAGGGTTTGTTTCAGTTCTTGCCCAGGACCGCGGAGCAGTACGGAGTTACGCGCGCGGATATGTGCGACGTGCAAAAGATGGCGCCCGCGGCCGCTCATTACATCGCGGATCGGATGGCTGAATTGGGCGATGATTCGCAAAGCATGACGCTCGTCTTGCTCAGCTATAATCGCGGGCCGGACGATGTGCGCGAGTTGCTGCGACGCTTGCGAGAAGTAGACGCCAATTACGAAAGAAATTTCTGGACGCTCTTCGCCAATCGCGCCAGGTTGGATCAGAGCTTTCAAAATGAAAGCGTCGGCTACGTTCCAGACTTTTTCGCGGTGGCGATCATTGGAGAAAACCCGGACATGTTTGATTTGCAGATGCCGGCCCTCTCGAGTTTCGCCGGGGGAGCGACCGGGAAGTAGTGAGGCAGAACTGCCGCGTTGATTCTCTAGCCCTCATTTCTCTTCTCAGCTAGAATGCCCGCCTAAGGAACGCATAAGGCGATAAGCAAAAGGCATCAGACGGCGCGCGATTTGATTCGATCTTAAGAACGTGCGTCGGTGATTTTGCACATTCAATCCGAAGTGAAGAGGTCCAGTTTGTCGGAGATGAGTCGTAAGGAACATTTCATCGAGCAGCCTGAACCAAGCAAAACGGACTCGCGAGTTTCGCAGGTCGAGTCTTCGGGGTTAGCCCGCGAGGGAGAAGGATCGAGAGGTTACCGGATGATAGCGCTGGCGGCGATGCTAATTTTGGCGGCCGCCGCTCTTATTTTCTGGTTTTACCTGCGGAGCTAGTCACGTTGCAGGCCGCGAAATGCGATACTCGCACAATCTGATGGCGCGCCCCACCAAACTGGAAAAGAATCTCGTCATTGCCGACGCGGTCGTCCCCGCCGGTTTCTCCCGTGTGATTCGCACAATCTTTGCGCTTTTGCACAGAGACTTTGAGTTGCATCAGCTGCGACGCGTTGGTATTGCGTGACGTGATTGCCCCCGGAACAAGACTTGGTCGCTACGAAATCCGCGCAAAGATTGGCGCGGGCGGAATGGGCGAAGTTTATCTGGCCGAAGACATGCAGCTTCGTCGCAGAGTCGCCTTGAAAGTCCTGCCACCGGATGTGGCCGCCAACAGCGATCGGATGCGCCGCTTCAAACAAGAGGCGCAGGCCGCGGCCGCGCTCAATCATCCGAACATCGCTCACATCTACGAAATTGGCGAGACCGATGGCGCGAACTTCATCGCCATGGAATTCATAGACGGCCAAACTCTCCGCGAAGCCATTTTCAATCAAACCGATTTGCGAAAACTCCTGCGACATCTACAACACGTCGCAGAAGGGTTGGCTAAAGCTCACGCGGCCGGCGTCGTGCATCGCGATCTCAAACCGGACAACATAATGATCACGCGGGATGGGCACGCGAAGATTCTCGACTTTGGCCTGGCGAAATTGATTGAATCGCAAAAAATCTCCAATACGTCGAGTGATATGGCGACGGCGATAATGGCGCAACAGTCACAACCCGGGACAGTCCTGGGTACGGTCGGTTACATGTCACCCGAACAGGCGCAGGGCAGGACGAATGAAATCGATCATCGATCGGACATCTTCTCGTTCGGCTGCATGCTCTACGAGGCGGTCACCGGCCAGAGAGCTTTCGCCGGCGCCGATGCGATCGACACCCTGAACAAGATTATTCGTGAACCCCCGCCGCTGGTTAGCGAAATACGTTCGGACGCGCCGGCCGATCTGCAAAGAATAATTAGACGATGCCTGGCCAAGGATCCCGATGATCGGTATCAAACGATCAAAGACGTGGCGATTGAGTTAAGAGAGTTGCGGAGAGAAGTGGCAGCCACCGCACTTGATAAGATCGATGCTCAAGACTCGCGCAGTCAACCAACCGAGACGGCCGGCGTCGCCAGCAACAGTCAGCAGCCGGCTGATTCAACTGCCGCGCCTTCGGCCGTGCCGTCGACGGGCGCACTTAGCGCGGACTCAGTCGTTACCGGAATTAAGCGGCACAAACTAGCTATAGGTCTCGCCCTGGTTACCTTAATTCTTCTGGCGTTGGGATTCGCGTTGTTTCTGCCTGCCAGAAACATTAAGACTGAGATCGATTCAATCGCTGTGCTGCCTTTCACAAATGTTGGCGGAAATGCTGACACCGAGTATCTGAGCGATGGCCTGACTGAAAGCCTGATAAATAATCTCTCGCAACTGCAAAACCTCAACGTTAAGTCACGCAGCTCAGTCATTCGCTACCAGAACAAGGACGTCGAGCCCCAGCTGGTTGGCAAAGAGTTAGGCGTGCAGGCCGTGCTGTTGGGACGCATGTCTCAACGCGGCGACGATTTGACTTTGAATCTCGAACTGGTGGAAACGCGAACCGGCAATCAGATTTGGGGAGAACAGTACAATCGTAAACTCAGCGACCTGGTCGCCGTGCAAAGCGAAATCACGCGTGACGTTCTGGATAAACTCCGGCAAAGATTGACCAGCAGCGAACAGCAACGGGCCACTAAGAACTACACGGCTAACGCCGAAGCGTATCAGCTTTACTTGCAAGGCCGATTCTACTGGAACAAGCGGACGGCAGAGAGCTATCAAAAAGCCATCGATTATTTCCGTCAGGCGATCGAGAAAGATCCAAATTACGCTCTCGCCTACACCGGGCTCGCCGACTGTTACAGCTTTTTGAGCAGCCAGGGAATTCGCTCACCACGAGATGTTTTCCCTTTGGCGAAAGACGCGGCGACCAAAGCAATCCAGATTGATAATTCGTTGTCCGAAGCCCACACTTCGCTCGCCTACGTCAAACTCTATTACGATTGGGACTGGGCTGGGGCAGAGAGCGAATATCAGCGGGCCATCGCCTTGAACCCGAACTATGCGACTCCGCATCACGGGTATGCTTACCTCTTAATCTCTTCCGGCCGCACTGAGGCAGCGTTCGCTGAGATCAAGAAAGCGGAAGAGATCGATCCGCTTTCGGTCCTTTTCCAAACTGATCACGGCGAGTTCTATTTTTTCGCGCGCCGGCCCGATGAAGCGATTGCGCAACTGCAGAAGGCGATCGATATGGATCCCAGTTTTGTGCGGGCGCATTTCCTGATGGGTCGCGCCCTGATTCAAAAAGGGCGGTGTGACGAAGGCATAGCTGAAGCCATGAAAGCCGAACAAATGGGGCCAGTGGGCGAGCAACTCGGATGGCGCATGCAAGAGTACGCGGCATGCGGGCGCAGGGCCGAAGCGCAAAAGCTAATGAATGAGCTGTTGGCACTGTCAAAAGTCCAGTACGTTTCACCGCACTGGTTCGCCGCGACTCAGGCGGGACTGGGAAATAAGGATGAAGCGTTCAAGTGGCTCGATCAGGCGATCGATCGGCGCTTTGGCCCAATGATCTATCTCAAAGTGAATCCGATCTGGGATCCGCTGCGTTCTGATCCGCGCTTTGCCGAACGGTTGCGGAGGGTTGGCCTTACACCGTAGGAAGAACCGTCAAGCTGCCGTGCTCCAAATGAGATGACTCTCGCTTCCGGAACAAAACTCGGCCGTTACGAAATCCGCTCGAAGTTAGGTGAGGGCGGGATGGGCGAAGTGTATCTGGCGGAAGATTCGCAACTTCGGCGTCGCGTGGCATTGAAGATATTGCCCGTTGACCTTGCGTCTAATCAAGATCGAATGCGGCGCTTCATTCAAGAGGCGCAGGCTGCTGCTGCACTCAATCATCCGAACATCGCCACCATCCATGAAATAGGCGAGAGTGACGGCGTGAACTTCATCGCCATGGAGTTTATCGACGGCTTCACGCTACGTGAACTGATTCATGGCAAACAGACAGAGATGTCAAAGCTCTTGCGCTATCTGCAACACGTAGCCGAAGGTCTGGCAAAAGCTCACAGCGCGGGAATTGTTCATCGCGATCTCAAACCCGACAACATCATGATTACGCGTGAGGGTCACGCGAAGATTCTTGATTTTGGTCTCGCGAAATTGATCGAGCAACGGCCCATGGCTGATGGTGATTCCAGTGAAGTGGCGACTGCAGTAATAATGCCTCAGCATTCGACGCCCGGCGCAATCATGGGCACGGTCGGTTACATGTCGCCGGAACAAGCCCAGGGTAAAACGAAAGAGATCGATCAGCGTTCTGACATCTTTTCATTCGGCTGCATCCTGTTTGAAGCGGCTACCGGCAAGAAACCTTTCGCAGGCGATTCCGTCATTAAGTCGCTGCACATGGTCATCTATGAAGCAGCGCTGACTATCTCTGATCTCAATCCGTCGGCTCCGCCAGACTTACAAAGGATCGTGCGGCGTTGTCTCGAAAA
>Ga0075436_100000120_pt1 | contig 46291 bp, 49 predicted proteins | sample RhiMethybrSRZTD5_FD_75303 | JGI IMG/M metagenome (GOLD analysis project Ga0075436, IMG submission 75303) | Populus rhizosphere microbial communities from Tennessee, USA - Rhizosphere MetaG P. TD hybrid SRZTD5 | ecosystem: Host-associated > Plants > Roots > Rhizosphere > Soil | place: USA...
CCCTCGTTGTCCTTCCTGCGAGATCGGTAACAGAGTTTTCCGGACACATGGGTGACACTTCTTGCCCTCTTCGGAGGAGGAGGGCATGCCCTGGAAGGAGTGTCACGTCATGGACGAGCGGCTCCGATTTGTCGCCCGCCTACTCGAGGGCGAGAAGATGGCGCCTCTGTGCGCCGAGTTCGGCATCTCCCGCAAGACCGGCTACAAGATCTTCGACCGCTACAAAGATTGCGGCCTCGAGGCGCTGACCGACCGCAGCCGCCGGCCCTTCCGCCAGGCCAACCGCCTCCCGGCCCAGATCGAGGCGATCATCGTCCGCCTCAAGCGCGAGTATTCCGGCTGGGGCGCGCCCAAGATCCGCGTAGAAGCTCCGCCAGCAATCGGCAATGTCGCACCTCCCCGCGATCAGTACCGTCCATGCCGTCCTCGATCGCCACGGCCTCGTCAAACGTCGGCGCCGTCGCCGCGGCTACCCCGCCCGTGGCACCCAGCTGTCGCGCCCGACCGAACCCAACGCGCTGTGGTGCGCCGATTACAAAGGTGAATTCATTCTCGGCAACCGCCGCTACTGCTACCCGCTGACGATCACCGACTTCGCCAGCCGGTACCTCCTCAGCTGCGAGGCGCTGTCAACGACGCAGGAAAAATTCGCCTTCACCGTCTTCGAGCGCACCTTCAAGGAATTCGGCCTTCCGCACACCATTCGCACCGACAACCGCGTGCCCTTTGCCTCCGCCCACGCCCTGTATGGCCTCAGCACTCTCGCCGTCTGGTGGCTGCGCCTCGGCATCCACCTCGAGCGCATCCAACCCGGTCATCCTCAGCAAAATGGTCGGCACGAACGCATGCATCTCACGCTCAAGACCGAAGCCACCAAGCCCGCCGCCGCCAACGTGCTCCAGCAGCAAGCCCGCTTCGATGCTTTCATCGAGCGCTATAACCATGGACGGCCGCACCAGGCCTTAGCCATGAAAGTCCCTGCCGACGTCTACGCGCGATCCCCACGTGTCTACCGCGGACTTCAGGAGCTCACCTATCCCTTTCACGACCACACGATCGCCGTCACCCGCTGTGGCCGGATCTGCTTCAAACATCGAAAAGTCAATCTCAGCCGCGTCTTCGCCGGCCAGAACGTCGGCGTCACGCAGGTCGCCGAGCGCGTCTGGCTCGTGACCTTCATGCACTACGATTTGGGCTACTTCGATGATGAGACGTGCCGACTCGAACCGATCGACAACCCGTTCGGCCCGAAAGTGTTACCCATGTCCCGGAATGAACTGTTACCCGTGTGTCCGGAATGGACCCGTTGTGCATGGTTGCGGGGGCCCGCAATCATCGATATCAACACGCTTGATTTGAGCTCGACCTTATCTGATCTATGGCAGGACGCAAACCCGTGTTTGAGTCACGATCACGTCTTCGCTAACACACTCGGGCAGTTGCAAAGCAGTCAGCGTGCAATTAGCCGACGCGACTAAAACACGCAGCTCGAAATTTGCGGGTTCATATCGAGGGCGGGCAACAAGCCTGACGTCGGTCAGATGCTCAGCCAGCGGTAGATCGAGCCGTGCTCTCAGAACCGGTTCCGAAGCTCGCGCGCAGCCACACCAAACTGGCGCTGCAAGGCGCGCCGCAGAGCGCTTTCGGACCCGAAACCGGTCTTGCCGGCAACTTGAACGACTTGCTGGTCCGTCGTCTGCAGGAGCGAACGCGCCATCTCGCAACGAATTCTCTCCACGGCCTCTGCTGGCGTTGTGCCGGTCGCTGCCGCGAATTTTCTATGAAAGCTGCGAGGCGTTTGGCCAACGGCTGCTGCCATGTCGTCGACAGTCCAAGCGTCACTCAGACGATTGGCAATACGCTGCAACAGCCCCTTGTAAGGCTCGGCACTAGCATCTTGCAGCGCCATCGGCTCGCTGTATTGCCGCTGTCCGCCCGGCCGCCTCATGTAGACCACGAGGCGACGCGCAACACGCGATGCCAGTGCTGCTCCGTGGTCGTCCTCGATCAGCGACAGGGTGAGGTCGATCCCCGCGGTGACACCCGCGGTCGTCCAGATATCGCCGTCACGAATGAACAGCGGCTCGGAATCGACATGGATCTTGGGAAATTCCTGAGCTAACCGCGCACACGACCGCCAATGCGTGACTGCGGTCCGATTGTCCAGAATTCCCATCTCGGCCAGCATGAACGCACCGGTGCAGGTTGCGCAGATGCGTCGGGCTCGGCGGCACAGGCGCAACAGTGCTGAGATGGCATCCTTCCTCAAACGCAAGCGATGGACGCCGGGTCCGCCCGGAATGAACAGTGTGTCGATGGCCCCCGAGCTTGGCAGGGGTTCCGCAACAATCGCGAAGCCCGACGCGGTCATTACGGAGCCCCCCGCAAGAGCGCAGACGCGCAGCTCGTAAAGCGGTGCCGCACCTTCTTCGTTGGCGGTCGTTAGCGCCTGCGCCGTCCCCGCCACGTCCACGACCTGCACGCCGTCGTACACGAACATGACGGCGCGGCGCTTTGGCAGATTTCGCTCGCTCTTTGACATGGCTGCCAACCTAGCATGCCGCTAGCATGGTGCTCAATATGGGTGAGCCAACGGCCCGCAAAATCCAGTTGCAAATCGAATACGACCCTGCACCACCGATCTCCTCGCCACCCGAGATCATGGCTGCTTCTGTAGGAGGTCCTGATGTCTGAGATCACGGAGAATCCGAGTAACGCCGCAGCACTACGCTTTAGGCCCGCGAGATTTTTTGTGGCGCTGCGCGGGTTGGATGTGCGGCCCAATCTCATGCTGATCGGACTGGCGGGACTCTTTGCAGGACTGGGGATTTACAGCCCCAACCAGGCGACCGCCACGGCCCACTACGTCGTCCGCGCCCTGGCCGAAATCGGCCCGTGGCTGGCTGCGTCGGTGTGCATCGCGGCGGGTGCTCGGGCGATTGGCCTCGATCAGCTTGCTGCGAAAGCGTTCACGGGGCGCGAAAGCCGCATGATCATCCTGGCGTCCGTGATCGGCGCGGCGCTGCCGTTCTGTTCCGTCAGCGTTATTCCGCTTGCAGCGGGCCTGCTCGGCGCGGGCGTGCCCCTCGCGCCGGTTATGGCGTTCTGGATTTCGTCGCCGCTTATGGACCCGACTCAATTCTTCATCGCATCGGGCGTGCTCGGGATCGGCTTTGCGTCCGCGAAGATGCTGAGCGCCGTTGGCATGGGGATGTTGGGCGGCTTCGGCACCATGATGTTGGTTCGTGCCGGCTGGCTGGACGCGACGGCCGCACTCCGAATCAGTGCTATGACTGCCCCCTCCTTCTGCAGATCAAAACCGGCCGTCACTGCCTCACCGCCAGTGAAGTCGTCTTGTGGCTCTGCCAAGGCAGCGTCTTTCGCGGTCCCTGGCTCAGTGGTCCTATGGCGCTTCTGGACTGACGCCGCAAGGGCGCAACGATTTTTGACGACCGCTACCTCAACCGGCTGGTTTCTCGTGCGCTGGCTCGCTGTCGCCTTCGCAATCGAAAGCCTGATGATTGCATGGTTGCCGGTCGGTACAGTCGGAACATGGCTCGGTGCAGGTGCTGGCCCGCTAGCAGTGCCGCTCGCCGTCGCGATCGGCATTCCCGTCTACCTCAACAGCTTGGCCGCCATCCCGTTTGTCTCCGGCCTTATCAACCTGGGTATGAGTCCAGCCACGGGTCTCGCCTTCATGTTGGCGACCAGTTCGACCGGCTTCCCCGCGATGGTGGCGCTCTGGGCATTGGTGAAGCCCCGAGCTTTTGTCCTTTACCTTGGGTTCGCGATCACTGGCGCGATGATAGCTGGATACAGCTACGCGGCCACGCTCGCGCTGCTGAGCAATTAGCGGGATCGGGCGGTGTACGCGCCGGAACCAGCTCCCCTCCGAAGTTGCTCGACCTGCACGGAGAAGAGCGATTCCGGCGCCTGGCAAATCTCACCCGGTCGCAGCACCGCCACCAAGTTTTTACGCGGAGCTAGAGCCGCCGCAGCACGTGGATGATGTCGCCCCGAGCGTCGCGAGCCGATTAGGCCGCCGATTTCTCTCCTCCTCGTCGCCCTCGAGGTCGTAGTTGAGGTGGTACACCTCCCATTCGACGCCGTCCGGGTCCTTCACCCAGAACTTGTCCTGGTTGGCGTGGCAGCAGTTGACGCCCATCTCTTCCATCACAGGAAGTCCAGCGGCCTTGATGCGGCTCAACTGAGCCATCACGGCGTCAACAGAATCGACCTGTACGCCGACGTGGTCGATCGTGCCGGCGCCGACATGCCCGCCCGTGGAGAGAGCGAGGTTGACCGGTGCCCATTCGGGCAGGAACTTGACGTAGCCCGGCTTGACTTTGACGGGGTCCCCGCCGAGGAACTTCTCGTAGAACTCTCGGCTCTTGCTGAGGTCTGACACGTGCATGTGGAAGTGGACCTTTGCGCTCATGGCTCTCCCTTTCAGCAGCAGGCAGTGAGCAGAGAAACCGAACTGCCGACTCTGTCCCGCTGCACCGAATAGTAGATGTGCCGCTGTTCCTTCAACGAGCCCCGCTTGTCGGAGCATGTCGGCCCCGGGATTTACTTCGACATGCGTCTCATCTTCATACAACCGCGTTAGCGACAAGCAAGCTGTCGTCTCCACATTTCGAAGTATATCGAAATATAGAAGCCTTGTCAACCCCACCGTTGGGACCCGTTGCTATCGTGCGGACGGACCTCCTTGGAGGGTTGATGCCGAACTACTGGATAGGGTCAGGCCCGTTTCAAAGGTGGAGCAGTCACAGTCCTAGCGGCAGCCGCCGGGCGATCGCCAGCAAGATCGGCGGGGCGAAGCCACACGAACGCTAACGCGCCGAGGAGAAGAGCGACCGTGACATGACCGAATGCCACCCCCCAGCCCAAGACGCTGGCTCCGCCGAAAGCATCCAGCATCGCGCCGAGTACCAGCGGCCCGAGGAAGCCACCAGCGTAGCCAAGCGTGGAGTGCACGGCGAGCGTTGCGCCGCGCCGGCCCGGCTCCGCGCTGCCGGCACTGCCGGCAGTCAATGACGACGAATCCGACCAGATCAGCATCGCGTACAACAACACGAGGGCTGCGACGGCCATATAGGGCAGCGCCGCGCTGAAGCCGATCATCGCCGCGAGCGCGGCGGAAGTTAGCATTGTGCCGAGGACGAACCGCCGCCGACCGAAGCGGATAGCGAGCTCGTTGCCCCACACGCTTGCCAACACACCAAGCAGACCCATCACGCTCGCGACGGTGGCCGGCGCCAGTGGCGTCCACCCGCCGGACCCGTGCGCCGCGACGAAAGTGAGGAATGCGACGACCCAGCCGCGCAGAGCGGACATCTCCCACGTGTGCACGCAGTACGCGATCGAATAGGCGAGCGCCGAACGATTCCGCAGAACAGGTCGGAAGTCGAGCAGGGCCCCATGAGAAGACCCGGGCGCGCCCTTCAGACGACGGGACGGTAGCCCCACCATGACCAGCACGAAGGCGAGCGCCGCGCCAACCGCTCCGGGTACGAGCGCCCACTGCCAGCCCCGCCACGCGTTGACTGCGCCCGCGACGCCGAAGGACAGCGCGCCGCTCACGCCGACCGCCGCGGCGTGCGCGGCCACGGCCCGAGACTGCGCCGGTCCCTCGGTGAGATCGCTCAACGCCTTGAGCCCGGGCATATAGCTGCCCGCCCAGCCCGCGCCCATCAGAGCCCGGAACGCCAGCGCCGACCAGAACCCGCTCGCGGCCCAGGCGAAACCGGCGAAGGCGAGCGACGTTACGGCGACGGAGCTGAGATAAACGCGTTTGGCATCCACGCGATCGGTCAGCGACGACAGCAGCGGCACGGTGAGCGTGTACGCGGCGTAGTAGATTCCGCTGAGCCAGCCGGCCTCGGTGTTGGTCAGCGACCATGCGGAGATCAACGTCGGCAAGAGCGCCGCCACGCTGAACGCGCCGATCTGTGCGCAGGCCTGTGCCGCGCACATCGCGATCACGCCACGATTCAGCCTCATCGCGTCACGGGCGGGTCACAACAGCCGTTCGACGATGACGCAGTCGCGCCACGCCCCTTCGAGCTGCCCGTGGCGCTGGTAGACGCCGACCACTCGGAATCCGCAGCGTTCGTGCAGCACCAAGCTGGCCGTATTCTCCGGAAAAATCCGCGAGACGATCTTCCAGAACCCTCGTTCGGCATACGCCTTACATAGCGCCTCGAGCACGACGCGGCCGGCTCCCTTTCCGCGTGCGGAGCGAGCCACGTACACCGAGTGCTCGGCGACTCCCGCATAGGCGGCCCGATTTCGATATGGCCCTGCGCTCGCCCACGCGATGATCCGACCATGCTCCTCGATGAGGATCGTCGGAAAGCGATCGGCCTTCTCCGATAGTTGTGTGGCGATTTGCTGGGGCGTGCGAGGCTCGGTCTCGAACGTCGCGATCCGGTCGGCGATCCCTTCGTTGTAGATCGCCGCGATCACGGCCGCATCGGCCAGGGTCGCAAGTCGTGTCGTCATGGTCATTTTGTCGACGCTCATTTGCCGCCTAGGTCGGACTCCGACGCCTCGACCGTCACTGAATTAGCTTTTCGTAGCATCGGCTGACCGGGTCGTCTCTGTATGGCCGAAGGGCGGGATAAGCTTGAAACCTATCCGCTCGTACAGACGGATGGCGGCGTGCTGATGAATGCCAGTTTCGAGCCGTAGTGTGCCGATGCCGTGGTCCTTTGCGTAGGCGGTCAGGTGGTCGAGGAGTAGCTCACCGAAGCCCAAGCCTCGAAACTGCGAACGCACGTACATTCGTTTGATCTCACCATATTCGGTACCGAACAATTTGATACCGCCACAGCCAGCGGCGGCGCCGTTATCGCGGATCACGAAGAAGGCCACAGAATCGGCAATCAACTTCTGCATGCTAAAACCATGACGGCTAGCGCTCGGATAGAGCGGCTCGAGATGCGCGTCGAGCTCCGCGATCAATGCCGTCGCGTCGGGACTCGCGGGATGCTCCGGTGAGATAACCGCGGTCATGGGCGATGTCTCTCTCTACTCGCTTGGAACCGAGGCCGCCCGGCGAGGCCTAGTTGTCAGTACCAACGCCGCACGCCGAAGCGTATCGGTCATACAATCACGCTGAGCGCGAGGTCGGGGAGGCGCAGCTCATGCGTCGCTGCGTGGCGTCGGCAAGACGACGCATGACTTCTGTGATGCCTCCGCGGACCTCCGGCGAAAAGTCCGCCAACAGCTGTGTGCGTTCGGCAATCCGATCCGCCCGGATCCGATCGCAGAGCCGGCGTCCGGCCGGCGTGACGCCTAACAACACAGCGCGACCATCGCCGGGATGAGTGGCTCGTCGCACGTAGCCCTTCCGCTGCAATGTCGCCACGACTCGACTCGCCGTACTCTTGTCCAGGCACAATTCGGCAGCCAGGGCGTTCAGTGTGCACGGCCCGCGTCGCAGCAGGGTGTCTAGTGCGTAGCACTGGGTGAGCGAGATATCGTGACAACAGATTTGGTCGCGCTCGGCGACGAGGTAGGCCCGCACGAAGTCGACAAGCGCTTCGTGGAAAGCTTCGGCGTGTCGCTGAAGCAGCCGGTTCCGCTGCGTCATTGTGGTTGTCAGTGGCAACTATATTGAACTCGGGATATGCTGTCAACCGGCGCATCCGAGATTATCGGGCGTTGCTCGTTACAGGAGGACGCGATGGCGGATAGAGACCTAAAAGACGTCGTGAAGGAAAAGTACGGCAACGCCGCGCTGAAGGTTGTCAGCGGCAGTAATGCGTCTTGCTGCGAGACCGTATCGTCACACGGGCAGAACGATCCGATCACGTCCAACCTCTATGGCTGTGGCGAGACGGCCGGGCTACCCGCGGAGGCGGTCGCTGCCTCGCTAGGCTGCGGTAACCCGACGGCGCTCGCGCAACTCAACGCCGGCGAGGTTGTGCTCGACCTCGGCTCCGGCGGCGGCATCGACGTGCTCCTCTCGGCGAAACGTGTCGGACCGACGGGCAAGGCCTATGGGCTCGACATGACGGATGAGATGCTGGCGCTCGCGCGCGAGAATCAGAAGAAGGCAGCCGTGACCAACGTCGAGTTCCTCAAGGGGGAGATCGAACACATCCCCCTCCCCGGCAACAGCGTGGATGTCATCATCTCGAATTGCGTCATCAATCTGTCGGCCGACAAAGATCGCGTGCTGACCGAGGCCTTCCGGGTGCTCAAGCCCGGCGGGCGGTTTGCGGTCTCGGACGTCGTCGTACGGGGTGAGGTCCCGACCGCCATCCGTCGCAGCGTGGAGCTGTGGATCGGCTGCGTAGCGGGAGCGCTCGAGGAAAACGAGTATCGCGAAAAGCTGACGAAAGCCGGCTTCGAGGCGATCGGCGTCGAGCCGACGCGGGTGTATCGGACTGAGGATGCACGCGACTTCTTCGCGGGCTCGGGGATCGACATCGACGCAATTGCGCCCCAGGTCGAAGGCAAGTTCATGAGCGCGTTCGTTCGCGCCATCAAGCCCAGATCCCGCTGAGCGACCGAGAGTCGCCTTGATGATTTGGGGCGGCCACCCCAGCGGAATCTGGCAATCCCCTATGCCTCCCCTGTCGTAGGAGCGACCGCGTTCAATTTCTAGCTCCGTTGCGCGGTTGATCCAGTCAGCTTCAGTCGCAGCAATCTAAACGTCACGGTCGTGTGATTTTTTCGCAACTCGCCGCGCGCATTCTCCGAGCCCACAGTCGCTCAGTCCGAGTCGCTCGCTCGAAGCGCTGGGCAGACGAAGCGAATGGCGTGAGCCCGGGGCGCTGCGCCCCAGGCTGCAGGCTGCCGTTTTATCCAATCGTGTCGTTCAGCTGGCTGTTGCTGTACGAGAACTACCAAGATCGGCAGAAGAGCGTAGCCCTCAAAGATTTCATCAGATGGGGCCTCTCGCGAGGCCAGTCGTACAGCCCTGAGCTCGGGTATGTCGCATTGCCAGCGGATGTCGCCGAACTATCACGAGCGGCCCTCGAAAGGGTCAACTGATTCCCGCGGCTCGTAGATTCCAAAGGGCCACGTCAGATGTCTCGCCGGACAATATAGTTCAGCGACCCCTCGCTGAATTTCTGATCAACGAGTTTCTGTTATGAAGCCTCGCGGTCTGCGACCTCGCTCCCGGAGCGCCCAATATCATCAAGCCGGCGCTGAAGCGCCATCTCGTCGAGATCTTCCAACCGCAGACTCACGAAGATTCTGATTCGAGCGTCCAGTTCCGAGCAGATCTTCCTGAACGCATCTCGGCGCTTGGCGTCTGGTCCTACAACAGCTGCCGGGTCCTCGACTCCCCAGTGCGCTGTGATCGGCTGCCCTGGCCAGATCGGGCACGCCTCGCCAGCGGCCTTGTCGCATACCGTAAATACGAAATCGAGAGGCGGGCTATCGGGCCGCGCAAACTCGTCCCAGCTCTTGCTCCGGAGATCGTCCGTCGAGAAGTTCATGCTTTTTAGCAGTTCAACGGCGAAGGGATGAACGATTCCGGTTGGATGACTTCCCGCGCTAAAGGCCCGGAACCGGCCCGTCCCCCATCGGCTGAGCAAGGATTCGGCCATGATGCTTCGAGCAGAGTTGCCCGTGCATAGGAAGAGGACGTTGTAAACGCGCTTTGCGCTCATTTCGACTCCCCAGGACGGTGTAGGGCGTCCTGGGATGGAGGCTACGCAAAGCATGTTGCGCGAGCGTAACGTTTTCGCGACGACTGTGTCACGTCGTCAGCGCGGCTGAGTCAGTCGATCCCTAGACGGACACGACCAATCCGTCGCTGGCGCACTCTTCAGGGACTTTGTCCGCCTGCGCGAGCATCTCCCGGCTCATGTGAGTCAGGATTACGCGCCGCGCCCCGAGCGTCGAGCGACGCGCTGCGATGTCAGGATAGTTAAGGTGCCATTTGATCGGTTTTTCGTAATAGTACGACTCAGCGATGAAGAGGTCGGCGCCGGCCGCGACTTTCGCGACATCGTCAGTCCACTCGGTATCGCCGGTGTAGGAGACGACCTTACCGCCGACTTCCACGCGAATCGCAGTGGGATTGGTTTCCGCCGTGTGGCGCGCCAGCTGTGGCGTCACTACGAGGTCCAGGATCCGGTGTGATCGGCCTGGTTCCATCTCGAGCCAGGTGAGCGGGAACTTTGGCGTCATCACATGCGAGCCGGGGAACAGAGCTTCTCGGATGTCGCCCATGCGTCGTTGTAAATCACGAGGGCCCGCGACGACCAGCGGTCGCGTACGCTTCGCACCGAGCATCGCGTCTATCAGAAGAAATGGTACGCCGCCGCAATGATCTCCGTGCAGATGGGTCAGTAGGATGGCGTCGATAGAATTGTGCTCGATCCCTTGCTGCGCCAGCGCGATGAGTGACGAAGTTCCGAAATCGATCGCGAACCGTGACTGCGGTCCATCCACAAGGATGCAGGTCTGGAAACGCCCGCCGCTGCCAAAGGAATCGCCTGACCCCACAAACCGGACGTTCACCGTCATTAGATGATTCCGCTCTCGCGCAGCGCCGCGCGTTCCGCAGAACTAAGCTTCAACATGCTCTCGAGCACCTCTTCCGTGTGCTGGCCCAACGTGGGCGGGGGTCGTCGGAAGCTCACCGGCGTCTCTGAGAGCTTTAGCGGACTGCCGATCAGCGGAACGGCGTTCGCTGGGTGCTCCATTGAGATCTTCATCCCCCGATGGAGGACTTGGGGATCGGCGAAAACGCGATCGATCGTGTTGACTGGCCCACACGGAAGCTCAGCCGCCTGCAGCCGATCAACCCAATGCTGTGTCGTGTGCTTTCGCGTCAGTCCCTTGAAGAGCTCGACGAGCTCTACTCGGTGCTTGAGGCGCGTCGAATTTGTTGCAAAGCGTGGATCCGCGGCCAGCTCCGGAGCGCCTGCAACTTCACAGAGCCGTCGGAACTGCCGGTCGTTGTTTGCACCGAGAATCACGTGTCCATCGCTCGTGCGAAAGACTTGATAGGGCACAGTGTTTGGGTGCCCGGTCCCCCACCGCCCCGGCACCTTCCCCGACAGCAAATAGTTGAGGCCAACGTTGTAGAGCCAACCCACCTGTACGTCGAGCAGCGCGATGTCGATGTGTTGTCCATGGCCAGTACGATCTCGGTGCCGCAAGGCACTGAGAATGCCTACTCCGGCATAGAGGCCGCTTATCACGTCGTTCACCGCGACGCCGACCTTGACCGGTGGCGCGTCGGTTTCCCCGGTGACGCTCATGATTCCGCCCTCACCCTGCGCCATGAGATCGTAGCCGGGTCGCGCCGCATATGGCCCGTCTTGGCCATACCCGGTAATCGAGCAGTAGACGAGCCTCGGGCAACTGTCGCGCAGCTGTGCATAGGCGAGGCCATACTCCAACAGAGCCCCAACCTTGAAGTTCTCGATGAGAACATCCGCGTGTTCCGCAAGCCGGCGTACCAGCGCCGCACCTTCAGGCCGCGCGAAGTTGATCGTGACCGAGCGTTTGTTGCGGTTCGCGCTCAGGTAATAGCCACTCTCAGTCGTCTCGTTTCCGCTGACATCCCGTACAAATGGCGGCCCCCACGTTCGTGTCTCGTCCCCCACGCCAGGTCGTTCGACCTTGATGATTTCCGCGCCCAGGTCGCCAAGCATCTGTGTGCATGACGGGCCCGCGAGCACGCGACTAAGATCCAGAACGGTGATGCGGTCAAGCGGTCCAGGAGTCATTGAGTCGTGTCCTCGCTCATGGCCTTCTGATTGTCACTGCATCGGCTGGTCGCTGATCCGCGAGCCAGCTCAAGAGCTTTTCTCGAATCTCCTCGCGGATGCGCCGGAACACGGCAAGCCGCGCTTCTTCCGTGCCAGCAGTGCGCGACGGATCTTCGAAGCTCCAGTGAAGCCTCTGCGCCGCGCGAGGAAACACCGGGCATGCCTCATTGGCGGCGTCGCACACCGTGATGACCCAGTCCCATCGATCATGGAGGAACCGCTCGAAAATCTTCGACGTGTGAGGGGTGAGATCTATACCGACCTCGGCCATCGCGCGTATAGCGAGAGGATGCACTTGCGTCGCCTCTGTGCCGGCGCTTGCTGCCTCGTACCGACCACCGGCCAGCGCACGCAGCCAGGATTCAGCCATCTGGCTGCGTGCTGAGTTGTGAGTGCAGAGAAAGAGAACCCGCTCCTTCGCTGCGTCATCCCTGCCCGCCGGACCCTTCATGCCCCTCTGTCCTCAACGGTCTCGTAGGATCCCCGCGTCCTTCAACGCGAGAATCGCTGACCTTACGGACGCTCGATACGCTCGTATGCGGCATCACACAACGTAATGACGTAGTCCCATCGCGTTCCCATCTCAGAAATCTGCTTCGCGCGATGGCCACGCAGGCTCACGCCGCGTTCCGCCATGACCTGCTCCGCTAAGGAATGCACTCTGGTCGGCGTCGCGCCGGCGCTCGCGACGTAAAATCGGTCACCGCCCATTTGGCGCAACAGCGCTTCTGCCATTTGGCTACGCGCCGAATTATGCGTACACACAAACAACACGTGCGATTGCGACTCTGGCACTGCCGATATTTTTGATTCGGGCCGATCTGACGAAGGCATTCCGAATTCTTTCTCGCCACAGAAACCACACGAAGGCCACGTACCCGACGAAGAGGATCACTATGAGAATGAACTCGGATGCGGACATGCGCGCCTCCGCTCCTCGCTACGTTTGCTCCAGAACCTCGAGATCGACCCCGATGCTTCCCAGTTCGTGGATCAGCGCGAATAAGTCTTCGGGCCGGCCGACAAGCCGGTCGAGCGCGGAACACACAATGACGTCGATCTCGCCGTTGCGCGCGGTAGCCAACAGCGCTCAGAGCTGGGCGCTCTTCATCCGTGACTGACACACCGTCGTCGACAAATTCCGCGATTGCCCATCCACGAGTTTGGGCAAACTCTCGGAGTGTCGCGAGCTGCTTATCAGGCGCCTTGTCCCAAGCGGCGACTCGGGCATAGAGGCCCGCTCGTACCGGCAATACTATTCCTCCGCGTAGACCTTCTTGAGGTTCGCGACGACGCTGGGATCGGCCAGCGTGCTCGTTTCGCCCAGCGCTCTGCCCTCGGCGATATCCCTCAGCAGTCGTCGCATAATCTTGCCGCTACGGGTCTTGGGGAGTTCAGCCGCATAGATGATGTCGTCGGGACGCGCCAGCGCGCCGATCTTCTTAGCCACGTGAGCCTTGATCGCATCCTGCAATTCCGGCGTCATCGTATTGCCCTGCTTGAGCGTGACGAACGCGGAAATCGCCTGGCCCTTGATCTCGTGCGTTTTGCCGATCACAGCCGCTTCGGCGACCTTCGGATGCTCGACGAGCGCCGACTCGACCTCCATCGTCGAGACGCGATGGCCTGAGATGTTCATGACGTCGTCGATGCGGCCAAGCAGCCAGAAATAACCGTCCTTGTCCCGCTTCGCGCCGTCCCCGGTGAAGTACATGCCCGGGACCTGGCTCCAGTATGTCTTCTCGTACCTCGCAGGGTCTCCGTAGATGCCGCGCAACATGCCGGGCCACGGCTTTTTGAGCACGAGATAACCCGCCTCGACAGGCTCTCCGCGATCGTTGACGATGTCGGGCTCGATACCAGGGAACGGAAAGGTCGCTGAGCCTGGTTTGCAGACCGTGATGCCGGGTAGCGGCGTGATGAGAATCTGACCCGTTTCCGTCTGCCACCATGTGTCGACGACGGGGCAGCGGCCGCCGCCAATGACCTTCCAGTACCATACCCACGCCTCGGGGTTGATCGGCTCGCCAACCGTCCCGAGCAAGCGGAGCGATGAGAGGTCACAGCGCTTTGGGTATTCCTCACCCCAGCGCACAAACGTACGGATGGCCGTGGGTGCCGTATAGAGAATGGTGACGCCGTACTTCTCTATGATTCGCCAGAAACGGTCCTTGTCGGGAGTATCTGGCGTTCCCTCGTACATCACGATGGTGGTGCCGTTCGCGAGCGGCCCATACACGATGTACGAGTGGCCGGTGACCCAGCCGATGTCGGCGGTGCACCAATACACGTCTTCTTCGCGCAGGTCAAAAATCAGCCGGTGTGTGGCGCTAACGCCGGTGAGGTAACCGCCCGTGGTGTGGATGATTCCCTTTGGCTGACCCGTCGAGCCCGACGTGTAGAGGAGGTAAAGCATGTCCTCTGCGTCCATCGGTTCGGGAGCCGTATAGGCGTCAGCGCTCTTCACGAAGTCGTGCCACCAGATATCGCGGCCATTCTGCCAATCGATCTCTTGGCCGGTGCGCCGGCAAACGATGACCGTCGCAACGAATGCGCACTCCTTGATTGCCTCGTCAGTATTCTTCTTGAGTGCCACCGTGCTTCCGCGTCGATAGCCGCCGTCGGCGGTGATGACCACCTTTGACTTGCAGTCGTTGATGCGGTCGCGCAACGATTCCGGCGAGAAGCCCCCGAACACCACGCTGTGCACGGCGCCGATGCGCGCGCACGCCAGCATCGCGATCGGGAGTTCGGGGATCATGGGCATGTAGATTGTGACCATGTCCCCTTTTTTCACGCCACGTTGTCGCAGCGCCGACGCAAACTGATTCACCTCGCGGTACAGGTCCCGGTAGGTTAGGACGCGGGTATCTCCGGGCTCGCCTTCCCAGATGATGGCCGCCTTGTTCCGACGTGGTCCTTCAAGGTGCCGGTCGATGCAGTTATCCGAAACATTCAGCTTGCCGCCGATAAACCACTTCGCATAAGGGAGCTTCCATTCGAGGCTCTTGCGCCATGGCTTGATCCACCGAAGCTCCTTCGCCTGTTGTTCCCAAAACTTCACGGAGTTCCGGCGGGCCTGCTGGTAGATCGCCGGCGTCTTGACGCGCGCCATCTTCGTAAACTCTTTGGGCGGCGGAAACTTCCGTCCCTCTTTCAGGAGAGCCTGAATCGGTTCGTCCTTACGGAGTGCTTTCGCCATGACGCGTCCTCTCGGGTTTGTGTGTGAGGCTGGCTTCCGTCTCGGTGGAATTCTAAACCAGTTTTTCGAGGCCGGTGCGGGCGTTGACACGGCGCGTGATCTCGCGACGTCCGGCGGCAATCCGCTCCACGGCGTCGAGGCCCTGCGTTGCCTTCTCAATGAAATGCCGATCGTTGATGTCGCGAAGGTTGATGCGAGCGGTCAACGTCGACGCCTCGACAACGGCATCCGCGAGCGCCGCCGCAACCGCGAGATCTCCTACCGTACTTACGCGGACGATATCGACGACCGAAGCACAGATTTCGAGGACGCTCGCGGCGGCTCGCGCAGTCTCGATCGGCACGAGTGTCGCGCGTTGCAGAGACCCCTGTTGGTGTGGTTCCCCTGGGTCGCTCGAGACGCGCCGCGCGTCAAGAAAGGCTTCATATGCCTCGATATCGTCGTGGATTAGCTTGCGTAATTGAACACGAAGCGCATCGGCCCGGTCGATGGCGCTCATGATGATCTTCTGGGACGGGGCGTGACGCGCCGTGACCCGGCATACCATCCCCACAAGCGCGGCCGCGGCCGCCCCCGTCAACGCTCCGGCAGCGCCGCCGCCGGGTGCAGGTCGATCACTTGCGAGGCCATCGAGAAACGATTCGACACTTTCGTTGGCACGTCCAGCGGTATCCATCCGGTCCTCCATTAAGGGAACGAATCCGCCGCTCGCTTCATAGTCATGGCAAACTCAGGCCCCATGAATCGGGACCGACTTGAGGTTGTCGACCCATTCATTGCCGCCGCCCTACGGGCGGAGTGCGATCGGCAGCAACACTCGCTGAATCTGATCGCATCGGAGAACATACCTTCGGTCGCAGTCCGCGAAGCGCTCGCGTCGCCACTCCTCGGCAAATATGCGGAAGGGTATCCCGGGCGACGGTTTTATGGCGGCTGCGAAGTCATCGATCGCATCGAGCAAATGGCCATCGATCGCGCTAAGAGCTTGTTCGGCGTGGCTCACGCGAACGTTCAACCGCACTCGGGGACGAACGCCAACATGGCCGTGTTCCGGGCGATCTTGAAGCCGGGCGACATCATCCTGGGGCCCGACCTCGCACACGGAGGACACATCACGGCGGGCGCTGCCGCCAATTATTCTGGCCAGATGTACTCCGTCGTGCACTATCACGTCCGCGCCGAGACTGAACTGATCGACCTGGACGAAGTGCGAAGGGTTGCCCGAGAGTATCGGCCGACAGCAATCATCGCCGGGGGATCGGCGTTTCCACGAGTCATCGACTTTGCCGCCTTCCACGACATCGCGGAAGAAGTCGGCGCGCGCTTGATCGCCGACATTGCCCATCCGGCTGGCCTCATCACGGCAGGACTCCATGTCTCGCCATCGGGCCTCGCCGACTTCATCACGACATCCACGCAGGAGACGCTTCGAGGACCGACCGGTGGCCTCGTTTTGTGTGGCAGTGACGATGCGGCGGCTGTCGACCGCGCCGTCATGCCGGGTGTGCAGTCGGGTCCTCACATGCATGCCGTGGCTGCCAAGGCAGTCGCATTTGCCGAGGCGGCGACTCCGCAATGGCGCATCTACCAACAACGGGTCCTCGAAAACGCCCGCGCCCTTGCGGCAGCTCTCCTGGCGCGCGGCCATCGTCTCGTCACAGGAGGCACCGATACACATCTGATTCTCGTCGACTTATCGGCATATGAGATGACCGGCAAGGAAGGACAGGAGGCACTGGACTCGGCCGGCATCACAGTCAACAAGAACCCGCTTCCCTTCGACCGCCGAGATCACCGTGGGCTCCTCGACATCAGCGGAATACGGCTTGGTACGCCTGCGATCACTTCGCGAGGTCTCGGTACCACGGAGATGGTTGAGATCGCCGACCTCATCTCGCAAGTCATCGGAAGCCGTGGTGCGCCAAGTGTGATTGCTTCCGTGCGAAGGGGTGTCGCCGATCTCGCCGCTCGCTTCCCTCTCGGCTGGGAAGACCTCACAGCTCCTATCAGGACGCTCGCCGCCGAGGAGGCCCTCCGAGTGAGCAGCAGTCGAAACGTGGTCTAGTTACGTCTGGCGAAATTAGCGAGAGAGACGACAACGTCCGAATCAGCGTCCGCGGTGTGAGCGCCGCACCACGCACACTCCACGATCGGCGACGCCAACGTATCGGGCCTCTCACACAGTGCGAACCCGCCAAGAGCGCGGGCGAGCGATTCACCGCAGTCGCATCCCGTGACCGATTCCCTCCGCATGCGTGGTTTATCGGGAATCACGACTCGCCACGACCACAGCACCGACGTTCTTAGCCGACGATAGTGCTCCGGGCTTCCAGACTTCGATCGCAGCTTTTTCGACCTCGTCGAACTCCGAGAGAATCGTGCGGCATAGATGGGTGGCAAGTGTCTCGATCAACTGAAAGCTCGATTTTTCGCACTCGGCCATCACGCGCCTGGAGACGAGCCGATAGTCGATGCTGTCCTGAATAGCGTCCGACATCGCGACCCTGCCGAAGTCGACCTTCACCTTGAGATTGATCACGATGCGCTGCTTCGTCGCCCGTTCGCGGTCAGTCACTCCGATCGTGCACTCGACCTCGATGCCTTCGACGCAGAGCCACCCACCGAGTTCCAATGTCATACCGCTTCCGAAAACAGTCGCGTGTCGAGGAGTTGACTTTCCTTCAGGCCGGCGATGGGTGCGAATGTCGCCGGCCATTGCTCAAACGCCTCCGCCGGGGCGCAGCCGACGAGTTCATACCCGCGGACAACGGCACCGAGTCGCTTTGCCTCATGCTCGAGATGTTCGCAGACCGTTCGTGGGGACGTGAGCCGGTAGTCGAGTAGGTTCATGGACACCTGCGACAGTCCGCGGCTCGCAAGCAAAACACCCATCGCCTGCACTGCGGGAAGCCCTCCCGACGAGGCTCTAATGCGGCGTGAGATCGCGTCAGCCAGGGCGAGATCGTTACTTGTGAGCACCGCGTTGAACGCGATGAGCGGCCGCCGGGCGCCGACGACCGTCGCCCCAGCCGACGGGTGAGGCGCCGCGGGTCCCGCGTCGGGACGCCACCCCGGCGCGCACAGTCGCTCCGCAAGGCCTTCGAATCCACCCTTTCGAACCACCGGCAGCTCGCGCCGGTTACGCCGAGCAGCCGCCTCGGCATAGAAGAACACGGGCACATCGAGCTCCGCCGCGAACGTCAAGCCAACGCGGTGCGCCGAAGCGATCGCATCGCGCATGCTTGCCCCACGCAGGGGCACAAACGGAATCACGTCGATCGCGCCGATTCTCGGGTGAGCGCCTCTGTGCTTTGTGAGGTCGATACATTCCACGGCTGCACGGGCAAGGGCGAGGACAGAGCTTTCGACGGCGTCAGGGTCGCCAATCATCGTGAAAACGGACCGGTGATGATCGACATCGCTGTGGACGTCGAGCAAAGTCGCTCCGCCATTGGTCACGGCATCCGCGAGACGAGCAATGACCCTGGCGTCGCGACCCTCGCTCACATTTGGCACGCACTCGAGCAACGGGCGTCCGACTTCGTCCGCGACCGCCGTGATCTGATCGAGCGCGGATGCTCCGCTGTGCGGCGTCACGAGCCGCCTAATCCTCGCTCTCGGAAATCCGCAAACTTGGCTTCGAGCTCCTGGGCCACCGCCTTCGCGACATCGCCGGGGCTACCAGCACGCTCCTGCTCGTCGCCGTGTTCCCACTGATCGAGATATGCGTCGGTACCGGCCAGACCCAGACGCATTGCGACCGCGTCGATCAGCACCTGAAACCGGTCGCTCAGTTGAATTTTGGCGGTACCGGTACCGTCGGAAGCCTCAACGACGGATGGAATGTCTTTCCAGTAAAGGACCTGATACTTGGCCACAAGTCGACCTCTCAGAAGAGTCCGACGACGTTCCCGTCGTCGTCGATATCAATGCCGAGAGCAGCGGGCTTCTTGGGCAAACCGGGCATCGTCAAGATGTCTCCGGCGTAAGCGACGACGAAACCCGCCCCCGCGCATAGCTTGACGTCACGAATCGTCACGGTGAAGCCAAGCGGGCGCCCTAGTTTTTTTGCATCGTCGGAGAGTGAGCTTTGAGTCTTGGCCATGCACACGGGCAGCATTCCGTAGCCGAGCGTTTCGTACTTTGCCAATTTGGTGGCAGCGGCAGGAAGGATGTTCACACCGGCCGCACCATAGAGCTTCGTGGCGATCGTCTCGATCTTTCGGCCGAGCCCCATGTTGTCGGGATAGAGTGTCCGAAACTGCGAGACTCCCTGGCGCTGCGTCGCTTCGAGGACGGCGTGAGCGAGCTCCTGACCACCGTCGCCCCCCAATTCCCACACGCGAGACATTCGGGCGGGAACGCCAAGCTTTTGACATGCGTCCAGTACGACCGCCACCTCACCGTCAGTATCGTGGCTGAAGTGGTTGAGGGCTACGACGGCCGGCACGCCGAACTGGCGAATGTTATCGACGTGTTTGCTGAGGTTGTCCATGCCCTTGAGGAGAGCCGCGACGTCGGGAACCCCAAGATCCTCCTTCTTGACCCCGCCATGCATTTTGAGCGCCCGAACGGTCGCGACAATAACGGCCGCCGCCGGCTTCAGCCCGCCGATTCGACACTTAATGTCGAAGAACTTCTCCGCACCGAGCTCTGTTGCGAAGCCAGCCTCGGTGACGACCACGTCACCGAGCTTTAGCGCCAGTCGAGTCGCCATGAGGCTATTGCAGCCATGGGCGATATTGGCGAAGGGGCCACCGTGCACGAACGCCGGTGTTCCCTCGAGCGTCTGTACGAGATTGGGCTTGATCGCATCCTTCAGCAGCACGGTGAGAGCTCCCGCCACACCGACGTCTGCGACAGTGACGAAAGAGCCATCCGCTCGTTCGGCGACGATGATGCGACTGATCCGATTCTTCAAATCGTGAAGGTCACGAGCGAGACACAGAATCGCCATAATTTCCGAGGCGACTGTGATTTCGAATCCCGACTCGCGTGGCACTCCGTTCACCGGGCCACCGAGTCCCAAGACGACGTTACGAAGAGCGCGATCGTTCATATCCAGGACGCGCTTCCAGCCGATTCGCCGACCGTCGAGACCGAGCTCATTACCCTGGAAGATGTGGTTATCGAGGGTGGCGGCGAGCAGGTTGTGCGCCGAGGTGATCGCGTGAAAATCCCCGGTAAAGTGCAGGTTGATGTCCTCCATCGGCATCACCTGCGCGTAGCCGCCTCCGGCTGCCCCGCCCTTGATGCCGAAGCAGGGACCCAGCGACGGTTCACGGATCGCCACGATGGCGCGCTTTCCGATCTTGCGAAACGCATCGGCGAGGCCGACGGTCGTCGTGGACTTGCCTTCGCCGGCAGGAGTCGGCGTCATTGCCGTCACGAGCACGAGCGCCCCGTCGTCATTGGCCTGGAGGCGCTTGATCGCTTCCATGCGGATCTTTGCCTTGAACGGGCCATAGAACTCTAGGTCCTCGGCCTCGAGTCCCAGCGTCCCGGCGACCACGTCGATGGGCTGCAGCTTGGCGTCATGCGCGATATCGATGTCGCTCTTGATCGTCATCGCGCGGCCGCTCGTTTGTCCTCGATCCACTGGCGGCAGATCTTGACGGCTTCAGGCGCGTTCGCGCCATACGCATCCGTGCCGCATTCCTGTGCGAATTTGGCCGTGACGGGTGCCCCGCCGCAGATGATCTTGTACTTCTGACGGACGCCCATCTTCTCGAAGTGCTCGACAGTCTTACCGATGTTGGGCATCGTGACCGACAGCAGTGCAGACAGGCCGACGATGTCCGCTTGATGGGTCTCCGCTGCCTCGAGGATCTTCTCGGGTGTGTTGTTCACACCGATGTTGTGCACCTTGAACTGCGCGGCTTCGAGCAGCATGCAGACGAGATTTTTGCCGATGTCGTGAATGTCGCCTTTCACCGTACCGACAACCGCGACGCCGACCGTTTCGGTGACCGTGCCGACGATCAGGGGCCGCAAGAGGGCCATCGATCCGTTCATCGTCCGCGCGGACAGCAGCACTTCCGGGATGAAGTACTGGTTCGTGCGGAAGAGCTCGCCGACGACGTCCATGCCGGGCACCAGTCCTTCGTTGATGACGAGGTGCGGGTTGATGCCCTGATCGATTCCCTGCTGGGTGAGCGCCGTACCGTCTTTCACCTGGCCCTTGATGACCGTGAAGGCCAGCTTTTCGAGCAGCGTTCTCTCATCCATCTTCGTGTCGCTCACAGTTTGATGGGGTAGGTGCCGAATTCCTTCCCCGCGTCGTACATGGCCTTGATGTTCCGGAAGGGGATATCGGGCAGCATCCGATGCGCAGGCGACAGGATATAGCCACCGCCGGGCGCCATCTCCTTGATGCGCTGTCGCACTTCCTGGCGCACGTCCTCCGGCGTTCCTCGCGGCAACGTCGACTGGACGTTGATGCCACCGAGAAAGCCGATCTTATGGCCGAAGTCCTGCTTCAAACGCCACGGCTCGGAGATGACCTCGACAGGCTGTAGAGGATCGAAGATCTGCATGCCGTCTTCGACGAGGCCATTCATCATCGGATAGGCCGCGCCGCATGAGTGGTACATGATTTTGCACTCGGGGTTCCCGACCTCTTCGAGCATGCGGCGCACCTCGTGAAACCGCCGCTTGTAGTAGGGTCGGACCAGATCCTCGTGAATCTGGGGCGACACAAGCGTGCTCGTCTGTGTTCCCAGGTCTTCCGGCGACAAGCGAACAATGTCGAGGTACTTGCCGACGGCCTGGATGCCGACCCGGTTCATCTCTAGTTCGATGTCCAGCAGCTTGGTGAAAAGCGCGTGGACAAAATCCTGGTCGATCGCCATGTCGATGAAAATCTGCTCGAAGCCGCGGAGATATTTGCCCTGCTCGTAGATTCCGCCTCGCCCGAATTGCGACAGAATCGCGTACGGCGTTTCCTTCCGAATGCGCGGAATGAGATCCGGCAAATCGCCCAGGAAGGACGGGTCATGCGGGTCAGGCCACGGATAATCGTCGAGGTCCTTGATGGTCGCCTCAGCAAGCGGGTAGATGCGAATCTCGAAGTGGGCGCCGCCGTATCCTGTCTCGAACTCTGCCCGGTGGTGGGGCACGCCCCACTCGTCCACGTAGAGATCGTCTTCCGGGCGATGGACGAAGCCGCGGCCGCCATTCGGCGGGTAGCTTGGAATACGGATGATGTCGAGCTCCAGCTTCTCGATCACGTCGAGGTCGACCGGGGCGTCGGTCGACCAGGTCGTCGATCCCGTGCGGATGGCGTTCGGCGTGTTCTGCCAGTCCCACGGCTTCGAGACCTTCGGCGGCAGCCCCAGTTCGCGTCGGAGAGCCACGTAGGAGTCCTGCGTGATCCAGATGTCGCGAGGAACACGGTCCGGCTCGCGTAGTGCGATCGCCGCCTTTACCCGCTCCCGTGAGGTCATCGTCTTCGGCATCGTGTCCCCCGTGTTGCTAGATGACGTCCTTCATTTGACGCGCGATACGCATCACGTAGTTCCGCATCGTGAGTTCCGACGCTTCGGCATCGCGCCGCACCAGCGCCTCGATCAATTCCTGGTGCTCGTGGACTGTTTCGCGCAGGCCGCCCTGCTTGCGGTAGAGGAAGTACCAGAGACGTAGATGGAGGTTATAGAGCTTGCTGAGAGCGTCCTCCACATAACGGTTCTGTGCGCCGCGGGCGAGCAATGCATGGAAAGCTCGGTCCTGCGTGACGAACGTGTCGATGTCGATTTCCGTTGCTGACCGATCGAGTGCGGCGTGGATCTTCTGCAGCTCCTCGATCTGCTCTGCCGTCATCCGCGACGCCGCCAGGCGCGCGGCAAATCCCTCGATCTCGGCACGGAATTCGTTGATCTGCTGAACCTCGGCAGCGCGGATCTCGGCAACCAGCATTCCGCGATGGTGAAGATGAGTGACGAGCCGCTCGACGATCAGCCGCTGGATAGCCTCGCGGATCGGCGTCCGACCGATCCTCAGCTCTTGCATGAGGCGACTCTCCGTCAGCACGGAGCCGGGCTGCAGCTCCAGAGTGACGATCTTGTCGACGAGGACGCGGTAGGCCTTATCGGTCAGCGACGCGTGTGCGCGGGTCTTCACGACCGCCTCGTCCGTCCCAGCGTCTCGGCGATGGCGGCACGATCCGGTTCCCCGCTGCTGATGAACACCATGGTCGGTGGCCGCGTCCCCGGCGCCGGCGTGATCTCGAGCTGACCGGCGGCGAACTGCACCGTCGCGAGTTGCCCGTCGATCGTCATGAATCCTTTTGCTCTAAGGATCTCGGACGGCAGTGACGCGAAGAATCGTTCTACGGCGGCGCGATCAGCATCGAAGGCCGTCGGCACCACGAACGAAACGAACGAGGCCGCCGGCGCCGGCGAAGCAAACCCTTGGTCCAGAGCGCTCGGCTCAGGCACGCGCCTCTCTCCATCGAGAACCATATCTAGCTCCACGTTGCAGCGCTCGGCTGTCACGACCGTCGCCTTGGAATTCAGCCCGGCTACGTCTCGGCGGACCTCCTCCAGCCGCGAGCCATGGCTCAGGTCGGTCTTGTTGAGAATCACCACGTCGGCCCGCCGCACCTGTTCCGTGAAAAACTCGCCGAGCACCCTTCGCAGGCCCGCGAACTTTGCGCTATCCACCACGGTGACGACCGGGCCGAGCTCGACCGAGCCCTGCAGGCTTGGATCACTGAGGACCTCGAGGAGCTCGCCGGGCTGTGCGACGCCGGTCGCCTCGATCACCACCCGCTTCACGCCTCGCGTGTCGCGCAGCTCCTCGAGAGCGCCGACGAGCGAACCCTTGAGCGTGCAGCAGAGGCAGCCAGCCGTGAGTTCGATCATGTTGACGTTGGTGCCTTCGAGCAGCGCCCCATCGATGCCGACGGCGCCGAACTCGTTCACGATCACGGCCATCGGCTCGGCGCCGGCACGCTCGCCGAGAATCCGTCGCACGAGTGTCGTCTTACCTGAGCCAAGGAAGCCGCAGATCGCGTTGACCCGCATCACGCGTCACCGTCGATGAGCAGCGCGACGTTCGCGTCACCGGGGAAGCAGATGGCCTCGATGAAAATATCCTGAAAGTCGGGCCGCGCCGCCAGCGAGACGTGCTCGATGCGTCGAGCGAGCTCGACGGCACGCTGCCGTTCGGTCTCCGACAGCAGCGCCATCTGCGCTCCGAGCGCCGCCGCGTTGCCGACGTATCGGATTCTCTCGACGGGCAGGTCGGGCAAGAGGTGGATGCGGACGGCGCTTTCGATGCTGATGTAGTTGCCGAAGCCGCCGGCGAGCATGAGTTCCTTGATCTGCTCGTCCGGGATGCCCATCACCTTCTTGAGCATGAGAATCCCCGAGTAGATCGCACCCTTCGCGAGCTGCAGCTGACGGACGTCCTGCTGGGTGATGGCGATGTCCTGACCGTTGCCGGACTCGGTCGCCCACACGAGGACGAACTGCCGTTCCCCGTCACGATCGATCAGGCGATCGCGCAGCGCCGGCGTCAGCAGATCGCGTTCGTCGGTGCGGAGGAGACCCGAGGGGTCGAGGATTTTCGCATCGAGCATTTTCGCAACCGCATCGATGAGTCCCGAGCCGCAGATCCCGATGGCCGGGACGCCGCCGATCACGCCGCACGTGACGTCATCGCCGATCTCAACGCGCTCAATCGCGCCCAATGCGCCTCGCATGCCGTGCTTGATCTGGGCGCCCTCGAGCGCCGGCCCGGCGGGCGCCGAGCACGCCACGAGGCGCCGCTGCGATCCCATCACGACCTCTCCGTTGGTGCCGATGTCGACGGCGACCCTGATTTGCGGGCCGTCGTAAATCCCGGTGGCGAGCACGACGGCCATCGTGTCGGCGCCGACGAATCCCGCCACGATCGGCAACAGGCAGACGGCGGCGTTGGGATTGGATCGGAGCAGCAGATCGCGGGCCGCGAGCACGATCGCACTGCGAACGGACGGCGCGTACGGCGCAAGCCCGACATGGGTCGGATCGATCCCGAGGAAGATATGATGCATGCAGGTGTTGCCGACAAACACGATCTTGTACACGTGGGTCGGCGCCACCCCGGCCTGGTCGCACGCATCCTTGATAAAGCCATTGATGGCGGCCAGCACACGCGTCTGCAGCTTCTTCAACGCCACGGCGTTGAATTGGGCGAACGCGATGCGCGACATCAGGTCGCCCCCATACACCGCCTGCGGGTTGAGACTACCCACCGAAGCGAGTTGCTCACCCGTGTTGAGATCGATCAAGAAGCCGACGATGCTCGTGGTGCCGATGTCGAACGCCATTCCGTACTTCTGGGCACTGGTATCGCCCGACTCGACATCGATGATGCGGCCGTTGAACGTCGTGACCGTCAACGCTCCATCCGCGTCGCGAAGCAGTGTCGGCACCTTGCGCAGAACGTCGAGCGGGAGGTTCTCTTCGACGCCGCCGCCGAGGGCGTTCAAGATCTCCTCGACGTCCGACGTCTGATGATGCTCCTCGGCCGGCCGGCCGGCGGTGATGAAGCGCTTCTCCACGCCGCTGTCCAAGGCCAGGCGCGAGTCGCGGAAGTCATGGGCACACGACAGGATCTGATGGCCACCTTCCTCGATCGGCGGGGTGACCATCACCGAACAATCGGTCGTCACCACGGTCTGGCAGGATAGCCGGAAGCCCTCGCGGACTTGATCGTGGCCCAGCTGGACGGTGTCCATGATGGTTGGCGGCGACACCACACCCTTGAGGACCTTGATGCGGCAGCTATGACAGCGCCCGCGACCGCCACACGTCGCCATCACGTCCACCCCGGCGTCCTGCGCCGCACGCAGGAAGGTCTGGCCTGCCGCTACCGCGATGGCGCGTCCAGCCGGCTCGAACGTGACCCTGACGGACATCAGACGATGACTTTCCGAAATGGCCGGGGAGTCGTCGCCACCGCCACCACCCCGCCCGTCACTTGAACGTCGAAGACGTCGGCCTTGCCTTCGGGAAAATGACGGTAATGGTATTCCGCGGTGGACTGATTGACGTGGCACGCCGTCGTAAGGGGGTTCAAACCCGTGCGCGCGGAATAGCGATAGCGACAGCGGGGGCAGGACACGGTCTCGCCGTCAAGGAGTGCGCCGTCCCAGTCACAGCCGCGATGCGGACAGGTCGGCTGCAGCGCATAGACCGCGTCACCGACGCGCGCGAGCAGCACGCGGAAGCCGTCTCGGACCGCGACCCGGGCGTGGCCGGCTGGAAGATCGTGGATGCCGACGAGTGGCACGAAGTCCATGGTTACTCCCATGCTTCGCGCGGCTCTTTGACGAGCCGCTTGGCGAGCTGCACGGCGAGCATGGCGTCCTTGCCCCAGCCGTCGGCGCCGATCTCATCCGCCCACTGCTGGCTGGTCGGCGCTCCTCCGACGAGAATCTTGACCTTGCTGCGCAGCCCGGCTTTTGCGAACTCCTCAATGGTGACTTTCTGATAGTAAATGGTCGTCGACAAGAGCGCGGAGAAACCAACCAAATCGGCCTTCTCGCGTTTCGCAGCGTCGATGAATTTGTCGGGATGCGTATCGGTGCCGAGGTTGATGACACGGAAGCCGGCATTCTCGAGCATGATCGTCACGATCGTCTGACCGATGTCGTGCATGTCGCCGAGGACCGTGCCGATGATGAAGGTACCGACCGGTTTCTCGGCGGCGGCGGCGAGCAGCGGGCGGATGAGGGCGAGCCCGGTCTTCATGGCCCGTGCGGTAATGAGCATTTCCGGGATGAAGATGATCTGCTCACTGAAGCGATCGCCCTGGAGGTTGAAACCGGGAAACAAGCCGTCATCGAGGATCGTCTTCGGATTGATGTTCGCGTCGATCGCCTTCTGGACGATCTCGTGCGCGATCTTGTGTTTGCCCTTCTCGATGGCCACCCACAGGTCGCTCCAATCCCAGCCGGCGGGAACGCGTGACTGCCACCCGTCGGGGATCTGAAGCGTCGGTACGTTTCCCATGCCTCGGTTCTCCTAGTTGAGCGGGTACTTGCCGTAGACGCCGTAGTCCTTGACCGCCTCGAGCATGGCGAAGATGTTCTGCACCGGGACGTCGGCCAGGATGTAGTGCGCGGGCGAGAAAATGTAGCCGCCACCCGCGGCAAGATTCTTCATCACGTTGAGAACGCCTTCCCGCACCTCCTCGACCTGTCCCCGCGGGAGCAGGCGTTGCACGTCGAGGCCGCCGATCATGGCGATCTTGTCGCCAAACTTCTTCTTCATTCCTGCCTGGTCTCGGTTCCCGCCCACCGGCTGCATGAGCCCGGTCAGGTTCACGCCGAGGTCGACCTCGTCCTGCATGATCGGCGAGTAGTCGCCGCACGAATGGAACTTGAGATAGACGTCCTTGTTGACCTTCCTGAACTGCTCGAACATATAGGCGAAGCGTGGCTTGGCCAGCTCGCGCCATGAATCCGGATCGAACATCATCCCCTGCTGGGAGCCGATGTCATCGCCGACGCGGATCAGGTCAACGCCGAGCGCTGCCACGTTCTTGCCGAGGGCGGTGTAGTACTCGGTGAGTCCGTCCAGGACGCCGGCAATCAGCTCGGGTTCGTCGTAGATGTACAGGAAGAAATTCTGCGTGCCGACGAGATGCGCGTAGGCCGCCTCGATCAGCGTGGACGACAGGTCGACCATGATGAAGTAATCGTCCTGCCACTTCTTGCAAATCTCTTTGATCGGGTCGAGCAATCGCGGATTAGCAGGATCGGGCCACGTGTAGTTCTTTAGGTCTTCCATCGATGTAATTGGGTGATGTTTGGGAAAGTTCTCCGGCACCACCTTTGCGGGCCCCCAGAACTCCTGGGTCTTTTCGAACTCCTTGTGTTGCTCCTCGGTCATTCCCTGCAGGCCGCTTTTGCCATAGCCGACCTTGAAATCGCTGTACCACGTCTCGCCGATAGCGATGGGATGATGCGAGAATTCGGCGTTGATCCCGATCTGATACATGATCGCGTCGTTACCGAGCCGAAGCTCGAGCGATGGGTCGTGCTTCATGCCGGTGCCCGTGCCGTGGATTCCGAAGATGCGCGCCACCTTCTCTTTCGATTCCTTCTTGAAGCGATACAGCGTCGGCACCCGGTCGACCTTCTCGCGCCGGATTGCTCGTGCAAATCGTTCCCGAGGCCTCAGTTCGGCCATCGCCGTCCTCCTTGTTCCGACCGTCGCATCCTAGAAACCAAGCAGACGCCGGCGCTCACGGCCGGACGCCGCGATGTGCTCGGGCGTAGATCCACAGCAGAAGCCGACGAGATGCGCTCCGGCTTCGACGAGCTGCTCGAACCGCGCCGCGGCGAATTCGGGGTCCTCGTAGGCCATGGTGGCCATGACCTGCGAGTTCGGCTTGGCCGAGACGAAGGTCCGACCGGTGAGGTCGTGCTCGGCGAAGTAGCGGCTGAACTCCCGCGTCACCACCACTGCGTCGTCCACACCGATGGTGCAATTCGCGCCGACGATATCTACGCCGAGCGCCGTAGCACCGACGAAGGGACGTTCCGCGAGCAAATCGTCGTTGCCCTCCATGATGTTGCGCACGGTGTCGCCGAAAAATGTTCGGAACGCCGCATCACTGCCGGCCGGTCGGTTCATAAAGGCGAATGTCGTGTAGATCGGAATGCTGACGCCTTCATCGGCGAACACGGTGCGCGCCGCCTCGACGGCGACCTGGCCCTCGAGCGACTGCAGCATCGTTTCGACGCAAATAGCATCAACTCCCGCACGGACAAGGGCTCTGATTTGCGCGAGCATCGACGCCATCACTTCGTCGTACGTGGCCGACTGGCCGATGATCTTCCCGGTCGGGCCGACATTGCCTCCGACGAACACCTCGCGTTCTGTCTCGGTCGCAACCTCACGCAGGAGCTTCACGCCCGCGGCATTGAAGCGATCCGCTGCCTCCGGCTCCATGTGGAACTCGGCGAGGCGCAGTGGCGTGCTATTGAAGGTGTTCGTGAGGACCAGATCGGCACCTGCCGCGATCTTGGCCCGGTAGAGCTCACGGACGACGTCCGGCGTGGTGATGTTGTACTGGTCGCAGCACTCGCCCCCGACATGCGTCACGCCGAGACGCTGCTGAAACCACGTCCCCGTGGCGCTATCGCTCAGCAGCGGCGTCCGCGATGTCAGACGTGCTAACAGCCTGCTCACCCCCCCGCCCTCACGGCTTCTTACTCCGGTGGTAAGCGAGGTAGTTCAGCGAGTATTCGTCCTTACCCATGAGGGCCTCGGCGGCGAGCTTGAATTCTAGACACTCCTTCGGCGAATTCATCAGCGGATCGGCCATGAGTGTGTCGCAGCCGGCGAGAATCGACAGGATAAGGAAAGCGTTATTGAGGACACGACGGTCAGGCAGTCCAAAGGAGACATTGGAGTGTCCACCGAAGATGTGCACATCGGGAAACATCTCGCGCAGCTGCTTGACGGCGTCGAGATAGTGCATGCCGAATTCCGGTCCCGCGCCAACCGGGAAGACGAGAGCATCGAGGAAGCGATCTTCCATCGGAATGCCGTGCTCGTCCATTTGCTTCGAGAGCTCCGTGAGGTGATCGACACGCTCCTGCGCGCTGTACGGCATGCCGGAACGGCCTGACGCGTTGCCCGCGAGATAGGCGTTGTACTCCTTGGCCATCGCGTGCAGGACGTTGCGCCCTTCTTCGAGGTTTACCGAGTTGATGAAGGGCCGACTCTTCTTCGGGTCGTGCACCTTCAGCCCCGCCTCGATGGTGTGTGGATCCGACGAGTCGATGCTAACGATTGCGTCGGTCATGCCCTGGACCGTCTGGACGATCCAGGCCATCCATTCCTTGCGCTGCTCCGGATACGGCGACATCTCATCCACGCAGAGATCGATGATGTGGGCCCCCGCCGTCAGCTGCGAGTGGACTGCAGTCTCCAGATATTTGAGGTCCTTGTTCCGAAAGCACTGCCCGACGTACGGGATCATCGCGTTGGCGTGCTCTTTCGGGTCCTCTGGGAAGGCGTCCGTCAGATCGAGTAGCCGCTTGGTCCCGGATGTGTCGTTATAAGCGAGGCCGCGCTTCTCGCCATCCTTGAGGATGCGCGGGCTGGAGCCCTTGATCTTGCGGGTGGCGTTGAGATTTTCGCCGATGACGATCAGACCCTGATGCTCGATCATGCCCCGCTTCCTTTCGGTCGGATGTCACGCAGACGGATCACGGCCGGATCGTCGCCTCGGAAGTGATTCGTCCATGAGCAGGTCCCGCGCTTTGCGGCGTCGACGCTCGGGATGAGGACGTCTTCGAGGTCTAGGAGGCGGCCCGTATCGCGTGCGATCCGGTATTTCTGATTGTGGATGCACTCGCGATCCCCGAACTCGCACACGTTCTCGGTGGTGCCGCCGCATGGCCCGTTCGCAAGCCCCTTCGGGCACGTCTCGGGGCACACATAGGCCGTGTGTGGCAGGCGGCAGAATCCGCACGTCTGGCAGCCGACCAGCGGTTCCTTGACGCGCTGCTCGACCCAGCGGAGCCCGCGCTCGACCGTCGAACCGCGCGGAATCAGCCGCGCCAAAGGCTTTAAAACAATCGTCGCGGGAGAACCCTCTGCGAAAACGAGGCGGTCGAGCCGATCAAGGCGCCGGAACTTTTCGACCTCCGCGCTCGGCGTCTCCGGACCACGAAGGTAGCGCATTGTGAGAGCATCGTTGGCAACGTTCCATCCGCCCGGCTCCGCCAGCTCATGAAACAGGTAGTACGGTTGAGGAGCGGTGACGGTAGGAGCGCCGTAGGGTCCGCGCAGCGCGTGCCACCATGCGTCCCACCAGGCGCCCTCGTTCGCCAGACCCCGCTCGAGCCCATCGACTTGTTGCATGAGCCGGTCGAGTTTGTCGAACTGGTGCATTCCGGTGAGTTGGAAACCCGCGAAGCCGAGTCGCTTGTAGCCAACGATCTGCAGCGCGAGGCGGCGATAGGCAGCACCGATGCCCTTGTCGGGCTGAGCAGCCTCGGCCTCCAGTCTCGCTTGGAGATCGTCCGTGATCGTGATTCCGGCGAGCTTGTTCGCGCGAATGTAGCGTGCGCGAGCAACAGTGAGCAGCATCACTCCCGCCATGACCGGTGCCGTGAGGCCTCGCCGACGACGGTAAGCCATCAGCTCCTTGGCCTTCAGCATGTCCCATCCGACCTGCGTGATGAATGCATCGGCGCCGGCGCGCTCCTTCTTCGCCATCTTCAAGTACTGGTTCATCGATTCTTCTTCGCGATACTTGAATGGCGAGACGGCGGCGGCGATCGTCATGGCCGGTTCGGCTGCGCGAACCTGGGCGACCATGTTGACCGAATCGTAGTAGTGAACCGGACGTCCCGAAGGCGCCGTACGAACTTTGTCGCCTGTGACGAGCAGCGTGTTGTCGAGGCCGTTATCGCGCATTCGCGTGAGCGCCTCAGCGACCCAGACGGCGTCGCGGTCCTTCCCCGAAAGGTGGACGATCGGCACTTTGCCGCAGGCCTCGGCCACGCGCGCTGCGACGCGGACGGGGTCGTGGTCGTAATCGGATTTCACACGATCGGTGAGCGCGATCGTGTCGAAGCGCCCATCCGCCTTGATGTGCTCGGCCAGCTCGGTGACAGGCGCGATGGCCGACTCAAACGCCTCGTGCGCTTCTGGCGTGACATACTCGATCGAAGCGACGAATTGTCGCCGCTCGAGTCGTCGTCGCAACACGTTGTCGTGACCGGCGTCGTCCATCAAGGTCCCCTTAAGTCGTCTGCAATACCCCGAAGAGGCCGGAAACAGACTTCTTCGGTGTCATAACGCAGTACTCGCTGAGGCTCACCGGCAACGGTGCTCCGGCGAAGACAGAGAACAGGCCGGGCTGCTCGGTCAGAGCCCAGTCCATGAAGCCTGGCGCCAGCCTCGGACTAAGCCGCCGTCCCTTAGGCCGAAGATCCGCGGTGAGACGAGCGCGAAACTTTCGCAGCGCGTCCTCGATGGCCAACCATCCCGCGGTCTCGACGAAAAGCGCCTCCAGGAGCTCGTCCGACTCCGTCATCTCGGCGACGCGCGCATCCACGGCCGGGCCGATCGTGCACACGAAGCAGACGACTTCCGTGGCGTCCGCGAGATGCGTCTGGAAGCATCTTCCGTGAAACGTCGGGCCGCCGACGAGCCGCAAGGCGTCACGGTCGACTGAATCGACGGGCTGCTTGACGAAGACGACGTCGGGGACGGCGAGAGTCTCGACGAGGCGCAGCATGTCGCGCGCGACGTCACGGATCGCCGGAGCCACTTGGCTCAGGTCGCGGTAGCGCTGAAATCGCAAGACCGGATCGAGCTTTAGCTTCGGCGCCCCCGCGGCGAAACGCTCAACCGGCATGGCCGGAATATACAACAAATATATTCTGTTTTCGCAGCCACGCTGCGGTACCACCCCGTTGGGGTCAGGTCGACTAAATATCCCAAGATCTAGGGCTTTCGGCCGATCAGACGCTCGAGCTTTGCTCCCGACGCCGCAGCTCCTTCCGATCGATCTTGCCGGTCGTCGTCAGCGGAAAACTTTCGACGAACTCGATGGTTCGGGGATATTTGTAGGCGGCCAGCTGGCGTTTCACGTGCTCCTGGATACGCCCCTTGAGCGCGTCCGACGGGGTCACACCAGCCGCGAGGCGGATGAGCGCCTTGACCACCGCTCCACGGACGGCGTCGGGCGCTGCGATCACCGCGGCCTCGGCGACGTCGTCGAGCTCGAGCAGCGCTTCCTCGACTTCCGCGGGCCCGATCCGATAACCGCCGCTCTTGATGAGATCATCGTTGCGACCCATGAAGCGGAAGTAACCCTCGTTGTCCCGCGTCGCCATGTCGCCGGTCTTGATCCACGCGCCAGGAACGTCGCGGCCGCCCAGGAACATCTCGGCGGTCTTCTCCGGCTTCTCCCAGTATCCGAGAAAGCCGGTCGGGTCGCCGCGGCGCACGACGATCTGACCCTCGACGCCCGCGCCGACGGGCGCCCCGTGCTCGTCCACCAGTTCGACCTCGCGGCCAGGGTAGACCCGGCCCATGAAACCCGGGCGCACGGGCCAGAGGACAGAGCAGCTCCCGATCAAGTGATTCACTTCGGTGAGGCCGTAGAACTCATTGACTGCGGCGCCGAGCTCGTCTTCCCCCCAGCGCAGGACCTCGGCCGCCACCGACTCGCCACCGCTGGCGACAACGCGCAGCCGCGTTCCGAATCGCTCCCGTGGCGTCCGGATTTGCGCCATCATCTTGAGCGCCGTCGGCGCTAGGAAGGCGTGGCTGACGCCGATGTCAGCGATCGTCGCGAACGTCCGCTCGGGATCGAACCGCCTGTTCGAGCCGAGGACCGGGCGGCCAAACGCCCACGCGGGAAGCAGGACGTCGAGCAGACCGCCAACCCACGCCCAGTCCGATGGCGTCCAGAACATGGTCTCGTCATCGAAATGGATATTGAAGACGAGCGCGATCGTCACGACGTAGCCGGCGAGCACGCGGTGCGCATGCAGCACGCCCTTGGGCAGGCCCGTTGTGCCGGAGGTATACATCAGAAGCGCTGGGTCTTCAGCTGCGGTGTCGGCGGTCGGGCAGATCGGGGCGCCGCGTTCCACCAGAGCTGACCACCCAAGACCAGGCCCGCCGCCGTCCACCACGATGACGTGCCGCAAGTGCGGGAGTCGATCACGGATCGAGTCGATGGTGGCTATCGCATCGGCGCCGATCACGATCGCGACCGCACGGCAGTCGGCCAGGATGTATTCGAGAGTGGCTGGCCCGTAGAGGAACGACAGCGGAACCGAGATGGCGCCCAGCTTGAACAGCGCCAGATGCGTCACCGGCACCTCGACGCACTGAGGCAATACCAAGCCTACGCGATCGCCTTTCGACACTCCCAGCGCCCGTAGCGCATTGGCCAGACGGTTGGCTGCTTCGGCGATGTCGCGGAACGTCCACGACCGACGCCGGCCCGCCGCGTCCTCATGCAGTAGCGCGGGCCTCGCCGGCGCCTCGGCTGCCCAGCGGTCGACGGTGGCGGCGGCGATGTTGTACCGCGCAGGGATGTCCCAGCGGAAGTTACCGACGATATCGTCATAGTCGCGATAGCCGGACAGCCGTGGAATCACGGTGCATGCACTTCCGAGCGGATGGACTCGAGAATCTCGCGCTTCAGGTGCATGAAGACCGAGCTCGTAAGAACGTCGAGCGTCCGCGGGCGCGGTAGCGATACCTCGCGCTCGAGCTTGATCCGGCCCGGGCGCGCCGTCATGACGTAAACCCGATCGGCGAGGAAGATCGCCTCGTCGACGTCATGCGTGATGAACAGGATCGTCGGCCGTGCCGCCTGCCACACATCCAACAGCCACTCCTGCATGGTCGAGCGCGTCTGCGCGTCGAGGGCGCCGAACGGTTCGTCCATCAAGAGCACGGCCGGCGAGTTGATCAGCACGCGGGCGATCGCGACCCGCTGCTTCATGCCTCCCGATAGCTCGTGGGGATAGTGGTGCTCGAAGCCACGTAGTCCGACGACGTCGATGTAGCGCTCGGCGAGGCCCTCATAGGCGGCCCGACCGAGACGGCGAATCTTGGGACCGTAGATGATGTTCTGGTAGATCGAGAGCCAAGGGAACAGCGCCTGCTCCTGGAATACGACACCGCGATCAGGTCCGGGCCCAGTCACAGGCACGCCGTCGACAAGGACGTCTCCCTCGCTGGCGGTCTCGAAGCCCGCGACGACGCGGAGCACGGTCGACTTGCCACAGCCGGAAGGCCCGAGGAGGCACACGATCTCGTTCTCACCGATGGTCAGGGACACGCGACGAAGCGCTTCGGTTCGTTTCCCGGTCAGGGGTTCTACGAAGACCTTCGAAAGCTCCTTCAGATCCACTTTGGCGCGCCCCATCAACGGAAAAGATTCGGCGACCAGCGCAGCGCGCGCCGGAACGTGTAGACGATGACGCGGTCGGAGGCATAGCCGATGAATCCGACGAGCAACATGCCAACCATGATCAGGTCGATGCGAAACAACTCGCGTGCGTCCGCGATTGCCGAGCCGAGGCCCGTGCCGACGCCGGTCATCTCGCCCACGACCAGGCATACCCATGCGAAGCCCAGACCCACCCGCAAGCCGGCGAGCACGGAAGGCAGCGACGCCGGTATCAGGACTCGATAGAACAGTTGGCTCGGCCGTGTTCCGAGCATTTGCGCCGCTTCGATCAGACGTTGGTCGACGACTTTCACGCCGATTGTGGTGTTGATGACGATCGGAAAGAACGCGCCGAGGAAGATCAGGAAGAGCGTTGCCCGGTGCCCTAGACCAAACCACATGATCGACAGCGGCAGCCATGCCGTGATCGGGATGGGGCGGATGACCTGAAGCACCGGATCGACGAAGCGTTCCAGCGTGCGGCTGACGCCCAGGAGGATCCCGAGTGTGACGCCGGTGATGACGGCTAGCCCGAAGCCGTTGAGAACTCGCAGCGTGCTGATGTACGCATGCTTGAGAAAGCTTCCGCTGAAGACATACGCCCCCGGCGAGTTGGGATTGCCGAGGATGAAGTCGTAGCCTGTCGTCGCGACTTTCCACGGCGACGGCATCAGCCGCGGCGGCAGATACCCAGCGGTAACGGCGAGCTGCCACACCGCGATGAGGGCGGCGGGCACCGCCATGGCGCGCGCTGCCCGCCCGACCAGCGTCGCTACCTGCATCCGCCCGCCTTCGCCGTCTTGCTAAAGCGTTGGTCCATCATCGCGGTGTAATCCGGCTCACGCTCGATGATCCCGAGCTCTCGCAGTGCCTTGCCCATGGCCTTGAAGCTCGCGACGTATTCGTCGGAAAGCTCCCACCCGATCCCCACATTGACCATCGACGCCTTGGTCACTTTGGGGTCGAATCCGAAGAGCCGGCGACCGGTGTCAATCCACTCGTCGTGGTTCTTGTCCATGTACTCGTAGGCGGCCTTCTGAGCGCACACGACGACTTGCACCAACTGGGAGTCTTTCGCGACCATCGCCTTGCTCGTCGCGAGCGCGCTGTTGAGGCTGCCGATCGGGGTATCGTAGGGGTACGACAGGATGCGCCCGTATCCATCGCTGACGGCCAGGGTCGGATGCGGCTCGGAGCCCGAGTAGGCGTCGACATCGCCGCGCTGTAGCGCGATCGGCATCTCCGACCACGTGATCTTGATGAGCTGGACGTCCTTGTTCGGATCTAACCCCGCCTGCTTGAGCTTCGCGCGCAGGAGCACGTCCTGGAGCGCGCCCGGAAAGTTGGCGATCTTCTTGCCACGGAGGTCGGCGACGGTCTTGATGGGCGAATCAGCCTTGACGACGATGGCCGCACCCTTGCGCGCAGCGTCCCCGATGAGCACTTGCGGATCGCCTTGCGCGCCGGCGATGAGCGCCGCCGTAGTGCCGTACTGGCCGAAGTCGATATTGCCGTTTACCACCGCCTTCTCCACGTCGAGGCTGGAGGTGAAATAGACCAACTCGGCCTGCACGTCCTTGGGCAGGAACCGTTCGTAGAACAGCGGAACCATCATGTGTACGAGCTTGAAGGTTCCGACCTTGATCTTCTTCACCTGTTGCCCGGTGCCAGGTGCGGCCAGCACCGAAAGAATCAGCGTGCCGCCGAGCGCGGCCACGACGACGACTCTTCGTCGGAGAGACATCATTGTCGTTCCTCCTGGATAATCATTCGTCGGGTTCGAACCAGAAGAGCTCCATCGGATGCGCGACCGCACCCTGGGCCCACACGATCTTCACCGGAAGCCCGGGCGTGAGGCGCCTCACGTCAACGAAGTTTTGGATCCGCTGCAACAGGAGCGTCGACGCGCCGTCCAGCGCGACGTAGCCGAGCACGAGCGATGGCTGAGAGGCTGCGCCGCTTTGCGTGTACGTGCACTCGGTGGCCGCCGCCAGACGCCCACGTCCGGACAGCTCGATCCACTCAGTCGTGGCAAGATCGTTGCCGCAGCTGGCACGCGGGGGAACCCACACAGACCGGCAGCGCGCGCAGCGCGACCCCAGAAGCCGGTGCGCTTCCAGCTCGAGAAAGAAGCGCGAGCATTTTCCGAGCGAGTGCTGGAAGCGAAACTCTAGCGTCAGATCGAGGATCTCGATATCACGGAAGCTCCGCCATGGATCGTCAGCCTCCGCCCTACCGCGCGGGTCGGCGATCTTTCGAACGTCGAGTTTCGCGCGCACATTCGCCATGGCTAGTCGCGCCTCTCGAAGATGGACACGATGCACAGGCTTCCGGTACCACCGTGAGTGTCGGCGAGACCGCGTCTAGCGCCCAGCACCTGACGCTCCTTCGGACACTCGCCCCTAAGCTGGTTGACGATCTCGCACACCTGCGCGATCCCCATCGCACCCGGCGGCGCGCCTTGTCCAAGGAGGCCGCCGGACGTGTTCGTTGGTAGGTCGCCGCCGAGGTCGAAGACGCCGCGCTGGGCCAGAACGCCGCTCTCCCCATAGCCGCAGAAGCCGAGGTCCTCGTACGACTGCAGCTCTACGCCGCTGTAAGGATCCGCCACTTCTGCGACATCGAGCTCTCGGCGGGGATCAGCGACACCCGCCATCACGTACGCCATCTGCGCTGCTTCTCGCTTCGCCCGAAAGTGCGCGAGCCCGGGGTACGGCTGCGACCGATCCCCGAGCCGCATCCGATCGGTCGCGCAGCCGGAACCTGTGAAGAACACGCGTGGGCGTTGCTTCCACGACTCCGCATGCTCGGCCGCCCAGCCTGGTGTGGCCAGGAGTACCGCGGCCGCCCCGTCAGCGAGGACCGAACAGTCGAGCCGTTTGTATGGCGAGACAACCGCCGGCGAGGACATGACGTCCGCGATGGTGAGATCAAGCGGCATCGCGGCCATGGCATTCGAGCGGGCGTTGCGGTGATTCTTTACGGACACGAGTGCCATGTGCTCTTCGCGTGTTCCGTAGCGGCGCATATGCTCCTGCATCATCAACGCGTAATACGCGATGAAGAAGCCGCCAGCCGCCATCTCGAAGTCGACGTCGCCGGACATCGCGTACACCCGGCGGACCGTTGATGGCGGAACCTGGCGACCGACCGCATCGGCGCCAACGACGAGGATGGATTCACAGAGGCCGCCGCGAAGATAGGCCAGGGCCGTTCGGAGTGCGACGCCTCCACTGGCACCGCCGCCCTCAACGCGTACAGTTGGCCGCGGGCATAAAGCGAGAGTGTCCTGCACTACCTGTCCCCAGCTCAACTGCCGCGCCATGATCTCGCTCTCGTATGCCACGACGGAGTGCTGCACCGTTTCCCGTTCGACCCCGGCGTCGGTGAGCGCCGCCTGTGCAGCCTCCACGATCCACTCCGCCGGAGTGCCGTCGGGTCGCGCCGGCGCGAACTTCGACAGCCCGCCACCGAGAACGACCACCTCCGCCGCGGCCAGCGACGTCACGCTCGCAACGCCACACCGGCGCCTAACCGGTCAGGCGCGGCGGCGTCGAGTGTCACCGTCCCGTCCACTTGGGCTCTCGGCGCTCGCGGAAGGCGGCATAGCCCTCTCGCACATCGTCACTGCGGTAGAGCGGCGCCTGGAGATGAGCTTCCAGCTCCTCGCCGGTTCTAATTTCGGTCGCCCATGCCCGGTCAATCGCTTGCTTGGCAAGCCCGACGGCGAGCGGGGCTCCGGCCTTGAGGTCCGTTACCATCTCAGCTAGGGCCGCCGCTAGCTGCTCACGTGGCACCACACGGTTGACCAGCCCCATAGCGAGACACTCCTCGGCGCGAACACGGCGGCCCGTTAGGATCAAGTCCTTAGCTCGGCTGACGCCGATAAGCCTCGGCAGACGCTGGGTCGCGCCGAGATCAGGAATGATCCCGAGGCGGACTTCGGGAATCATCATGAACGCATCGGTCACGGCGATTCGCAGATCACAAGCAAGGGCAAGGTCCACGCCGCCGCCGACGCATGCGCCGTTGATGGCTGCGATGACTGGCTTCTCGAGCTGTTCCAGCCGGTCGAACACTGACTGCATATTTCGCAGCATCGCCCGGAAGGTCTCTGGCGCGAGCTCGAGACTCGAGAACTCGCGAACCATGTCGAGATCCGCGCCCGCCGAAAACGTCGTTCCAGCGCCAGTCACGATGAGCACCCGCACAGTGCGGTCTGCGGACGCTGCCGCCACGGCCGCGCCGAGAGCGGCAAAGACTTCGTGCGACATTGCGTTGAGCTTACGCGGGCGGTTCAGCGTGATGGTGAGGACACCGTCTTTCAATTCGGTCAGCACAACTCGTTCGTCAGTCATGGTTGCCACCTTCCTGGAAACGCTGAAACACGGATACGACCTCCTTGTTCGAGCCCGTGACGGAAGGAAGTCATGTTCGAGCGCTCAGCGACGCCCGCCGGCCATGAGTCGGCTCGCAGGGTGACACCGCAGCAAAAGCATCGCGGCCGGCCCAGCAAGGGCAACGACGCCGAGCGAAGCGAATGCAATCTGCCATGCACCGCCGGTGACGTCGAGTACCCAGCCGAAGAGTACCGGCGATAACGCACCCGCGAGCCACCCGATGGCGCCATAGAGGCCAAGCGCGGTACCGACCCCGGCCGCCGGCGTCACTTCCGTTACGCCTGTGGAGAGCACCGGGGAATCACCAATGGCGAACATGTAGTAGAGCGCGCCGAGCGTAACGAGGAGCAGCGATGGTGCCGCGATGAGCCAGCCGAAGCAAAGCGACCCGAGAATACTGGTGAGCATGATCGTGATGGCGGCGGCCGTGCGCCCAATGCGGTCCGACAAATAGCCGCCCCCCAAGACGCCAACGACCCCGAGCGCAAGAATCGGGAACGCGGAGATCGACGCCCGCGCGGCTGCCACGTCGAGGTCGGCGCCCGCAGCAACGAAGCTCGCGGTGAGAAACGCGGTGAGCCAGCCCCAGATTCCCATCAACTCCCAGTTGTGAGCAAAGTATGCGAGGCACAGGAGGAATCCCGGCATCGTGAGCCGCTTGGGAATCACGGAGGCCGGCTCACGTCTCTCTCGATGATTTCGAAGCAGACGCATCGCACCAACAGCCCCGGCGAGAGCGACGAGGCCGAGCGCGACGAACGCCGCTCGCCACCCCAGGAATGCCGTCAGCGTGCCGGTAACCGCAAGCGAGATCGCTAAACCGCCCGCAAGCGAGGCCACGAATATCCCGACCGCACGACCTCGCTCTCGCGGCGCACCAGCAGTCACCAGCTTGACACCAGGCATGTAGGTGCCACCGATGCCGATGCCGCCGAGCGCCTTCAGGAGCGCAGCCGATATCGGTCCAGAAGCGAAAAGTCCGAACGCGACCATCGAGACGGCGGCGCAAAACGCCGACCCTACAAAGATCACTGCCGCCGACCACCGATCGCTCAGCGCGCTCAGAGCAATGACGGCGACGACGAACCCGGCCTGACCGGCCGCGGCGATCGCGCCGGCCTGGCTGTTCGACAATCCCCAGTCGTGGCGGAGGAGGGGCAACACCGCTGAGATATTGAGGTGGGTGGAAATCACAGCGAGCGAGCAGAGACCTAACAGAGTCGGCGTCACACGCCCTGCCCCGCTTCCTCCAGCTCGCGACCACCGACGTACTGCAGAGCGATCAGCGCGGGAAACAAAAGGAGCATGAAAATTGTCGTGGCGGCACTCGAGACCTGAAACGAATCGAGGTTGTAGGTGTCATAGAGCGCCGCCGGATAGCTCTGGTTGATGGGCGTATTCAACAGGAAGCTTGCATTGAACTCTCCGAGGGAGATCGCGAATACCAGTAGCGAGCCGACCAAAATCGCATGCTTGAGATTCGGAAGGATGACCCATCGCATCCGCTGCGACCACGTCGCGCCGAGGCTGGCCGCTGCCTGCTCGAGGGCGATGAAGTCAAAGCTGCGCAGAGTGTTCGTGACCGCACGGATCATGAAAGGCATGGTGTAGAGCAGGTGGCCAACCAGGATGATGTACCACGTGGGCCGTAGCGTCGTGTGAGCTTGAATTAGCGCAATGGCCACGGCAATTCCTGGGATCGACATCGGCAAGAGCACGATCTCTTCCACGAGCGCTTGTCCGCGGAACCGGTACCGAACGAGCGCATACGACGCGGCGACGCCGATTACGGTCGTCAGCACGACGGAGACGACCGCGAGTTGAAGGGTGAAGAGGATCGTTCTGCCATACACGCGGAATACATAGCGGTACCACAGGGAGGTGAAGAAACCCGCCTGCGCCTGTGTACGCTCCACGAACACGCCGCCGCCCGTCGCCGGCGCGTGCCAGCCGGGACCGACTTCGCTGGCTGTGCCCATCGCCTTGGACGTCGTCATGGCACCCCAGAACGAGACGGCGACGGGCGAAAGGATGGCGAGCGCGAGCAGTACGCTGATCAAATAAGCGACGCCGGTGAGGAATCGCACGCCCGCCGTGGTCAGCGCGATCGGCCGCGGCCGACCAGCGAGGGTTGCGGCGACGGTGTTAGCGCTGCTTGAAGACATAGTGTTTCTCGCCCAGGCGGCGCAAGTACAGATTGGTCGTGAGTGTGACGACCAGCATGACGACGCAGAGGGCACTCGCGAACTCGAAGTTGGCGTATCCCGTGATCTCGAGAAAGATATCGACGGGCAGCAGGTTGAACTTTTTGGCAATGATCAACGCGACGCCGAAAGACCCCATGGAGACCGCGAAGGCCAGCGCCACGGTCGAGATGATCGCTGGAAGGAGCAAGGGGACGAGGACATACCAGAGCCGCTGCCACAACGTCGCGCCGAGACTGCGGGCGGCGGCGTCGAGGTCGAAGTCGAATTTCCGGATCGCCGCTTCCAGCGTGAGCGTCGCGCGCGGGATCTCGAAGTATATGTATGCGACGACGAGGCCCGAAAGAGTGTAGGCCGTCATCGACAGATATGCTTCGCCCGTGAGCCAGTGCAGTACGGCAGGAATCGCGCCCCAACGTCCCAGCATGATCACGATCATGAATCCAACGATCACTCCCGAGAACGCCATCGGAATCGTCAGTACGGCTCGAAACAGTCGCTTCCCCGGGAACCGCGTGCGCACCAGTACCCACGCCGGAGCGATGCACAGAATGACCGAGCCGATCGCGATGGCCAGGGACAGCACGACGCTGTGAAGCAGAGACGAGAGATAGTAGCCGTCACCAAACAGCTTCACATAGTTTTCGAGGGTGACCGTCTGCAGCCATTGCCCCGCACTCCAACCGCCAACCTGCTTGGTACGTCCCTCAAGGACGCCGCCGCCTGGCACGAGGCTGTTGGCTGCTAGATAGCAGAGCGGGTACAGCAGAAAGACGAAGAGGAAGGCGACGAGCGGTAGTACGAGCAAACCGCCGCTCGCACGTTGCTTCATCGCCTTCGCTCTCCGATCGCCTGGCTCACCGAGCGCGACGGACCTGCTCGATCCAGGCTTTCTTGTAAGCGTCGACCATCTTCACTTTCTGCGGCAGATCGTAAGGCTTGAGGCCGTCATACGAGCCGTAGAGAGGCTTCATCTTGGCGGCGATCTCCGGAGTCAAGGCTCCGGGATGGATTGGCCGGAAGAATGACTCGGCGAACACGCGCTGAGCCTCTTCGGTATTGAGCCAGTCGAGCGCAAGCTTCGCTAGTCGCGGAGTCGGCGCGTTCTTCACGAGCGCAACGTTCAACGGAAATACCGTGGAGCCCTCGCACGGGATCACGACCTCCACCGGGCCGCCGTCGTGGTGCTTCATCTTGTAGCCGCTGCCGTCGGCATGGATCCAGATCGGAATCTCGCCCCGGAGCGAGGGGTTGTACGACGTCTCCTTGTTGTACGAAATGATATTTGGGTGGAGCTTCTTCAGATACTCGATCCCTGGGGTGAAGTTGTCGTATGAGCCCCCGTGCACCCAGAGCGCCGTGAAGATGGCATCGAACGCGGTCCCCTGCACTGTTGGATCGTCATAAGCCACGAGATTCTTGTACTCGGGCTTGATCAGATCGCTCCAACACTTTGGGACGGCTGCCTTTGCGGCAGCGAGCGCCTTGGTGTTGACGACGAATGCAATCGTTCCGTAGTGGATGTTGAACCACCGACCGTCGGCGTCCTTGTGCTCTTTCGGGATGAGATCCCAGCCCTTCGGCTTGTATGGTTCGTGGAGGCCGCGCTCAGCGGCCTGCGAGCCAATCGCCGCGTTGTAGTAGACGATTGAGGCCTGCGGCTTTGGTTGCTCGGCGATGAGAGCCGCCATCGCGGTCACGCTCGATTTCATGTCGGGCGGCCATGTGACGCCGTACTTGTCGGTAAAGAATTTCTGCACGCCGCCCCAGTTCGCGTAGTTCGGCTGATGGTCGTAGCCGATCAGTGTTGTGCCTTCGGCCTTCTTCGCGTCCTCTAGCGCGGCCTTGAACTCAGCCTGTGCCTTGGCGTCGAAGTGATTGGCCCGTACGCCATGTGGCCATAGTGGAATGATTGCGACGAGTGCCGCGATCAGAAGCCTCATGGGTCCTCCTTGTTCAGGACATGGATCTTGTCCACGTCCACCCGAACAGGAACAACATCGCCGACGTTGATTCGCTGCGATGCGCCCACGTCAAGCAGGACGCGATGGCCGGTCGCGGCGGAGGCGCGGAGCCGGATCCGGCTACCCAGGTACACCACGTCTTCGACCTTGAGAGAGAAATGTGGCGACGTCCCATCACTACAGACGCACACGTCTTCGGGCCTGAACATCACGACGCGCTCACCCGCGGGAGCGGGATGTCCGGCAGCAGCAACAGAGCCGAACGGCAGCACGAACGCCCCGCGACCGTCGCACACGCATGGAATCAGATTGGCGTTGCCGATAAACCTGGCGACGAAAAGCGAAGCAGGGCGGCTATAGATGTCGGCTGGTGTCCCCGTCTGCACTACGCGGCCGCTGCGCATCACGGCGACCTGGTCCCCCAGCGAGAGTGCTTCCGTCTGGTCGTGCGTGACGTAGACGGTCGTGGTGCGAAACTCCGTCAAAAACCGACGTAGCTCAGCACGAAGATCGTCGCGGATCTGTGCGTCGAGCGCCGACAGCGGCTCGTCCATGAGAAGGATCTTGGGATTGAACACCATCGCCCGGGCGAGGGCCACGCGCTGCGCCTCACCGCCGGAAATCTGGCGGATCCGCTTGTCCCGAAGCTGTTCGATCTTCATCGTCGAGAGCATCCACGAGACGCGTTCCCGGCGCTCAGCTGTTGCGACCCCACGAACTTTGAGGCCGAAGCCGACATTCTCTCCGACGGTCATATTTGGGAAGAGCGCGTAAGACTGGAAGACGACGCCGGCATCGCGTCGTTCTGCTGGAACCGCCGTAACGTCCTTCCCGTCGATCAACACCCGTCCTTCAGTCGTCTCGCCGAGGCCGCCAATGACTTTCAGCGCGGTGGACTTGCCCGATCCCGACGGTCCGAGCACCGCCGTCACCTTGTCTTCGGGAACGGTGAGCGAGACGTGGTCGAGCGCGCGTGTGCCGTCCGGGTAAGTCACGCCGACGTCGATCAGCTCGATCGTGGCCATGACCTTGACGGTTTCTTCGCTAGAACCAGTACCAGCGTTGCGACGCCCGGGTGGCCTCACCCAGCGCCGGCGGCGGGGTGCGACGGACGGCGACGACGTACGCCATCGTGGCCACGACCGCGGAGACGAGGACGAGCCAGAAGTCCCGAGTCGCAAAGCCCACGTAGGCGGTTGCCGCAGCAACAAGTCCAGCTTCGGTGACCAAAAAACTCCACCAGGCGAACCGGCGCAGACCCCGCGGCATCTCAGCGGCTCCCTACGCGCGGCTTCAGGAGTCCTTCCATGACCGTGCGGACCTTGGCCTCTCGGATTGCCGGTTGCGAATAGAAGATGCGGCCGAGTGGGGCCGCGAAGACATGGATCATGCGGCTCCACCCGAGATACGCGAGAAAGCCGGACGCCAGTACGGCATGGGTCATCCAAAAGAACGAATAGGATCCGGTGTACGGAGCCCATCCGCGCAGCGCCTCGCCCATCCAGTAGCCGAGCAGGATCCAGCCGAAACCGGGCTGCGCCGGCACGTTGGCGAAATGGAGACCCTGGGCGATGAATCCCGTCAGAACAACAAGCAGCAGGAAGATCGTGCCGGGCGTGTCATTGAACTTTGCTTCATCCGTTCCTGCAGTCATCGCTCCGCGCACGAGCGCGATCAACAGTCCGACCAGAAGGACCATGCCCGACACGTTCAAGCCGAACTTGAGGAAGAGCCAGCCGGCGTTTCCGGTCATGAACGGCTCGGACGGCAGATATTTCGTGAGAAGCGCGGTCAGGATGTCGAAGACGAAGAGAACGGAAAACCCCCAGGAAATCAGCATATGGCGCGTCCACGGAAGGCGGCCGCGTAGCCGAATGCGTCGCTGAACGACGACCTCGTCGGCGTACGCCTGCGCGAGCGCGGCGGCGTCGACAGCGCCGAGCGGTATGAACCGACCACTGGCACCGAAGATCACTGCAAGCTTCGAGAAGAGGTTGCGATAGAGGCCGATGAATAGGGCGCCGATGAAGAGCGGGATGAGGATCCAGAACAGCGCCATCAATGTCATCGCCGCCTCCTACCGGATCACGAACATCGCCGGCGCGGCCGGCCCACCGACACGCTCGCCGCCTGACTTGGCGGCGAGTCGTTCCAAGTCGGCCATCTCACCGCTGATGATCGCTTTGGTTGGACACACCTCCTCACACGCTCGCGGCAGCTCGGCCGGACGGTCCGCGCAGAACGTGCACTTCGACATCTTGCCCTCCGCGCCGAACTGAGGGACGCCGAACGGACAGGCCCAGAAGCAGAACATGCAGCCAACGCACGTTGCCTGATCGACCAGGACGACTCCATCCGTGCGCTTGGTGATCGCGCCGACAGGACATGATTGCAGGCACGGCGCGTGGTCACAGTGCAGGCACGGCATCGACAGGTTGCGTGTGCCGACATTCGGATAAACACCCGTCTCGATCTTCACGATTTGCCGCCACGAAACCGCGCCTGTTGCGTTCCAGGTCGCGCACGCAACTTCGCAGGCGTAACAGCCGGTGCATTTGCCGATGTCGAACAGCCAGCCTCGGCTCGCCATTGCGCCTACACCTTCCTGACTCGGACTTTGCACTCGTTGTAGCCGATGCCGCCTGAAATCGGATTCACATTCGTCCCGAGAATCGGATTGATGTGGGTGCCGCGTCCTTTCGCAATGCCTTGCCAGTGTCCGAAGCCGTGACCATGGCGAACGCACACAACGCCAGGCCGGATGCCCGGTCGCACCTTCGCTCGAATCGTGACCGCCGCCTGCGGAGAGGCCACCTCGATGCGGTCTCCATCCTTGATT
>Ga0075436_100000122_pt1 | contig 46200 bp, 44 predicted proteins | sample RhiMethybrSRZTD5_FD_75303 | JGI IMG/M metagenome (GOLD analysis project Ga0075436, IMG submission 75303) | Populus rhizosphere microbial communities from Tennessee, USA - Rhizosphere MetaG P. TD hybrid SRZTD5 | ecosystem: Host-associated > Plants > Roots > Rhizosphere > Soil | place: USA...
GCCCGCGCGTCTTACTCGCCTGCGCGACAAGCTCGAGCTCATTGCCGCCATCGGCGTCGAGCGCGTGCACGTCGTGCGCTTCGACGCGCGCTTCGCCGCGCTGAGCGCCGCGCGGTTCATTGACGAGGTACTGGTTCGCGGGCTCGGCGTCTTCCGCCTCATCGTCGGCCGCGACTTCCGCTTCGGCGCCGGTCGCGCGGGCGATTTCGCCGCGCTCGAGCATGCGGCGCGACGTGACGGCTTTGCGCTCGAAGCGATGCCGGATGTGTCGTTCGAAGGCGAGCGCGTTTCCAGCTCCGCCGTGCGCACGGCACTGCAAGCAGGCGATTTCGCGCAAGCCGAGCGCCTGCTCGGCCGGCCGTATACGATCAGCGGCAAGGTCGTCCACGGCGCGTGCCTCGGGCGCGGCCTCGGCTTCCCGACCGCCAACATCGCGCTCGGCCAGCGTCCGCCGCTCGGCGGCATTTACGTCGTCGAAGTGGAAGGTCTCGGCCCCGGCGTCGCGAGCGTCGGCTTGCGACCGACGGTGAACCCGGTAGCGACGCCGCTACTCGAGGTGCATCTCTTCGATTGCGATCGCGAGCTCTATGGCCGGCGCCTGCGCGTGCGCTTCCTGAGGAAGCTGCGCGATGAGGCGAAATTCGACAGCCTGCCGGCGCTGCGCGAGGCGATCGCGCGCGATGCGGCCGAGGCTCGGGAGTACTTTGCGCGACATGGCTGATTACAAGGACACGCTCAACCTCCCGGAGACGTCCTTCCCGATGCGCGGCGACCTCGCGAAGCGCGAGCCGCAGTGGGTGAAGGAGTGGCACGATCAGGGCGTCTACCCGCGCCTGCGGCAGATTGCGAAGGGCCGGCCGCGCTTCGTGCTGCACGACGGGCCGCCTTACGCGAATGGCGACATCCACATCGGCACGGCGGTGAACAAGATCCTGAAGGACATCATCGTCAAATCGCGCACGCTCGCCGGCTTCGACGCGCCGTATGTGCCGGGCTGGGACTGCCACGGCATGCCGATCGAAGTCCAGATCGAGAAGAAGTACGGCAAGAACCTGAGCGCGGAGGAGACCCAGCGCCTGTGCCGCGCTTACGCGGCCGAGCAGATCGAGCGCCAGAAAAAGGATTTCCAGCGCCTGGGCGTCCTGGGCGACTGGGACCATCCGTACCTGACGATGGATTACCGCACGGAAGCGGCCGAGATCCGCGTTCTCGGCAAGATCCTCGCGAACGGCTATGTCTACCGCGGGCTGAAGCCCGTCAACTGGTGCTTCGACTGCGGCTCGGCACTCGCCGAAGCCGAGGTCGAGTACGAGGACCGCAAGGATCCGGCGATCGACGTCGGCTTTGCGTTCGCCGAGCCGGAGAAGCTGGCGCGCGCCTTTGGCGTTCCGGTGCAGAAAGCGGGCTACGCGGTCATCTGGACCACCACGCCATGGACGCTGCCCGGCAACCAGGCGCTGAACGTGCATCCGGAGCTCACATACAACCTCATCGACACGCCGAAAGGCCTCCTCATCCTCGCGGCCGAGCTCCAGGCCGCGTGCCTCAAGCGCTACGGGATCGAGGGCCGCACACTCGGCTCATGCCAAGGCGCCGCGCTCGAGAACATCCGCTTCCGCCACCCTTTCTACGACCGCCTTGCGCCGGTCTATCTCGGCGCGTACGTCACGCTCGAGACGGGCACGGGTATCGTGCATTCGGCGCCGGCCTACGGCGTGGAAGACTTCGAGTCCTGCCGGCGCTACGGCATGAAGGACGAGGAGATCCTCACGCCGGTGATGGGCGATGGCCGCTTCGCGAGCACGCTGCCGATCTTCGGCGGCCAGTCAATCTGGGACGCTAACGGCAAGATCATCGCTGAACTCGAGCGGCGTGGCGCGCTCTTCGCAAAACAGACGTACACACACAGCTACATGCATTGCTGGCGCCACAAGACACCGGTGATCCTGCGCGCCACGACGCAGTGGTTCGCGGCGATGGACAAGCCGGTGAAGGATGAAACGCTGCGGGCGACGGCACTCCGCGGCATCGAGGCGACGGAGTTCTTTCCGGCCTGGGGCAAGGCGCGCCTGCACGGCATGATCGCCAACCGGCCGGACTGGACGCTCTCGCGCCAGCGGCAATGGGGCGTGCCGATGCCGTTCTTCCTGCACCGCGAGACGGGCGCATTGCATCCGCGCACGCAGGAGTTGCTGGAGCAGGTCGCGAAGCGCGTAGAGCACGGTGGCATCGAGGCGTGGCAAGGCGTGAGCGCCGAAGCGTTGCTCGGCGCCGAGGCGGCGCAGTACGAGAAAAGCCGCGATACGCTGGATGTGTGGTTCGACTCGGGCTCGACGCACTTCACCGTCATGCGCGGCTCGCACCTCGAGGACACGCGCTTCCCGGCGGATCTCTACCTCGAGGGCTCGGACCAGCACCGCGGCTGGTTCCATTCGTCGCTGCTCGTATCGTGCATGCTGGACGGCGTGCCGCCGTACAAGGCGCTTCTCACGCACGGCTTCGTCGTCGACGGCGCCGGCCGCAAGATGTCGAAATCGAAGGGCAACGTGGTCGCGCCGCAGCAGGTGTCGAGTACGCTGGGTGCGGAGATCCTGCGGCTATGGGTCGCGGCGACCGACTACTCGGGCGAGCTCTCGATCTCGGACGAGATCCTGAAGCGGGTGGTCGAGACTTATCGGCGCATGCGCAACACGCTGCGCTTTTTGCTCGCCAATACCTCCGACTTCGATCCGGCGCGCCATGCCGTCGGCATGGCGAACATGGTGGAGATCGACCGCTATGCGCTGGCCATGACCGCGGACATGCAGGAGGCGGTCAAGGCCGACTACGAGCGCTACCAGTTCCACCTCGTGGCGCAGCGGCTGCAGTCTTTCTGCTCCGAGGACCTGGGCGCGTTCTTCGTCGACATCCTCAAGGACCGGCTCTATACCTGCAAGGCCGACTCGGCCGCCCGCCGCTCGGCGCAGAGCGCGCTTTATCACATCACGCACAGCCTCGTGCGCCTGATGGCGCCGATCCTGTCGTTCACTGCCGAGGAGCTCTGGCAGTCCCTCACCGGCAAGCGCGATGACAGCGTGTTCTTCCAGACCTGGCACGAGCTGCCGGAGCCGCCGGACGCCGTCGCCCTCATGGCGAAGTGGGCGCGGTTGCGCGAGCTGAGAAACCCGGTACGCAAGGAGATCGAGACGCTGCGCGCGGCGGGCAAGGTCGGCTCGTCGCTGCAGGCGGAAGTCGACTTTCATGCCGACGGCGCTGACTACGAGCTCCTCGCGAGCCTGGGCGACGATCTCAAGTTCGTGATGCTCACCTCGGCGGCGCGCGTGCATCGCGCAGGAGAGCCGCGCGTGGAAGTCAGGCCGAGCGCGCATCGCAAGTGCGAGCGCTGCTGGCATTACCGGGCCGACGTCAACGACGAGGCGCTCTGCGGGCGCTGCCAGCTCAATCTGAGCGGCCCGGGCGAGAGCCGCCGCCATGCCTAGCGCCTGGCGCTGGTTCGCGCTGGCGGGCGGGGTGGTCGCGCTCGACCAGCTCACCAAGGCGACGGTGCTCGCGCGCTTTCTCCCCGGCGAGCGGCTGGAGCTCACCGGCTTCTTCAACATGGTGCTCGTCTATAACAAGGGCGCGGCTTTCAGTTTTCTCTCCGACGCGGCGGGCTGGCAGACGCCGCTGCTCATCGGCTTCGCGCTCGCCGCGATCGCGGTCGTCGGCACGCTGCTCGTGCGCTCGCCGGGCCGCCGGCTCCTGTGCGCCGGGCTCGCGCTCATCCTCGGAGGCGCGCTCGGCAACCTGATCGATCGATTCCGCTTCGGCCAGGTGGTGGATTTTCTCGATTTCCATGCGGGAGGCTGGCACTGGCCGGCCTTCAACGCCGCCGATTCGGCGATTACCATCGGCGCCGTGGTGCTCATCCTCGAGGGCTTCTTGCACCATGAAGGGCGAGCTCGCGCTTCTTCTTAAGGCGCTGGCGTTCGCGGCGCACAAGCACCGCGACCAGCGGCGCAAGGACGCCGATGCGTCGCCCTACATCAACCATCCGATCGCCCTCGCCGACGTGCTGGTGAACGAGGGCGGCATCACGGACATCGAGGTCCTTTGCGCGGCGCTCCTGCACGACACCGTCGAGGACACCGCGACGACCCACGAGGAGCTCGTGGATGCGTTCGGCTCGCGTATCGCACGCATCGTCGCCGAGGTCACCGACGACAAGAATCTGCCCAAGGCCGAGCGCAAGCGCCTGCAGATCGAGCATGCGCCGAGGATCAGCCACGAGGCGAAGCTCGTGAAACTCGCCGACAAGCTCGTCAACCTGCGCGACGTCGCCGACCGGCCGCCGGCCAAGTGGGACCTCGCGCGGCGGCGCGAGTACTTCGACTGGGCGAAGCAAGTGATCGACGGCCTGCGCGGTGCGCATCCACGGCTCGAGGCGGCGTTCGATGCCGCCTATGCGCGCAAGCCGGCGTGAGAAAATCGGCCTGATGGAGGTCCTGCTCGCCAATCCGCGCGGTTTTTGCGCCGGCGTCGAGCGCGCGATCGAGATCGTCGAGCGCGCGCTCGAGCTGCACGGTGCGCCGATCTACGTGCGCCACGAGATCGTGCACAACCGCTACGTGGTGGACCGGCTGCGCGCGAAGGGCGCGGTCTTCGTCGAGGAACTGGATGAGGTGCCGGCCGGCGCCACCGTGATCTTCAGCGCGCACGGCGTGGCGAAGGCCGTGCAGGCGGAGGCCGACAGACGCGGCCTGCATGTCTTCGATGCCACCTGTCCGCTCGTCACGAAGGTGCACGTCGAGGTGAAGAAGATGCTGCGCGAGGGCTACGAGATCGTGATGATCGGCCATCACGGGCACCCGGAAGCCGAAGGCACGATGGGGCAGTCGGCCGTGGGCATGCACCTCGTGGAGACGCTCGAAGATGTGGCGGCGCTCACGGTCGACGCGCCCGAGAAGCTCGCCTACGTCACGCAGACCACGCTTTCGGTCGACGATGCGCGCGTGATGGTCGAGGCGCTGAAAGCGCGCTTTCCCTCGATCCGCGGCCCGAAGCGGGACGACATCTGCTATGCGACGCAGAATCGCCAGGACGCGGTCAAATTCATGGCGCCGCAGTGCGACGTGGTGATCGTGGTCGGCTCGCCGAACAGCTCCAACTCCAATCGCCTGCGCGAGGTGGCGGAGCACATGGGTGCGCAAGCCTACATGGTCGACACGGCGGCGGACCTGCGGCCTGAGTGGATCGCCGGCAAGCGCCGCATCGGCGTCACCGCGGGCGCTTCCGCGCCCGAGGTGCTGGTCAACGAGTTGATCGCCCGGCTGAAGGCGTTGGGCGCGCAGAGCGTGCGCGCGCTCGAGGGCATCAACGAGACCGTGGTCTTTACGCTGCCCCGCGGTCTCGCGCGCTAATACCCCTACTTATCGGTATCGGTGTACCAGTACATCCGCTGCCGCCGCTGCGTGATGGACGGCGTGACCTTGTTTCCGCAGATGGCGCAGCTCGTGCCACCACCGCGCGTCGCACCGCCGATCATCACAGTCACTTCCTTTCCGTTCACCGGCACGGTGCCGGTCACCGGCGAGGGAGGCAAGCCGCCGCCGACGAATACGGAGGAGCGCGTGCCGCCGCAGATGTTCAGCGTATCGGCTGCGCCCGAGGCGTTCAGTAGGTTGAGCGCGTAGCCGCGCGCCCGGCCGAGGTTGTCGGCGCAAGCCCCGGGCGGCGTGGCGACGGGACGGTTCGTACTGAAGAAGACGAGCCCGCCGAAAATGATCGACGAGGTCACCGCTTGCTCTCCGGTGCCTTCGACGTTGAGGTCGATGTACCAGCCGTCCTTGCCTTGCGTTTCCGGCTTAGGCGTGCTGCACGTTGAACCCGAACTGAGGTTCGCCATGGTCGAGCCGTCCAGGTTCACCGGCGAGCCGCCAATGAACTTGTCGATGAACATATAAGCACGATTCAGCACGCCGGGGTTCGAGCCTGCCGGGTACGGATAGTTGGTGATGAGCGGACGCTCCCGATCGCCCGTAGCCATGGCGATATAAACCTTGCCGCTCGCGGGCAGCGCCGCGGGCGAGAACAGGAACTTGCGGTTCGCGCCCGACGTGTAGGCGATCTGCGTCATCGTCCAGTTCGACGAACTGAGCGGCGCCAAGGTCCCGGGATCGACGAAGTCGATGCGGTAGATGTTGCCGAGCGTGTCGGCGACGTAAGCGTGGTCGACAAAGCCGTCGAAGTTGCGGTCGATCAACGTGACGTCCGCCGGCACGCTGCCGCTCGTCGTGAATGCTCTGATCAGCGCTCCGGTATCCGCATTGATGACATAGACCTGGTTGCCTTTGCGCGAGACGCCGCACGTTGTGTTCGGTGCGGCGTCCTGGTCTTCGCAGTCGTCGTAGCCCGCGCCCATGATGATCACCGGCTGGTTCGGATCGGTCGAGAATCCCTTGACGAGCGCGACGGATGGCGTCGACCAGGTCTGGCCCATCTGCTCGAAACCGGTCGTGCAGCTCGAAGTATCCGATAGCGTGGCGTCGCTGCAGCCTACTTTCCACTTCAGCAACGGCGTGTTCGGACCTCCGCTCCCAGGCGACACATCGAACCCGTAAACCATGCGCCCGCCGCGGCGCATCGATGGGAACACCCAGATCTTGCTGCTGTCGGCGTTCTGGAAGAGGCCCGCCGTGCCGTCGAAGAAGTAGTCCTTCTTCGTCGCGCCTGCCGGGACGGGATTCTGGTTCGGATAGAGAATCGGCGGCGAGTTGTCGGTGAGCCGCTTCAGCTTGGAATGATGCTCCGGTGCGATGAAGGCCCAGAGCTCCTTGCCGTCGTTGCCGCGCAGGGCACGGAACGAACCATCGTTCGCACCGTAGAAGAGAACGACCCCCGTGCTGCCGCCGTAGTTCACGGGCAACGGCCGGGAATGCGCGACGTCGCCATGCACCGCGGGCCGCACGTCGGCGGCGTTGGAGTTGGTGTTGGCATCGAAGATGTCCGTGCCTTGCGTGTATGAAATGATGTTGCTCTGCTCGAGGTCGGACATCGATGCATTGCCGAGCTCCGCCTTGGACACGTTCGACACGTTGAACGGCACGAGCGTCGTCGTTGGATTCGTGGCGCAGGTCGGGCAACAGGAGGCCGCTGTCGCGCACGTGTAAATCGTGCGATTGACGCCGGGCGCCGGGCTTTGCACGCCCGCCGTGGTCGGCGGGTTATTCCCACGGCGCAGCACTTCCGCAGCCGCGCCTTTTTCAACGAGCGGCCCGTCTGGCGCGTCGGAGAACACGGCCGCTGTGCCGGCGGTCGTGCACTGACCCGCGCTGCCGTTCTGGAAAAGCCAGTACGGACCGCTATCCTGCGTCCAGAAACTCACGGCGCAGGGACTGACGAAGCCCGTGGCGCCAGACACCAGGTCCTGCGGCGGAGTGCTCGCGTCGGCCGGCCTGACGTCGTTGGGCCCGAACTGCGCGAACTGGTAGCGCTTGAGGTTGCCGTACCAGCGCGGATTGCCGCTGCCGTCCGGACGGAACATGCCGATGTAGATCTGGTTTTCGTTCTGCGAACGGTTTGTCGAGCTGATCGGCAAGCTCGCGGAGGCGAACACCGAGTTCACCGACTGCACCTCGATCAGAATCTGGTTGAGCGCGCTGACGATCGAGTTCTCATCCGTCGCCTGGAAGTAGCGGCCGCCGCCGTACTTCGCCATGTTGAAGAGCAGCGCCGTCTCGTTGGAGTCCTGGTGGTCCTTGAAGACGTCGATCGTGTACGTGACGACGTTCTGCTGGCCAAGAAGTGAGCTCACGTCCGTCGTATAAAGGAACCGGGCCCATTCATCGGCATTGTTCACCGGCACGCAGCCTGCCGTCCCCGGCGTGCAGAAGGTGGTGAGCGGCGTGACCTGGTTGACCGTCTTGGTGCCCTGCTGCGTCTGGTTCTTGAGGTTCGGCGAAAGGCAGGCGGTGATGCTGGCATTGACGCCGCTCATCGTCTGGTTCTTTCTACTCGGCGAGCTGCAGCTGGTCACGGTGCCCGTCATGATCCGGCCGGTTCTGTTGCCGCCGCCGCAATTGCTGCCGCTGTTGTCGCATGAGTAGCTGTTGTAGCCCGGAAACACGGTTGGACCGGCGGCTGCGCACGAGGCGGCATCGCTACAGACGTTGTAGACAAACGTGTCGCCCGTGCTGACGCCGCCGCTGCACGAGTAGCTCGTATAGCTGTTCGGCGGCGAGGGAAAGGTCGTGGTCGCGCGCGCGACGCATAGCGCCGCGGTCTCGCAGACCGTGTCGGTGCCTAGCGTGGTCGTGTTGGTGACGGTGCTACCGCCGGTGCAGGCATAGCTGTCATACAAGGTCCCATACGTCGTCGAAAGGGCCGAGGCGCATGAAGCCGGCGCCTCACAGGTGGCATCGGTGCCGAGCGTCGTAGTGGTCGTGCTCGCGATCGTCGTGAAGTTTGGGACGGCAAGCTGCGTCGGCGTCTGCGGGCTCGCGCCCTCGTTGACGTTGCCGAGGATATTGGCGTCGTTCGACGGGAAGCCGTTGCCGATGAAGATGATGTAGTTCTTGGCGCACGGGCTCGTGATCGGAGACACGTAACTCAGCGCGTCGGCCGAGTACGCGGCCGCGTCCGCGCGCGTGGGGAGGGCGCTCGCGGAATCAAAGTAACGCCTTTGTCCATGGTGCGTCGCGTCGTTCAGCGCTCCGGGCGGCTGCTGGTCCGACAGGGCATACGTCGGGCTGGTATAGCCGCCGAAGTATTTATAAGCGTCCATCAGGGCGCCGCTGTAGTTCGTGCTCGAGGAGTTCGTCTGCTCGACGCCGGTACCGGAGTAGTTCTGCGCGATGCAATTCGGCGTGCCGTTCAGCGAGTTGTTGCCGGCGGTGCACCCGCTCAACGGACCGAGCAACTCTTTGAAGGCGTTGATGTTGGTCGTGTTCATCGGCCGGATGCCGAAGCGCACGATGCCACCGTCGGGCGAGCCGGAACGGAACATCATCAGCCCGAGGTTGATCTTCGGGTTGTTGCCGTCGAGGTTGCTGAGGACCGTGTTGATCGCCCGCAGCTCGGATTGGCCTTGCTTCAGGTTGGCGTCCCAGTGCTGCGCGGCGGAGTTCCAGTTCGCGCTGTTGTCGATGATGATGAGGACATTGGGGCTCGTCGCGGCGACCGCCGCGGCGCTCACGAAGAGGTCGATGTCCTCCGCGTTGACGAGTTTGGGCGGCGTCAGAACGAGCGCGGTGCCGAGCGCGGCGGCTGACAATGTGCGGGCGGTGCTTTTGATGTTTTTCATGTTCGCCTCACGTTTATGGGCAGGAAGCCGAAGCATCGTCCGAGCTGATGCGCACGCCGACGCCTTGGGTTACTGTCACCGTACTGTTCTGCGTTGTGCTGACTGTCTGCGCCTTGATGTCCCACACGGTCTGAGAGCAGAGCGAGTCCCCGGTCAGCGCGCCGGCCACACCCGTGCTGCCTTGCGCCGCGCCGGCCGCGCAGCCGAGGTCATCCGGATTGCTGAAGTTGAGATTGGCGTTCTTGACCGGCACGACGGAGACACAGCCCGGTTGCGGGGTGAGCGTCGTCGTGAAGTCGGCCACGCCATCGCCGGTGACGTCGGTGCACATGGTGTTTGCCGCCCCGCAGGGCGTCGGCACGGCGTTCGCCGGGTTGGCGATGAACTGCGGCGTGCTGATCACCGCCTCGATGGTCTGCTGCGCGGCGTTGAGCGCCTCGTTTCGCTGCTGCATGTTGCCGACCACCTTGAGGTTGGTCCTCGAGGTGTTGAGGGAGCTCACGGCGAAGAGTGTGAGCAACACCAGCATGATGAGCGCGATGACCAGCGTCGTGCCACGCTGGCGGCGCATCGAGCGGCTCATGGCGTGTCCCTCCTGCCCGCGGCGTTCACCACGCGCACCAGGCTGGTATAGAGATGCCTGCGATACGTGCCGCCCGGCGTGATGTCGATCGACGCGCCATTGACGTCCACGCCGAGGTGATAGGTCTTGGTGTCGGCGTAATTGGGTGAGGCCTCGAGGTTGCGCGCGAGCACGTTGAACTGGACCGTGATGACGTTCATCCAGTTGGTGAGCGGACACGCACCGGTACATGCGCCGACCGGGTAATTGTTCGGATCGGCAACGTACACGTCCGGATTGCCGTCGCCGTCGGTGTCGAGCCCGTACTGCAGCTGGAACTCTTCGATCCCCTCCACCAGTGGAACCCGAGTCCAGCTCGTTCCGTTGAGCTCGAGCCGGTTGAGCGTCGGCATGTTGGTGTCGCCGGCGCCGTTGTCTGTGCTGATGTAGTAGATGTGCACGTAATACTGGCGCTTGTCAGCTGCAGTCGTGCAGTCTTTCTTCGTCCTGTCGAAGGTTGCGGTCCCTTCCAGCCCTAACTGATAAGTGGGCGTCACCTGGGTCGCGCAGAGCGCCACCTGTATATACGGCTGGTTGGCCACCACGGCGTCGCAGCCGGCGACACCGGCCGAGCAGGTGCGCGCGCGCCGCACCACGAGCACATCGGTGTTGCTCTTCAGGTTCGTGAGCGCACAGTTGGCGGATGTGAATCCGGCGTTGTCGTACCCCTGCACATGCACCGGAATCCACGTGCCCCAGTCCGCGGCGCTGAGCGAGCAGGGATCGGCCGGCAGTGCGCCCGGCGCCGGGAACGTGCTGAGATCCAGCTCGCCGTAGAACCCGGCGAGGCGAAGGTCGTCGGACAGCACATCGGACGCGTAGCGGCCGTTTTCGATCTGCCGGCTGGTGCGCTCGACCTCGGCGCGCGAGGCGCTCGAATTCGCGAAGACGACGAGCACGCCGGAAAGGATCATGAGCCCGAGCGTGATCGAGACCATCAGCTCGACGAGCGAGAGGCCGGTCTGGCGGCCGCGAAGTGGCATGCGGGCGAGGGAGGCGTTCATGGCGTTATGCAAACTCCCGTACTCGGGTCATTCTGCAGGCAGCCGATCGTGATCTGCGCGATCATCGCTCGGCGCGTCTTCTCGTCGCCATAGAGGCCCTGGCCGCAGGTCGTGGAGGCCGGTGCGACCGTCGGACGCACGCCCTGCCACACCACCGCCACGATCACCTGGCGTGGCATGGTGGTTACCGGGTTCGTGATGCAGCCGCGCGCGCTATTCATGGCGCCGAGCGTCACGCCACCGGCTTTGGTTTCCGACGAGCCAAGCAGAGCGTTGTTCCACTCGCACTTGTCTTTATCCGCCAGGGCGGTAAGCGTGCTGCAGTCTTGCGCACTCGTGCCGAGCGCGGACGCCGTCACGTACGAGGCGGCATTCTTGCGATTGGCATTGACGCGATCGACCATGTCTTGCAGAAGTACGATTGCCTGCGCGCGCTGGTAGGCCTCGATCTCCGAGCTCTGCGTCTGCGACTGCAGGCCCGCGAGGCCGAGGAGGCCGACCGTGAGGATGAAGATCGCGATGAGCACCTCGAGCATGGTGACGCCGCGGCAGCGATGGAGAGCGGAGGTCAGCATGCGGTCGCCTTCGTTGTAGGTCTGCCGCTCGAATCGATGGTGATGCAGCGGGTCGTCACTGTCGGGCCGGTCGCGCTGAGTTGGAACGGTGTGACGGCGGCGTTCAGCCGTCCGCTGCCGCGGTACACGATGCTTGCCGGACCGGCGATCGTGATGCTGGGAAACGCTTCACGCGTGCGCAGCGTTGTCGTAGTCCCGCCGACGACGTAAGTGACGGTCCATCCGTTGCCCCAGTTGCCGCCTGTCGGCGTAAGCGTGACGCTCGTGTTGCGGGTAATGGCCTCGCTGCGCGCGAACACGAGGCTCGCGAAGACTTCGAAGCTCGCGGTCTTGACGCGCTGGTTGCGGATGAACTCCGCGAACGAAGGCACGCCGATCGCGATCATCACGCCCATCACCGTGACGACAATCAGGAGCTCCGGAAGCGTGAAACCGCGGTTTGGGCGCGCCGCCATAGCCTTCTACCAGCCCGGGTTGCCGGCACGCGTCTTGGCGCCGGTGTTGTCAAGCGTCAGTACGCCGTCGGGAACCTGCGGCCCGCCGGCGATCGGGGTCGCGGTGATGAGATAGCTGGGCGGCGTGCTCGGGGTGGTGCCACCACCGGAATTGGTGATTGTGACGGCGTACTTGTTAGCGACGTCATTGGCGAGCGTGAAGCTCAGATCGGTGAGCGCAGTCGGGCCAACGGTGTAGTTGCGCGCATCGAGTAGGTACTGCGCTTCACGGTCCGCGATTTGCAGCATGGCGGACTGCGCGGCTGCGCGCGCCCCTTTGCGCACATGCGCGTTGTAGGAAGGAAACGCGATCGCGGCCAGGATCCCAACCACCGCCATCGCCACGAGGAGCTCAACGACCGTGAAGCCTCTTGGATACCGCATCGCTACCCCCCTTTTTTGGTGCATGTTAGGAAGCGCTTCGGCCCACGGCAAAAGGCGACGACGGGCGGCGCCCGTGGCCGCACGGGCGGCGTGGCCGTGATGAAACTCACGCGCGTACGGTGTTGTCAGGTCGCCCGCGTATAATCCGCGGCTTCCCGGACGCTGGTGTAGCTCAGCTGGTAGAGCAACTGATTCGTAATCAGTAGGTCGCCCGTTCGAGTCGGGCCACCAGCACCATGCTTAGAGTGCAAGCCCATGGCGGCCACGATTCTCATCATCGACGACGATGAAAGCATGCGCGAGCTGCTGCGGCTGCATCTCGCGGGGGCCGGGTACGACGTGCAGGTCGCCGAGGACGCGATCGCAGCGGGCTACATGGTCCTCAAGCAGCCGCCCGACCTCATCATCTCGGACATCAACATGCCGCACCTGGACGGCTTCGAGTTCATCGCCGCCCTGAGAGCGGACAAGAACGTGCCGCATATCCCGGTCATCTTCCTCACCTCCCTCGAGGAAGGCGACCACCGCGGAAAATCGCTCGGCGCGGTCGGCTATATCAACAAGCCGGTGCGCGCCGATCGCCTGCTCGCCCTTGTGGCGCAGCATGTGGCCGGCGGTCGGACGCCGATCGGCTAGGGTTTTTGCGGCTCGGCGGCAGCGCCTTCGGCAGCCTTCGGCGGCTCCGGCGGTGCGACCTGATTGCGTGGCGCGACGACTCCTGGCTTGGGATAGCCGGCCAAGTCGAGCGCCTCATTGTAAGCGTCCGCATTCGGCACCGTGGACACCTGCCGCCCCACGACGAGCACGGGCACGTTCACGCCGCCGCTCGCGCGGCGCAACTGCTCGAGCTTTGCATCGTCCGTCGCGCTCACTTCGCTGAAGGGCACGCCGCGCTTGTTCAGGACATCGCGCGCCAACTGGCACGTTTCCTTGCAGTCGGGATGGCTGTAGAGCGTCACGGGCGAGGTTTTCATCGCCTGCGAAAGCTCGTAGTTCGGCTGGGTGCCGACGGCATTCGCCTTGAGCTTCTTCTTCTCCACGCTGCGCGCGGTCGGCGGCGGCGGCGTGTCGGTGTAATGCACGCGGCCTTGCTCGTCGAGCCAGCGGTATTGCTGGGCGAGCGCGGCCTGCGCAGCCAGAGCGGCAATCAGCATCACGAGGCTGCGAAGCGTCATGGCCGCATCATACCGCGCGCTATGGCGTGCACTCACGCAGCTCGCTGCCCTCCATGCCGCGCGCGAGCTCCCTCAGGCGCGCGTACAGGCCGCCATCGACGCCCTTCACCTGCAACCATACCTTCGGCACGATGGTGTCTCGCGCGCCGATTTGTGCGCTGCGCACGCCTTGGCTCCTGAGCGCGGCGAGTCGCGCCTGCGCCGCATCTTCGCTGCGGAAAACGCCGAGCGAGAGCGCCCATCGCGTCGGCCCGTCCTCCTGGACGATGAAGTAGTCGTCGACCGCAAGCGCCTTCAACTCCGCGGCTTTCTTGAGCGCCGCCGCGCGGCTCGCTTGCGGCGGGATGAACACCCACCACGCGGCGGCTTCGTCCGTGCGGCGAGGTGCGAGGCGTGCGCCGAGCTGCAAGGGCTCGAGTGCTTTTTCGGCGCGCGGCGCGTCCGCGAGCGTGAAGCTGCCCCATTCGATGCACTTCAGCGCGACCGGCGCGGGCGCCGGCCGCGCCGTCACCGCCGGTAGTTCGCCCGGCGCGATGACCTTCATCTTCTCGGGGTCGATCTGACGTCCGAGGGGCAGCGGATCGGCCGAAGCCTCGGGCGGGGCGATATAGCGCGACCAGCCGAAGAAGGCGATGTTGGCAAGGAGAAGGAGAAGGAAGAGCGTTCTCATGGCGCGCTCTTTGCCGTCGCCTCCACGCTCATGGCCGCACGCTCGCCGAGCGCGATGTATGCGAGGCCGTCGAGCACGAGGTTCTCGACGTAGCGTCGCGGCATGGCGAGCTGGTCCACCAGCGCGCGTCCGGCGCCGCCCGCGACGATACATAGCGGGGCGGGCGCGATGTCGCGGAACACACGGTACATGCGCTCCACGGCGCCCGCCTGCGCATGCCGGCATCCGGTCTCGATGGCATCGATGGTGTTGCGCGGCACGTCGCCGTACTTGCCCTCCTGGATCGGCAGCCGCCCGGTGTGCTCGTGCAGCACAAAGCGCATCAGCTCAACGCCCGGCAGGATGACGCCGCCGCGGAAAACGCCTTCCGCGGTCAGCATGTCCACCGTCGTGGCGGTGCCGGCGTTCACCACGAGCGAGGCGCCGTTGTGCAAGGCGCGCGCGGCGATCAGCGCGGCCCAGCGATCCGGACCGAGCAGCTCGGGGCGTTCGTAGGCGTTCTTGACGCCGCAGCGCTCGGCTTCGGCCCGCAGCCAGAGCGGCTCGGCGTCGAAGATGCTCGTCCAGTTGACGAGGAGTTGGTGCGCGCCTTCGCCCGCCACGTTCGAGATGACGATGCGCTCGGGCGCCTCGTGCGTGATCGAGAAAGGGTTGACGTGGTCGCTCGCGGCGGCGAATTCGATGAGCGAGACGGTCGCGATGCTCGTCCAGCGCGTGCCGTCGTGCCAGCCCCACTTGACACGCGAATTGCCCGCGTCGATGCACAGGATCATGCCGGCCTCGCCGAGAGCACGCGCGCGCTGCGCACGGTGCGCAGCCCCGAGGGCGTCTGCAGGCGCAGGGCGCCGTCGGGTTCAAGCCCACGGGCGACGCCGGTCAATATGCGACCGTCGGCGAGGCGCACCCGCAGCCGCTCGCCGGCGTGAGCGTCCATCGCTTCCCATTCGCCGCGCAGCGGCTCTAGGCCGTGCGCCTCGAAGGTGGCGATCGCCTCGAGGAGGCTGGCGGCCGTGCAGGCGATGACAAGGTTGCGGTCCACGTCGATGTATCGGTCGAGCGAGGCCACGGCGCGCCGCAGGCGTCCCTCGAGGAGCGGATCGTGGCGGCAATTGATGCCGACGCCGATCACCGCGAGCGCGCCGCGCGCCTTGGCGCGCGTCTCGACCAGGATGCCGCCCAGCTTGCCGCCGTCAATCACGAGGTCGTTCGGCCATTTCAGCGCGACGCGCGCGAGGCCGAGGCCGCGCAGCGCGCGCGCGACCCCGACGCCCGCGACAAGCGCAAGCCCGGCGAGCTCGCGAAGCGGGCGGTGTACCGTGTGCGCGAGCGAGAACGTCACCCCGCTGCCGGGCGCCGCGTGCCAGCGCCGGCCGCGGCGGCCGCGGCCGGCGGTCTGCTCCTCAGCCGCAAGCAGGACACCACCGAGCGCTGCGTCGAGCAGCAGGGCGTTTGTCGAGGTACAACGCTCGAGCACGCGCACTTCGATCCCGGGCAGCGCAATCGCGCCGGCATTCAGTCGGTCCATGAGGCGCTAGTTTACGCGGGGTGGCAAAACCGCCAGCATTGCGCGCATCGCATGAGGCCAAAGCCGCTCGCGCTCGTCATCCTCGCCGCGATTTCGCTTCTCGCGCCGATGATCGAGCGGATCGTCACCGGCGCGGTCGATCCCTTGAGCGGGTTCGGCGTCGCCGAGACGGCGCTTTCGCTCGTCGTGCTCTTCTGGTGGTATCACCTCGACAAGGCCGAGCAGGGCTACCAGGCGGGCAAGCTGATGAACGCCGGCGTGCTGGTCCTCGCGGTGATCGCCCTGCCGGTGTACTTCATCCGCTCGCGCGGCTGGAAGCGCGGCACGCGGACGATTGCGCTCGCGCTCCTCTTCCTCGGGGCGACCTTCGTCCTCGGCGAAGCGGGCGAGTGGCTCGGCGGCGCCCTCATTCGGGCCAGCGCCGCTGCGCCGGGCGCAGCTGCTCGATGAGCCGGGCGAGGCGCAGCACGCCGAGATCGTCGAAGCGCCGGCCGATGAGCTGCACGCCGATCGGCAAGCCCTCGTCGCTCGCCGTCCAGTTCACCGATGCGGCCGGCTGCTCGGACATGTTGTAGGCGACGGTGAAGGCGATGTGCGGGAGCGCATCGTGCGGGTCGTTTCCCGGCGCGGGCAGCTCGGCCTCGTAGGCAAGGATGGGCGAGGTCGGCGAAAGTAGGAAATCGAAGCCGTGGCTCGTCGCCACCGCGGCTTCGCGCATCGCCATCACCTGCGCATACGCCTGCATGACATCGCGCCCGGAGAAGCGCGCCGCGCGCCAGGTGCACCACTCGGCGATGAAGGGCAGCACTTTCGCGCGCCTCGCCTCCGGCATCTGCATGAGCTCGTGGTGCGAGCGCGCTTCGAAGAAACGGCACATGCCATCGAGCATTTCTGCGCTGAGGAACGAGGGGATCGTTTCCACCAGGCACCCTTTTTTTGCAAGAGCGCGCGCCGCCGCCTCGCCCGCGGCGCGCACCTGCGCATCCACGGCGAGGCCGACGCCCATGTCGGGCAGAAAACCGATGCGCAGGCCGCGTGGCTCGAGCCCATCCAGCCCGGCGGCGAAATCGCGCTCTTCGGCGGGCAGCGACATGAAGTCGCGCGCGTCGGGCCGGGAGATCACGTTCATGAGGAGCGCCGCATCGGCGACGCTGCGCGTCATCGGGCCGACGGCGCGTCCCAGGTACGGCGGGTAGATCGGCACGCGCCCGAGCGATGGCTTGAGCGCGAAGATGCCGCAATGGGTCGCCGGCAGCCGCACCGAGCCGCCGATGTCCGTGCCCAGGTGCAGCGGCGCATAGCTGGCCACGGCCGCCGCCGCGGCGCCCGAACTCGAGCCGGAGGTATTGCGGTCCAGCCGCCACGGATTGCGCGTAATGCCGTGCAGGCTCGAGAGGCCCGAAGAGAGCATGCCGTAGTCGGGCATAGTGGTCTTGCCGAGCATCACGCAACCGGCCTCGCGTACGCGTGCGGCCGGCGGCGCATCGGCGGCTTGCGCCGGCAGGTCTTCGTTCGCGCGCGTGCCGATCGGCGCCGGATCGCCGAGGGTGTAGATGTTTTCCTTCAGCGTCACCGGTACGCCGTCGAGCGCGGAGAGCGGCGCGCGCGAGCGCCAGCGCGCCTCGGATGCGCGCGCCTGGGCGAGCGCCTGCTCGGCGCTCACGCGGTACATCGCGTTGATGCGCCGCTCCCAGGCATCGATGCGCGCGAGCGCCGCGCGCGCGACCTCGACCGGCGAGAGGTCTTGCCGCGCATACGCGGCGGCGAGCTCGCCGGCGCTCAGTTCGTGGATGGCGGCCATCGGCTGCGACTATATACTCCGCGCGCCGATGATAAGAACACTCGTCCTGCTGGCTGTCCTGGCACCGGCGTATGCGACCACCGACGTGCGAGTGTGGCATCGCCTCGATCCGGCGATGGCCGTGCAACTCGAACGCTACGTGCGCGACTACAACGCCGCGCAGCATGAATTCCACGTCCGCTTGGCGCCGCTCGATGAAGCGCCCGCCGCTGTCCGCGTTCGGCTCGGCCTGCCGCTCAATACCGCGCGCCCGGTGCTCTACTACAACCGTGATGCGTTTCGCCGCGCGAAGCTCAACGCCGCTGCCGCGCCGAAGACGTGGTACGAGATGGCGCCGCTGCTCGATTCGCTCGCGCAAGCCGGCCAAGGCTGCGGGTACACCACCGCCTGGCCGGCCTGGGTCATGCTCGAGAACTCCGGCGGCGCGCTCAGCCGCCAGCTCATGCTGCGCTGGACGGCGATGCTCGCCTCCTGGGAAAAAGCCGGCTTCTTCAGCTACTCGGGCCGCACCAACGAAGCCGAGGCGCGCTTCGCGGCCGGGGAATGCGCGATGCTCACCGCTTCCTCGGCGAGCTCAGGCGAGCTCGCGAAGCAGGCGCATTTCGACATCGGCGTGGCGCCGCTGCCGTATTACGACGATGCCGGGGTGCGCCCGCGTTCCCTTCCGGCGAGCGCGCCTGCGGTGTGGGTCGAGCGCCCGTCGGTCGGGGTGGCCAACTTCTTCGCTTTCCTCGCGTCGCGCGCGGCCGAGTCGCGCCGCAGGCGCGAGATCATGGAAGGCGAGCTGGAAGCGGTCTGGCGCGGGGACAAGACGGCGCTCGATGCGCTCGAGGCCTATGCACGCCGCGCCGGCGGCGACTGATCAGCCTTTCAGGCAGCCGCTCATGAACGTCTTGCGCTCGGCGCCCTTGAGCTTCTTGTCGCTCGCCTGCTTGTTGCAGGCCGCCATGCGGTTTTGCTGCTGCTTCTGGGCCGCGCTCGGGCCGTCGCCGTCGCCCTTCAGACAGGCGCTCATGAACTGCTTGCGCTCGACGCCTTTCTTGTCGGCGGCCTTCTGGTTGCAGTCCTTCATGCGCGCCTGCTGTTTTTTCTGCGCGGCGCTCGGCTCCTTCTTGTCCTGCGCCACGGCGACGCTGCTCCCGAGCGCGAGGCAGATTGCGGCGATCAACAGTCTCATTGCGGCTCCTCCAGTAAGCGTTCAATGGCATTGACGAGCTTCGGATCGTTCGGCTCCACGGCCGAGGCGAAGCTCTCCACACGGGCGCCTTTGCGGTCGACGACGTACTTGTGGAAATTCCAGCGTGGTGCGTCGCCGCTCGCGCGCACGAGATCCGCGTACAGCGGATTGGCCTGCAACTGCGTCTTCGCGAACATCGGAAAGTCGATCGCGTACTCGTTGACGCAGAAGGTGGAGATCTCTTTGTTCGAGGCTGGTTCCTGGGCGCCGAAATCGTTCATCGGGAACCCGAGCACCACGAGTCCTCTCGCCTTGTACTTGCGGTAGAGCGCTTCCAGGCCGTCGTACTGCGGCGTGTAGCCGCATTGGCTCGCCGTATTGACGACGAGAAGAACCTTGCCGGCGTAGTCGCACAGCGGCTGCGCGCGCTCATCGAGCGTCTGCATGCTGCGCTCGAGGAGTGGCGGGCAGGCGGCGATGGCGCTCGAGCTCGCGCAGAGGACGAGACTAATAAGGAAGGGGCGCATCGGGCTTCAGCGGTTGCAGGGCGCGCCGGAACTCGTTCTTGATGCGCTCGAGCGCAGCCTCGTCGTCGGCCTCGAAGCGGATCACGACCACCGGCGTCGTGTTCGACGCGCGGGCGAGGCCGAAGCCGTCGGCGTATTCGACGCGCACACCGTCAATCGTAAGCACGCGCTCGGCGCCTGGGAAGGGCTTCACCGCCTGCAGCTTCTCGACGAGGGCATGCGGCTCGCCCTCGGCGAGCGCCCAGTGCAGCTCCGGGGTCGAGGGCGCGTTCGGCAGGCTTTTCAGCACGGCGCTCGCGTCGCGCTCCCGGGAGAGCACCTCCAGCAGCCGGGCGCCGCCGTAGAGGGCATCGTCGAAGCCGTACCAGCGCTCCTTGAAGAAGGTGTGGCCGGACATCTCGCCGGCGAGGAGGGCGCCGGTCTCCTTGAGCTTCGCCTTGATGAGCGAGTGGCCGGTCTTCCAGATGAGCGGCCGGCCGCCGTAACGCTCGATCCACGGCGCGAGGAGCCGTGTGCTCTTCACGTCGTAGATGATCTCGGCGCCGGGGTTGCGCGAGAGCACATCCTTGGCGAGCAGCATGAGCTGGCGATCGGCGAAGATAATTTCACCATCCTTGGTGACGACGCCGAGCCGGTCGCCGTCGCCGTCGAACGCGAGCCCGAGCTCGGCATCGCCGGTTTTCACCGTTTGAATCAGCTCGACCAGGTTCTTCGGCTGCGCCGGATCCGGGTGGTGGTTGGGAAAGCGCCCGTCCACCTCGCAGTAGAGCTCGGTCACTTCGCAGCCCAAGCGCCGGTAGAGGCGCGGGGCGAGCATGCCGGCAACGCCATTGCCGCAGTCGATCGCGACGCGCATGCGACGCGCAAGCTTCACGTCGCCCGCGATGCGCTCCACATAGGCGTCGAGCACGTCCGCTTGGCTGCGCTTGCCCGCGCCGGATTTGAGATCGCCGCCCTCGATGCGCGTGCGCAGCGCCTGGATCTGCTCCCCATAGAGGGTTTCGCCGGCGACGACCATCTTCAGGCCGTTGTACTCGGGCGGGTTGTGGCTGCCGCTCACGGCGACGCAGCTGCCGCACTGCAGGTGATGCGCCGCGAAGTAGGCGATCGGCGTCGGCGCCATGCCGACATCGATCACGTCGGCGCCGGCGGCGAGCATGCCCTCGGTGAGCGCGCCGACGAGCTCGGGCCCGGAGAGCCGGCCGTCGCGGCACACGGCGAAGGTCGGCGCATTGCGCTCGCGTCCGAGCGAGCCGAGCGCCCGCCCGATGTCACGCACGATGAGCGCCGTCAGGCTGCGGCCGACGACGCCGCGAATATCGTAGGTGCGAAAGATTTCGGCCGGCAGCTTCATGCGCGCAGGAACTCGACCAGCCGCCGGGCGAGCCAGCCGCGCGCGAAACCGACGTGCCCCCCCGAGGGCGGCAGCTCGAGCGATACGCAGGCCGCGGCGCCGCGCGTCGCCGCGAGGAGCGCGCGCTCGGGAAGGAACGGATCGTTGCGCGCATTGATGACGAGCGTCGGCACGCGGATGCGGCCGAGCCAGGCGGCGCTCGACGACGATGCCCAATAGTGGTCCACGCCGCGAAACCCGTGCAGCGGAGCGGTGAAGACATCGTCGAATTCGCGGAAGCTGCGCGCCGCGCCCACGCGCGTCGCGTCGAAGAGGCCGGGAAAGAGCGCGAGCTTGGCCAATGATTTCGGTTTCAGCGTGGCGAGGAACATGCGCGTGTATAGCAGGCGGTTAAGGCCGCGGTCTAGCGCGCTGCCGGCGGCCGCCAGGTCGAGCGGCGCGGAGATCGCCGCGGCGCGGCGCACGAGCGCTCGCGCAGCGTCGCCTTGCTCGCCGAGCCACTTGAGGAGCGCATTTCCGCCCAGCGAAACGCCGAGCGCATCGACCGGCGGCTCGAAGCGCCGCAGGATCCAATCGACTTCGGCGCTGTCCCCGGAGTGATAGGCGCGCGGCTTGCGGTTCGGCTCTCCCGAGCAGCCGCGCCAGTGGGCGATCGCCACGCGCCAGCCCGCTTCGGGCAGCGCGCGCGCGAGCAGCCGCGCGTAGTGGCTGTCCGAGCAGCCCTCGAGGCCGTGGAACAGCACCGCGCGCCGCGGCGCTCGCGCGTCGCCGGCGAAGTCGACGTCGATGAAGTCACCGTCGGGCGTTTCCCAGCGTTCGCGCGTGAAGCGCACGCGCGGCGGCGGGAAGAGCACGGCGGCGATCGTCTGCAGGTGGCCGATCAATGCAGCATCTTGGGCGGCGCCTCGCGCGGCGCCGGCGGCTTCTCCGCTGGAGCGGGCGACGCGTGGTGCACGATCATGCGCCAGCCGGCCGGGGTGCGCAGATACACATTGGTCGCCACCACCGGCAGGGGACGCGCATCGGCTTGCCGCTCGCCCTCGATGGTGAAATTCTCGTGCACGCTGTGCACGGCGAGCATCATGCCGCTGATCGCCACCTGGCTCGTGATGTGAACGCGCGCCCGCGGCCCGCCGGAGAAGATGTGCGCCCAGCTCTCGCGGATCTGGTCCTGCCCAGTGAGCCGCGGCCCGGTGGGATGCACGCAGACGATGTCCTCGTCCTCGGCCCAGACGGCCATCATGCCGTCGAGGTCGCAGCGCTCGAGCGCCTCGTAGAATGCGTTCTCCGCGTCTTGCGCCGTCGGGAATATGCGCGCCGTCATAGGCGCGCAACTTCCGCGAGCACCATGTCGACCGTCAGCTCGCGCATGCAGCGAAAGTGCCCGAGCGGGCAGTCGCGCGCATAGCAGGGACTGCATTCCGGCCTGAGCCAGAGCACCCGCGCGCGGCCGGGCTGCGGCGGTGTCTTTTCCGGGCTCGAGGAGCCGAAGAGCGCGACCAGCGGCCGCCCGAGCGCCGCCGCCACGTGCATCAGTCCCGAATCGTTGCTCACGACGAGCTCAGCGCCGGCGATGACATCGATCGCCTCGTCGAGCGTGGTTTTGCCCACGAGATTCTTGCCGCCGATGCCGTCGGCAGCCGGCGCGTCGTTCTGCGAGCCGAGCAGTACCACCGGCTTCTCCAGGCGTGCAGCGAGCTCGGCGAAATACGGCCAGCGCTTGGCCGGTCCATACTCCGCACCGGGACAGAGCACCACGTACGGCTCGCGCAGCGCGAAGCGCTCGCGCGTCGCGGCGACCTGCGCCGCGTCGGCGCGCAGCCGCGGGTGCGGCAGCGGCTCGTACGGCTCGGTTCCCGGCAGCTCGGAGAGCCGGGCGTAGTGGCTGCGCATCGCGCGCCCGCCGCGGCGGTAAAGGCGGTTGAGCAGTCCATAGCGCGATTCGCCCACGTAGCCGCTGCGCAGCGGAATGGCGGCGAAGAAGGGCACGAGTGCCGCCTTCCAGCTATTGGGAAGCACGATCGCCTGGCCGTAACTGCGCGCTTTCAGCGCCCGGCCGAGCTGCCAGCGCCGCCGCAAATGAAGCGCCCCGTGTCGGAAAGGGGCCGCGATCACGTCGTCGACCTCCGGCATGCGCCGCAGGACCGGAGCCACCCACTCGGGGGCGAGCACGTCGAGGGCGACGCCCGGCCGCTTCTCGCGCAGGCGCGCAAGCAGCGGCTGCGCCATGAGCGCATCGCCGATCCAATTGGGCGCTACGACCAAGATCCGGGACACTCGCCCTTCAGTGTCCCTTGACGGGTGTCCCTTTGTAAACGTAGAGCGTGCCGCAATACGGGCAGCGCGAGCTGCCTTCCTTGGCGACATCCAGGAAAACGCGTGGGTGGCGGGACCAGAGCGGCGCACCGGGCAGCGGGCAGTGCAGCGGCAGCTGCTTCTCGGTCACCTCGACCTGCTTTGCGGTATCGGGCGTCATTTAGCTTTCGCCTTGACCGGCGTGAGCCAGTGCCGGTGCTTGCGGTCCTTGCCCGTGACGACGTCGAAGAACGCCTTCTGGATCGCTTTGGTCACGGGTCCGGCCTTGCCCGCGCCGATCTGGCGAGCGTCGAGCTCGCGGATCGGCGTCACTTCAGCCGCGGTGCCGGTGAAGAACGCTTCGTCGGCGATATAGATGTCGTCGCGCGTCAGCCGCTTCACCTTCACCTTGTAGCCGAGGCCCTCGGCGAGCTCGATGACCGAGGAGCGCGTGATGCCGGTGAGCGCGGAGGCGATCTCCGGCTCCCAGATCGTGCCGTCCTTCACCATGAAGATGTTCTCGCCGGCGCCCTCGGCGACGAAGCCGTCGACGTCGAGGAGCAGGCCTTCGTCGTAGCCGTGCTGGGTCGCTTCGAGCGTGGCGAGCACGGAGTTCGGGTAGGTGCCCGACATCTTGGCGCGTGCCATGGTGACGTTGATATGGTGCCGCGCGTAGGAAGAGGTCTTGACGCGGATGCCTTTCGCAAGCGCCTCGGGGCCGAGGTACGCGCCCCACGGCCAGGCGGCGATGGCAACGTGCACTTTCGCGCCGATCGGCGACACCCCCATCTTCTCCGAACCGTAGAAGGCGATCGGGCGGATGTAGCAGGCCTCGTGCTGGTTCGCGCGCACGACCTCGAGCTGCGCCTGCATCAGGCGCTCGCGCATGAACGGGATCTTCATCATGTAGATGTGCGCCGAAGCGAACAGGCGCTCGGTGTGCTCCTTCAGGCGGAAGACCGCCGTGCCGAGCGCCGTCTTGTAGGCGCGCACGCCTTCGAACACCGCGAGCCCGTAGTGCAGCGAATGCGTCAGCACGTGCGTGGTCGCGCTTCGCCACGGCACCAGCTTGCCGTCGTACCAGATCCAGCCGTCGCGCTCGGCCATCGACAGCGGCGCGCGCGGCCCTTTCTTTCCTTGCGCCATGGGCGCTCCCTGAAGAGGAAGCGCCGCATTCTAGCGCCGCGCGGCGTCTGCGCAATCTCTTAAACGATTAACGAACAAGTTAAGATCCACGGCATGCACGCCGACCGCGTCTTCGACGCCCTCGCCTCCGCGCCGCGCCGGCGCATGCTGCGCGACCTCGCGCAGGCGGAGCTGACGACCACCGAGCTCGCGGCACGCCTTGCCCTCAGCGCGCCCGCCGTCTCGCGCCACCTCTCGGTGCTCGAAAGCGCGGGCGTGGTGGCGAGCCGGCGCGAGGGCCAGCGCGTGCTCTACGGCCTCGTACGCGACGCGCTGCTCGAGGCGCTGAGCAGCTTCGCCGCTGAGCTTGCCATGGCGGCACAGCCGCCGGCTGTACGCAGCAAGAAGCGCCGCGAGGCGATCTAGCGACTTGGGCACTCAAATTGCTGCGGCGTGGCCATGCGCCCGACGCGGTCGAAAACCTCGTTCACACGCTTCGCGAAATGGACGGCGAAGGTTACCGGACGGCCCATTGCGTTTACGGCCGCGGTGCTCGTCATCGCCTTGTGGGCGGTGACCGGGCCGATCTTCGGCTTCAGCGACACGTGGCAGCTGATCATCAACACCGGCACGACCATCATCACCTTTCTCATGGTCTTCCTCATCCAGAGCACGCAGAACCGCGATTCCGAGGCGATCCAGGTCAAGCTTGACGAGCTGATTCGCCTCTCCAAGGGCGGGCACAACGCGCTCCTCGATCTCGAGGAGCTCGAGGAAGAGGAGCTCGACGCGATCCGGCAGGAGTATTGCCGCATCGCCGAAGAGGCGCGCGCGAAGCTGCACCGCGGATTGCGCGATACCGACGTGCCTGAAGTGAACCACGCGCGCCGCTAGCGTCGCGCGCTCAGGCGCGCGCCAGCGTCCACAGGCCGATGGCGATGAAGCCGGCGCCCGCGGCGTAGTGCAGAGCGCGCGGCTGAACGTACTGCGCGACGAGGCTGCCGGCGAGCACGCCGATCGCCGAGGCGAGCACCAACGCGGCCGAGGCGCCGAGGAAGATCGTCCACTTGCTCACTTCGCGATCCGCGGCGAAAAGCAGCGTCGCGAGCTGCGTCTTGTCGCCGAGCTCGGCGATGAACACCGCGGTGAATACGGTGAGGAGCGATTTAAGGTCCATGGACGGTCCTTTCGATGACGGCCTCCCACAGCGCGCGCACCGCGGCGGCATGCTCGCTCGCCTGCTCGGCAGGCACGCGCGCGTAGCGTGCGCCATTCAACCGCAGCGTGTGCTGCATGCGCCTGAACTCGCGGTACGCATTGCGGCAGCGCTCGGCGAGCTCGGCATCGACGAGGCCGTGCGCCGCGGCCATGCGAAGGAGCGCAATGTTGCCGAGGTTGCCGACGAGATCGCGGTGCCGCGCGGCGTGCGCGAGGACCAGGAACTGCACCGCGAACTCGATATCGATCATGCCGCCGCGGTCGTGCTTCACGTCGAAGAGCCCGCTCGTGTTGGGGTGCGCGGCATGGAGCTTCTCGCGCATCATCCTGATCTCGCCGGCGAGCGGCGCAGGCGCGCGCGAGCGCGTGAGGATGCTCTCGCGGACGCGCTCGAATGCAGCGCCGACCGCGGCATCGCCGGCACAGTAGCGCGCGCGCGTGAGCGCCTGGTGCTCCCAGATCCAGGCGCTCTGCTCCTGATAGTGCGCGAACGCCTCCACGGTCGAGACGAGCAGCCCTGACGCTCCACTCGGCCTGAGCTCGAGGTCGGTCTCGAACAGGACGCCGGAAGTCGTGCGGCTCGCGAGCCAGGTGTTCATGCGCTGCGCGAGGCGCGCATAGACCTCGCCCGCCTGCTCGTGCGCGTCGTCGTAGAGGAAGATGATGTCGAGATCGGAGGCATAACCGAGCTCCTTGCCGCCGAGCTTGCCGTAGCCGATCACGGCGAAGCGCGGTGCATCGGCGCGATGGCGCCGCGGCAATTCCGACCAGGCGCACTGGAGCGTGAGCTCGAGCACGGCGTCCGCCAGCGCCGAAAGGTGATCGGCGAGGCGCTCGACCGTGAGCAGCCCGGCGAGATCCTGCGCGAGCAGCCGGAAGACCTGCGCCTGGTGCATTTCGCGCAGCAGATTCATGCGCCGCTCGGTGTTTCCCGCTGCCTCTTCAAGGCGCGCACGAGTCGCGGCGGCAAAGCCGGGGATGTCTGGCGGCGCGGTGAGCAACCGGTCGTCGAGCAGCTCGTCGAGCAGCAGCGGGTGGCGCGTGATGAACTCGGCCGCCCAGCTCGACGCGCCGATGATGCGCGCGACGCGCTCGAGCGCTTCGGGATGCTCGGCGAGAAGCGCGAGATAGGCGGCGCGGCTCGCGATCGCCTCGAGGAGGGCGATACCGCGTACGAGCGTCGCCTCCGGATCGGCCGTGCCGCCCGCGGCACGCGCGAGCGCCGGCACGACGCGATCGAGGCGCCGGCGCGAGGCGTCGGGAAGCGCCGCGTAGCGCGCGCTCGCTCGCAGGGCGGACAGGCGCGGGTGCTCGGGCCAGGCTTCCGCGGCGGCGCCTGTGCGCTCGGCGAAGACGTCACCAAAATGCCGCTCGACCGCGGCGCGGTGCGCGGCGAGCCGGGCGGCGAGGTCCTGCCAGCCCGCGAAGCGCATCATGCGCGCGAGGCGCGCGCGATCGCCGTCGTCCTCCGGAAGGTCGTGACGCTGGGCATCGTCAAGGTACTGCAGGCAATGCTCGACGCGGCGCAGGAACCGGTAGGCATCGGCGAGCTCGCTCGCGGCCGACTGCGGCAGCAGGCGCTTGCGCTCGAGCTCGGCGAGCACCGCGAGCGTCGACCGCACCGTGAGCGCCGCATCGCGCCCGCCGCGCACGAGCTGCAGCGCCTGAGCGACGAACTCGATTTCCCGGATGCCGCCCGGGCCCAGCTTGACGTGCTGGGCGAGCTCGCGGCGCGCCACCTCGCGCCGCACTTCGGCGTGCAGCGCGCGCATCGCATCGAGCGTCGCATAGTCGAGGTATTTGCGGAAGACGAAGGGCCGCACGATCGCGGCGAGCTCGTCGTGCCGCGCGCCGGTCAGCGCGCGCGCCTTGATCCAGGCATAGCGCTCCCACTCACGTCCCTGAGTCACGAGGTAGGACTCGAGGAAATCGAAGCTGCACACGAGCGGCCCGGAAGCGCCGTAAGGCCGCAGGCGCATGTCGACGCGAAATACGAAGCCGTCCTCGGTCGGTTCCTCGAGCAGCCGGATAAGCCGCCGCGCGCTCGCCTGCAGCCGCTCGGCGGCTTCGTTTTCCGGATGCAGGAAGACGAGATCGATGTCGGAGGAAACATTCAGCTCGCGGCCGCCGAGCTTGCCCATGCCGACCACGACGAGATCGGCCGCACCGAGCCAGGCGAGCGCGGTTTCGATCGCGAGCTGCGCGAGATCGCTCATCGCGCCGCAAACTTCCTCGAGCGGCGCCTCGGCGAGCAGGTCGCGCGCCATCACCCGCAAGAGCACGCGCTCGCGCAGGCGCCGCAGCCGTTGCTTGAGCGCCGCTTCGTCGCGCGCCGTGCCCTCGAGCGCCTGCGCCATCTCGGCGCGCGTGAAGGGCTCAGCTGCGCCGAGCTCGGCCGCGAGCTCCGGCCGCGCCGTCAGCGCGCGCGCCGCGAAGCGCGAAACCAACGTGAGATCAATCGCCTGCGACATTGGGCATTAGAATGCCGGCCTGAGGCTCGATTCCAACATGCAGCGGCTGTGGCGGACCCTGGAAGTGGCTGCCTGGGCGACGTTTTTCACGTGCGCCGCGGCGCTGCTCGTCCTGCGCTACGCGGTCCTGCCGCAGGTCGAGCGCCTGCGGCCCGAGATCGTCGCGCGCGTGTCGGCGCTCGTCGGCCTGCCGGTGAAGATTGGCGGCATCGAAGCGCAATGGCTCGGCTTCCGGCCGCAGATCAATTTCTCGGATGTGCGCATCTATGACGCCGAAGGGCGCGAGGCGCTCGCGCTGCCCTCGGTGGAGAACATTCTCTCATGGCGCTCGCTTGCCGCCGGCAAGCTGCGGCTGCACGCGTTGCGCATCGACGGCCCGCGGCTCGAGGTGCGCCGGGACACCGAAGGCGCGCTCTATATCGCCGGCATCAAGCTCGTGCCCACACCGGGCGAGCCGGGACTGAGCGACTGGCTTTTCGCGCAGACCGACATCGAGGTACGCAATGCCGAGATCGAATGGCGCGACGAGCAGCGCGCGGCGCCGCCGCTCGTGCTCTCGTCGATCAACCTGCGCCTGGAAAACCGCGGCGAGCGCCATCGGCTCGGCTTCGCGGCCCGGCTGCCGAAGAGCCTCGGCACGACACTCGAGGCGCGCGCGGAGCTGATCGCGGCGGATGTCGATGACCGGCCCGGCTGGGACGGCCGCGCCTATGCCGAGCTCGGCACGACCGATCTCGCCGCGTGGCGCGCCTGGCTCGACTATCCGTTCGAGCTGCAGAGCGGCCGGGGAGCGCTGCGGCTCTGGACGTCGATTGCCGGCGGCGCCGTGCGCGAGGCCGTCGCGGACCTCGCGCTCGCCGACGTGCGCACCAGGGTCGCCGAGCTTCCGGTGCTCGAACTCGCATCGCTCGCCGGCCGCCTGCAGGCGCGCGCGACCGGCGATGGCTACGAACTCGTCGCGCGCAAGCTCGTGCTCGGGCCGCCGAACGCGGCGCCGCTCGCGCCGGTCGATTTCCAGCTCGCATGGAACGGCAACGGCGGGGTCGCGAGCGCGAATCTCGTGCAGCTCGCTCCGCTTGCGCACCTCGGGGAGGCGCTGCCCTTGCCGCCGGAGCTTCGCCACGCCGCGCTCGCGCTCGAGCCGCGCGGCCAGCTCGCCGAGCTGCGCTTCGAATGGCAGGGCGCGATCACGGCGCCGGCCGAGTACCGGGCGAGCGCGCGCTTTTCGGGCCTCGGCATCAAGCCGCACGAGATGCTGCCGGGCTTCGCCGGACTCGCCGGCCGCATCGAAGCGACGCAGGCGGGCGGGCGCGTGGAGCTCGAAGCGCGCGGGGCGGAGATCGAGCTGCCGCTCGTCTTCGCCGAGCCGCGCCTGCGCTTCGATGTCCTGAGCGGAGCGCTCTCGTGGCGACGCGACGGGGGACGCTTCAGCGTGGAAGCGCCTTCCCTCACGTTCGCGAACGCCGATCTCAGCGGCAATGCCTTCGGCGCCTATGCCTACGATGGTGCCGGCCCCGGCACGATCGACCTCTCGGCGGTGCTGAACCGAGCCGATGCGCGCCATCTCGCGCGCTACCTGCCGCTCGGCGCCCTCATGGGCGAGAAGCCGCGTGCCTGGCTCGTGAGCGCGATCGTCGCCGGCGAGGCGAGCGACGTCGAGCTGCGCCTGCGAGGCGACTTGCGCGCGTTCCCGTTCGTCGATCCGGCAAAGGGCGAGTTCCTCGTCAAGGCGCACGTGCGCAAGGGCGCGCTGCAGTACGCCGAGGGCTGGCCGCGCATCGACGATATCGAGGCCGATCTCGCTTTCCAGCGCAACCGCATGGATATCGCGGGCAAGAGCGGCACAATCCTTGGGGCGAGCGTGCACGATGTGCAGGTCAGCATTGCCGAGCTTGGCTCGCGTGCGCCGCGGCTCGTCGTGAACGGGCAGGCACAAGGCGCCACCGCCCAGTTTCTGAAGTTCATCGATGCCTCGCCGCTGCGCGCGAGCGCCGGGCGCTTCACGCAGGCGATGAGCGCGCGCGGCGACGGCCGCCTGCGCCTGCAGCTCGAGCTGCCGCTTGCCGATCTCGCCTCCACCAAGGTGGCGGGGCAATACGAGCTCGCCGATAACGAGATCGTCCTTCTGCCGCACCTGCCGTCACTCGCGCATACGCGCGGCACGCTCCGTTTCACGCAATCCACCTTCGCGCTGCACGCGGTGCGCGGGCAGATCTTCGGCGGCGCCGTCGCCATCAGCGGCGGCACGCGTCCGGGCGGCAATGTCGATTTCATCGCGCGAGGCGAAGCGCAGCCGGCTGAGCTCGGGCCGCTCTTCGATCATCCGCTGCGGCGCTTGCTGAGCGGCAGTTCGCACTACGTGGCGAACGTGAGCCTGGGCGAGGGCCGGCAACGTGTCGCGGTCGAAAGCTCGCTGCGCGGCGTCGCGAGCAGGCTGCCCGCGCCCTTCGAGAAAGCGCCGGGCGACGCGCTGCCGCTGCGCGTGGAGTTCGTGCAGGGCGCGGCGCGCGAGCGGCTCACGCTCGCGCTCGGCCGCATCGCCGCAGCGGAAATCCGCCGCGAGCGCTCGGGCGACGACATGCGCGTACAGCGTGCGGCGCTGTCGTTCTCGCCGGGGACGCAGTCTCTACGGCTGCCCGACGGTGCGGGCGTGCTCGTCTACGGCAGCACGCCGGTCCTCGACGTCGACCGCTGGCGCGCGCTGCTCGCCGCGGATAGCTCGGCCGGCACGCTGCCTGTCAGCATCGAGCTGAAGGTCGGCCGTCTCGACGTCTACGGCAAACGCGTCCAGAACCTTGCCGTGCGGGCGAGCTCGGACGCGAATGGCTGGTCCGCGGCGGTCGACGCCGACGAGCTCGCCGGCAAGTTGAGCTATCGCGCCGAGGGCACGGGCAAGCTGGTCGCGCACCTGCTGCATTTCACCGTGCCGCCCACCGTCCCGGAGACACAGGCCGGATACGCCACGAAGCCCGACCAGCTGCCCTCCATCGATTTCAGCGCCGAGCGCTTCAGCGCACGCGGCAAGCAGCTCGGCCGCGTCGAGCTCGTCGCCGAACGAGACCGCGGCGACTGGCGTATCGACCGGCTGGCGCTCGCGAACGCCGACGCCACGGTGCAGGCGAGCGGCCGCTGGCGCGGCGGCGTGCTGCCCTCGAGCGAGCTCGACATCAACCTCGCGGCCCAGGACGTCGGGAAATTCCTCGCGCGGGTCGGCTATCCGGGCATGGTGCTCGGCGGCAAGGCGCAGCTGAGCGGCACGCTTCGCTGGCTCGGCGACCCGATGACGCTCGACTATCCGAGCCTCGGCGGCGAGCTCAAGCTCAACGCCGAGGACGGCCAGTTCCTCGAGATCGATCCGGGACTCGGCAAGCTGATCTCGCTCATGAATCTGCAGGCGCTGCCGCGGCGCATCACGCTCGACTTTCGCGACGTGTTCTCCAAAGGGTTCCGCTTCGACCGCATCGAGGCGGCATCGCGCGTCGACCACGGCCTCATGGACCTGCGGCAATTCCGCATGCGCGGGCCCGCCGCGGAGGTGGCGATGTCCGGGCAGGTCGACCTCGCGCAGGAGACGGAGAATCTCAAGGTGCGTGTCGTGCCGAGCCTCGGCGGCTCGGCGTCGACGGCCATGGCGATCGTCAATCCGGTCGTGGGCGTCGCCGCCGCGCTCGCGCAGCACGTGCTCAAAAACCCGCTCGGCCAGCTCTTCGCGCACGAGTTCGAGGTGAGCGGCAGCTGGACGGAGCCTAAGGTGACGAACGTGAGCGTGGCGCCGACGCCCACGGAAACCGCGACGCAGTGAGCGCGATGCGTATCGCCGCGGTGCAAATGGTCTCGGGGCCCGAAGTCGCAGCGAACCTCGAGGCCGCCGGCCGCCTGATCGGCGCCGCCGTCGCGGCAGGCGCTCGGCTCGTCGCGCTGCCGGAGAACTTCTACCTCATCGGCCGCCACGAATCCGACAAGGTGAGCCTGCGCGAGCCCGAGGGCGCGGGACCCATCCAGGATTTTCTTTCCCGCAGCGCGCGCGCGCATGCCGTCTGGCTCATCGGCGGCACGGTGCCCATCGCGTGCGCCGATGCCAGGCGCATCCGCAGCGCGTGCCTCGTCTACGACGATTCCGGCAAGCGCGTCGCGCGCTACGACAAGATGCACCTCTTTCGCTTCTGCGCAGACGAAGAGCGCTACGACGAGGCGCGCACGCTCGAGCCGGGCGAGCGCCCGGTGGCCGTGGCGAGCCCATTCGGGCGCCTCGCGCTCTCGGTCTGCTACGATGTGCGCTACCCCGAGCTGTATCGCGCGCTCGCTCCTTTCGACGCCATGTTCGTGCCTTCCGCCTTCACCGTGCCGACCGGCGCCGCGCATTGGGAAACGTTGCTGCGGGCGCGCGCGATCGAGAACCAGGCGTACGTCGTCGCGCCGGCGCAGGGCGGCGTGCACGCGGGCGGCCGGCGCACCTACGGGCACAGCATGATCGTCGATCCGTGGGGCGCGGTTCTTGCGCTGCAGCCCGAAGGCGAAGGCGTCGTGCTCGCCGAGATGGACGCCGAGCGCCTGCGTGAAGTGCGGGCCGCGCTGCCCGCGCACGCGAACAGGAGAATGCATTGATACTCGATACGGCCAAAACCACGCTGCTCGCGCCATTCGATCTCGAGACCGCGAAGCTCGAGCGCATCTTCGGCACGCTCGCCGCGCGCCGCGTCGACTATGCCGACCTTTACTTCCAGTACGCGCGCTCCGAGGGCTGGAGCCTGGAGGAAGGCATCGTCAAGTCGGGCAGCTTCAACATCGAGCAGGGCGTCGGCGTACGCGCCGTCTCGGGCGAAAAAACCGCTTTTGCTTACTCCGACGAGATCAGCTTCGACGCCCTGCAGGACGCGGCGAAGGCGACGCGCGCCATCGCCGCGGCCGGCCAGGCGCGCGTCGTCAAGGCCGGCTCGCGCCGCGAGCCTGTGGCGCTTTATGCATCGATCGATCCGATCGCTTCGCTTGCTTCGGCCGACAAGGTAGCGCTGCTCGAGAAGATCGAGCGCAAGTGCCGCGCGCGCGATCCACGCGTCACGCAGGTCATCGCGAGCCTCGGTGGCGAATACGAGGTGGTGCTGATCGCGCGCGCCGACGGCCAGCTCGCCGCCGACGTGCGGCCGCTTGTGCGGCTCTCGGTGCAGGTGATCGCCGAGGCGAACGGCCGCCGCGAATCCGGCACGGCGGGCGGCGGTGGTCGCACCGATTACTCGCATTTCACTGACGATGTGCTCGACCAGTACGCCGAGCAAGCCGTATCGCAAGCACTGGTCAACCTGGAGGCGCGCCCCGCGCCCGCGGGCACGATGATCGTCGTGCTCGGCCCCGGCTGGCCGGGCGTGCTGCTCCATGAGGCGGTCGGCCACGGCCTCGAGGGCGACTTCAATCGCAAGGGCAGCTCGGCCTTCAACGGGCGCCTGGGCCAGCGCGTGGCGTCTCCCGGCGTCACGGTCGTCGACGACGGCACGATGCCGGGCCGTCGCGGCTCGCTCACCGTGGACGACGAAGGCACACCGACGCAGCGCAATGTCCTCATCGAGGATGGCGTGCTGCGGGGCTACATGCAGGACACGCTCAACGCGCGGCTGATGAAAATGCCCGTGACGGGCAACGCGCGGCGCGAGTCGTTCGCGCACCTCACCATGCCGCGCATGACCAATACCTACATGTTGGCCGGCCCGCACGATCCGCAGGAGATCATCCGCAGTGTGAAGAAAGGCCTCTACGCCACCAACTTCGGCGGCGGGCAGGTCGACATCACGAACGGCAAGTTCGTCTTCTCGGCCGCCGAGGCGTACATGATCGAAGGCGGCAAAGTCACACACCCGGTAAAGGGCGCGACCCTGATCGGCAACGGACCCGATGCCCTGACGCGCGTGTCCATGATCGGCAACGATCTCGCGCTCGACACTGGCATCGGCACGTGCGGCAAGGAAGGCCAAAGCGTGCCGGTGGGTGTCGGCCAGCCCACGCTCAAGATCGAGGGCCTCACCGTCGGAGGAACCGGCACCTGAGCGGCGTGGACGCGCTTGCGGCGCGCATTGCCGACGGCGCGTTCGTCGCGCTGCCGCCCGATTATTCGCTCCCGCCCATGGAGGCGGTGCGCGCGCTCATCCGCCGCAAGGCCACCGGCCTGAAACTGCTCGGCGTCCCGGTGCTCGGCGTTTCGGCCGATCTCCTGATCGGCGCCGGCTGCGTCGCGGAAGTGCACTCGAGCGCGGTGTCGCTCGGCGAGGCGGGCCTCGCGCCGCGCTTCAGCGAAGCGGCCGAGCGCGGCGAGATCAAGGTGGTCGATTACACCTGCCCGGCAGTGCACACCGCGCTGCAGGCGACGGAGAAGGGCGTACCGTTCATGCCGCTGCGCGGCGTGCTCGGCTCCGACCTCGTGCGTGAGCATGCCGACTGGCGCGTCGAGCAGAATCCTTTCGCCGCCGTCAGCGACCCGCTGCTGCTCGTCGCCGCGCTCGTTCCCGACGTCGCACTGTTTCACGCGCGCTGGGCGGACGAGGCGGGCAACGTGTGGGTCGGCCGCCGGCGCGAGCTCGCCACCATCGCGCACGCCGCGCGCCGCACTTATGTGACGGTCGAGGAATTCCGCGCGGGCGACATGCTCGACGACGAGCTGCTCGCGCCCGGCGTCATCAGCAGCACGTACGTGAGCGGCATCGCGCGCGCCGAGCACGGCGCCTGGCCCCTCGGCGTCGCCGACGTCTATGCGATCGACGACGCGCACCTCGCCGCCTATGCCAAGTCGGCGCGCACGCGCGAAGGCTTCGAGCGCTATCTCGACGAGTTCGTGTGGCAAGGCCGGAAGAGCTCCTTGCCTGCCTGATCGCGCGGCTGATCGCCGACGCCTCGCATGTCGCCGTCGGCGCCGCCTCGCCGATCCCGGCGGCGGCGTGTGAGCTCTTGCGGGCGCGGGGCAAGGCGCTGCGCGTCACGCGCCTGCACAAGCGCCGCGGCAATCCCTTCAGCGAGGGCTCGCGCGAGCTCTTCGATCTCGCCGGGCAGGGAAGGATCGATTATTTCTTTCTCGGCGGCGCGCAGATCGACGGCGAAGCCAACATCAACCTGGTGCGTGCCGAAGGCCGCCGCTTCCCCGGCTCGTTCGGCTCCGCCTTCATGTATTTCGTCTGCCGCACCATTCTTTTCCGCGAGGAGCACTCGCGCCGGGTGCTCGTGCCGCGTGTCGAGTTCATCTCGGCGCCGGGGTGGTCGCCGCCGGAGGTGGCGCGCCGCGGCGGCCCGGTGGCGCTCGTAACGGGCAAGGCGCTCTTTCGCTGGCAGTCAGAGAAGCGCCGTTTCCGGCTGGAAAGCGTGCATCCGGGGCACGCCGTCGCCGAAGTGCGCGAAGCCACCGGCTTCGACTACGACGCGGCCGATGCGCATGAGACGCCGGACCCCGCGGCTCCCGAGCTCGAGCTCTTGCGCGGACCGGTCGCCCGCGAGCTTGCCGGCGATTACCCCGAATTCGTGCGCCGGGTCTGGAGCTAGACTAGCGGCATGAACGCCCCCGAAAAGCTCCGGCAGTACGACCGCGCTGCCCAATCGGTCGGCAACATCGTGCACCTCGAGCACTTCAACGTGGTGATCCCGGACCAGCGCCTGGCGACGCTCTTCTACGTCGTCGGCCTTGGTGGCACGCGCGATCCGTATCTCTTCACCGGCCTGGAAAACATGTGGGTGAACTTCGGGCGCACGCAGTGCCACCTGCCCAGCCGTGCCGTACCGCCGCGTGCCGAGGTGCTGCGCGGAACGGTCGGCCTCGTCGTGCCGAGCCTCGACGACCTCGAGAAGCGCCTGACGCACGCCGGCAACGAAATGAAGCGCGTCGTGCCCGATGTGCAAACCAAGTTTTCCTGGCGCCGGGAGCGCGATGTAATCGAAGCGACGTGCCCGTGGGGCAACCGCGTGCGCTGCCACTCGCCGTCGCCCGAATTCGGTCGCACGGAGCTCGGCGTCGTCTACGTGGACTTCGATGTGCCGCGCGGCACGGCGGAAGGCATCGCGCGTTTCTACGACCAGGTGATGCGCGCGCCGGCGAAAGCGGAAAGCGGCCGCGCAAGCGTCAAGGTGGGCGCGCACCAGCGGCTGTTGTTCAGCGAGACCGATCGCCCCCTGCCCGAATACGACAACCACCACATCCAGATCTACATCGCCGACTTCTCGACGCCGTACGAATGGCTGAAAGCGCGCGATCTGATCACCATGGAGACTGACGCGAACGAGTGGCGCTTCCAATGGATCACCGATCCGCGCGATCGCAAGCCGCTCTTCCAGATCGAGCACGAGGTGCGCAGCATGAAGCACCACCTCTATGCCCGCCCGCTCGTGAACCGCAACCACGGCATCACCAACATGACCTACCAGCCGGGCCAGGACAGCTTCCGGGGCGTCTACTGAACAAGCCGCTGGCGGCGCCGGTCTGGAACGAGTACGAGCGGCCGCACGCCGATCTTCGCGAGGCGATCGAGCGCATCGAGCGCGCGGGCGAGCTGCTGCGCATCAAGGGCGCCGACTGGAAGCTCGAGATGGGCACGCTCGCCGAGCTCGTGTACCGGGACGACAATGCGCCGGCCATCCTCTTCGAGGACATTCCCGGCTACCCGACGGGCTTCCGCGCCATCGCCGGAACCACCAATTCGGCGAAGCGCCTCGCCGTCGTGCTCGGGTTCGCCCCGCCGTCGCATCCGCTCGACGTGGTGCGCGCCTATCGCGACCGGATGAAGAGCCATCGACCCATCCCGCCGCGCGTGGTCAAAGACGGGCCGGTGCTCGAGAACGTCATCAAAACCGGCATCGACGTGCTCAAGTTTCCGGCGCCGCTCCTGCACGAGCATGATGGCGGCCGCTATCTCGGCACGGACGACCTCGTCATCATGCGCGACCCCGACGAAGGCTGGGTCAACGGCGCGACCTATCGCTCGATGGTGCAAGCCGCCGATCGCGTCGGCCTATGGATCTCGCCGGGCAAGCACGGCCGGCAGATCCGAGAGAAATACTGGCGCGACGGCAAGCCCTGCCCGGTGCTCATCTCCTGCGGCCACGATCCGCTGCTCTTCCTCGCCGGCGGCAACGAGATCCGCTACGGCCTTTCGGAATACGACTACGCCGCCGGCCATCGCGGCGCGCCTTACGACGTGATCGAAAGCGAGGTGCACGGACTGCCCATGCCCGCGCACGCCGAGATCGTCCTCGAAGGCGTCATGCATCCGAACGACACGATGCCCGAAGGCCCCTTCGGCGAATTCACGGGCTACTACGCGGGCGGGCGCAGCGAGCAGCCGGTGGTGCGCGTCGAGCGCATCTATCACCGCAACGATCCCATCCTCGGCCTCGCCTGCCCGATGGTGCCGCCCTCGGACTTTTCGTACTCGAAGTGCGTGATGAAGGCCGGCATGATCTGGGACGAGGTCGAGCGCGCGGGCCTCGCCGGAGTGAAGGGGGTGTGGGTTCATGAAGCGGGCTGCGCGCGCATGTTCAACGTCATCGCGATCAAGCAGGCTTTCGCCGGGCACGCGAAGCAGGCGGCGCTCCTCGCGGCGAGCTGCCAGTCGGGCTCGTATCTCGGCCGCTTCGTGGTGGTCGTCGACGACGACGTCGATCCGACCAATTTGGAAGAAGTCATCTGGGCGATGTCCACACGCTGCGATCCCGCCGAGGACATCGACGTCGTGCGCCGCGCCTGGAGCGGGCCGCTCGACCCGCGGCTTCCCAAGGGCACGATGTGGAACTCGCGCGGCCTGATCGATGCCTGCCGGCCTTACGAGATGCTCAAGGACTATCCGCCGGTGGTGAAGGCGTCCGCCGGGCTGCGCGAGCGCGTGCGCGCGAAGTTCGAGAAACAGCTGAGGAGAAAATGAGCGCCATAACGCAGCACGAAATCGACCAGAAGGTCTTCGATCTCTACGACGAGTACTGCCACGGGCGCATGGACCGTCGCGAATTCCTGAAGCGCTCCGCAGCGCTCGGCGCGCTGACCTTCGCGCTCTCGCTGCTGCCGGATTACGCGCGTGCGCAGACCATCTCGTTTACCGATCCGCGCATCAAGGCGCGCTATGTGAACTACGCGTCGCCGGGAGGCAACCCCGGTCCGGCGATGATCGGATACCTGGTGCAGCCCGCGGGCGAGGGTCCGTTTCCCGCGGTCCTCGTCGTGCATGAGAATCGCGGGCTCAACCCTTACATACAAGACGTGGCGCGCCGGGTCGCCGTGGAAGGTTTTCTCGCGCTCGCGCCCGATGGTCTCGCGCCGATTGGCGGCTATCCCGGCAACGACGACGACGGCCGCGACATGCAGGCGAAGCTTGACCAGGCGAAGCTGCGCACCGATATGCGCAACGGCGCGAAGTTCTTGAAGTCGCACAAGCTCGCGAGCGGAAAGCTCGGTGTCACCGGCTTCTGCTGGGGCGGCGGTACGACCAACTGGCTCGCGACGGTGCTCGGCGCCGACATGCAGGCGGGCGCGCCGTTCTACGGCGCCGCTCCAGCGACGGCGGAAGTGCCGAAGATTAAGGCCGCCATGCTCATCCATTACGCCGAGAACGATCCGCGCATCGACGAGATGTGGCCGGCGTACGAGCAGGCGCTAAAGGCGGCAGGCGTGCGCTACGAGATGCATGTCTATCCCGGCACGCAACACGGGTTCCACAACGACTCGACGCCGCGCTATAACAAGGCGGCGGCGCAGCTGGCGTGGGAGCGGACGATCAACCACTTCAGGAAGAACTTGGCCTGAAGCTTCTCGCGCTCGTTTTCGCCGCGGCGCCGGCGTTCGCGCAGGTCGCGAACATGCCGCCGCAGGTACAGCAGCGGCTTGCCGAAGTCGGCCCGGTGTGGGGCAAGGACCTTGGCGGCAACATTCAGAAGACGCTCGAGGTCTACACGCCGCTCCTTGCCGTGGCGCCGAAGCAAGGCGTCACGGTGCAACGCGACCTCGCCTACGGACCCGATCCGCGCCATCGTGCCGACATCTTTCGCGCGGACGGCCTGAAGAACGCGCCGGTTGTCGTGTTCCTGCACGGCGGCGCGTACGTGCGCGGCGATCGCGACGTGAATGCGGAGGTCTACGGCAACGTGCCGACATATTTCGCGCGCCAGGGGATGCTCGGCGTGAACGCGACGTACCGGCTCGCGCCCGCCGCGCAATGGCCCGCCGCGGCGCAGGACGTCGCGAGCCTCGTTACGTGGCTGAAGGGCAATGCGACGCGGTTCGGCGGCGATCCCAGCCGCATCTACCTCATCGGCCATTCGGCCGGTGCGACGCATGTCGCGACCTACGTGTATCTCAAGGAGATGCAACCGCCCGGCGGGCACGGCCTCGCCGGCATCGTCCTGATGAGCGGGCGCTATCACTTCGATCCGCACCCCTCCGATCCGAATCTCAAGAACTTCCAGGCCTATTTCGGCGCCGAGCGCTCGCAATACGCGGCACGCTCGCCGATCACGCATGTGAAGGAGGCGGCGCCGCTGCCGACGTTCATCGTCATCGCCGAGTACGACAATCCCGACCTCGACACCCAAGGCGCGCTGCTGCTCGCGGCGCTCTGCGAGCGCGACCGCGCCTGCCCGCGCTTCACGCGCATGGAGAAGCACAATCATCTGTCGGAGGTCTACCAGTTCAACACCGCGGACGAGGCGCTCGGCCGCGAGATCGTCGAGTTCATTCGCCGCGGCCGCTGATTTAGGCGTAGCCTGACGCTCGGTCGTGCACATCCTGGGGAGGAGGCATGGACGAGTCCCAAAGGTCAGATGAGGGTCGGCGCCGTTTCCTGAAATCGGTCGGCGCGCTCGGCGCCGCCATTCCCGCCGCCGCAGCCGCGCAGCACGCCGGGCATGTTGCGGTGAAGGCCGAGAAATACATGTTTCTCGCGCCGGCCGAGGTCGCCTTTCTCGATGCCGCCGTCGCGCGGCTCATTCCCGCAGACGATCTCGGACCGGGTGCCAAAGAGGCGGGCGTCACCTACTTCATCGACCAGCAGCTCTTCGGGGGCTGGGGGGCCATGGCGAAGATGTACCGCCAGGGCCCGCACACCGAGGGCACGCCGCAGCAGGGCTATCAGTCCCCGCTCACACCGCAGGAGGTCTATCGCGCGGCGATCGCTGAAGTGAACGCAGCCTGCGCCAAGCAGTACGGCAAGTCGTTCGACAAGCTCGCGACGGCGCAGCAGGACGAGGTGCTGCATGCGCTCGACGAGGGCAGGTTCCCACTCGACGCCGTGCCGCCGCGCTTCTTCTTCAACATGCTGCTCGACAACACCGTCGAAGGCTTCTTTTCGGATCCGATCTACGGCGGCAACCGCGAGAAGGTTGGCTGGAAGCTCGTCGGCTTCCCCGGCGTTGCCGCCGCGTATACGGCCCATGTCGAGAAGCACGGCGTGCCTTACGACGCGCTGCCCGTGTCGATCGAGGACATCCTGCAGGGCAAGAGCGCGCTCGACGAGCATGGCCATCCCAAGCATGTGCTGCTCGTGAGAAAGGACTGACATGCCGACCAAGCTGAAGCCGGTGGACGCCGTCGTTGTCGGTGTCGGCCTGAGCGGCACCATTCTCGCGAAGGAGCTGGCGGAGGCCGGCCTGCATGTCGTCGGCCTCGAGCGCGGGCGCTGGCGCGATACCGATCCGGATTTCGCCATGCCGCATGCGCACGACGAGCTGCGCTATGTGAAGCGGCATGAGCTGATGCAGGACCTCTCGCGCGAGACGATCACCTTTCGCAACAACGCAGCCGAAACGGCACTGCCCATGCGGCAGCTCGGCTCCTTCCGGCCGGGCGAGGGCGTCGGCGGCGCGGCGGTGCATTGGGGCGGACTGACCTGGCGCTTCCTGCCGTGGGACTTCGAGACGCGCAGCCGCACGCTCGCGCGCTACGGAAGCGAGCACTGGCCGGCCGAATGCACGAGCCAGGACTGGGGTGTCACGTACGACGAGCTCGAGCCCCACTTCGACCGCTTCGAATATCTCTACGGCATCAGCGGCAAGGCGGGCAACGTGAAGGGCAAGATCATTCCGGGCGGCAACCCGTTCGAAGGGCCGCGCTCGCGCGACTATCCGAATCCGCCGCTCAAGACGTCCTACGCCGGCGCGCTCTTCAAAGACGCCGCGCAGAAGATGGGGTACCACCCGTTTCCGACGCCGAGCGCCGCGCTGTCACAGCCCTACACCAACGAGTACGGCGCCACCATCAACGGCTGCGTCTATTGCGGCTACTGCCAGTTCTTCGGCTGCGAGATGGGCGCGAAGGCGAGCCCGCAGACCGCGGTGCTGCCGAACCTGATGAAGCAGAGCCGCTTCGAGCTGCGCACGCACGCCAATGTGGTCAAGGTGAATCTCGATTCGGCGAAGAAGCGCGCGGTCAGCGTGACGTACATCGACTCGCGCGGTCGCGAGTTCGAGCAGCCGGCCGACCTCGTCCTCCTCACGTCATATGTCTTCAACAACGTGCGGCTGATGCTTGTCTCGGGAATCGGCAAGCCTTACGACCCGGTCGCGAATACGGGCGTGGTCGGGCGCAACTATGCGTACCAGACGCCCTCCGGCGTGACGCTTTTCTTCGAGGACAAGGTCTTCAACCAGTTCATGGCGGCGGGCGGCCTTGGCATGACGATCGACGAGTTCAACGGCGACAACTTCGACCACGCGGGCCTGGGCTTCATCGGCGGCGGCTTCTTCCAGGCAGCGACCAGCGGCTCACGGCCGATCGAGGTGCGTCCCGTGCCGCGCGGCACGCCCCGCTGGGGCGCAGAATGGAAGCGCGCCGTCGCGAAGTACTTCAACCGCTCGTTCGGCATCGCCATCCAGGGCGCGTGCCAGAGCTATCGCGGCAACCACCTTGACCTCGATCCGAGCTACCGCGATTCGTACGGGCTGCCGCTTCTGCGCATGACCTTCGACCGGCGCGAGAACGAGCACAAGATGTCCGTGTGGCTCACCAACAAGGCCGCGGAGATCGCGAAAGCGATCGGGCCGTCGAAGATGAACGTCACGCCGCGCACCGAGAAGTACACGATCGTGCCTTACCAGAGCACGCACAACACCGGCGGCGCGGCGATGGGCGCGGACCCGGCGACGAGCGCGGTGAACAAGTACCTGCAAAGCTGGGACGTGCCGAACGTCTTCGTCGTCGGCGCGAGCGCGTTCCCGCAAAACGGCGGCTACAACCCGACCGGCACCGTGGGCGCGCTCACCTTCCACGCGCTCGCGGCGATCAAGACGCGCTATCTCAAGCGGCCGGGCCTGCTGGCCTAGCCCATCCGCGGGCACGCCCGACGGCCTCGCGCCAGCGGGCGAGCTTCGTTTGCGCCTCCTCGCGCGCCATACGTGGCTCGAAGCGCTTGTCGAGCTGCCAGTGCTGCGCCAGCTCCTCGCGCGACTTCCATAGGTTCACCGTGAGTCCGGCGAGATACGCGGCGCCGAGCGCGGTGGTCTCGAGGATCTTTGGGCGCAGGACCGGTACGCCGAGCAAATCGGCCTGGAACTGCATCAGCAGGTCATTGGCGGCGGCGCCGCCATCGACGCGCAGCTCGGTGAGCTGCGACTGCGCATCTTTCTGCATCGCCTCGAGCAGTTCCGCGCTCTGATAGGCGATGGACTCCAGCGCGGCGCGCGCGATGTGGGCCTTAGATGTTCCCCGGGTCAAACCAAGCATGGCGCCGCGCGCGTGAGGATCCCAATAGGGCGCGCCAAGGCCGGTGAACGCCGGCACGAGATAGACGTCGCCTGAGTCGAGGACGCCCGCGGCAAGCTTTTCCACTTCGCCGGAAGACGCGAAGAACTCGAGCTCGTCGCGCAGCCACTGCACCACGGCGCCGGCGATGAACACGCTTCCTTCCAGCGCATATTCCTTCTCTTTCGTCTGCGCGCAGGCCGTAGATACCAGCCCATTCTGCGACTGCACGACGCGATCGCCGGTATGCAGCAGCATGAAGCAGCCCGTGCCGTAAGTGTTCTTGGCCGTTCCCGGGCGATGGCAGATCTGGCCGAACATGGCGGCCTGCTGGTCACCGGCGATGCCGCCGATGACGAGCGGCTCGCCGAGCACCGCTGCCGGCAGCATGCCGAAGGCGTGCGCCGAGGGATGCACATCCGGCAGGATCGGGCGCGGCACGCGCAGCAGCTTGAGGAGCTCCTCATCCCAGTCGTTCGTATGGATGTTGAAGAGCATGGTGCGCGAGGCATTCGAAGCATCGGTGACGTGCGTGCGGTTGCCGGTGAGCTGCCACACGAGCCAGGTATCGACGGTGCCGAAGGCGAGCTCGCCGCGCTCGGCGCGCGCCCGGGCGCCGCTGACGTTGTCGAGCAGCCAGGCGAGCTTCGTGCCGCTGAAGTACGGATCGATGACGAGCCCGGTGCGCTCGCGCACGAGGCTCTCGGCCCCCGCCGCGCGCAGCTCCTCGCAGAGCGGCGCCGTGCGGCGGTCCTGCCAGACGATCGCCCTGTGGAGCGGCTCGCCGCTCTGGCGATCCCAGAGGAGCGTCGTTTCGCGCTGATTGGTGATGCCCACCGCCATCAGCTGCTTGGACGGGATGCCGGCCTTGCGCACCGCCTCGCGCGCCGTGTCGCGCTGGGTGGTAAAGATTTCCCTCGGATCGTGCTCGACCCAGCCGGGCTGCGGGTAATGCTGCGCGAATTCGCGTTGCGCGCTGGCGACGGCGCGAGCGTCTTCGTCGAAGACAATCGCGCGCGAGCTGGTGGTGCCCTGGTCGAGCGCGAGGATGTAGCGCACCAAAAAATTCTAGCGCCGATCGCGCGCTGCTAGAATCCGCGCCTTATGTCTTTGCCGGTCACCGACGTCGAGCGCGAGCTCACCCATACGCGCCGCGTGCGTTACGAAGGCTACAAGCGCGCCGACGGCCTCTGGGACATCGAAGCGCATCTGCTCGACACCAAGAACCACGATTTCCATCTGAAGACGGGCGTGCGCCGCGCCGGCCAGGCGATCCACGACATGTGGTTGCGCGTGACGATCGATCGCGAGCTCAACATCGTCGACGCGCAGGCGTCGATGGACGCCGTGCCGTATCCGGGCGGCTGCGAAACGATCCCGCCGGCGTATCGCAAGCTCATCGGCCTCAACCTGGTGCGCGGCTTTCGCAAGAAGAGCTGGGAGCAGCTCGGCAGCATCAAGGGCTGCACACATCTCACCGAGCTCCTCGCCGGCTTGCCGACGGCGGCGATACAGACCTTCGCCGGCGAGATGCCCGAGGAGGGCGAGCACGGCGCGAAGCCGTTCCAGCTCGACCAGTGCCATGCGCTGCAGACCGACGGCGAGACCGTGAAGCGCTGGTATCCGAAGTGGCACGTCGCCAGGAAAGCCGGAGGGAAGGCGGCGTGAAGATCCACGAATACCAGGGCAAGCAGATCCTGCGCGAGTACGGCGTGCCGACGCCGCGCGGCTTTGCCGCCATGAGCGTCAATGAGGCGGTCGACGCGGCGAAGAAGCTCGGCGGCAAAGTGTGGGTGGTGAAGGCGCAGATCCACGCCGGCGGCCGCGGCAAGGGCGGCGGCGTGAAGATCGCGAAATCGATCGACGAGGTGCGCGCGCGCGCGAAAGAAATCCTCGGCATGCAGCTCATCACGCACCAGACCGGGCCCGAGGGCCAGAAGGTGCGTCGCCTCCTGGTCGAGGAGGGCGCGGACATCCGCAAAGAGCTCTATGCCGGCATGGTGGTCGACCGCGGCACGCAGAAGGTCGTGCTGATGGCCTCCTCCGCGGGGGGCATGGACATCGAGGAGGTGGCGGCGAAGACGCCGGACAAGATCCGCAAGGTGTTCATCGATCCGGCGCAAGGCCTGAGCGACGCCGATGCGGACGAGATCGCGCTCGGCATCGGCGTGCCTCAGGCTGCGCTCGCCGAAGGGCGCAAGGTCTTCAAGGCGCTCTACAAATGTTTCGATGCGACCGATGCGTCGCTCGCCGAGATCAATCCGCTCATCCTTACCGGTGACAACCGCGTGATCGCGCTCGACGCCAAGCTCAACTTCGACGACAACGCGCTCTTCCGCCATCCCGAGATCGTCGCCATGCGCGATCTCGACGAAGAGGATCCGCTCGAGATCGAGGCGTCGAAGTACGACCTGAACTACATCTCGCTCGACGGCGAGATCGCGTGCATGGTGAACGGCGCGGGCCTCGCCATGGCGACCATGGACACGATCAAGCTCTACGGCGGCGCGCCGGCCAACTTCCTCGACGTCGGCGGCGGCGCCACCGCGGAGAAGGTCACGGCCGCCTTCAAGATCATGCTCTCCAACCCGAAGGTGAAGGCGATCCTCGTCAACATTTTCGGCGGCATCATGAAGTGCGACACGATCGCGACCGGCGTCGTCGCCGCCGCGCGGCAGGTGAAGCTCTCGCTGCCGCTCGTCGTGCGCATGAAAGGCACGAACGAGGACCTCGGCAAGAAGATCCTGCGCGATTCCGGGCTGCCGATCATCTCCGCCGACAACATGGCGGACGCGGCGAAAAAGGTTGTGGCCGCCGTCAAAAAGACTGGCGCGAAGAAAGTCGCGGCAAAGAAAGCGGCGGCAAAGAAAGCGAAGTCGAGGCCTGCTCGCAAAGCGAAGGCCAAGACGAAAATCGTCAAGAAAGCGAAAGCAGCGAATAAGAAAAAGCGCAAATGAGCATCCTCATCGACAGGAATACGCGGGTGATGACACAGGGCATCACCGGCAAGACCGGGCAGTTCCATACGCAGATGAGCCGCGCCTACGCGAACGGGCGCGCGTGCTTTGTGGCCGGCGTCAATCCGAAGAAAGCGGGCGAGGATTTCGAAGGCATCCCGATCTTCGGCACTGTGGCGGATGCGAAGAAGGCGACCGGCGCGAACGTCTCGGTGATCTACGTGCCGCCGCCTTTTGCCGCCGCGGCGATCGACGAGGCGGTCGATGCGGACCTCGATCTCGTCATCTGCATCACCGAGGGCATCCCGGTGCGCGACATGATTCGCACGCGCCACCGGATGAAAGGCAAGCGGACGGTGCTCGTCGGCCCGAACTGTCCGGGCGTGATCACGCCCGACGACATCAAGATCGGCATCATGCCGGGCCACATCCACAAGAGAGGCCCCGTGGGTGTCGTCTCGCGCTCGGGCACGCTCACTTATGAAGCGGTCGGGCAGCTCACCGAGCTTGGCCTCGGGCAGTCGACCTGCGTCGGCATCGGCGGCGATCCGGTCAATGGCCTCAAGCACATCGACGTCCTCAAGATGTTCAACGAGGACCCGAAGACCGAGGCGGTCATCATGGTGGGCGAGATCGGCGGCAGCGACGAGGAAAACGCGGCGCTCTGGGCGAAGGACCACATGAAGAAGCCGATCGTCGGCTTCATCGCGGGCATCACCGCGCCTCCGGGAAAGCGCATGGGCCACGCCGGCGCCATCATTTCGGGAGGCAAGGGAACTGCCCAGGAGAAGCTCGCCGTGATGGAGGAGTGCGGCATCAAGACCACGCGCAATCCGGCCGAGATGGGCAGGACGCTCAAA
>Ga0075436_100000123_pt1 | contig 46136 bp, 33 predicted proteins | sample RhiMethybrSRZTD5_FD_75303 | JGI IMG/M metagenome (GOLD analysis project Ga0075436, IMG submission 75303) | Populus rhizosphere microbial communities from Tennessee, USA - Rhizosphere MetaG P. TD hybrid SRZTD5 | ecosystem: Host-associated > Plants > Roots > Rhizosphere > Soil | place: USA...
ACTACGTCAAAGCGGTGCGGGTCGAAGCCGTCGCCATGAATGAACTGCGCGATGGCGATATTGCCTTTGGCCGTGAGCGTGGGGAGCAAATTGAAGCGCTGAAAAACGAAACCGATTTTGCTGCGGCGGAGTTTGGTCCGTGCGGAATCTGTTAGAGCGGTGAGGTCATTGCCATCGACGAGAACTTTGCCGCGCGTGGCTTGCGCGAGCCCGCCGATCACGTAGAGGAGCGAAGATTTTCCGCATCCCGAGGGCCCCATGACCGCGACGGATTCTCCAGGCAGGACATCGAAATTGACGCCGCGCAGCGCCGGCACTTCCACTTTGCCCGCGCGGTAAAGCTTCCATAGGTTTTCGGTCCTGAGTATCGGCTCCACGCTCTTTTTTTCCTGGAGAATGCGGCTTTCCGCAGGTTCCGTTATTGTAACTGCGATTGCCATTCGTGCCTAGCCGTACCGCGCAGTGCGCGGTCCTTTCTTGATTGGCTTCAACTTGCACTTGTTTCGCTGCAACCTGCGAATCCTATTTCTTTTGTACTCTGCGACTCCACGGTCCTTGCTTACTCCCTGTCAGGCTGTCTCCTTCTTAGTCAGTCGTGGGACAAAGCCTCCACCGCGTCCTTCCGGCTGGCCATCCACGCAGGATAGGTCGCTCCCAACATCGCCCCGCCCAGCGCGATCATGCCCGCGTTGAAAATCCAATCCGGCGTAATCAAGATCGAAAGCGTGGGGAACTTCCAAAGGAACCCCGCGCGCACGAGATAACTCAACCCAACCCCTGCTGCTATACCGAGCAGACAAAGGGCCGCGGATTCGGAAAGCAAGGAGCGGATAACAAACCAGTGATCGGCGCCAAGGGATTTCAGCACGCCGATATCGCGCGTGCGTTCGATCACGGTAGTGTACATTGTGAGAAAAATCACCAGGAGCCCGATGCTAACTGCCAGAGCAATCATGGCGTTGATGAAAGACTGCAAGCCTGGAATATTCGTGGAAGTCATCAGAGAAAGAAAGTCTTTCAAAGGACGCACGGTATAGTTGGGCAAAAGGTGGCGCATTTCCTCCATGACGTCCTCGGTGTGTTCCGGGCGCGTGCATTTCACGAGAAAGATGGACGCTTTGTCGCGCGCGGCGGAGAGTTCCTGGAGAGTGGTTAGGGGCACGAAGAGCCGAGCGCCTTTGCCGTGCTCGACGATGCCGGCAATATGCCAATCGTGATTCAGGACATTGTAGGTGTCGCCGACTTTCAAGTTTTTGGCTTTGGCGGCCCAGTCGTCGACCAGCAGATCGTCGGGACCTTCCATGTCGTGACCGGAGATAAAAACAAATCCGCCGGAGACCGCGCGAAAACTATCCTTGTCGATGCCCCAAATCGTTTCGACCGCGCCACTGGAGTTGAATTGAAGCAGGGCGGGCGCGACGGCCAGGACGTATTTCAGTTCGCCGACTCTTTCACCGATTTTTGTCGGCATAGGCGAGCCGCTGAAATTGATGATGATGGAGGCGGCGGGCGGCTGGAGCATGATGTCTGCACCGATGCCTTCGATTCTCTTAGCCGTCTCGGTAAGCAGGCCGCTGGTCAGGCCTACAATAATTATGATCAGCATAACTTCGAAGCCGATGCCTGTCAGCGCGATGATTGTGCGCATCGGACGGTGCAGGAGATTGCGAAGGATGAGTTCGCCCATCATCAGGGTTTACTCTCCGTGGCCGGTTTGGCGTCCCCGGTTTCGCCGACGTGAACCAGTTCCGCGCCGGGGGGCTGCTCGAGTTTGAAGCGGTCTGCGGAAATCTCATCATTCACGGCAATCTTGGCCACTTGCAATTCCAGCTTGTAATCGTCGTGCGGCCGATCAATCAGGATGGCGCGCGGAAAAGACGTTACGCTAGGCGTTGGAGCAGGCGAGGATCCGGTAGAAGCAGTAGACGCGCTGCTTTGAGCCGTCGACGCGCTATCCAATGGCTCCCAATCTGAGAAGGAAACATCCGAAAGCAGCGTACCTTTCGGGCCGAAGTTCAGAATTCGCGCCACCTGAAGATTCGCGCGGTCAAACCAGACTTCGCGCAGCACTTCCAATTGGTAGCCGCCCCTCAGAACGGTCAAAACATAATAGCGCCCTTGTTCGTTGTTGAATTCCCGCATGGTCACTGCTTCTTCCTTGCGGATTTCGTGCCAAAGCAGCGCGTCCAGCAAATGCTGCGGGCGGAGATTTTCGATGGGTTTCGCGCTATTCCGTTCTCCGGAAACCGAGCCAACCAGAAACTTGTTCTTCGAGGGAATCGAGACGCGGAAAGTATCTCCGTCGCTGGCCATATCGAACACGGTTTTTCCAATCACCGGAGCTTGCCCGATCATGCGGATTTCCGCGGGGCGCTCTGCGAGCAAGAAGGCTTTCACCTCGTGATACTCTTCGATGACGCCGCTGTATCTCGATCCGGCAGTGGGCTTGAGCTCTACCGTGGCGTTCAGCGTTTTCGTGTTCCGGGCGATGGCATTGTAGGCGGCGAGCAGCTCCTCGCGCGTGGCGTCCTTCGCGACGGGCCTCTCCGCCTGCGGAACGACATTACGTCCTGTGATGGTTCGGCCGTGGCAGCCGCAAGAAATAGCCGCCAGTGTCGCCGAGAGCAGGCATGTCTGTACACATCGCATCAATAAGTTCCGCGCTTTCAGACGTAAATCAAGCAATCTAACAACCAGTCGGAGGCCCGTCAATCGAGGCGGCGTGAGCACGAAAATGTCTTCAATTGGGCCGGGCAATGTGGACATCAAATTTTTGGACCGCCGGGCGCACCCGCCGGATAATTTCACTGGGCCAGAGCGTCTGGGTCAAAACTGTTACCCAGCCGTCTTCCGGCTCGCAGACCGCGCAAAACGTGTACCGCGCGTAGGCCTGCTGGTAGGCGTCCAAGCCGAGCTTGGAAAGGTCGCCTTCCAGCGCGCAGTCAGGTGACTGCGCGGCGTTTCCCGCGCGAATGCCAAAGGTTTCTGCTTCGAAACGCTCGAAGAGTTGCTGCAACTCCTCTGCGCCAGGCGAAGAAATCACGATGCAGCGCTCGGCGGCTTCCCGCCATTCGATTTTCCGCGTTTTGCAAAAGTCGCGAACACGATCGAGGTGACTGAAGAAATCCACGGCAAACGCTTCCTGGCCCGTCAGTGCCGGAAGAATTTCCGACCACATTTCTGCACCTTCTTTGCCGCGCACCGGCTCCCGGTTTTCGGTTCCGACCAATTCGAGCCCCACGGCTTTCACGTCGTTGCCGAGGTCCATCGCTTGCACGTCCAGCGAATAGGGCGGTAATTCGAGGGCGCCGCTGCCGATGGCCGGCGTGCTCATTCCTCATCCTCGGAGTGCGGAAACTTTTGCTGAAACTCGGGCGACTGCTTGCGTACGTCGAGCCAATCGAAGAAGGAATCCGGAGTTTCCAGCCAGATGCGGAACCAACTGGCAATTTCGACTTTCTCTGCGCGCTTTTGGGGTTCGACTTTCTGATTGCGCGAAATCATTTCCGCGCGGCGCTTGCCCAGCCGCGCGACGTCCAGAACGCGCTCGACGGCGGCCTTTTCGCCGTGCTCGCGAAACTTGCGCATCAACTCGTCCAGCCGCATGATGCTGACTTCCGCGTCTCCCAGCGTCTTGAAGTGCAGCAAATCTTCAAACTCCTCTTCGTATTGCTCCTCGGCTTCTTCCTGCATCGAGAGGAGAACTCGGTGCCCGGCATCCTTCAGTACGTCCGCAATGTACTCGGAGCCGGTCTTGCCCTCTTCGCCGTGCTCCGCAATCAGCCGTAACCGCAACTGCTCGATCTCGGCGGGTGTCCATTTCTGCGCGTTGATTTCGCGCGCGGTTTCCAGGATGAGCGCTTTTTTGTTTTTGAGAGCCTGGTTCATCGAGCTTTGCCTTTTTGCTGCTTGCTCTTGTTAGCCGTTGGTTTCGTCTGCTTCTTCTTCGCGGGTTGCGGCTTCGGCGGAGGTGGCGGCGGGTCCGCCGGAAGCCCCGCCAGCAGGCGGCGGTACTTCAACACATTTCGATTATGGTCCGCCAGGGTAGAACTAAAAAAATGCCCGCCCTGGGTATTCGCCACAAAATACAAAAAACTCGTTTCCGCCGGATGCAGGGCCGCGCGCAGCGATGCTTCTCCCGGGTTTCCAATGGGGCCAGGCGGCAGCCCGTAGTGTTCGTAAGTATTGTACGGCGAATCGGAAGCCAAATCCTTTCCGCTGAGCGAGCCTTTGTACAGCCCCATGCGCTCCAAGCCGTAAATCACCGTGGGATCACATTGCAGCCGCATTCTTTTTTGCAGACGATTGTCGAATACACTGGCCACCATAGGGCGCTCTTCCGGTTTGGGCGTTTCGCGCTCAACGAGAGAAGCGAGCGTCACCGTGCGCAATCGCGCAGTGGGGCTCTCCGTATTTGAAATGACTTGGCCTTTCGCATTGGTTGGCGCTTTTGAGTTGGTTTGTCCATTCGAAGCCGCTTGGCTGTTCGGATCAGAAGCAGCGATTCGCTTCCACTCGTCCTTAAACTTGTGCACCATTTCCGCGGTCAATTCGGTTGCGACGGGATGGCGCGGAAGTTCATAAGTGGCGGGGAAGAGAAACCCTTCGAGTGTGCGGGCCTCGGGCGCGAAATCGCGAATCAAGGAGGGATCGCTCGCCGCGTAAAGGAAGTCGCCTGCCGGCATGAACTTGGCCGCTTCGAGTTCGCGCGCGATGTCAAACATGGTTTCGCCTTCACGCACGGTAAAAGCCTGCTCATAAATCTGGCCGCCAGCAATCTTCCAGAAAACGTCGCGCCCGGCCATGGGATGATCGAAGAAGTATTCCCCGGCCTGCAGAATGCGTTTCGGATGACGGCGCGAATAAATCTCGAAAGCCAGCTTGCTGCGCACCACGCCGCTGCGCTTCAGCAAATAGGCTGCGTACCGCGGCGATGCCCCATGAGGGAGGTCGACAAACACGCCTTCTTTCGGGAAGTCCTGGTACGGCTGCGTGATGCTGTACCACATCCACGCCGCGTAGCCCCCCGCAGCCAGCAAGACAACAAAAATCAAGATCAGGAAATATTTCAATCCTGCCTCGCCCGCACCTATTGTTCGAATCTCAACGCTGTTCCGCCGGTTGCCCTTGCCGCTCGAGGTACTCTTTCAAAATAACGGCCGCCGCAATTGCATCCACGGTCGCTCTTGCCGGCGCTTTCTTTTGCTTCCCGTCCCCCCGCGATTTGTCAGCGTGAAAAAATCTTCCCTGGGTTTCTTCGAGCAGCCGCTCCGCTTCCCAACTGGTAAGGCGCTCGTCCACCAATTCCACTGGCACGCCGATTTGTTTCTGGACGCGGCGTGCAAAGCGCTCCGCCTCTTCCGCCATTTCTCCGTGCGTGCCGTCGAGCTTTAGCGGCAATCCCACAACGATCTGCTTCACGCCGTGCTCGCGGACGAGTTCGCGGAGCCGCCGCATGTCCTCATTGCGGTTGACTCGTTCCAAGGTGCTGAGCGGCTGGGCCATCTTCACGTTGGCATCGGCAATCGCCAGCCCCATCCTCTTCTTCCCGTAGTCGATGGAGAGGATCGAGCCTTTGGTACACGGCTCAGTATGCGAAGCCTGCTTTTGGGGTTCAAATGCCTCTTGATTCATCCTTCCCCAGTATAACGTGAGGATAGGAATGTACCGAAACGCCGTGCTTGATGTGTCAGTTCGCTGCTCGACCTGGCGAGGCGCCGTGTTCCGGTGGGAAAGACCCATGTTTGAGAGCATTTGTGCAACCAAGTTGGAAAGACACTCTGTGCGAGCGCCATGTAAGCGGCTGTTCAACGTCGCGGTAATCTGCCAATGTCATGGCTTCTACCGCAAGACCTTTTCGATGCGCCTATCAGGTAACAGCCACATCAAGGCCACCAGAACGTACAGGACATACGCGGCCCACGTTCTTACAAAGGCCAACGGTATTGCAATGAGGTAGATGACGATGCTCAGTCGCCCCTTTCTGTCTGCGCCCACGGACATTGCCAGCTTGGAGTCCTTTCCATGGTGGGATACAAGGCTTCTGGACAAAATAAAATACGCGATCCCGGCAAACAGCAAGATGCAGCCATAGGCCGCCACCGGCGTGGGCGAGAAATGGTTTTGTCCCATCCAGGACGTTGCGAACGGGGCAAGGGAAAGCCAAAAGAGAAGGTGCAGGTTTGCCCACAGAATCTTGCCAGTGACGTGCTCCGCAGCCTGAAACAAATGATGATGATTGTTCCAGTAGATACCTACGTAGAGGAAACTGAGAACATAACTAAGAAAAACGGGAATCAATGAAAGGAGTGCCGCCAGATCGGCCAGGGAAGGGACCTTTATATTGAACACCAGGAACGTAATAATGACGGCAAACACTCCGTCACTGAAAGCCTCTACACGTCCTTTACTCATTTCGTGAAACTCCTTCGCACGTGGACAACTGGCCAGCAGACTACTCTACGAGAGAGGCTAATTGATAAGTGATATTTTAATCGGGCCGCCAGAAGTTGAACTTGCGCCATTCTGCGGGCGTCTGAGCCCACAGGCGAAATCCCCGGCGACTGCTATAGCGAGGGCTTAAACATCTGAAACTTGATGTCGCCTGACACGCGACACCCCTTACTTCTGAGGTCACTCCGTGTGGCCTGAACTCTAGAACCGTAAGCGCAATGGGAAGCGACGCGCCGAATGCATACAAATGAGGGGCTCCTGAATCTAATGGAGCATGAAAATACGGGCGGGCTTGGTTGTGTTTATCGCCATCGTGCAATCAATTCTCTTTCTGACGCACTTGCTTCTGTATGAGACGTGGACGTTTTCGACTACGGGGAATGGCGTCACGGGTGCGCCGTGGCTGAGAATCGTCCTTGGGATCCTTTCGGTTAGCTTTCTGGCCGCATCACTCCTGGCATGGCGATACACGGGAGCGTTGGTGCGGGCGATCTATAAGGTGGCTGCGGTTTGGCTTGGGCTCCTCAGTTTTTTGTTTGTCGCGGCGTTTATCTCATGGCTTGCCCTTGTAGCTGCATGGGCGGCCGGACTGCACCCCAACTTTCATTTGACGGTGGAAGTCTTGTTTGGCGCTGCCGCGGCCGCGGGCGTCTATGGCGTGTTCAACGCAAGCTGGACGCGCATCACGCGAACGACGGTACGGCTTGTGAACTTGCCGGAAACGTGGCGAGGACGAAAAGCAGCGCTCATCAGCGATCTGCACTTGGGGCACGTCCGGAACGGCAGCTTCCTGCGGCGAATTGTGGCGGAAGTTCTGAGCGAAAAGCCCGACGCGGTTTTTATCGCGGGCGATTTATATGACGGCACGGCGATTGACGCAAAGCGTGCGGCGGAGCCCCTGAGCCACTTGACGGCGCCGCACGGTGTCTATTTCGTGGCGGGAAATCACGAGCAGTTTGGTGACGACAGCAAGTATCTGCATGCGGTGGAGTCCGCTGGCGTGCGCGTACTGCGGAACGAAAAAGTGGAAGCTGATGGATTGCAGATCATTGGCGTTCCTTACCGACATGCATCGCCTGGGGCGCACTTTGCCTCGGTGCTCAAGGGCATTGGCTTGGACCGCAGGCGGGCGAGCATTCTGTTGACGCACGCGCCGGATCATCCGCACGTGGCGGAACAAGCAGGAGTTTCACTCCAGCTTTCCGGCCACACGCATGTTGGACAGTTCATCCCGTGGAGCTGGATGGCGCGCCGGATCTATCGCCAATTTGTGTATGGGCTGAGCAGGATTGGCAAGATGCAGGTGTTCACCTCAAGCGGGGCGGGGACCTGGGGACCGCCCCTGCGGCTAGGGTCGAATCCAGAGATCGTAATCCTGCAGTTCGAGTGAGGATACTGGTGGCCGGGCGCCCCGGATTTGAACTTGAGACCTCTTGCGCCCAGGGTGAACACAACTATAATCAATAGGGCCCATTTGAGCTAGTCTCGGAGTGGGGAAGTCGCTTGAAACAAAAGAGATTTGGCGCTCCGAGGTTCTATCGGCAGTTCACGGGTTCAAGTCCCGCCTTCGGCTCCAGAGTTTCTCAACAAAAACGCGACTTAAGGATTTGTTCTGCCGCGGCGACAAGCTGCCTTTTGTTTTTATTTGTGCTTGCGTTCGCGGCCTCAGCGCAGGAGTGGCGATTCTATGGAGGAGATGCCGGCGGCACGCGATTCTCCGCGCTCCAACAAATCAACCGCAGCAACGTCAGCGGATTGAAAAGGGCGTGGACCTATCACATGGGCGAAACCGACCGCGGGGGTAATGAAACGGATCGGCATAACATTGCCCCGTTCGAATCAACGCCGCTGGTGATTGATGGTGTGCTGTACATCTCCACGCCCTCCAATCGTGTGATTGCGCTCGATGCGGAAACCGGAAAAGAGATTTGGCAGTTTGACCCGCAAGCCGGGCGTGCCGGACAACGGCAATTCTTCCAGCACCGCGGCGTTGCTTACTGGCAGAGCAAAAACGTGGACGACCGGCGAATTTTGTTCGGCACTTTTGACGATCGCTTGATTGCACTCGACGCGAAAAACGGAAAACCCTGCGGTGATTTTGGAAAAGACGGAACGGTCAATCTGCGTGAGGGAATTGCAGATGCTTTTCCTGGCGCGGAATATTCCGTGACTTCGCCTCCGGCAATTTATCAGGACCTCGTTATTACGGGAGCTGCCGTGCCCGAGTATCCCTCCAAGGGTCCCAGCGGCGTTGTGCGTGCCTTCGATGTGCGCACGGGCAAGCTGGTATGGACTTTTCACACCATTCCGCAAACGGGAGAAGCAGGGCACGAAACCTGGCAGGAAGATGCGTGGCAGAATCGCACTGGAGCAAACGTTTGGTCGATCATGAGCGTAGACACGGAACGCGGCCTGATTTTTCTGCCCGTGGGATCCGCTTCTTACGATTTCTACGGAGCGGACCGCAAAGGCATGGATCTGTTTGCCAATTCTCTGGTCGCGTTGGATGCAGCGACCGGAAAGCTTCGCTGGTACTTCCAGATGGTGCACCACGATATTTGGGACTATGACATGCCCGCGCAGCCCGTGCTGATCGCGGTGCGACGCGATGGGCAAGAGATTCCTGCGGTCGCGCAAGTAACGAAGATGGGATTCGTGTTTATTTTCGATCGGTTGACGGGAAAACCGCTGTTTCCCGTGGAAGAGCGCCGCGTTCCAGAGAGTAATGTGCCCGGTGAGGCTGCTTGGCCCACGCAGCCCTTTCCGCTCAAACCAGCGCCACTGGTGCGACAAACATTCGGCGAAGCCGACATTACCGATGTCACAAAAGAGTCGCGCCAATATTGTGCAGAACTGTTTCATTCACTGAAGACTCGCGGGATGTTCACGCCATACGGCGTCGAACCGACATTAGTGATGCCGGGAACGCTCGGAGGAGGGAACTGGTCGGGAGGGTCATTTGACAAAGCTTCGGGCTATTTGTTTGTGAACGCCAACGAGTTCGGAGCCGTCGGGGCGATGCTGCCGCAGGCCGATGGCGCTCCGGAAAAATACCGGCGAGGCTCGAAAGACGGTGAATACGCGCGGTTCTGGGATCAAAACCAATGGCCATGCCAGAAGCCGCCTTGGGGAACGCTAAATGCCGTGGACGTGAACAAGGGAGAAATCGTTTGGAAAGTGCCGCTTGGCGGCATGAGTGAATTGAAAGGGAAAACAGGTACACCGAATCTCGGCGGCTCGATTGTGACGGCCGGTGGATTGGTCTTTATCGGCGCGGCGATGGATAGCCATTTCCGTGCGTTCGATGCCAAAACCGGAGAGGAATTGTGGGCCACCGAGCTGGAAGCGAGCGCGCATGCGACTCCCATCACCTACCTGGGGAAGAAAACAGGCAAGCAGTTTGTGGTGATCGCTGCCGGAGGAGGAGGGTATTTTAGGGGCAAAGTATCCGATACCCTGGCGGCGTTTGCCCTTCCTGGCAAATAGAGGGCACACTTTACACAGACCAGAAATAGACTAGCATTCCAGCGATGCAGGGAAAACCAAAGAACGTGCTTGCAGTACTTATTGTGGCGGGCATGATCGTTTGTTTCTTTGGTACTACGCCGCTACTCTTACAAAGCCGCATTAAGGAGCACAACCATGCGAATGCTGGAAACTATCCACCGATTCAAATCGTGAATTTCAACAGAGACTGTGGGGGATGGAGTATGCTTCCGACATTCCTCGAACAAACGGAGAGTCCGGGATGTTGCGGCAACTGATGACATTGAAGTTTCACATGGGCGGTAGAGCGCGATGTAGGATAATGGCTTACGCTTGCTGCTTTTGGATTCTCCTTTCACTCGCAACTCAGTTTTCAGCTACTGCACAAACGAATGTTGTTGTGATCCGGCCCAAAGCGATTCACGACGTGCTCGTAAATCCCGGAATGGGCATCACCACATTTCAGCGGTTCAATGGACACGAACCAAATCCGCCGTTGAAGTGGTCCGAAATAGGCCCGGTGACGAAGCTGCCGCAAGCAGCGACCAAGCCGGACTTTCCCGACACGCCAATTTCGTATTGCCGTTGGTATTGGAACGTTCTCGAACCGGAGCCGGGAAAGTTTCATTGGGAAATTGTAGACCTGGCGCTGGAAGAAGCGCGGGCGCATGGCCAAACGCTTGCGATTCGCCTGATGCCGTACTCCAACCAGGACCCTCTTCCCGAGTGGTTCCGGAATTCTGGTGCGCGGCGAGCCAACAAACCTACAGACAAAGACGGCCAGATTTGGCAGCCGGATTTCAGCGATCCGCTGTATCTGAAGTTCTGGGGCGAGCTCGTCGCCGAGGCGGGGAAACGATACGACGGGAATCCTTATCTCGACAGCGTGGACATTTCTTCCGTGGGCTATTGGGGAGAAGGCTGGAGCCCTTACATGCCCGCATTTCCCTTTCAAAAGCAATTGATTGATATTTGGATTGAAGCTTTTCCACGAACCACGTTGCTGATGAATTTTGACGAGCAGCAGGCACTCACTTATGGAACAGAGCATGGCGCAGGGTGGCGGCTGGATTGTTGGGGGGACATGCGAACAAGTTCCACGAATCCCTACTTCCCCGCGGAAATGCTGGAGATTTATCCGCAACAAATCGTGCGAGCGGGGATTCAAAATGTTTGGCAGCGCAGCCCCGTCTCGCTCGAAACTTGTTACACGGTGGCCGGCTGGAAGGAACGAGGCTACGACCTCGACTATATTATCGAGCAAGCACTGCGGTGGCACGTGAGCACCGTGAACATCAAGTCCGCGCCGATACCGAGCGAGTGGAAAGCTCAATTCGATGCGTTTCAGAAAAAGATCGGCTACCGATTCAATTTGCGGCGCCTGGAATATTCGAAAGTTACCGCCCCTGGAACCATGATGCCGGTTCACATGTGGTGGCTGAACGAAGGAGTCGCGCCAATTTACAAGGAATTCACGCTGGCGATGGAATTGCGCTCTCCGAAGATGGCAACGGTGATTCCAGTGCCGGTGGATATTCGCAAATGGCTTCCCGGTGATGCGGTCTATGACGGAACGTTGTATGTGCCTGAGAATCTGGGGGAAGGGAATTACGACGTTCGCATTGCGATGCTGGATCCCAGGACCGGCAAGCCCGCCATTCGCCTTGCGGTGGAGGGCCGCCAGGAAGACGGATGGTATGCCATGGGTTCGCTGACGGTGAAGGCGCCGTGATTCGGACGAGCCTCGCCTGCATCGGAGTCTTGCTGGCTGGCGTAGGCGCAATTTGTTCGCTTGCAAGAACCGATCCTCCTCCTTCCGAATTTTTCCAAGTGTTGAAGCAGCCTCTTCCATTGGGGCCGCGCGTGACGCCTTACCTGCGGTATCAAGCGGAACAAGCTTGGAAGGAAGATGAAGCTCGCCAAAAAGCCTGGGACGCCATCCGCGACGAAGCGGGCCTGCGTAAGATGCAAGAAGACTTGCGGCAAAAGCTCCTGCAAATGATTGGCGGATTACCAACCGTGAAGGCGGACCTGCACGCGGAAATCACCGGCAAGATTCCGATGGATGGGTTCACTATTGAAAAGCTCGTGTTCCAAAGTTTGCCCGGAATTTACGTCACCGCGCTGGTTTATGTTCCCAATGACCACGCGAGCAAACACCCCGCCGTTCTGGTGCCGGCAGGTCACGCCGCCGACGGAAAACTTCACTATCAGGCCTTGAGTCAGAGGCTCGCCGGGCGCGGCTACGTGGTGATTTCCTGGGATCCTGTGGGGCAAGGTGAGCGCAGCCAGTTCTGGAACTCAAGGGCACAGAAGAGCCGTTACAACTTGATTTGCGCCGAACACGCGGTGATGGGAAACCTGGCCTATTTGGCTGGAGCGAACCTCGCGCGATGGGAAGTTTGGGACGGCATCCGCGCGGTGGATTATTTGCTGACGAGGCCGGACGTTGACGGCGAGCGAATTAGCATCACCGGCACGAGCGGCGGGGGAACGCAAACCGCCTTGATTGCGGCGCTGGATCCGCGGATAAAAGTTGCTGTGCCCTCTTGCTACATCACCTCTTTGCCAATGCGAATGGCGAACCGGATTTTTGTCGATCCGGACAGCGATCCCGAACAGGATTTGTACGGCATGGTCTCGAACGGCGTGGACCATCCAGGACTGCTGTTGCTGATGTATCCGCGCCCGGTGATGGTGGCAGCCGCGGTGCTGGATTTTTTTCCAATTGAAGGAACACGCAAGACTTTTCGAGAAATGCGAAGGCTGTACACGCAATTCGGGCACGGCGACCGCATCGCCATGGTTGAAAGTTATAACGGGCATCAGTATTCGACGGAGAACCAGCAAGCGGCGCTGGATTTCATCGACCACTTCAATCGGATGCCCGTGCGAACCAATCTTCCAGTTGTGAAAGAGCTGGACGGCCAAACATTGCAATGCACGCGAACGGGGCAGGTCCTTGTTGATTACAGCGATGGAAGACCTCTGACGGATGTGATTCGCGAATACTACGAGGAGCACAAAAGCGAAAGGGTACGGACCCTTACAAAGGAATATTTCGGGGAAAAATACAGCGGCGTAAAGAACTGGCGCGTAAGTGAACATGCAGGGGTCTTGCCCCCAGGGGGCGAAATTACCTGGGAAGCCGTTGGCAGTTCGAAATTTGAAGACGTCACGATTGACCGCTATTTGCTGAGGCACAGCGGACTGCTAGAAATGCCGCTGCTATATATTCACAAATCCGGCGGCAGCGAGCGAAAAACCGCACTGTGGTTCCAGGAAAACGGCAAGGCGACGGCCGAAGACTGGCCCGAAATTGAAAAAGTTCTAAACCAAGGCTTCGACATTATCTCGTTTGATTTTCGCGGGCTCGGTGAAACGCGAATGCCCTACACTGCCGTCTCTCCGGATGATCCGCTACTCGGCAGGCTGGATTTTGATCATGCGTATGTCAATCCGATTTCTGGCGTGCTTGCGAATTATGTGTACAACTCACTTTTGACCGGGAGGCCGTACTTCCTGCAAATGATAGAGGACGCGGAAATCGCCAGGCGATTTGCTGCTCAAAAACTCCGCGTTAACGTGGTTGCAGTTAGCGCCGTGGGTGAGGCTTACACGCTGGCAAGCGCCATCGCGGAAACGCTTCCCGGCATGGGCCTCCTGCCCCCGCCAAACGGGAAAGTTTTGAAATGGTCTGAAATTGTAGAGCAAAGAAGAGAGGCCTGGCCGATTCAGTATCTGCTGCCGCGGGGCGCGTACGTCCATTAAACCTTAGACAATCGCTGCCAAGACGCGGCCTGGTTTGCTGACCACCGTATACCGGTTACGCGGCGGCTAATTCACCAGCTTCAAGATTCCAAACCGCGCTGGCACGTGAAACGTCTTCCCTTCGAGGATAGCGCTCCAGGCAAGAAACTTGCGCTGCTCATCGCCGCCTCTTCCCGCGGCGCGAAAGAAATTGACGCGCCATTGCGCGCCGGGACGCGGGTCTTTCACATTCATCGCCGCGAGCGGGATGCGCATTTCTGTGGCCCACACGTGATGCTCCGCGTCGATGCGAGTGGCATGCTCGAAACCGGAATCCCAAGAGGCGTCGTTGAACGGGTCCTTGGTCTTGTCGATTTCCAAGTCAATCCATTGATTGTTCGGAGCTACCTCAAACTCAAAGTAGTGATTCACGCGCTCGGGCTGAGGATTCAGGAAGACTTCGACAACGTCGCGGTCCCAAAGTTGCCTTCGCTCCGGCTGGGGATCCTCTCCTTCGTAGATGTTCAGCGAATCGTAGCGGCCTGAAAATGCGAAGTAAATATGGGTTTGCGTCCAAAGCGATGCGACGCGGGTGGTTACTTCCGGATAGTGGAACTTGCCCGACGCATCATTGTCAAATTCCAGCCATTTCGCGTGCTTCCAAGCTGGTTTGGTGAGGTCGCCATCGGGAACGAAGTCCGCGGAAGAATGCCTTGCTTCCGCGACAACGCTGCTGGAGTAGGCTTGTTCCGACGTGGTTGCCGCTTGGCGTGCAAAAGAAACGGCAAGAGTTGCAAACGCAATTGCGCTCACGAAAAGACAAAGCCGAATCTTCGATGCAAACATCACTTGATCCCCAGGGCTTTATCGCACTTTGACAACGGAAAGTAAACGATATAGAAGAACGAAGCCGAAGGATAGGCGGAAAGAATCTTGTTTAGGAGGGCCCATGGCGGGAATTGGAAGGCGACGGCTATTGGAAAGCGCGGGAGCACTTTTGGCAGCGGGTGGGATTTCGGCCGGTGGGGTGACGGTGCCTGCGAGGGAGGAAGAAAAAGCGGGAAAGCCTCTGCCTCTGCAGCTTAAAGATTTTGAACCGCGAAGCATGCTACACGTGCCCGAAACGAAAGTGCCAAAGGCGCGCTATCCGGTCATAGACATACACACGCATCTTTCGTCCAAAGCCAAAAACGCCGGCGGGGTTGGAATCGGCGAGCAGATGGAATATTTCGCTCCGGTGGAAGACTTGCTGCCGCTGATGGATCGGAAAAACATCCGCATCATGGTGAATCTAACGGGTGGAGTTGGAAAAGGTTTGGAAGAGGCCATTCGAAAGTATCAAACGCCTCACCCCGATCGCTTTCGGACCTTTACGGAGCCCTGGTGGGAACGCTCCAATCAGCCGGGCTATAGCCAATTTCAGGCGGATGAAATTGATCGTGCCCACAAAGCCGGCGCGCGCGGATTGAAAATCCTGAAAACGCTGGGATTGTATTTGCGCGAAAAGATTTCGACGGGGCCGCTTGTAAAAGTGGATGACAAGCGCTTCGATCTCATGTGGGAAGCGTGCGGGGCGCTGGGTATTCCTGTGGCGATCCACGTTTCGGATCCGGAAGCTTTCTTTCTGCCCATCGATCGCTTCAACGAGCGCTTCGAGGAGCTGAACAATCATCCGGATTGGTCGTTTCATGGGAAGGATTTTCCAAGCAACGCAGAAATTTTGGAAGCGCGCAACCGCGTTCTGGAGCGCCATCCCAAGACACAGTTCATTGTTCTTCACGTGGGGAATGACGCCGAAAATCTTCCTTACGTGGGCGAATGCATGGATCGCTTTCCGAATATGAACGTGGAGATGGGCGCCCGCATCGGAGAACTTGGGCGCCAGCCGCGCATGTCCAGAAAGTTCTTTGACAAATATCAGGATCGAATCTTGTTTGGAACCGATGCCGTTCCTCACGGGACCGATACGCCGCAGCAAGTCTTCACTGACTTGTTGTACGAGATCTATTACCGGTTTCTGGAAACCGAAGACGAGTATTTCGATTACGCGCCGGCGAAGGTGCCGCCTCAGGGACGGTGGCGGATTTATGGGTTGGGTTTGCCCGATGAAATCCTCAAAAAGGTCTACTACGAGAACGCCGCCAGGCTCCTGCAAATCAAGATCTGAGGCATTTTCGAGAAGAAAAGAGACGAAAGGGATTGACAAAGCAAGGGGATTCTGCCAAGAAAGAAAGCGAAAGGAATGATAAGGAAAGCAAAGGAAAGAGATGACGCTTTTCTTTCTCCACGCACTCCTGGGGTTTCTCCTGCTGGCCAATAGCAATGGCGACACGCCCCGTCCGGGTAATTTTCGGGTCATCGGGCCAGGCGGGGGGGGTGCCATGTTCCACCCGACGGTCAGTCCGCATGACCTGAATACCGTCCTGGTCAATTGCGATATGACCGGCGCCTATATCAGCCATGGCGGCGGCAAGTCCTGGCGGATGTTTAATCTACGGGGTGTTGTGGAGTTCTTTGTCTTCGACCCACTGGATAAAAACGTAATCTACGCGCAATCCACCGGCCTGTGGCGGAGCCAGGATCAAGGGGAGACTTGGAACCTGGTTTACCCGAAGCCCGCTTCCATAAAGGGCGTCAAGATGAGTTCCGATCATTCTGACGAAGACATCATCGCTGAACCGAATCCTTTGGGCAGCATAACGGCAATGGCGATAGATCCTGCCGACCCCAGAATTTTTTATGCGACGGCAGGCGATAGAAGGAGTGGAACCTCTTCACTTTTTGTTTCTCGAGATGGCGGCCAGAGTTGGACCAAGGAAGCGGATTTGCCGGAATTGGCAAAGAGAGTGTGGGTAAATCCAGGCTCTCCGGCCGGAGGAAGAACACTGCTCATAGCCGGCACACATTTCATTGCTGTGAAGACCTCTTCGGGCGTGGAAAAGATTCCAGCGCCCTCTGTAAAGGCAATCACAGATATTTCTGCGGGCTTCACGAAGGACGGAAAACCAGTCATTTACACGATCGGTGATGAGACGGCATTAGTGTCCGGCGACAAAGGCGCAACTTGGCAGAAAGTGAGCTTGGGATCGGGGAATCCGAAGCTGCGCGCAATTGCAACAAGTCTCCATAACCCTGATACAGCCTATGTTTCATACAGCGGCTTGGAAGAAGGCGGGGTGAAATGGCTGGGAGTTGCCAAAACAACGGACGCGGGACGAACGTGGAGCCTGGTTTGGAAGGAAGACAGTAATCCTGCCGCGAAATCCGGCAACAACATTCACGACGCGTGGATCACCGCGCGGTTTGGGACGGATTGGGGAGAAAATCCGCTTGCGCTTACGGTCGCCGACCAGGATGCAAGTGTCAGCTACGGAACAGATTTGGGAAGAACCATGCGCACTACCGACGGCGGCGCAAATTGGGTCGCCGTGTATTCGCGGAAGTTGGATGGAAGTGGATGGGTAAGTACGGGGCTCGACGTTACGACAACTTATGGCTACCACTTTGACCCGTTTGATCACCATCGGCAGTTCATCTCGACAACGGACATCGGTCTCTTCCGAAGTGAAGACGGAGGGAAGTCCTGGGTGAGTTCGACGCAAGGCGTGCCCAAAGAGTGGATGAATACGACGTATTGGATTGTGTTTGATCCAGCGGTGAAGGGGCGCGTATGGAGTGTCAATAGCCGGACGCACGATTTGCCCCGGCCGAAAATGTGGAGGCGAAAAACGACTCTGGATTACCGCGGCGGAGTCTGCCGCAGCGACGACGGCGGCCGCACGTGGGCCAAATCCAATAGTGGGATGCAGCAGACTGCGGCTACGCATATTCTGCTCGATCCCACGAGCCCTCCGGAGGCGCGTGTCCTGTATGTTGCGGCGTTTGGACGCGGCGTCTACAAAAGTGCGGACGGTGGGAAGAGCTGGACACTGAAAAACGCTGGCATCGTTCAAAAAGAACCCTTTGCGTGGAGAATCGTGAGGGACTCCAAAGGTACGCTCTATGTTCTGGTGGCACGCCGTTCCGAAGACGGAAGCATTGGAAACGACGGCGACGGTGCGATTTATCGCTCTACGGATGGCGCCGAGCACTGGACGACGGTGACGATGCCGCAAGGAAGTAATGCCCCGAACGGACTGGCAGTAGACCCCAATTCAACAGATCGCCTGTATCTCGCGGCGTGGGCCCGGGATAAAGGGGAACATGGGGATGGTGGCGGCATCTTTTTGTCGGAGGATGCAGGCAAGACCTGGAGGCAGGTGCTGGAACGCGACCGCCACATTTACGACATCACGATAGATCCTAGGGACGCGAATATCCTGTATGCATCCGGATTTGAATCTTCCGCCTGGAGATCCACGGACCGGGGCGAGCACTGGACGCGCATACCTGGCTTTAATTTCAAGTGGGGACATCGCGTCATCCCTGATCCCGAAAACCCGAAAATGGTCTACATCACGACATTCGGCGGCGGCGTTTGGTATGGTTCGGTGGACGGAGAAGATCGCCCACTCGATATTATGACTCCACAGATGCAACCGGGACGTTGACGCGCTGATTTGACAGGCTCAAGGCATCGTAGGTTCACATGGACGACGCGTACCTATTGACCCAGGATGAATGGCAAAGCGCTTTGGCAAAAAGCCAAGGCAAAGCTGCGGAATTGTTTGGGCGTTCCGAAGAAGAGCAGCACCGGCTCGGTTATTTCCATACGATTCGAGAAATCTGTCAGCAACCTTGGACCTGGCTGCGAACCTGCGAGCGCATGCTCGCTTCACGCGATGCCCTGAAGGAAGACTTGAGAGGAATTCATAGTCTGGCGCTCACCGGCTCCGGCAGCTCAGAGTACGCCGGGGAATGTGTGCGCATCCCTTTGCAGAATGCGCTCGGCATTCCAACGGAATCGGTCAGCGGCGGCGCATTGCTGATGTATGGCGGCAAGGCTCTTCCTCCCGGCAGGCCCGGAGTGCTTGTTTCCGTGGCGCGGTCAGGCGATAGCCCTGAGAGCAGCGGTGTCGTTGAGTTGCTGCTGAGCACGGAACCGCAAATCCGGCACGTTGTGGTGACGTGCAACGAGCAAGGAAGATTGGCCAGGGCTTGGCACGAAACCACGAATGTGCGCGTCATTACTCTCCCCAGGGAAACTCTGGACAAAAGCCTGGTGATGACCAGCAGCTTCACCAACCTACTGCTGGCTGTACGCTTCCTGGGAATGCTCGAGAGAGGGAATGACTATCGAGCCTTGTGCGAAAAGCTTAGCCAAATTGCGAGTGACTTGCTCCAGTCGAAGTTCGATGCGCTGGCAAAGATCGCGTCTGCGGATTTCCGCCGAGCCGTGTTTCTTGGGAGCGGGTCGCGCTTCGCAGCCGCCCGCGAAGCCGCTTTGAAAATGCTGGAACTTACGGCTGGGCGCGTGACAACCGTTTGCGAAACGTACCTGGGCTTTCGTCACGGACCCATGAGTTACGTACACGATGACACTTTGATCGTTTGTCACCTGTCGTCCGATCGCACAATCCGCGCCTATGAACTGGATTTGCTCCGCGAGTTGGATCGAAAGAAACTTGGGCTGCTTAAGGTCATCGTCGGTGAAAACATCCCGGACTCCTCGGTGAGAAATGGCGATGAGGTAATTGAATGCCGAGGATGGAGCGAACTTGGCGAGGACGATTTGGCGATTCATGTAGTGGTAGCGCAGCTTTTGGCTTTTTTCCGCTGCCTGGAGGAGGGTCTTCTTCCCGATTCTCCGTCGGAAGAGGGAATTATCAATCGCGTGGTGGAGAAGTTTCCCTTGCACGCCCCTTCATGAAACCGCTCTCGAAACACGGCGGCTGGCGCGCCTACGAATGAATTCACGAATACGAGCGAATAAAACAAACACTGAGGGATAGATGATCCTGAATCCGCGCCAGCGAAATTCTCTTTCCGCGGTCAAAGTAGCGCGCTGGACATCCGCTTTCGTCTCCTTTCTCGTTTTCTCGCTACCGATTTTGGGACAGGTGCACGTATGGGAAGGAGTCCTGAAGCTTCCGACCTACGAGGAGGGATCACCCGATCCCAATCCTCCCTTTGATCAATTTTCGACAGGCCGCTTCAATTATCCTTACACGCTGCGAAATGAAATCACTAACACGCGCGCGGAACACGAGTGGCGCGCCGTCTATCTGGAAAATGAATACTTGAAATGTTCGGTCCTGCCGGACATCGGCGGCCACCTTTACACTTGTGTCGACAAAATCAGCGGGCAGCCGATGTTCTACGCGAATCCATCGATCAAGAAAGCTCGAATCGGTTATCGAGGGGCTTGGGCAGCCTTCGGCGTCGAGTTCAATTTTCCTGTTTCGCACAATTGGGTCTCGATGTCGCCGGTGAACTACGCGTTCGCGGAACATCCGGACGGCAGCGCCTCGGTGACCGTGGGCAACGTCGACAGAGTCTACGGGATGGAATGGACGGTGGAATTGACTCTGCGCCCCGGCTACACAGTTCTGGAGCAGCGCGTCACGCTCAGCAACCAAAGCGACGTTCGCCATCGTTTTTATTGGTGGAACAACGCGGGCGTGCAAGTTTGGGATGATTCGCGAATCCAATACCCGCAGCGCTTCGCCGCCGCGCACGGATTTGCGGAAGTGCAGCGCTGGCCGGTGGATGCGCAAGGGAAAGACCTGAGCATCATTCGAAACCAAACCGATGGCCCCGTGTCCTTGTTCACTCACGGGAGCCGGGAAGATTTCATGGGCGTGTGGAATCCCCACACCAACACGGGCACGGCGCATTTTGCCGAGTATCTTCAAGTGCCCGCCAAGAAAATCTGGTCGTGGGGCGTGGACGCGGATGGCCTCGATTGGCGCAAAGCCCTTTCGGATAACGACAGCGCGTACGTCGAGCTGCAAGCCGGTCTCTTCCGCAACCAGGAGACGTACGCGTTCCTGGAGCCGCGCCAAGTGATCTCCTTCACGGAGTATTGGATGCCGGTGCGGGACACCGACGGCATTTCGCGGGCAAACTTGGCAGGCGTCGTTCATTTGCAGCGGAACAATGGCGTCTTGAGCGTCGCGTTGAATGCCAACCGGAAGATAGCCGCGGCTACGATTTCGATTCTAAACAGAACTAGTCTAAATGAGACTAGCGCTAGTCTAAATAAGACTAGTGATGTGGGAACAAGAATAATCGATACTAATTCAATCAAGACCACGTCCTTGCTTGCGGAAAAAACGGATTTGGCCCCCGAGCGTGTTTGGAAAAAAGAAGTTGCGATTCCAAATGGCGCAGCTAACCTCACATTTGAACTCAGAGACAGCAGCGGCGCCGTGTTGCTCAGACAAACGGAGGGTCAATATGACTGGGTGCCGGAATCCCAGATCAAGCTCGGCCCTCAGGTCTCGTACAAGATCCCCGAAGAGAGCCAGCGAACTGCGGACGACTGGCTTCAATTGGGGAAAGACGAAGAGTTGAACGGGAATCTGTTGGCGGCGGTTCAAATTTACGAGAGGGCTCTGGAGAAATTTCCAAGCAGCTTTGAGTTACTGAAAGCCGCCGGACGTTTGGATGCCAGCCTGTGTCGTTTTGAGGAAGCGCTCCCACGCCTTGTTGCAGTTCGCGACAGAAACACCAGCGATACAGAGATTTCCTACTACCTCGGGATTGCTTACGAGGGACTCGAACGAGAGGAAGAGGCGGCCGACGCTTACCGAGAAGCTCTGCGGTTGCCGGACTTCCGCGCCGGGGCTGCGATGCGCCTCGCGGAAGTGGAGGCTCGTGCCGGCAAACCAGAACAAGCCAAAGAATTGCTGACACTGAGTCTGCAATCCGTTCCTGACGATTTGCGCGCTGCGGAAGAGCTGGTTGCCGTCCGAAAAGCGCTTGGAGAAACCAAAGAAGCGGAAACTACTGCCAAAGAAGAACTCGCGCGCTTTCCCTTGAGCAATTTTCTCCGCGAAGAAGTCGGAAATCCTGACTTAGCGCACCTGGCCGGCGACCCTTACCGCGTTTTGAACATCGCTTACGAATACGCGCGCTTGGGCCTCTACCGGAAAGCGGTAGAGGTCCTCAGTCGCGAGTATCCCGCGGTAAAGGCCGACCAGGCTGAACCCGGCTCTGTCGCGCCACAGAATCATCCGCTGGTTGCGTACTTTCGCGGATATTGCCGCGAGAAACTCGGTGAATCTCCGGAACAGGACTATGCGCAAGCCTCACGACTTTCGGCGTTGTACATTTTCCCGAGCCGCATCGAAGAGCAGCGGGCGCTGCGCGCCGCCATTCGAAGGAATGAAAAGGATGCAACGGCGCATTATCTTCTGGGAACGTGGCATTTTGCTCGTGGGCAAACGGACGCGGCTCTCTCCGAATGGAATCGCGCCCGCGAGCTCAATCCTAAAATCCCGGTCTTGCAAGCAAGCACCGGGCTTGCATTGCTCCACATAAAACGCGAGTTTGCGCCCGCCCTGGAGGCCTTCGAAGAAGGAATCGCGAACGATCCTTTGAATACTGTGAATTATTCCGGAGCAGTGGTTGCGATGACGCTGCTTGGAAAATCGGCAGCCGAGCGAGTAAAAATGCTGGAGCGCTATCCCGACTTGAGCCGCATACCCACTTCTCTGGTGTACGAACTTGCTTTGAATCGGGCGGAAGAAGGGAACTACGATACGGCCCTCGACTTGTTCAAGAACCGCTTCTTTGGGCGCGAAGAAGGCGGCACGAATGTTCGTCAGGTGTGGATTGAGGTCAACTTGCAGCGAGCGCTGGCTCTCGCGCGAACTAACCATTGCAAAGAGGCGCTTGCCGCTTCGAAGTCCATAGGTTCTCCGGTGAATGGGCTGGTGTTCACGCAAGACGGGCTCGCGCCATTTCTGGATTCGGCGCGGAGTAACTTTTTGCTCGGGGAGGTCTCCCTTGCGTGCGGGCAAAAGAAGGACGCGGACGAAGCGTACCGCCGCGCGGCTCAAGCGAACGGGTCCTCTGACACGGTTTGGGCGTGGGCCTCAGCTCGCAAGCTCGATGGTTATGATGCACCGAGGTGGCGGGCGCGTCTCAACGACGCCTTGTCACAGGCGGAATCGAATGTGGGAAGCAATAGCGCGCCGGGTTGGGGGCTTTATACTGCGGGAATTTTGCAGCTTGCGCTCGGAGAGACACAAAAGGGAAACGCATCGTTGCGAGAAGCATTGCTCGCGCCGGAAACCCGAATGTCCTACCACCTCAGCCGCTTGGCGCTCGCGGGAGCCACGCCGCAGGCTAAACCGCAGTGACCTCGATGCCCCTCTTTCGAAGCCCCTCTGTGAATTCCTGAGGAGCGCGGCTGTCTGTAATCAAGCGCCGGATTCGGTCGTACGGCCCGATTCTCGAAACGCTGCGCCGGCCCAGTTTGCTGAAGTCCGTAACGACATTCACTTCGCGTGCCGAACGGATCATCACATTGTTGAGCTGAGCTTCGAGCACGTCGGGTGTGGAAGGGCCGTTCTCCAAATCGAAACCGTCAACCGCCAGGAAAAGGCGGTTTGCGTGAAACTCGTTCATCATCGCTTCCGCTTGCGGGCCCACGAACGAAAAGGAAACCGGGCGCAGCAATCCGCCGATCATGATGAGGGAAACGCCGGGCGAATCGGCCAACTCCATGCCAATGTTTAATGCGTTGGTGATGACAGTGAGGGGCTGCGTCTTCATCCGCTTTAAGTGCCGTGCAACTTCCGCAGTGGTGGTGCCTGAATCGAGAATGATGGTCTCCCCGGGTTGCACTAGTTCGGCAGCCGCCTTTCCTATTCTGACCTTCTCTTCGTGATGCAGAGTTTCCTTGGTGCGGAGTGGATAGTCTTGCGTAGCTTCCACCCGCCGGACGGCGCCGCCGTGCGACCGAACCACGGCTCCCAGGGACGCAAGAGCGTCCAGGTCGCTGCGGACGGTGACCGCCGAAATCGCAAAGCGCTTCACCATATCGGCCACAGTGACTTGGCCCTGTTGGTCCACAAGATCGAGCAGGTTTCGGCGACGTTGTTCGGTCAAGAGGCGGGCTTTAGGAGTCATGCACCTTTTCCATTGGGGTGGAGTATACGGCCTTCCAGACTGCTAGTCAAAGCAAACGAAAGTATAGAGGCCGCGATTACTTTCGTCTTCTTTCTTTGCCCATTTTATTTTTTGTTTGTTGTTGTGTTTGCTTTCTTATTGTGCTACACCCTTGGGGCAGTTCATTTGGAGGTGACCTTTGAAGCGCACAGTCGCATGGGTTTGCGTCCTTTTGGCAATTCTCCTTTCGGCAAGCAAGACTGTCCACGGGCAGGGCAATCTTGGCGCGATTACGGGGACGATACAGGATTCCAGCGGCGCTGCAGTTCCCGATCTTCCGTTGACGATTACAAACATTGAAACGGGAGTGAAGTGGGCTGCTACGACCAGCAGCGCCGGGTATTACAGGATTTCAGTCCCTCCAGGGACATACCGCCTGGAAGCGCAAAAGCAAGGGTTCAAAACAGAGGTGGCTGATAAGATCCTCGTTTCCGTCGCGCAGGTGGTCACTGTCGACCTCACGCTGCAAGTTGGCGCTCAATCCGAAAAGATAGAGGTTGCATCCGCGACGCCCTTGCTCTCGCCTTCGAGCGCAGAAGTAAGCTCTTCTGTGAGCTCCCAAGAATTTGAGACGCTACCCATTGAAGTCGGTGATGGGGGCCGTCAACTTCAGACTTTCATTTTCACCAGTTTGCCGGGAACCGTAGGCGACACATTTTCGGGTTCCATCAACGGGGGCCAGCTCTTCAGCCATGAGATTCTGATTGATGGCGTTACAATTGGCCGCTACGACCTGAGTGGTGGGAGCCTGGATGAATTCAGCCCGGGAACAGATTCAATCGGCGAGTTCAAGGTGCAGACGTCGAATTATTCTGCTGAGTATGGCGAGACCGGCGGAGGAATCGCCAATTTCAGTTACAAATCAGGCACCAATGACTTTCATGGGTCTCTTTTTGAATACAACAAGAATCCTGTGTTCAATGCTGCGGGTGTGGTTGTGGACTCGCATCCTGGCACTCCTAAGGACAGTGAGAAAGAGAACAACTTTGGTGGCACGTTGGGCGGACCGATCAGAAAAGATCACACTTTTTTCTTTTTCAACTACGAAGGAGACCGTTTCCGAAGCTTTCAGTTCGCTGGACCCATGACGCTGCCCACTCCCGCCATGAAGACCGGCGATTTCAGTTCTTGGTTGACCGAAACTAAGGGGGGTGTTCCTACTCAGGGTGGTGTTCGTACGCAGGTTGGCACCGACGCGCTTGGTCGGCCCGTCTTTCAAAACGAGATCTACGATCCCACAACCACGCGCAAAGTGTTTGCGGGACAGGTCGATCCGGTCACTAATCTAACAGCGAACGCCGACGCAACCATCCGCGATCCGTTTTCGTCGGGCGGCAACTTAAACGTCATACCAGCCGGTGAGTTCAGTAACGCCACTTCCGTTCTTCTACCCCTGATTCCGGATCCTGCTTTGGCAAAAGACGCTAATAACGACTCTAGGCTGAGCGGCTGCTGCCCCATTCTTTCAAGGAACGCATACACGGCGAAAATCGACCACGTTCTCACCACCAAGCAAAAGGTATGGGGATCCTTTACTTGGAATCATAGAGACCGGTACAACAGAAACAGTAACAGGACATTCCTACCTTTCCCCGGTCAACCGATCAACCCCGTCAAACGTCAGATTGTGGGCGGTCCACAGGTGCGCATCGCTCATGCTTGGACGATTAGCTCCCGCAGCGTGAACGAATTTTCCGTGGGATACAACCGCTTTCAAAACAAAAACAACATCACCGATAACGCAAAATTTACATCGCAGTTGGGGATCCCCGGCATTCCGAACGACTGTTTCCCGCCCATGAAGTTCAGCGGCCATAATCCTGTCACCCCACTTTTTGGTGTTGGCTGCAAGAACGTTGACCCTTCCGAGAGTTACGTTTACCAAGATACGCTTAGCTATTTGCGCGGCAAGCACAGCCTGAAATTTGGCGGGGAGTTCCGCCGCTACCGTTATAACACCTATGAACCCGGCCAACTCTCGGGCACTTTCATTTTCACTGACAAGGAGACATCGCTTCCGAACTTCACTTCGTCAACTGGTCATGCTTTTGCCAGTTTCATCCTGGGGGCCGCGGACAGCGGCAGCCGCTCCATATACACCACTGAGCCAGGCTACCGCGCCGGCGTGTATGCTTTCTTTGCTCAGGACGATTTCAAGGCCACTCCCAAACTCACCCTTAATCTGGGGCTCCGCTGGGAGATTCCAGTGCCGCAGAGAGAAGCGCTGAACCGCGAGTCCGGATTCGACCCGACCGTGCCCAATCCTGGAGCTGACAACATTCCTGGAGCTTTGGTCTTCCTGGGTAGTTGCTCCACTTGCATCCATCGCAATTCTTTCCAAGACTGGTACTTCAAAGAGTTCGGCCCGCGCTTAGGCCTGGCTTACCAGATCTACAAAAATCTGGTCTTTCGTGGCGGTTACGGAATCTCCTACGGTCCTCCTATCGAAAACAACTTTGGCAGCCTAAACCTTTTCGGGTTCAACAGTGCTGTGAATTTGAACGCACGAAGCTCTCCAACTGGATTTTCCCTGGATCCAGCTACGTATTTGTCGACACTCAAGTCCGCCTCTTTGCCACCACAGGCGCGCGTGGGTGTTCCCCCGTATACGGGACCAACTCTCCCCAACCGCGACCCGGCATCGGCCAACGGGCAGTTCATTGACTTCATGCCCAGGAATGCTGCGGCACAGCCGTATGTACAGAGCTGGAGTGCAGGATTCCAGTATCTACTGCCCCACGACGTGCTGCTTCAGACCGACTATGTGGGCTCAAAAGGCACGCGCCTTCTGAACGGTTATTTCGGCTCATCCTTCAACCAAGCGCCCGCGAAGTTTATGGCGTTAGGAGATATTCTCGCCGACGATTTGGCGACGGACTTGGCGGACCCAGTTAATGGTCCAATCCTCGCCAGTTTCGGAATTACCGGGCTGCCTTATCCAGATTTCGAGAACAATAACTACGACACCAGCGTGGCCGCAGCCATCCAGCCTTTTCCTCAATTTCAAGGATTGATCAACAATTATCCGACGATGGGAAATTCCACTTATCACTCTCTCCAGTTGATGGCTCGAAAGACAGCGCCGCACGGCTTGAGCGTCATCGCCGCCTATACATTTTCCAAAACACTCACAGACACAGACAGTGCTCTCTCTCAATCCGGCAGCCAGGTAGTTCAGGACTTCTATAACCGGAAGGCGGAGAAGGCAATCGCCAGCTTTGATTTCCCGCAGGTCCTGAAGCTCACGTGGATCTACGAGTTGCCGTTCGGGCATGGCAGGAAATGGGTGAACACCGCCGGACCGCTCGACCGCCTGGTTTCCGGATGGCAGGTTACAGCCATTCAGAACTATTCCTCAGGCGACCCACTGGTTATTACGGTGCAAAACTCTTCGCCCGGCTTTTTTTCTTTTGCCGGAGTGCGAGCGGACGTCGTTCCGGGGGTGCCTCAGAAGGTGCCCTCGAGTGGCTTGGACGTGCTCAACGGAACGCAGTACCTAAACCCGAATGCATTTGCGATGCCACCTACTTCATCAGGCGGCAACGGCTTCGTTCTTCGTTTTGGCAATTCGCCCGGTTTTCTGCCGCGCACCCGCGGCCCAGGCCACAGTGGCGAGGATTTTGGTATTGTGAAGAATACGCATATTACAGAACGCGTCGGAGCGCAGTTCCGCGCGGATATGTTCAACGTCTTCAATCGCACCGGGCGCGGCGACCCGGACACCTGTTTAGATTGCGGCTCATTTGGCATTATTTTCGATCCAGGCCATAATCCGCGCGTCATCCAACTCGCTTTGCGGCTTACCTTCTGACACCTGCGCCTGCGGCTCAGGATTACGTTCTAGGCCGCGGAAACGCAAACAATTAGAATGAGCAGGAAGGGGCGGACGCGGGTTCGCCCCTTTTTCTCAAGGGAAAGCATTGGGCTGAGCTGCGCGCAGCTCTCAAACGGAGAATCGAAGTGAAGCTGTCGCCGGGCAAGCGCAAGAGACTCGAATCCGTCTCGGATTCGCGCGGAGTGATTGCGGCGCTTGCCATCGACCAGCGCGACGCCCTGCGAAAACTGTTCTCCGCCGAGCTGAAGATCGAGAAACAAGCCGTTCCGCGCGAACAACTGGAACAATTCAAGTCCATGGTCGTGCGCGCGCTTTCTCCGCACGCGAGCGCCGTGCTTCTTGAGCCGGAATATGGTTTGCCCGCGGTTGCTCAACGCGCCTCGTCCTCGGGACTTCTGATGGCGTACGAAGTTAGCGGCTACGATCCCAATGTTCCCGGCCGGATACCCCGTTTGCTGGAAGGCTGGTCCGTGCGTCGGTTGCTTGACGCCGGCGCACACTGCATCAAGGTCTTGCTGTACTATGCCCTGTCGGATGCGTCAGAGATCATGGAACGCAAGCGTGCTTGGGTCGAGCGTGTTGGTTGGGAATGCGCCGGCGCCGACGCGCCGTTTTTTCTTGAAATTGTTCCTTATCAAACTGGGGTGGAGGAGCAAAGCGCAGAATTTGCGCGCCGCAAGCCGGATATCCTGACAAGCGCCATGAAGGAATTTTCGCAGCCCCGCTATTGCGTGGATGTTTTGAAAGTTGGAGTCCCCGTAAGCATGGCTTATGTTCAAGGTTCGTCTGTTTCCGACGGAACCTTCGTGTACAGCCGCAAGGACGCTCTCGATCTTTTTCGCCGCGCTGCGGAAGCGACCGCAAAACCATTTCTGTTCCTGTCCGCAGGCGTGAGCAATCGCGTGTTCAACGAAGCTCTTGAGCTTGCGTCCCAAGCTGGCGTGCATTTTTGCGGCGTTCTGTGCGGACGTGCCACGTGGAAGGAAGGGGTAGGCGTGTTTGTCCGCGGTGGAGCGGAGGCGCTTCAAGAATGGCTGGAATCCGACGGAGTGGCGAACATCCGAGCTGTCAACGCGAGCCTGCGGCACGCCACGCCTTGGTTGGAAAAGTATCCGGCCAATGAATAAGCCCGAAGCAGATCCGCGCGACCGCAACACCGCTTTCTTCTGTGTGAGCCTGAACCCCGCCATCGATACGCGACTTGTGTTGGACGAATTTCAAATCGGTCGCGTCAATCGCGCGTCAGAAGTTTATCGCACCCCCGGAGGCAAGGCCGCACACGTGGCCATGGCGCTTCAAGGCTTAGGGGCGAGTCCCAGGTGGATTGGTTTTGCTGGCGGCGCATCGGGAAACGAATTAATGGAAGGCCTCCGCCGCTTGCAAATCGAAGCCGTCTGTTTGCCCACGGCGCAAGAGACTCGCGTCAATCTCGAAATCATAGATACTCGCGGGGGTGTGACCGAAATCCTCGAGCCAGGAGGAACGATTGCGCAGTCCGAGTGGTGCGAATTTCAAAAAATTTGCGCGAATGAGTTTCAACGAATTGCGAACAGGAAGATTGTGCTAATCTCCGGGAGCCAGCCTCCGGGCGTTCCCGCGAAAGCGTCTGCCATGCTTTTGAAATTGGCCCAATCCTCCGGCTGCTTTGCGTTCCTCGACACCAGCGGCACACCTTTGGCCGAGGCGCTTGGCGCCGGGCCCGACTTCGTCAAAATCAATCGCGAAGAAGCGCAAAGCGTCACTGGGGTTCCTGTGAACGACGTCGTCTCCGCTGAGCAGGCACTCCGCAATCTGCTGGAGCGCGGCGCGAAATCCGCAGCCATCAGTCTGGGCGACCGCGGAATCGTCGCAATTCGGTGGCACGATGAAGCTGCGATTCATGCCTGCACCGCTCCGTTGCGCGCCAAATCCACGGTCGGCTGTGGCGACTCGGCTCTCGCGGGTTTCGCGTTTGCCACTGCGGCGGGCCTTTTCTTCGAACGCAGCTTGGCTCTGGCGGTGGCTTGTGGAGCGGCAAATTGCCTTGCGCCGCTTCCGGCTCGCATTAAACAGGAAGATGTCTCGCTCTTCGAGCCGGCCGTCCAGGTCGAGCCTGTCCTAAGAAAGGGGACGGCACGGTGAAGCGCTTTGACATTAGCGTTGTCGGCGAGCTGAATGCCGATTTGATTTTGTATGGCCTCCCTCCAACGCTCGAACCCGAACACGAACACTTAGCCGAAGATTTTGCGATAACCCTCGGTAGTTCTTCGGCTATCTTCGCTCACAACATTTCGCTCTTAGGCAGCCGCGTTGGTTTCACTTCCTGCATCGGTGACGATCCTCTCGGAAAATTCTGCGTGGAGCGCTTGAAAGAGAGCGGCGTGGATGTTTCTGGAGTCAAAGCTCTCTCAGGCAAAACCACCGGCGTGACCGTGATTCTTCCTCTTTCGAAGCAGCGCCAGATTCTCACCTATTTGGGAACCACTTTAGACTTGCAATTTGTCCACCTGGATCTGAACTATCTCCGCAGTGCATCGCATTTTCATCTTTCTTCCTTTTTTCTCCTCCGCGGACTCCGCCCTGGGATTCCCGAACTTTTTTCACAGTTGAAACTGTCGGGCCTCACGACATCACTCGACACGAACGATGATCCGGAAGGCCTTTGGGCCGAGGACGTCAAGTCCGTGCTGAAGAGCGTGGACATCTTCCTTCCCAATGAACGGGAAGCCTGCAAACTTACTGGCGCAAAGGATGTCCAGGACGCGCTGGAAGCGCTATCGCAGCTCGTTCCAATTGTTGTGATCAAATGTGGACCAAAAGGTGTAATTGCGAAGCGCGGCAAGAATCAATTCCACGCGCCTTCCTTGTTGGTTCAACCCATGGATACCGTCGGCGCCGGCGACAGTTTCAACGCCGGCTTCCTTCATAAATTCCTTCTCCGCTGCAACCTGGAGGAGTGCCTCGAATACGGCAACGCGATAGCCGCGCTCTCCACAACGCGCGCAGGTGGCACCGAGGCCCTTCGCGACCGGCAACACCGCGAGTCATTCTTGCAAACTTCCATCGGCTCCAGAAAGGGAGAAAATCCATGAGCAATGCTTTGGCGTAATGTGGCTGCGCATGCGTGGAGTCCCCCGAATTTTCCCCATAGCGAAACTGCTCCGATCGGTTCCCGCCTATCACCGAGACATAAATTCATGAGAGCCACCCGAGTCGGCGGCGGTTGGGAAAACCGCCTCGGCAGTTTCGGGTTTAGAGATGTCAGGAATTTTCCAATTCCGATTCCTTCGTGTTTGCCCGTAATCCTTCCGGAGTCGTCTCCATTTTGTACGCGACTTGAGTATCTTGGTTGTTACCAGTGAAATGTGCGAAACTGAAAGCAACTCAGGGCGATTCGCCGGCAGGAGTGTGCCGCGTGGGGTCGACAATTTCCTCGCTCATCGGCGCTGCTGAAAGCGGCGATAGCGCAGCCGCGGATGAACTGTTCAGTAGCCTGTATTCTGAGTTGCACCGACTGGCGAAGCGGGAGCTCGCACGACGGGGATCTCCAGGAAGCCTGAGCGTAACTACGCTTCTGCACGAAGCCTATCTCGATATCGCAGCACGTGAAGGCAGCCGCTTTCCTGACCGTCCGCGGTTCATGGGGTATGCGGCGCGGGTGATGCGCGGACTCATCATTGACCATGCCCGGAGCCGCAATGCGATCAAGCGCGGGGGTGAATTCCAAATTACCTCGCTCAAAACCGACTCAGGTGAGAATCCGGTTGACGCCAAAGAGCTTACGTCAATCGGCGATGCCTTGGATCAATTGGCGAAAGTTGAGCCTAAGCTGGCTGAACTGGTCGATTTGAAGTTTTTCTGCGGACTTTCTTTTGCCGAAATCGCTGCCCTGGAGAATCTATCAGAACGTACCGTGCAGCGGAGGTGGGAAAAGGCTCGTATCTATTTGCATCGGAATATTCGGGCGGATTTGCCAGTCTAGGTGCGTAGATGTCCAAACTGAGCCCCGATCAATGGCAGGCCCTGAGTCCACACCTCGACGAAGCGCTGGGGATGGCAGAGGACGAGCGGGCGATCTGGCTGTCCTCCCTTCAGGGCGAGAACCCAACTCTTGCATACCAACTAGAAATACTGCTGCGCGAGCACCGCGACCTGTCTGACGAGGGCTTTCTCGAAGCGAATGCTTTGGAATTGCCAGGTGGGCCCGGTCTGGCAGGCGAAACTCTTGGTGTCTACACGCTGGTTTCGCAGATTGGCCATGGTGGAATGGGCACGGTCTGGCTTGCGGAACGAAACGACGGGCGATTTGAACGGCGCGTAGCCGTGAAAGTTCTCAATATTGCGCTGATGGGGAAGGGCGGCGAAGAGCGGTTCAAACGCGAAGGCCGCATCCTGGGCCGGCTGACACATCCCCATATCGCCGAACTGATTGACGCAGGTGTGTCGCTCACCGGCCAGCCTTTTCTTGTTCTTGAGTACGTTGAAGGCGACCACATTGATCGCTACTGTGACCAGAACAGGCTCGACGTACGAGCGCGCGTCCGGCTGTTCCTCGATGTATTGCGCGCCGTGGCACAGGCACACGCCAACCTTATCGTTCACCGGGACCTGAAACCTTCGAACATTCTGGTGCGAACTGATGGTCAGGCGAAACTTCTCGACTTTGGAATTGCGAAACTTCTGGAAGGCGAAGGGCAGCCCGGAGAGTCATCGCTCACTCTCGAAGGTGGCAGAGCGCTGACACCTGAGTATGCCGCTCCGGAGCAACTGAAGGGCGAACCCGTAACCGCGGTCACGGATGTCTACGCTTCAGGAGTTTTGCTTTACGTATTGCTGACAGGGCGCCATCCAGCCGGCGCGGGTCCGCATGCGCCCGCGAGTCTAATCAAAGCCATCTTGGAAACCGAGCCCCCGCGTCCTTCGGATATCGTAACTGCAACGCCGACCAGTGAAGAGATCGCGGCCGCGACTGCCGAGAAACGTACCACGACGCCCGACAAGCTGGCGCGGATGCTGCGCGGCGACCTCGACACGATTGTCGCGAAGGCTCTCAAGAAGAATCCCCAAGAGCGCTACCCCTCGATTAAGGCCCTTGCTGACGACCTGCAACGATACTTGACACATGAACCAATCAGTGCCCGACCGGACGCGATCGCTTATCGCGCGGGCAAATTCGTCCGACGACACAGGAGCAGTGTGGTGGCGGCGCTGCTGGTAACGCTGGCTCTGACGGGCACGGCCATCTTCGCATGGTTCTTTCCCCGTCGCCCCGAACCTTTGCCCCAGTTCAATCAGCGAAAGCTCACGGCAAACGCTCAGGATTCGCCCGTGCTCGGGGCTGCGATTTCTCCGGATGGCAAGTATTTGGGCTACGCTGACGAGGAAGGCATTCATTTGCAACTGCTTGTGACAGGCGGGACCCAAAGTGTGCCTTTGCCCCCTGGAGTTCAGCCAGGGACAACCTCATGGGCATTTGGGGGTTGGTACCCAGACTCCACGCAATTCATGGCTTCTGCCAGCATCCCCGGAATGCCATCTACATTATGGTCGATCCCGATACCGGGAGGCGAGGCACACAAACTCGCTGAAGTTGAGGATATGTTAGGGGGAGGAACCGTTTCACCCGATGGTTCCAACATCGCCTATCAAAGGTTGCGGAGCATTGGTGGAGCGCGTGAAATTTGGGTGATGGGTTCGCACGGCGAATCTCCTCATAAGGTACTGACAGCAGAAAGTCAGGCCACACTGATGGGCCTCGCGTGGTCGCCGACGGGGAATCGGCTCGCCTACCGCTATAGGCGTGATCAAGGCAACCGGATAGAGATTATGGTTCAAAGTTGTGACCTCAAGGGCGCAGGCATAACGACCATCCTACTGGATAACCACTTGACTGCATTCACTTGGACGTCGTCAGGACGATTTATTTATTCGCGAAATACGGAAGTCGGCTCGGCTGAGTCCGATAACTTGTGGGAATTGAAAGTTGACGGAAGGAGCGGAATTCCGCAGGGCAAAGCACACGAGCTGACGGATTGGTCGGGATTTTCTGTCTATAGCTTCAGCGCGACGGCCGACGGAAAGCAGTTGGCTTTTCTAAGAGGCAATGACCACGCTTCCGTTTTTGTTGGGGACCTTGCCGGCAAGGGAACCCGTCTCCAGAACTCCCGGCGATTGACGCTCGACGATAACTACAATCTTCCTTCTGCATGGACGCCAGACTCTCGCGAAGTCATTTTTTCATCGCAGCGAGCGACGAACCGGCTGATGTACAGACAGGGGCTGTATCAGGGCAGTAGCGCTCAACTTATAACCTCCGGTGCGAACGCAAATTTTTATTTGGCGCGGCTCAGCCCTGATGGGGCCTCGATACTTCTGGAGGGCGCGCCGGTCGGCTCACACAAAATGGGCATCTATCGAGTTGATCTTAGGGGTGGCGTTCCTCAGCGATTATTTGACATGGAGGCGTTCGTAATGTTTTGGTGTACGAACAAGGCCGCTAATTTTTGTGTGCTTGGGCGAACGTCTGCAGGCAAGAACGAGTTGGTGGTTGCTGCATTTGACCCACTCGGGTGTCCGGGGAAGGAACTGGTACGGATTCCGCTTGAGGCGAGCAGTAGCGCCGACATTGGGTTCGATTACTCGTGGCAACTCTCTCCCGATGGTTCGCGGATCGGCATAGTGAAAAGGCACAGCAATCAGATTCGGCTAGTGCCGCTTCGGGGAGGTCAGACGAGAATGATCACTGTAAAAGGCTTCCCCGATCTCCTGGATCTGAATTGGGCGATTGATTCCCAAAGTATGTTTGTTTCAACCATTGAACCAGGTGGCTCTACCCTGTTGGGTGTCGCCCTTAATGGCGATGCCCAGCCTATCTGGCGCCAGCATCAGTCGAAGCTTACATGGGGTTTTCCGTCGCCTGACGGACGTCATCTCGCCATTATGGGTGCGAGTTCAGAAGCCAATGTTTGGATGATTAGTAACTTCTGATCTGGGAGCGTTCCTAAGTCCAAAAGCATTCCCGCGCCCGTCCTGCCAGCAAATGTCTGAATCACGAACTAAAACGCAATAGTCTTACACTCGCCTCCAATCTTTCTTGCTCGTTGTCGTCTTTTCCCTGCCATTTCCGATATCTCAAGTAGGGACAGATAGTTCCAGTCTTACGGTGGCGCGGCCATCTCATGCGCGGGCGTAGGCGAATTACTGGGTGGGCGACTTCGAGGTGCCGTGCACTTGCACAATCTAAGTCAAAGGAAGAAGGAGAAAAGAATTGAACAACAATTTCAGTAAGAAGTTCCTGGGCGGCGTAGCCGCTCGCGTCATTCACGGATCGTTGGCGGCTCTCGCAATTCTAGCTGTGTCCGGCCTGGTCTCCGCGCAAGGGAGAGGCCAAGACAAGAGAGAAGAAAGCGACTCTAGCAGCTCGATCCCGACTCCAACGACGCCAGAACGCATTACGCCTCCAGCAGGAACTTTTGCATTCCTGTTAGGCCGTGGAGTCGGCACGCAGGGCTATGTTTGCCTGCCTAGCCCCACTGGTGGCGTTTCCTGGACTGTCAACAATGCGCGTCCTGAAGCCACTCTTTTCACGCATATTTTCGGGGAAGAGGTACAGATCATTACTCACTTTCTCAGCCCGGTCGTAAATCCAAATGACATCGGCCCAAAACCGCCACGTTTCGGTGACGTAACCTGGCAGAGCTCCTTCGATAGTAGCCGCGTGTGGGCGCAGAAGAAGGATTTCATTACCGCCGGAACCGACGCGAGTTGTCCTAATGGCGGCTCGATTGACTGCCTGTTGTTGCAGGTAATTGGCTCTGACGAGGGACCTGCGGGCGGCAAATCGCTAACGAAGACTACGTTTATTCAGCGGCTGAACACCAAGGGTGGATCTGCCCCGGCCAATCCGGCTACTGGTTGCTTAGCCTCCACGGATGTGGGTCATCAGCTACTCGTGCCGTACAGCGCCGACTACTTCTTCTTTCGCAACGATCAGTAAGAACTGGTTCTGTTGCCATGCAGCGAATCCGCGCATGCGAAGAGTCGGATGGCTGAAACGCTCTTTGCGTGCGCGGCTCCTGCGCGAGGTTGTTTACAGAAACCCGCAAGCTTCCGAAAGGCTGCGGAACGAGAGGTCGAGCAGAGAAGAGCGAGCAAGGCTGAGGAGGTAAGCGATGGAATTCGGGACCTTCGTTTTCTGCAGCAAATGTCAGCAGCCCATTGTCTCGGGAGAAGATTTCGGTTTTGTATGCTTCAAGATTCCCGGCCAAGTGGGGTACCACTTCTTCCACCGCAGGTTTCCTGGCGGAGATTGCTGGGAAGCCTACATGAGGGAAAGCCGATAAGAGGAGAAACGACTCAAAGGGCCTGCGCAGGTTGGCAATGGCCCTGGTTCTCGGAAGGTGCGATATGACGAATTTGATTGCAACGCAGAGCAGGGGCAGCTTGACCGAAGCAGAGGCCATAGGACAGGCCAAGGAGGGCGTTGCCACCGCTTTCGAGTACCTTTACCGGGCGCATTGCCGGCGGGTCTACGGCCTGTGCCTGCGCATGATCAAGAATCCGGCTGAAGCCGAAGATTTAACCCAGCAAGTATTCTTGCAACTGTTTCGAAAGATCTCCACGTTCCGCGGTGAATCAGGTTTTTCAACCTGGCTGCACCGAGTGACTGTGAACATCGTCTTGATGTATCTGCGCCGGAGAAAGCCGGCGGAAGTTTTAGCAGAAGACCTCGAGGGGCACGCCTCAAACGGTGAAGGCTCAGGTGAACAGGGTTCTAGCGACACCTCGATGTTTGGCGCGATTGAGCGGCTTAACCTCATGCGAGCAATCCGCAAGTTGCCGTGCGGTTACAAGCAGATTTTCTTGCTGCATGACGTCATTGGATACGAACATAGCGAGATTGCGGGTCTCTTGGGATGCTCGACCGGCAGTTCAAAATCGCAGCTTCACAAGGCCCGCAAACGGCTGCGATGCCTCTTACAAGGAGAACAAGGGCAAGCGGAAGCCAGTGTCGCCGCCGCGTAGGGCGGAAATCGGGCGACCGCCAAAATGAACCGAAACGCGGCGAACGTCGCGGCGGGCGCCCTTCACGCGAATAACCTCGAATCATGAACCCTCGGATTTTGGAGTCCGTGCCCACTCGGGCCTGCACAGATGTTTTTTGCTCTTAGGAGGAGCTAGATACAGTGAAAAACAGAATTGCTCTTTATTTTGTCTCATTTTTTCTAATCGGATTTCTGCTTGTCGCTGCTGATGCAAGCGCACAAACGATAGCCTACCGGCAGACGAATCTCGCGTCCAACCTTCCGAACGTCGCCAACAATGTGACGCCAGGTTTGGTCAACCCGTGGGGGATTGCCTTCCTTTCGGACCAACCATTCTTCATCGCAGACAATAATGCGGGCCGCGTCACCGTTCTTAACTCCACTGGACTTGGGGTTTTCCCTGGCGGTTTTATCCTTCCGAACGCGGCCGCAACAGGATTCGACGCTCCTACCGGAATTGTTGCCGATCAGAATTCCTTCTTTGGAGGTCCGTCTCTGGTCAAGCCATTCATTTTGGTCAGCGAGCAAGGCGCAATTTTCACTTGGGGCCCCGACGCTCAAGGCAATTTTCTTTCGGCAGCAACACAGGTGCGCAGGAGAGCCGGCGCTGTTTACAAGGGTGTGGCGATCCTCGAATCTTTGCTCACTGCGCCGGTGCTGGCAGTCACGGATTTCAATGGTGGATTTATCGAAACCTTCCTTCCCGGATTCGCTTCAGTGGCGCTTTCTGGTTCGTTTACGGATCCGAATCTCCCCGCGGGTTATGCGCCTTTCGGGATTCAGGCAATTGGACGACAGGTCTTCGTGACGTATGCGGTGCAGGACGCCGCTAAGCACGATCCGGTTGTAGGGGCCGGAAACGGCATCGTCAGTATCTTCGATATGGATGGCAATTTCGTGAGGCGATTCGCCAACGGCGGACCTTTGAATGCGCCGTGGGGCATCATCCAGGCTAGCGCCAACTTCGGCCCATTCAGCAATGACATTCTGGTCGGCAACTCTGGCGATGGAACCATAAACGCATTTGATGCGACGACGGGGCAATTTGTGGGGCAATTGTTAGACGGCGATGGCTTTGCCCTAGTCGAAGTTGGTCTTCATGGGCTGGTTTTTCGAGCCGATGGATTTGGCGATCCCAACACACTTTACTTCACCTCGCAATTCACCAACGATCAGGACGGTCTATTTGGCGCAATTACCACCGGCTTGGTCAGTTTGACCAGGGTATCCGCTCCAGACCCCACCGTCGATGCAAGGGTAACGATCACAGCCAACGTCGCAGCCGGCCCCGGTAACCCAGGAGGTCCGACCGGCACGGTCACATTTCTGGACGGATCCACTCGATTGGGAACAGCCCCGTTACTCAACGGCTCGGCCACTTTCGATTCGACTTTCACTGTCACCGGGATCCATGCCATCACTGCACAGTACAGCGGAGATGGCGCTTTCTTGCCAAGCAGCCAGAAGATACCCCTACAGGTCACCGGGCTTGCGACGATGGCGAGTCTTTTGGTGCCAGCGACCGCCACCCCTGGTTCGACCGTCTTATTGACCGCGACCATTAGCTCAACCGGAGGTATACCCACGGGTCAAGTCACGTTTCTCGACGGAAACACGAGCCTGGGAACTTCTCCGTTGGATGGCACAGGTGTTGCAATCCTGAGGATCAACACCCTGGCCGCCGGTGCTCATTCCCTTACAGCCTCCTATGCGGGAGACGGAAAATTTGGCGGCAGCACATCTGCGGCAGCAATCATCAACATTGCCAACCCCGATTTCTCTCTTGGTGCATCTGCCGCGAGCGCTGTGGTCATTGCCGGCCAGTCCGCTCAATTCACCCTGACGATCACTCCGGCAGGTGGCTTCGCAAACAACGTCACGTTTGCTTGCTCGCCAATCACCGGGATCACTTGCGCCTTCAGTCCTGCGACGGTGACGCCGGCCAATGGAGCCGCGAACACTACGTTGACGGTCACCACCTCGGCCAACGTTTCGCGTTACGGGGTTCTGATGCCTGACCTACTTGGCCCTTGTGCTCTCCTTCTAGCATTAGTCTTATTCAGCTTCGCGATGTCGCCTGCCAGAATTATTCGAATACCTCGCGTCTCATTCCTGACCGCCACGGCGATAGCAGTAATTATTGCGCTGGGGCTCGTCACGGGTGGTTGCGGTGGTTACGGAAGCAGTACGCAGCCGAACCGGGGCACCGCTTCGATCATGGTCACCGCCCAGTCAGGAACTATTTCTCACACGACAACCGTCGAAGTCACCGTACAGTGACCCTGGAAAGAACGCCGACGAGCGAATCACTTTGCTTGTCGTCTTTTCACCCCAGATTCCGATATCCCAAGTAGGGGCCAATAGTTTGCCGCAGCTCTCAAGGCATCCTCGTACCTTAGGTGTAGCGGTGAAGCCCGCAACAAGGGCCTTCTAGGGACCCCGCAAATGAAAAATCTAAGTCGAAGAATAAGGAGAAAGCATTGAACAACAATTGCAATATGAAGTTCTGGAGCGGTCGAGCCGCCCACAGTATCATGCGTGGCGTGGTGGCGGCGTTCGCAGTTTTGGCCGTCTCCGGCATTGCCTCCGCACAAGATACAAAGGACGAGATTTCTTTCAACTTGCTGCCGAACCCGGCAGTCGTTGATTGTCTTCGTGCCAATCCTTTTGAGGAGCCGCGGGCCCACGCCACGGTCATTCGTGGCAAGCAGAATGACACGCTCATTCTCGACCTGGATGGGATCAAGCCGGGTCTCGCGTTTGACCTGTTCACCGTCCAGAACAGCTTCTTTCAAGCCGATGGCACCAAGGACCCCAATTTCACGGGAAGCTTTGGTTTGGCCTGGTATCAGTCCGATATCAAGATTGGCAAACAAACGGATGACGGCCATGTCCAGATCAAAACGATTCTTCTGGACGATATCTTCGGTTTTGACCCCGATGTGCGTTTGGCTCCCACGAACACATTCCATCTGGGTTTCTGGTTTGACAATCCCCTAGATGCCGCAGCTCTGCCCAGCTGCCACTTTGACCCGACCAAACCCACGCCGTTCAACGGCGAGCATAAGGCTGGACCCTTTGCCATGCTCAGTGTTCCTGACGCCAAATCCGGGTTGGGGCCGCTATGCACGAACCCGAACAATTCCACAACCCCGGCCAGCTGCAACGCAAACTGAACCTGCCGCTGCCGTGGAGAGCGGGGGCGAAGAACAATCGCCCCCCTTTCCTCAAAACACCTGAGAACGAGTATGACCGACACATATCGGCGCCGCGAAAGGCAAACGAACTGTACCTAGGGTGAGATTATGAAAAGGTTTTCATTTTTACGATGCGCACAGCGGTTGCTGTCTGCCGGAGTGTTTGTTGCTTTCTCAAGCGCAGCAGTTTGGGCCAAGAACATGCCTCAAGAAAGCCAAGGCGTCGCGATCATTGTTTTCAACGATTCGGGCATCTCCTCCGAAATACTGCAGCAGGCAGAAAAGGTTTCGTCTCAAGTATTCGAAGAATCGGGAATACAAGTTGACTGGGTCAATTGTTCTCCGGCGGACGAGGCTCGCGGCGGCGACGTAGCGTGCCGGCAGGCTGCTTTCCCACAACATCTCCAATTGCGCATTGTGCGACGTTCTCTCAATTTGAAAGATTCTATTTTAGGGATTTCATATCTCTCGTCTGACGGGACCGGTTGTCAAGCCGACATTTTTTATGAAGGAATCGACAAACTGAGCCATGAAACATTCGTCGACCCGGCAATCATTCTTGGACATGTTGCAGCACACGAGATCGGCCACTTATTGCTGGGGAGTAACTCACATTCATCATGGGGGATCATGCGTGCGCACTGGGACATGGAGGAGTTGGCGCGCGCCAACAAGAGGTTGCTGTTTTTTACTAAATCACAGTCGCACCGGATGTCAGAGAAGCTCTGCGCGGCGATGGTTAGAAATAAATGGTTTTCAGCGAGCAGCACAGAACTGTCAGCAGTGGGTTAGGGTAGAGCACCTTCTGTGGATTATTTGTAGCGCTCGCAGCACGGTCGACCTTTAAACAGTCATTTAGGACCCTGAAACCAAGAGTTAGGATAGTCTTGCATGAACCGTATTCTAGTCATTGGTGGGACTGGCACTGTAGGCCGCCAAGTTCTCTCTCGATTAGTGGCCGCGGGCGCCCAAGTCCGCGCGTTGGTGCGCAACCCCGACGCTGCTCAATTGCCACCGCAGGTCGAGGTGGTGCGCGGAGACCTCATTCTTCCCGAGACGCTTGATTCATGCCTCGAAGGCATCGATACGGTGTTCCTGGTGTGGACTGCCCCAGCGGCCGCTGTCGCTCCCGCTTTAGAGCGGATCGCGAAGCACGCGCGACGCATCGTTTTCCTCTCCGCTCCGCTTAAAACGGCACACCCACTCTTCCAGCAGCCCAATGCGGCCAGAGCAATCGCCGAGCAAATCGAGCGGTTGATTGAGACCTCAGGGCTCCAGTGGACATTTCTGCGGCCGGGAATGTTCGCCGCAAATGCCCTGATTTGGTGGGCGCCTCAGATTCGCGCTGGCGATGTCGTGCGCTGGCCGTACTTCGCCACTCCCACAGCCCCGATCGACGAGCGTGACATCGCCGCCGTCGCGGTCCGCGCGTTGTGTGAGGACGGACATGCGGGAGCGGAATATGTTCTGACTGGGCCTGAATCGCTGAGCCAATTCGAGCAGGTGTCCACAATCGCTCGAGTGATCGGCCGCTCGTTGCGCATCGAAGAAATCTCGCCAGACGAGGCCCGGCACGAGTTGCTGACGATCGGGCCTCTGCCCGCAGTAAATATGCTGCTCCAGGCCTGGGGCGCGGCCATTGGACAACCCGCGCATGTAACGTCCACAGTCGTACAGATCACGGGAGTGCCTCCGCGTACGTTTCTCGACTGGGCATCCGATAACGCGGCAGAGTTTCGAGCGTGACCGCGAATTGCGAATACATGCTAAACACCCGCCAGCATCAGCGCGACTTTGCGAGCCAAAACTTGAAACCTGAGGTGCAACCAATGGCGTCCGTTGCTTGGGAGATAACTCATTCGGTCGAGACCAATGCAAGTCCTGACTTCGCTTGGCACTACTGGACCAATGTCGCCAATTGGGACGACCCGCCCGCAAAGTTTGAGCTAGACGGGCCGTTCCACCGAGTCCCGCGGAGTCACTCGGGTACCTGGGCAGGAGCCGTTACACTGGCTCATCCGAGAGGTTACTCCGCCCAATGCAGCCACGATCGAAATAAGTTTGGACGGTGCTGCCCTGTCGTTTGACTGGCGATTTGTAGGCCTTGCCGATGGAAGAACCCGGCTCACACAACGAATTGTCTTAACAGGTGAGAAGGCCGATATTTACGTTTCGCAGCTGAAGACTGCGTTCACTGCAAACCTCCCTGACGGGATGAATAAGCTCGCAATAGCGATGGCGAACGCCGATCCAGCCGTCCGAAGTCGCCGCAAAGTATACGGGCAACTCCTCGAGCATGCCCGCCGACAGCCGCATCGGGAATGCTGCGGAATTCTGGCCGGACAGGGCGGACTAATCACGCAGGTGTTCCCAGCGAAGAACGTTGCCGCTGATCCCGTTAGGAATTACGAGATTGCGCCTAAGGAGATCGTGCGTCTCATGGGAGAACTCCGCAAGCGGCGGCTCCAATTCCTCGGAATCTACCACTCGCATCCCCATTGGCTGGATACGAACGAGCCTTCGCCCAAAGACATCGCGCTGGCCTACTATTCTGAAGCGATCTATTTCATTATCGCGCCCCGGCCGTACGCAACTACCCCCATCCGGGCATTTTCAATCCGGGATGGGCATGCCATGGAACTCGAAATTCATGTTCTACCCTGACGTAGACGGTAACGGTTTACGGTCCCCAATCTCCACTCCACTTCTCCGATTACGGCCGCCGGCTCAGACGGTCGATGCAACACCATCTAATAATTTAATTCGATAATGCTTCCCTGGGAGAAGTGATCTGTTTGGCTGTCCTTGGTCAAACCCTAACCAGGGTAGTGTTCCCGCTGATCTAACCCTAACGAACGATTTGCCCTTTTTTTTCAATGTAAGTCGTTCGACTTGAGTGTTGCGTCGACCCATTAAGACCGCTGGGCAAAACGGAAGTAACCGAATTATAATCACGCATTTTCCGAATTGGGGATAACACAAGCCACAGACTGGACAAGAGTAATCCTGCTGCCCCTACAGCAAGTGCTGGACGTACGCCTGTCATTTCAGCTAATGTGCCGGCACCGAGAGCCCCAATCGGCAGGAGGCCGCGATTTGCCATCTGCATCGCCGCATTCACGCGGCCCAGAACCTCGCCTGGAGTTATGGCCTGCCGCAAGCTAAGTTCGCAAACGTTAAAGACAGGCCAGCAAACGTCACCCACTTGTGCAAGCATCAGAAACGCTGTTGCCGTCACAACTGAGCCATGGGCCAGAGGAATCATCAGGCTCGCGGCTCCCATGACCAGTAGGCTTCCTATGAGGGTCACTCCAGGACCAAACCGTCCCATGAGTCGCGGGGCTATCCCTGCCCCAAGGACGTTTCCCGCTCCTCCTACGGCTATCACTCCGCCCAAGAGCGCCGGACTGAGACGCAGGTCGCTGATTGCGTACAAGACATAGAGAGACGCAAAGAAACCGCCAAAGAATCCCGCTGTGGCGGAGTGGCCGGCAATTGCCCGGCGTATTGGGGATTCTGCTATGGCGCGCATTCCGGCGATGAGTTCTTCCCAGACGTGCGAACCGGGAATGGGAACAACCTGCGGCTCTGGTTTGCGAACCAGCCAGACAGTCAACGCGGAGGCAAGAAAGGAAAGCGCATCCAGCAGAATAGCCATTGGTGCGGTGAACACTTGAACCAGTATTCCGGTGAGTCCAGGTCCAACTATCTCTGCAATTGAACTGCTTAAGGCCAGCTTGCTATTACCCTCGAGCACTTGGTTACGCTCGACAAGTGAGGGCAGGTAGGATTGATACGCGACGTCGAAGAGCACCGTTAGAATTCCCGCTACTGCTACAACGATGTAAATCTGTGGCATTTGCAACACTCCGAATACTGCGGCAAGCGGGATCGACCCTAGAGCGGCTGCTCGGCCGAGGTCTGTTACGATGAGGATTGGCCTGGGTCGTAGCCGATCCACACACAGCCCGGCTGCCAGACCGAAAATGAGAGATGCGAGGCCCCCGATTCCGGCAAGCATGCCCATCTGGAGAGGCTTGGCATTCAAAACCAGCACTGCGATCAGGGGCAAAGCCACGACCGTGACCCGAGATCCGATCTCAGAGATGGTCTGGCCAATCCACAGCTTTACGAAATCGAGGTCTCGCCACAAGCTGGCAGGTCGCGAGGGCATGCTCGATAGGGTCGCACACAAAGGAGCGAAAGCCTAAGAGTGTGACGCTGCGCTTCGAAGCTCAAACAGTAACCGACGGGATGACGGGCTGACCGGAACTTATCCTGAGTCACAAGTCCGCTTGTAGGAGTTCTACCGAAATAGGTACCGGTAAACGCGCTTGTAATGACTGATCTGGCCAACTTCCGGTGGTCGGCTCGGAAACGATCCAGGAACGAGGTTGCAGGAAGCTACAGCGAATAATCGTCGGCAACGCGAAAATTATTGCTGGCAGCGCCGTCTCACAGAGCGGGAAGGATGGTAGTTTTTTGCTGAACTCTTGCTGAACTTTGGACTGCAAATGAGGGCGTCTAGCCCCTACTGAGGAGTTTGTAATGCAAACAAGACAAGCGAAAATCGGTCGGTGCGAACGGGTCAGGTAGAATTAGCAAACCGCCGCCAAGATCTCGCGCTTCCCAAATTCAACCAACTAATGCGGAGACAATTGCGAGGCACACGGCGAAGCGCGAGCTGAGCCTGGCGTGTGATTACTGAATTGCATTTCCGATGATCAATGAGATAAGAAATGCACAGGGTCCCCTGAATTTTCACCATACTTGCCAAATAGAGCGCGCTTAACTTCCCTCCGTTCAATACTTTCTGTATAGCACGCCTGCCTCCTCATGTTTTCGAAAATTCGTCATGTGGCGAACTCTCAGAAAGTAAATGACTTGCGAATCCAGACCTCCTGCCTGCCAGAATTCCACAGATGGGGTTTGAGGTGAACGGCGCTTTCAATAAGTAGAAGAAAACACGCGAGATATTTTTGGTCGGGGCGCCCGGATTTGAACCGGGGACCTCCTGCGCCCAAGGCAGGCGCGCTACCAGGCTGCGCTACGCCCCGACATGAAGTGCGCCATTCATTATAAAGCACTTCCAAGTTCCTCGCTCTCGAAAACGAGCTATGCCTCTACGGCTAACGGAGTCAGTGGCACTTCCGCAATACCGTTGAGGTTTTTGGAATCGGGGTATCCAAACGCAGGCATTCGGGAGGTCTAGCTGATCCTTTTTCATGGACAGCAACTCTTTGAATACCCGTACTGTGAGTAGGCAACGTCCGAAATTTTGCTGCTGAGATCACTGTTGACTGGATCTAATTGCAGCATCAAGTTCCTACACAGCGAGGTTGGACAGCCTTACGGCCGGCATCCATCATTGAAGGCCCAGGGATTGACGCCAAGCGGAGACGGCTTGGTAAAGGTCTAAACGACCGTTGCCAACGTCGGCGGAGATGGGGTCGGCGTGGGCCAGGGACTGTTCGGCGCAAGATTCGTTGCAATCGGAGTTGATGCCGAGCAGCAGCGCAGCAGCACCGGAAATCTGGGGTGCACTGAAGGAGGTCCCCCAACCGGCGGCGTAAGTGCCAAACGGATAAGTGGTGATGACGCCTTCGCCGGGAGCGGCCACCCAAACGACATTGCTGCCGTAGTTGGAGAACGACGAGAGCGTGTCGTTGTTTGTGGTGGAGGCCACGCCCATGACGCTGCCGAGAGCGGCGGGATAAACAAATTCATCCTGGCTGTCATTGCCGGCGGAAGCGACGCAAATCACTTGGTGGCGAGAGGCGAACTTGATGGCGCTGACCATTTCCTGAGAGTAAGTGGCAACGCTGAAGCTCATGTTGATGACGTTGGCGCCGTTCTGCGCGGCGAAGTAGATGGCGCGGACAACATTGGACAAATAGCCGGAGCCATCAGCGCCAAAGGCTTTCAGGGGCATGATCTGCGCGGTGGGCGCTACGAGGTGAACGATGCCGGCAACCATCGTGCCGTGGCCGAAGGCGGCGTACTGCGACTGCGAGAGGTTGGCGCCAGACCATTGGTCGAGGACCGCGGCAGTGGATTGGTTCACCATCAGGGGCGAGGCGTTGGGGCCGATGGAGGATTGGTCGACGTCGGGGAGTTCGGAGCCGGAGCCCGAAATGTTGCGGGTGAAGTCCTGGCCGGGGACGAGGACAGCTTGCAGCACGGGATGCGTGGGATCGACGCCGGTGTCAATGACGGCGACGATGCCCGCGCCGGAAGCGCTGAAAGCCGATTGCGTGTCGGGCAAACGGATAATCGTGCTGGCAGGCTGGGCAGGGTAACCGTGCCAGACGGAAACGCCGAAGTAGTTCACCG
>Ga0075436_100000124_pt1 | contig 45658 bp, 54 predicted proteins | sample RhiMethybrSRZTD5_FD_75303 | JGI IMG/M metagenome (GOLD analysis project Ga0075436, IMG submission 75303) | Populus rhizosphere microbial communities from Tennessee, USA - Rhizosphere MetaG P. TD hybrid SRZTD5 | ecosystem: Host-associated > Plants > Roots > Rhizosphere > Soil | place: USA...
GGCGCCCGAAGCGTCCTTGACGCAGCGCTTGTCGGTTTTTTCGGTGGTCGCGGGAACGTAGTACCCCGCTTCGCGCGGATGGTACGGGTCCGAGATGTCGAGCGCGCGCACGCCGGCGTTGAACCAGGCGATGAAGACATAGTGCCCCGCGTACATCGGCGGCTGGTTCTCGTTCGACGAATGCGATCCGAAGCGGCCGCCGCGCGAGCAGAAGTTGCCGCTCGCCTCGGATACCGTGTACGTGGCGATGACGATCGGCTTCTTCTCCTCCGTGGCATCCACCATCCACACCATCTGCCGCGGCTCGGTGCACTCGTTGGCGAGCGACTCGTCGACCACGACCACGATGTCGCGCCGGCCGTGGTCGGCGTCCTTGGCGAATTCGGCGACCTGGATACCGGGCACCGGAAGGGTGGTGTGCGCCCCATGCGAGGAATCGAAGTCGAGGCGTCCGACCTGCGGCGCTAGAAGGTTGGCCGGCGTCGGGTCCGGCGGTCCGCTGATCAGCTTCTGGCGGTCGACGATCTGCAGCACTCCTGACTTGTTGGTGCCGTAGCCGAAGTAGATTCGATTGCCCTTCGGTCCGGTGGAGATCATGCCGTGCAGCTCCGTCGGCGCCGGACCCGTCGCGCCCGGCTGCTGGCCGGGCAGGCCGAAGTTACGGATGAAGCGTGGGTGCGCGGGGTCGGAGAGGTCGTACACCTGGGTCATGCGCCGCACGCGCCAGTCGGGAAGACCTGAGACGAGGTAGGCGATGCCGCTATCGCATTCCCACCAGCTCTTGTGCGTGTCCTTGAGCTTGTCGACGATGACCGCGATGCGTGAGGGCTTCTCCGGCGTCGTGACGTCCCAGACCTCGTGCGCCTGATTGCCGTAATTGCGCAGCAGATAGACCTTGGTCTTCTCTGCCTTCGGTAGCTCGGAGCCGTTGCACACGCGCACCATCTGCGCGCCGCCCTGCTCGGCCTGTCCCGGCTCGCCGGGAATGTGTGCCACGTAGCGCGGCTTGCGCGGATCGGTGACATCCACGAGCGAGGTGCCGTTGTCTTCCTCGCGCCCTGTCAGCGGATTCAGGCCCTTGCCGCCGTGATGACCGATGTAGGCGATCCAGCGGCCGTGGTTCTCGCGCACGACCGGCTGGTAGGCGCTGCGGCCCTGGAGGTCGTGGTGCGCAAGAAGCGCCATGTTCAATGCGCTCGCACCGTGCTGCGCGAGCGCCATCGGCGAAACGAGCACCCATGCCGCGACTGCGGCGCAACACGCCGTCCTCATCGACATCTCCTCTACCCGGGTCGCGAAGGACGGCAATCGTACCCGAACGCCGTCGGAACTACGGCATGCGGCTTGCGAGTGCTGCGGAACTGGCAAGGCCAGGCGATCATCATTTCACTCTCTGGAGATCGGCAATGATCAAGACCTTGATAGCAGCGGCGGTCGCGAGCCTGTTCGCGGGGTCCCTCGCCGCACAGGCGTCGGCGGCTAACGACAACCTCGTGATCGCGCAGGCCGGAGGCGGCGGCAGCGGCAGCGGCGGCGGCGGCGCCGATGGCCCGGACATGGCGAACCGCCAGCCCGGGAGCATGAGCTCCCAGCCCGGCGCGATGTCCTCCGACAAAGCGAGCGCGACCGGCGCGAGCTCCGGCGATCGCTTCGATCGCCTCGACAGGAACCACGACGGCTATATCTCGCGCGACGAAGCGAAGGACGCTTCCGAGCTCGACACGCGCTTCAGCGAACTCGACCGCGACAACGACGACAAGCTCTCGCGCGAGGAGTACAACGCACTTGGCTCCGGCGCGCGCGGCGCCAGTGGCGCGACCGGAACCGGCGCGACGAGCAGCATGGGCTCGGCGCCGCGGCCGGGAACGAATCCCCTGCCGGGCAAGGGCGGCGGCGATTCGAGCACGAGCGGTGCGAACACGAAGTAATGCGGCAAACGGCTCAGCGCACCCGGATCATCGCCGCGATCGTCGCGGCCGCCGCCGCCCTCGGCACGGCGGCCGGGGCGAGCGCCGCGCCACGCGCCGAGAGCGCGCTCGAGTGCGGCATCGCCGCCGACATGGCGATCGTCGCGCATTCCCTCGCCAAGGAGCACATCCAGCGGCAGAAAGCCGACACCATCATGGCGCGCATCTATGACGTCGCGCAATCCGACCGCGGCCAGGAGCTCATGAAGGAGATTCTCGACGCCGCGTATGTCGCCAAGGGGCCCTCGGGCCAGCAGTTCGCGCAGGAGCTCTTCTCCACCTGCATGAAGTCGGGTGGAGACATGGATCCGGTGCTCGGCAAGAAGCTCTAGGCTAGCGCCGCCTCGAGCGCCGCGAGCAGGGCACCCAGCTTGGGCGGCTTCGCCTCGACGCCGACACGGATGCGCGCCTCGCGCAGTGCCGCGGAGGCGACCGGGCCGATCGACGCGACGAGCGTGCCGTTCAGCGCGGCGCGCAGCGCCTCGGCCTTGCCCAAGCCGTCGGCGACGGCGAGGAGGTTGCGCAACTGCTCTGCGTTGGTGAAGACGGCGGCGTCGAGCTCGCGCCGCTCGAGCGCGCCGATCAGATCGGCGAGCGGCTTCGTATCCTGCGGCAGCGACCACCGGTAGGTGGGAATTTCCAGCACCTCGGCGCCACGCGCCGCGAGCGCGGCGTCGAGCTCGGCGTTTGCGACGCCGTAGCGCTGCACGACGGCCCGCTCGCCGGCGAGCGCGAGATCGACGATCGCGGCGAGCACTTCGCGCGTGGTGTAAGGCTCCGCGGCAGCGCGATCGATGCGCACGCCACGTGCGCGCAATGCGCCGGTGGGTTTCGGCCCGCGCGCGACGACGACCGCTTTATCGAGGATCGCGAGCAGCCGCGCCGTGATGCCAAGTGCGTCGGTCGCGCTGAAGAGCGCCCGCGTGCCGACGCCCGTCTGGAAGACCGCGAGCCGTGCCGGCTTCGCTTCGAGTGAGCCCACGAGCTCGGCGATGACGCCCGGCTCGAGGTCCGGCAGCTCAGCAAGCGCCGGCGCGTGCAACGGCACAGCGCCACGCTGCGTGATGAGTCCGGCAAGCTGCTCGCCCATGCGCGCCTCGAGGATCGCGATGCGCTTGCCCTTCATAAGCGTGCTAGCGGGCGATGCGCGTGTTGGCGAGCGCGAGGCGCTCGGAGACGTTGCGAACGAGCGCGCGAGTGATGTGGAGCTGCGCGCCGAGGCTCATCTTGGCGAGCGCCGCAGGCGCGAACTCGGCGAGCAGCAGCTCGGTGTGCGACTCGACGGTGGCATGGCGCGCCTCGCCGCCCGCGATGTACGCCATCTCGCCGAAGAATTCCGCCGCGCCCACCATGTTGAGGAGGCGGCCTTGGCGCGTCACCTTGGCCTCACCGCGCGCCAGGAAGAAAAAGCTCGTGCCGCGCTCCTTCTCGCGTACGATCGGCCTGCCCTTGGGCACGCGCGACCACTTTCCCGCGCGCACGAGCTCCCACACCTCGGCGTCGGAGAGCATCGCGAGCATCGGCACGCTCTTCAGCACCACGAACTTTTCGCTGTCCGGGATCGTGCCCGGCGGCAGCACGGCCTGTCCGATCTTCGAGAGCTCGAGCGCGAAGTCCTGCCACGCCGGATAGCGCTGCGCCGGCTGCTTCATGAGCGCGCGCAGGATCACGGGGTCGAGCGCCTTCGGCAGCTCGGCGCGCGCCTCCGAGGGCGGCAGCGGCGGCAGCTTCACGATCTTGTCCATCAGCGCGTCGAGGTTCTCGGCCATGAAGGGCTTCCTGCCCGTCAGCAGCTCATAGAGCACGACCCCGAGGGAATACATGTCGCTATGGAAATTCAGCTCGTGGCCCTGCACCTGCTCGGGCGACATGTAGTAGGGGGAGCCCATCGCCGCGGTCTGCACGACCTGGCTTTTCTTGAGGATGGCGGCGCCGAAGTCGGCGATTTTCACCTCGGTGCCCGAGGCGATCATGATGTTCGCGGGCTTGATATCCCGGTGCACGATTCCTTCGCGCGCCGCGTATTCCAGCGCGCCGCAGCACTTGAAACCGATCTGCACGACGTCCGCGACCGGCAAGAGCTTCCCCGGCGCGACGTAGGCCGAGAGATCGCCACCGGTGACGAGCTCCATGGCGATATGGCCCGAGTCTTCGCCGACGACCGCGTCGAGGATGGCGACGATATGCGGATGGCGCAGCTTGCCGGCAAGTGACGCCTCGTTGAGAAGCTGCGAGCGGTAGACGGTGCCGAACTCCGGGTCGCGGAACACCTCCGGCTCGATCGTCTTCAGCGCCACCTCATTGCCGGTGAACGTATCGCGCGCGAGGTACACGGTGCCGGTCGCGCCCTTGCCGAGCAGCTTCTGGATGTCGTACTTCCCGACCTGTAGGCTAAGGTCGACACTGAAGGCCGCTTTGTCGGTCACTGGACTCGGCATGTATTCTGTTGCCGGACTGTACCCGAAAGCGGCAGGAGGCGACGTGAGCAAGCTCATCACACTGGCGCTCTTCGCGTGCGCCTCGGCATGGGCGCAGGTCAGCGTGCAGGAATATCGCGTGCCCGAAGGCCACGGCATCCACGACGTGTGGGCGGATCGCGCCGCCGAGGGCCCGGTGTGGTTCTCCGCGCAGGCGAGCGGGCATCTCGGCATACTCGATCCGAAAAGCGGCCACATCGAGTTCGTTGCGCTCGGCGTGCGCTCCGCGCCGCACGGCGTCACCGCGGCAGCCGACGGGGCGGTATGGCTCACCGACGGCGGGCAGAACGCGATCGTGCGCGTCGATCCGAAGACGCGCGCCGTGAAGCTGTGGCAGCTGCCGGCCGAGCGCGCCTATGCCAATCTCAATACCGCGACCTTCGACGGCCGGGGCATCCACTGGTTCACCGGCCAGAGCGGCATCTACGGCCGGCTCGATCCGGCGAGCGGCGACATGCGCATCTTCGACGCGCCGAAGGGCAGCGGCCCTTACGGCATGCAGGCCACGCCGCAGGGCATCGTTTACTTCGCATCGCTCGCGGGCTCGTACCTCGCGCGCATCGATGCGGCGAGCAATCGCGCCACGGTGATCGAACCTCCCACGCCGCGCCAGGGCGCGCGCAGGGTGTGGTCGGACTCGCGCGGCAACATCTTCGTTGCGGAGTGGAACGCCGGGCACATCAGCCGCTACGAGCCGGCGAGCGGCAAATGGTCGATGTGGAAGGCGCCAGGCCAGGCGCCGCACGTGTACGCCGTCTATGTCGACGAGCGCGACTTGGTCTGGGCGTCGGAATGGACGGCGCAGGTCATGCTGCGGCTCGATCCGCGCACCGGAAAATTCGAGACGTTCCGCTCCTCGAGCCGTACGGCCAACGTGCGTCAGGTCCACGGCCGGCCGGGAGAGGTGTGGACGCCGGAATCGGCGTCGGACAAGCTCGTCGTCTATCGCTACAAATAAAAGCGGCGCTCCAGCCGCTGCAGCCAGTTTCTGCCTGGCCGCAGCGGCGAGCGCCTCCCGTCCCCTTGGGTCCTGCTAGATCAGTGCAATGTGCGCGCGAAGGTGCGCCCGCGTAGAAAGTCGTACGCGTGCGGCTGGTCCTTCACGAGGTCAGAGATCGCGAGCGTGATCTCGTCGTAGATTTCGTCGTACTGCGACTCGAGCTTCGGGAAGACGCCGATCTCGGTGACGAAGAGGTCGGCATCCGGAATACGCGCCTGGTCGAGATCGCGCGGCAGCATGCCGCGGTCCTGTACGGAGAAGCCGTGCAACGTCGGGCAGCGCGCGAAGAGCGAGCGGATTTTCGCGTGGACGTCGGCCTCGAGCCGCACGAGCAGGCTGTCGGGCAGTCCGGGCTTGAACTCGAAAGTTTTCATCTGTAGCGCCTTCCCGTAGTGCAGTGTCGCAGCGAATACTACAACGCTGCCGGAAAGCGCGACATCGGGATTTCCCCGAGCGCAACTACAGCTAAAACCCGAGAATGCGAATTGCTACACGAATATTAAAAATGCGACAGCGCGCAAGCGCGCGGCGGGATGCAGCGGGCCTAATGCAGCGTACGCGCGAACGTGCGCCCGCGCAGCAGCTCCGAGAGGTCCGGCTCCTCCTCGAGGACTTCGGCCAGCGTGCGCGCGATGTCCTGGAAGATCTCGCCGTACTGCTGCGCCGAGAGGCGCGGCGCAATGCCGACGTCCGAGACGAAGAGCTCGTCGTTCTCGCTGCGCACCGAAAATCCGCACAGTTCCGGACAGCGCGCGAAGAGCGACTCCACCTGCTGCTCAAGCTGGGAATGGATTTTCATGGCTATACCCTATTCCGCAGAGGTTGCGCGAGCGGCACCGGTGCCCGGCCCGCCCGGCTTAATCCGTGCCCTGACATCTCTGTCGTGCGTGTGCGACATGGGCTCACGCTAGGCCCCGCCCGGTTACGCGTCGCTTACCGATTGCCGATTTCTCGCTTATCTTTACGATCCTTTTTCCGGGTAAGGGACCGCAAAATGACCAAGTTCTTGATCACACCGCATTTCCGCCTGCACGAATGGGTGGCCGAAGAAAAGGGCTACTTCCGCGCGGAAGGGCTTGAATACGAGTTCCGCGAGGCCTTCAAAGGCCAGGATCTCGCGGCGGCGCATGCCACGCCGAACAAGGTCGGCGCCTATCAGAACATCGAGTCCGGCCGCGACAGCAACGTGAGCTGCGCGTGCCACTGGACGGTCAACGTCGCCGCGTCGAAGGGTCACGCCAAGATGTACGCCGACGCCTACTCGGTCTCCCCGTCGGCCGTGTTCGTAGCGCCCGAGTCGCCGATCAAGACGCCGGAGGACCTGCGCGGCGTGCCGATTTCGGTGGGCCACCAATCGGGCAGCCACTACTCGACGATCCAGGCCCTCGAGCAGTACATGCCGCGCTCCGACATCAAGCTGTCCTTCGCCGACGGCATCCTTTTCTCGCGCATGGAGAAGGTCTTCGACCGCAAGGTGCCAGCGGCTGCCGTCTTCTCCGGGCCGTATTACTTCCTCGAGCAGATGGGCTTTCGCAAGGTGATCGATACGACCTTCATGATGGCCGCAATGCTGAACAATGATCCGGATCCGGACGACGTGAAGAAGTACTACCGCGCGCTGCGCAAGGCGCAGCGCGACATCGACCTGCGGCCCGAGCTCTACACGCATTACTACAAGAAGGAATTCCCGGCGCGCTTTATCCCGATGATGGATACCCGCCGCTGGGGGCCAGGCGAGCGCATCGTGTTCGAGCCCTACACGAAGGAGGTGTTCGAGGAGTCCTTCAAGTGGATCCGCGAGCGCGACATCTTCGAGGGGCAGGACATGGGCGCGGGCAAATACGAGGAGGCCTGCGTCTCGCTCACTGCGTAAACCGGTCGTTATTGCGGGACGAAGCCGATCGCCTTCACGAGCTTGCCGTACTTCGCGTAATCGGCCTTCAGGATGTCGGCGAAGTACTCGGGCGACTCGGTGACGACGTCGAGGCCAGCGTTGACGAGCTTATCGCTCACATCCGCGTGGCGCATCGCGCGATTGATTTCGGCGTTCAGCTTGAGCACGATGTCGCGCGGCGTGCCCGCCGGCACGGCATAGCCGAACCAGCCGCCGGACTCGTATCCGGCCACATCCTCGGCCGCCGCCGGCGTATCGGGCCACAGCGCCGCCCGCGCCTTGCTCGTGACCGCGAGAAGGCGCAGCCGCCCGGACCTGATGTGCGGCGTGAGGCCCGTGATGCCGTCGATACCGGCCTGCACCTGTGCGCCCATGATGTCGGTCGCGATCGCTGCCGAGCCCTTGTAGGGCACGTGTGTGTATTCGAAGCCGGCCAGCGTGCGCAGGTGCTCGAAGGCGAGATGCGGAAAGCCGCCTTCGCCGTTCGTCGCGACGGTGAGCTTGCCGGGATTCGCTTTCGCGTAAGCGACCATTTCGCCCACCGTCTTGAACGGCGCGTTCATGTTGGCGACGATGCCCAGATAATTGGTCGTGGTTAGCGCGACCGGAACGAAGTCGCGCAGCGGCTGATACGGGATGCTCTTGCTCGTGTGCGGCAGCACGACCATGTTGCCTCCCTGCACGCAACCGACGGTATAGCCGTCGGGTGCGCTCTTCGCGACGTAGTCGAGCCCGAGCATGCCGCTCGCGCCGGGACGGTTCTCGATGATCACCTGCTGGCCAAGCCTCTCGCTCATCTTCGGCGCGATCAGGCGCGACATGATGTCGGTCGTATTCCCCGGCGGGAACGGGATGATGATGCGCACGGGCTTTGACGGATACGACTGCGCCGGCGCAGCCGCCGCCCATGCAGCGATCAGGAGCGCAAGCAGCCTGCGAAGCATGGCGGGCCCCTACTTCGGCGGAATGATCGGCAGCAAGAGATAAGGCTGCCGCTCGAAGTGCAGCGTCACGCGGCCGCCGAAAATCTTCGGCGGCCGGTCGGTCTCGTCGTCGTGCGTGAAGGGCCCGCAGCCGCGCATCGGATGCTTCATGTTCGAGAGGCTCGCCGGCGGCTCGTCGTGCTCGTAGTCGCGTCCGCGGATCGAGAGCGCGATGCGATAGCCCGCGGGCACAACGATGGACGTCGGCCAGATCTCGATGTCGAGCTCCGCCACCTCGCCCGGCTCGAGCGGCTGCTTATCATCGTGGGCGTGATAGGGCCGGTAAGGCCGCGAAAGCTCCGGATCGAGCTTGCGGTGCGACGCGCGCAGCCAGCCCTGGCCCACGGGCGTCTTCGGATCGAGCGCACCGTAGAAAAGCACTTCCTTTCCCGCCGGATCGAAGACGCGCAGCACGGCGAAAATATCGGCGTCCGCCGTCGCAGACGAAATCCAGACCTTCAGCGCAGAGGGCCCGGTGATCTCGGTTTCGCTTTCGGCAGTCATCGAGAACGTGACGCCGTCGCCCCTCGGGTCGTAGCCGAACGTGCCCTTGCCCTGCCCCGGCTGGCGCGAGAGCCGCATGCCCTGCGCATCGAGGTAAAAACGCGTCCATTGCGTGCGCGCGAGCGGCCACTCGTTCTCGTGGCGCAGCTCGAATTTTTCGCCGGGATGGCGCACGTTGAGCTGCACCCGCGGGCGCTTGTCCCAGCCGTTGCGCGTGCCCTTCAGGAAGTGGTCGAAGAAGGCGAGCTGGAGCTTGCGCCCATAGTCGCTATAGAACGGCGCCCAGTGCGAGCCGCCGTGCACTTCCAGCCACTTCTCGCTCGATGCCGAGCGCACGAAGCCTTCGAAGTTGCCACGCGTGTGCAGGCCCTGCCCGCCCCAATTGGCGGCCGAAAGCAGCGGGACGCGGACCTTCGAGAGGTCGGCGCTGCGCTCGCGGTAGTAGGCGCCGTCCATCTCGCGCGTGAGGAACCCCATCCACATGTCCTCGCGGTTGCGCGCGAGCTCGTCGTCGCCGAGCGTCTCTGGCCCGCAGACGAGCTCCCCCGTGTTCGGATTCTTCCTGCCTCGAGTGCCCATGCCGTGCTGCACGGTCTTGACCTGCATGTCCTGCCAGTTCTTGCGGAAGCTGCAGATGATGCCGCCGTGACGAGCGCTCTCGCGGTACGCGTCGTTCCAGCCCTCCCAGACGCAGATCGCCGCGAGATGCGGCGGCTGCGCGGCCGCCGCGCGCCACTGGTTGCTCGCGTAGTACGAGATGCCGTTCATGCCGACGCGTCCGCTCGACCACGGCTGTGCGGCGGCCCACTCGATGCATTGGCAGATGTCGCGCGTCTCGCGCGCGTTGTTGTGGCAGAGATATCCGGGCGAACGCCCGGCACCGCGCGAGTCGACGCGCACGCACGCGTAGCCTTCCGGCACCCACTTCTCCGGATCGACCACTTCCCAGTTCTGGTAGCGGTTCGACGAGCCGGCAACGGCGTCCGGGTAGTCGCGCGCCATGATTTCCCACGCCGTCTTGTAGCCGTCCTGGAAGGCGAGGCCCTTGCCGTACGGGCCGTAGCTCAGGATCACCGGATGGCGGCCCTCGTCGGGCCGATAGACATCGGCGCGCAGCACGAGGTCATCGTCCATGCGGATCGCGACGTCCCAGTCGATCTTCACGCGTACCCCGGCGGCGGAGCGAACGGACCGCTGATCAATGCCACCTTTTGCGCGAGCTCGAGCAGCGCGGGCTCGCTCCAGCGCTTGGCAACGATCTGCACGCCGATCGGCAAGCCCTCGCGCGATCGGGTGAGCGGCACTACGACGGACGGGTGACCGGTGAGGTTGAAGACGCAGGTATACGCCGTGCCGGCGATGAAGTAAGGCACCTTTTGCTCATCGACGTCGATCGGCGTGCCGAAGGGCACGTGGCCAATCGCGGCGCTCACCGTGACCGGGCAGATGAATGCGTCCCAGTGATCGAAGAAGCGCTCGAGCTTGCCGATCAACTGGTCGCGCCGCGTGAGCGCCGCCATGTAATCGGCGATCGCGGCGCGCGCGCCGTTGGCTGAACCCCGTGCCACAGCCCACGCCTCGCCGAGCGCGGCATTGAGCGCGGCGACACGCTCACGCGCGCGCTCGCCCCCCGTCGCGGCGCGCTCCGCGATCGCGATCTCGCCCCACGTCTCCCAGGCCTCGTCGAAGCTGAAACCGTCCGGATTGCGCTCCTCGACGGCGCACCCCGCCGCGCCGAGCGCGGCCGCCAATTTGCGGATGCCATCCTGCGTCGCGTGCGTCACCGGCACGCCGCCGAAATCCGTGCACCAGGCGAAGCGATGCTCGGCAAGCGGTCGCTCGGGCGGCTCGCGCCAGGGCACGGGCGGCACGTCCCATTCGGCGTCGTCCGGACCGCAGATGATTTTCGTTACCAGCGCGAGATCCTCGACCGAGCGCGCGAGCGGGCCGAGCGTATTCATGTGACGCACAGCGCGCGGCAGCCCGGGCGGCTCGGGAATGTGGCCCGTGTTCGGTACGCGACGCTCGGTCGGCTTGAGTCCGAAGAGGCCGCAGAAGTGCGCCGGCGTGCGCACCGAGCCGGCGAGATCGCTGCCCACGTCGAAAACGGAGAGCCCCGCCGCTACTGCCGCCGCGCCGCCGCCGGTAGAGCCGCCCGGCGTGCGCTGGAGATTCCAGGGGTTGTTGGTGCGACCGAAGATCGGGTTATCCGCCCGGTAGTCGGCCGAAAGCGGCGGCACGTTCGTCTTGCCGAGGAGGATAGCGCCGGCCGCGCGCAGCCGGGCCACCGCCGGCGCGTCGCGTGCCGGCACGTAGTCCTTGAGCGGTGGATGGCCGCCCGTCGTGCGCAATCCCGCCGTCTCGAGCGCGTCCTTGATGGTGAAGGGCACGCCGTGGAGCGGGCCCCAGAGCTCGCCTCGCGCGAGCGCCGCATCCGCGGCGCGCGCACGCTCCAGCGCACGCGCTTCGTCGAGCGTACAGATGGCGTTGAGTGCAGGGTTATGGCGCGCAATGCGCGCGAGGTGTGTCTCGAGGAGCTCGCGCGCCGAGACGCGGCGCGCGCGGATCGAGCCTGCTAGCTCGACGGCGCTCGAGAAGGCATCGGCCGGCACGCGGGCATTCTAGCCCGCGAAAAACTCAGTGCAGCGTGCGCACGAACGTGCGGCCGCGCAGCACGTCCTTCGCGCTCGGCCGCTCGAACATGAAATCGAGCAGCGCCACAGCGATCTCGTTGTAAATCGCCTCGCACTGCTCGGCGTTGATGAACGGGTAGACGCCGATATCGGTCACCACCAGCTCCTTCTCGAGCGCGAGCGAGCGCAGTTCCTCGGGAAGCGCAGAAGAATCCTGGACGGTGAACCCGTGCAGCTGCGGACAGCGCTCGAAGATGACGTCGAGCCTCGCGGCCAGGTCGTCCTCGAGCGGCGGCAGCTCGACGTTCAGGTTGCCAAGCTGGGCAGGCTTCATGGGCCGCCTGCCGCAAGGCCCGTGCCTGCCGTCCCTCAGTGCAGGAAACGCACGAAGGTCCGGCCAGGGAGCAATTCCTTCGCCTGCGGCCACGACGACACGGCGGCGGTGATGGCGGCGGCGATGGCGCGATAGACCTCGTCGTACTGCGCCTTGCCCAGGCGCGGCGCGAGCGCGATTTCGAAAATGAAGAGCTCCCCTTCCAGCGTCGTCGGATCGATGTGGTCTGGCAGCCCGGCGCGATCGCGCACGCTGAAGCGAAATAATTCCGGACAGCGCGCGAACACCGCCCCGACGCGCTCGAGCACGCGGGCTTCGATACTGCTCATGACTCCCTCCCGCGGCCAACTATACTGCGCGCGTGGAGCTCGGCAACGCTTTCCTCGCGCAGGCTGCGATTTATTTCGCAGCCGCCGTGTTCGCCGTGATGGCCGCGCATCGGCTCGGCCTCGGATCGGTGGCGGGATATCTGCTCGCCGGCATCGCGGTCGGACCGTGGGGACTGAAGCTGATCGGCCAGCCCGAGGCGATCCGCGCCTTTGCGGAGCTCGGCGTGGTGTTCCTCCTCTTCGTCATCGGCCTTGAGCTCGAGCCGCGGCGCCTGTGGCACATGCGCACACGCCTGCTGGGGCTCGGGCTCGCGCAGGTGCTGGGCTCCATCGCCGTCATCGCCGCAGCGGCGCTCGCCGGCGGCATCGACTTCCGCGTGGCGATCCTCGCGGGCATGGCGCTTTCGCTCTCCTCGACCGCCCTCGCGCTGCAGCCGCTCACCGAGCGCGGCGCGCTCGCCACGCAAGGCGGCCAGGCGGGATTCGCGATCCTGCTCTTCCAGGATCTCGCCGTGATCCCCATGCTCGCGGTGCTGCCGCTCCTCGGCACGGCCGGCGGCTGGTCGGGCTTCACCTGGCAGGGCCTCGCCTTCGCGGTGGCCGCAATCTTCGGCACGCTCATCCTGGGCCACTTCATCGCGCGGCCTGTGTTCCGCCATATCGCGCGCACGCGGCTGCGTGAAATTTTTACCGCGTTCGCGCTGCTGCTCGTCCTCGGCATCGCGCTCGTCTTCGAGACGGCGGGATTGTCGATGGCGCTCGGCGCCTTCCTCGCCGGCGTGGTGCTCGCCGAGTCGGAATATCGCCACGAGATCCAGGCGGCGATCGAGCCCTTCAAGGGATTGCTGCTCGGGCTCTTCTTCATCTCGGTGGGCATGAGCGTCGACTTCTCGGTGCTGCTCGCCCACCCCTGGATCGTCGTGGGCCTGATCGCCGGGCTTTTTGCGCTGAAGGGCGCGGTGCTGTGGTTCATCGCCGAGCGCACGCGCCTGCCGGCGAGCGAGCGGCCGCTATTCATCCTGCTCCTCGCGCAGGGCGGCGAATTCGCCTTCGTGATCCTCGGTCTTGGCGCCGACAACGGCGCGCTGCCGCAGGCGACCGCGCAGGCAATCACGCTCGCCGTGGCGCTCTCCATGATTGCGACACCGTTTCTGCTGCTCGCGCATGACCGGTTCATCGCCCCGCGCTTCGCCGAGCCGCGCTCGCGCGAGCCGGAACAGCCGCAGCCGGCGAAGGTCATCGTCGCCGGGCTGGGGCGGGTCGGCCAGGTGGTGGCGCGGCTACTGAACGCGAGCGGCTATCACCCGACCGTGCTCGACGACGACCCCGATGAGGTCGAGCAGCTGCGCAAGTTCGGGTTCCGCGTCTTCTACGGCGACGCGACACGCCTCGATCTGCTCCACGCCGCCGGCGCCGAGAGCGCCGACCTGCTCGTCATCACGCTCGACGATCCGCCCGCCATCACGCAGCTCGCGCGCATCGCGCGCATGCACTTTCCGCGGCTGAGGATCGTTGCCCGGGCCCACGACATGCGCCACATGTTCCAGCTGCGCGATCTCGGCGTCGAGATGGTCGAGCGGGAGACCTGGTCCGCGGCGCTCAAACTGGGCGAGACGGCACTTGCAGTGGTCACGCAGGACCCAGCGCGGGCGAGCCGGGCCGCGCAGGCCTTCGCCGAGCACGATCACGTCGTGCAGGCGAAGCTCTACGCCGTGCACGCGAGCGAGCCCGACGCGCACGTCATGGTCTCGAACGAGCTGCGCGACCAGTTGCGGCGCACGCTCGCCGAGGACGACGAGCAAGTTAGGAGTAGACTCGCGCCATGAGCGCACCCGAGGCGCCCGGCGGCAAGCACGCAGCCGTTGCGGCGAAGGATCCGTACGTCGAGCTCGCCGAGCGCATCTTCATCGGCCTCGCAACGCGCGTGTACGGCACGCTCGCGGGCACCGAGCAGAAAAAGCCCGATCCGAAGGCGCTCGCCACATTCAGCTTCAGGCTCGCGGACGCCTTCGAGCAGGCGAGCAACGAGACGCCGCGCCGGCTCGCCGAGATCGAGGCGAAGAACAAGGCGTCCGTCAAGCTCGACGAGGTCGACCTCTCGAGCGTTTTCAAGTCCACGACCAAGTCCTGACTTTCGTCCTGGTTCACGGCGCGTGGGGCGGCAGCTGGATGTGGTCGCGCTTTGCGCCGCTCCTGCGCGGCGCCGGCCATGATGTGTACACGCCTTCGCTAACCGGTATCGGCGAGCGCTCGCACCTCGCCTCGCCTACGTTGCGCCTGTCCACGCATGTCACCGACGTATTGCAGTGCCTGCGCTATGAGCGCCTCGCCGGCGTCGTGCTCGTGGGCCACAGCTATGGCGGCATGGTCGTCACCGGCGTTGCGGAGCGCGCGCCGGAGCGCATCGAGACGCTCGTGTATCTGGACGCGTTCGTCCCGCGCTCGGGCGAGGCGCTCGTCGATCTGCTGCCGCCGCGCGTGCGCGAGCGCTTCCCCGACTCGGGCTGGCAAGTGCCGCCGCTTCCGGCGCAAGCACAGGGCATGAGCAACGCCCAGGAAATCGCCTGGCTTGAGGGGCGGCGCGATCCCCAGCCGATCGAGACGTTCACCGAGCCGCTCACGCTCCAAGGACGCTATAAAGGCAGGCGGGTGTACATCCTCTGTACCGGTTACTCGCCCACGAGCTTTGCGCCGTTCGCGGAGAGGGCGCGAAACGACCCTGCATGGCACTACCACGAGCTGCCGACGCACCACTATCCTCAGATTTCGCTGCCGCGGGAAACCGCGAGCCTGCTCCTAAAGTACGCCTGAAGGAGGATGCCAATGAAACGCTGGCTGATTGTCGCGCTGATCGCCGCACTGGCGGGGTGCGATACCACCGTGACCAAGCAGGAGATGGAGACCGCGGACTACGGGCCGCGCCCGGTGAACTATCAGGACGAGATCAAGAGCTATCTCAGCCTGCGGCTCACCGATCCGAAGGAGGCAATCGTCGAGTTGCGCAATGAGCCGAAGATCCTCTACCAGCGCGGCACAGGCATCCGCGGCGAGCAGTATGGATGGGGCGTGTGCGTGTGGGTGAACGACAAGAACAAGCGCGGCGCCTACGAAGGCTTCTACCCCATGACGTTCATCCTGAGGAACGAGAAGATCGTCGCGGTCAACGGCGGCCCGGATGATGCCAACATCATCGGCGGGCGCTACGCGCGCGAGCAGTGCGAGCGCCTGGGCGCGCCCTTCAACGGCTAGCTAGGGCTTGCCGATGAAGTCCTGCTTGCCGACGTCGACGCCGTTGTGGCGCAGGATGTTGTAGGCGGTCGTGACGTGGAAATAGAAGTTCGGATAAGCAAACCCGAGTAGATACTGCATCCCCTTGTAGCGGCGCTCGCCGCTGCGCATCGCCAGCACGATCTCCCTTTCCTCACTGCCGTCGATGCGCTCCACGCGCACCGACTCGATGAAGTCGAGCGTCTTGGCGATGCGGCTCTTCAGGTCGGCAAAGGTCTGCTCGGTGTCCTCGTGCTTCGGGATGTCGACACCGGCAAGCCGGGCGACGGCGCCCTTCGCGGTATCGCAGGCGATCTGCACCTGCCGCGTGAACGCAAACATGTCCGGGTAGAGCCGGAACATCGTGAGCGCGGCGGGATCGATTTTCTTCGCCGCGCAATGCGCCTCCGCCTTGTCGATGAGCGCCGAGAGGTTGCGCAGCATGTTGGCGAAGCGCGGCGCCGAAGCCTGATACATTGAAATGGTCATGGCGCGCCATTCTAAGCCGCTCTTCTATGGCTGGTACATGGTCGGCGCCGGCGCGAGCCTGCAGTTCTTGCTCGCGGGTCTCATGTCGCAGTCCTTCGGCGCCTACGTCGCCGTCTTGCAAGCCGAGCGCGGCTGGAGCAAAACGGCACTCTCCGGCGCGGCGGCGCTCCAGCAAATGGAGTCCGCGCTCCTCGGGCCGCTCCTCGGCTGGGTCATCGACCGTTTCGGGCCGCAAGGCGTGATCCGTGTCGGCATCGTCGTATTCGGCTGCGGCTTGATGCTGCTCAGCCAGACAGACAGCCTGCTCGCCTTCTACGGCGCATTCGTCGTCATCGCCCTCGGTGCCGGCTGCTGCGGTCTTTTCCCGATCAACGTCGCGCTCATGCACTGGTTCGAGCGCTGGCGCGCGCGGGCGCTCTCCTCCATGTCGATAGGCCTCGCGCTCGGCGGCATTTCAGTTCCGCTCGTCGCCTGGTCGCTGCAGAACTACGGCTGGCGCGCCACCGCGTTCGCCTCCGGCGTGATTGCGATCGCCGCCGGCCTTCCGCTCGGCATGGTGATGCGGCGCCGGCCCGAGGATTACGGCACCACCATGGACGGCCTGCCGCCGCGCGGGCCGATCGGCGCAGCCGAAAGTTCGCTCGCCGATCCGCGACGGGACTTCACCGCTCGCGAAGCGCTGCGCACGACCGCGTTCTGGCTGCTCTCGCTCGGCCACGGCTTCGCGCTCTTCGTCGTGCACGCGGTGAGCGTGCATTCAATTACGCACATGAAACAGGGTCTGGGCTACACGCTCGAGCAGGCGTCCTTCGTATATACGCTGCTCACGCTCTCGCAGATCGGCGGCGTCTGCATCGGCTGGCTGATCGGCGATCGCTATGAGAAGCGCCTCATCGCCGCGTGTTGCATGCTCATGCACATGACCGGACTGCTGCTCCTCACGTATGCGCTGAATGCGGCAATGGTGCTCGGCTTCGCGGTGCTGCACGGCGCCGCCTGGGGCCTGCGCGGCCCCTTCATGCAGGCGCTGCGCGCCGACTACTTCGGCCGCAGCGCGATCGGCATGATCCTCGGGCTTTCGCTCATGATCGTCGTCATCGGCCAGGTCGGCGGGCCGATGATCGCCGGGGTACTCGCGGACGCGACCGGCAATTACCGCGCCGGTTTCACGATCCTTGCGCTGCTTGCCGGCCTCGGCTCGCTTTTCTTCGTGCTCGCGCGCAAGCCGGAGCGGCCGTTGCGCTAGAAGAAGGCGAGCGAGCGCGCCTCGATGCTCTGGCGCGGCGGCGCGCCGGGCGGTGTGGTCGGATCGTCGAACGAGGTGTGCGGCGTGAAGCGCGCGCGACCGTCCTTTTCCGAATCGAACACCTTGAAGACGATCGCCTCGTCGCGACGCATCTCCGGGAAATAGAACCAGCGATGCCCGGGGCTGTATTTCAGCCGGTACGTCTGGCCGACCCGGTTCGGATAACGGCGCTCGGCGACGAGCAGGTCTTCGGCCGCCACCGAGCGCGCGTCCGCCATCGCGAGCGGATTGGCGCGCAACGGCTGGGTCGCATCCGCATAGGCCGGACGCCAGACCTGGATGATGGCGAAGCGCCGCCGCAGCAGCAGGTCCGCTTCTTCGCCCATCAGCTCGCGCACGCGATTGGGCCCGGACCATTCGGTGTAGTCGTTATGCGCCGAGAGCACCGGCTCGCGCACGAGCTTCGCCTCGCGCTCCTGGTCGTCTCCCGAGCGCAGCGTGTGGTCGAAGACGACCACGCGGCTCGCCCCCGACACGCGCCGGATGAGCGCCTGCACTTCCGGGTAGTAGACGCGCTTCAGCTCATCCGGGTCGAAGAAATCGCGCACCGCGCTGCGATGCTCGACGAGCACGAAGCCGTTCGCGTCGAGCTCGAGATCGCGCGCCTCGCGTCCGTTGGCGATATCCACGCGGTGGCGCTCTTCCGCACCGCTCGTGCGCCGGCGGATGTTGTTCGGCCCGAAGGTCTCGTTGACGAGCGTCTCGCCCGTATCGCGCGTATAGGTGATTTCAGCCTGCATGATGCGATTTTAGTTTGAACAGGCGCTCGGCGTTCGTGCGCCCGATCTTCTGCCGGTCGGATTCGCTGATCGGGCAATCGTCGAACCAGAGGGCGGCGTGATCGACGTTCTCGAAGGGCCAATCGGTGGAGAACATGATGCGGTCGGCGCCGACTTCGAGCATGGCACCCATCAGCGTCTGCGCGCGGAAGTTGCCCGAGGTGGTAAGGTAAAAGTTGCGCTGGAAATAGACGCCGAGCTTCTCCTTCGCCGGATAGCGCGGCCGTGCCTGCGTCCACGCGTTGTGGTGGTCGACGCGCCAGATGCCGGCGGGCAGTCCTTCCCCGAGATGGCCGAGGATGATCTGCAGGCGCGGATGCCGGTCGAAGAGGCCAGACGCCATGAGGCGCAGCGCGTGTACCGCGGTCTCCTGGGCGAACGCCCACGCGGGTCCGAGGAGCCAGGGATGGCCCTCGTAGATCTGCGCGGCCACGGGCAGCGGATTGCGCGGATGCAGATAGAAGGGCACATCGAGGCGCGCGCACTCGGCCCAGAAATCGCGATAGCGCGCATCGTCCAGATAGACCATGGAGTTGGGATCGCCGATCTGCGAGAACCCGTTGACGAGCGCGCCGCGGAAGTCGAGCTCGTTCACGCATCGCACGAGCTCGCGCGTCGCCGCCTCCGGGTCCTGCATCGCGAGCGCGGCGAGCCCCTGGAAGCGCTCCGGGCGCTTCGCCACCTCATCGGCAAGGAAATCATTCGCTCGCCGCGCGGTATCGACCGCTCGCCGGGCGTCCGCAATCGCCTGTACCGCCGGCGCATTGAGCGAGAGGATCATCATCTGCATGCCGTGGCGGTCCATCTCGGCGATGCGCCGCTCCTGGATATCGAGGATGCGCGACTTGAGCTCGGGCCAAGTCGCCTCCGGCAGAAATCCTTTCGAATCCGACAGCGTGTCCGGAATGGCGAAATGCTCTTCCAGGCCGATCTTTCCTTGCATGGTCTCCTCCGCGCGCGGTTTCATGGCATCTTAATGCCCCAGAGGTATCTCATCGCCAAGCTTGGCTGAGCCGCAGCGCCGCATCATCCACATCGACATGGACGCGTTCTACGCGTCCGTGGAAAGCCGCGACAACCCGGCGCTGCGCGGCAAGCCGCTCGCCGTCGGCGGTCCGCCCGAGTCGCGCGGCGTCGTGGCCGCGGCGAGCTACGAGGCGAGGACATACGGCGTGCGCTCCGCCATGCCGATGGCCCGAGCGCTGCGCCTTTGCCCCGAGCTTGTCATCGTGCCGCCGGATTTCGCGCGCTACCGCGAGGCGTCGCAGAAGGTGATGGAGATCCTGCGCTCGGCAACGCCGCTCGTCGAGCCGCTCTCGCTCGATGAGGCTTATCTCGACGTCACCGACAACCTGTGGGGCGAGCCGCTCGCCATGAAGGTCGCCCAGCGCATCAAGGAAACGATACGGCGCGAGCTCGAGCTCACGGCCTCGGCCGGCGTCGCGCCGAACAAGTTCCTCGCCAAGATCGCTTCCGGCTGGCAGAAGCCCGACGGTCTCACCGTGATTGCGCCCGAACGCGTCGAAGCCTTCCTGCAGAAGCTGCCGGTCGAGGCGCTTTGGGGGGTCGGCCCGGTGACGGCGAAGAAGCTGCGCGCCATCGGCATCGCGCGCCTGGTCGACGTGCGTGCGGCCGACAAGGCGCTCCTCGCGAACACGGTGGGCAGCCTCGCCGACTGGCTGGTGCAGCTCGCGCACGGCGACGATCCGCGTCCGGTGGAGCCCAACCGCGAGACGAAGTCGATCTCCTGCGAGACGACGTACGCCAAGGACCTGAGCGATTGGCGCGAGATCAACCGCCAGATCCAGCTCCTTGCCGAGGAGGTGTCCGGCGAGCTGAAGAGGAAAGGCATGCGCGCGCGCACGGTGACGATCAAGGTGCGCTATGGCGATTTCCGCACCGTCACGCGCAGCCATACCACCGAGTACTTCACGGATTCCCGCCTCGAGCTCGTGAACCGCGCGCAGACCCTCCTTGAGCGCACACAGGCGGCGGAGCGCCCGGTACGGCTCCTTGGGGTCGGCGCCCATGCCCTCAAGCCTGCTATGCTCTCGATCCCCGAAGGGGACCCACAATGAAGCTCGCCGCCAGCGCGCTATTAGCTGCGCTCAGCCTCCTGTTCTCGTTCGCCGCCCCCGCGCAGCAGCCGCCCTTGCGCATCGGCTTCCTCACCGTGCGCACCGGTCCGCTCGCGGCCGGCGGCCGCCAGATGGAGGAAGGCATCAATTTGTTCCTGAAGGAGCGCAATAACACGCTCGCCGGCCGCAAGGTCGAGATTCTCTTCGCCGACACCGCCGGACAGCCCGCGCAGGCGAAGAGCAAGGCACAGGAGCTCGTCGAGCGCGATAAGGTGCATGTCCTCGTCGGCCCGCTCGCCACCTTCGAGGCGCTTGCGCTCGACGACTACGTGCTGCAGGCGAAGGTGCCGCTGCTGCCGCCCATGTCCGCGGCGCAGGACGACCTCGCGCAGAAAAAAAAGAGCGACTACGTCATCCATACGTACGGCACCGCGGCGCAGGCAATGTATGCGCTCGGTGATTACGCGGCGACGAAGCTCGGCATGAAGCGCGTGGCCATGATCGCCGACGACTTCACTTACGGGCACGAGGGCGCAGCCGGGTTCCAGAAGACCTTCGAAGACGCGGGCGGCAGGATCGTGCAGAAGCTCTGGCCGCCGCTCAACGCGCCCGACTACGGCTCTTTCATCGGCCAGCTGCGCAACAACGTCGACGGCGTCTACGCGGGCTTCGCCGGCTCGAACCCCGTGCGCTTCCTGCGGGCCTACCGCGAGTACGGGCTGAAGACGAACGTATTCGGCAATCCGACGCTCACCGACGAGGGCATCCTCAAGAACATGGGCGACGAAGCGCTCGGCGTCTACACCGCGAGCTGGTACGCGGTGGACCACGACGAGGCGGACAACCATCGCTTCGTCGCGTCGATCCGCAAGGAATACAACGTGACGCCCGGCTTCTACACCGCCGCCACCTATACGTCGGGTCTCTGGATCGAGGAGGCGATGAAGCTCGTCAAGGGCAGGTTCGAGGACAAGCCGGCATTCGTGAAAGCGCTGCACGAGGTGAAGCTCGATCACGGCCCGATGGGGCCGCTGCGCCTGGACGAGTATGGAAAGCCGATCCTCAACGTCTACATTCGCAAGGTGGAGAGACGAAACGGCGAGCTCGCGAACGTGACCGTCGCGACGTATCCGAACGTCAGCCAGTTCTGGAAATACGATGCGAAGGCGTTCATCGCCGGACCGCAGTACAGCCGCGACTACCCACCGGTGCGGTTTCCCGAGCCATGACGAGCATTACCGCTTTGCAGTCAAGGGATTACTTTCAGCTGAGCGCGAACCAAAGCTCATTTTCGTTGTCGATTCTGCTTCACGTTTCCAACAATGCGGATGCGGGGGAAAAGGCCAATGGTTGAAAGGAAGCAATACAAGCTGGGCAAGTACGACATCGTGGCGCAGCCCGCGCCCGGGTCGATGCACATGCTGCGCTACACGGTGCTGCTGAACGGCCGGCGCCTGGGCGCGCTGCTTTCGTCGCCGACCGAATCGGACTGCCGCTTCCTCGAGGCGCCGCCGAAGGTGCCGCCGCTCAAGATCTTCTCGGTCACCTACCGGCCCGGGCGGCCGAAGAAGGGTGCGCCGCCGCGCTCGAACGGCGCCGAGCCGGAGAGCGGTCCCGTCATTCCCTGGACGATCAAGGGCCAGCAGCGCTATTGAGCTTTCGCGCGGACATCGAGGCGCTGCGGCCTTATCTGCTGCGCTACGCCTCGCTGCAGCTGCGCAACCGCGAAGCGGCCGAGGACGCGGTGCAGGAGGCGCTCTTGGCGGCGCTCGCCGCAGAATCAAGCTTCGCCGGCCGCTCGAACCTTCGCACCTGGCTCACCGGCATCCTCAAGCACAAGATCGTCGACGCCATCCGCCGCTCGAGCCGCGAGCGTCCGCTCGAGGGCGCGGAAGGCGAGGCGAGCGCCGACGACCTGGAGGCGCTCTTCGACGAGACGGGGCACTGGCGCGACACGCCACAGGCATGGCCGGAAAAGGCGCTCGAGGACAAGCAGTTCCTGCAGGCGCTCGAGAAGTGCCTCGCCATGCTGCCCGCGCGCACCGGGCAGGCATTCCTGATGCGCGAGCACCTGGGCTTCGACACCGGCGATATCTGTAAAGAACTCGGCATCACCGCGACCCATTGCTGGGTGCTCCTTTACCGGGCACGCATGGCGCTGCGCGAGTGCCTGGAAAAAGGATGGCTCGGCCGATGATGATGAGCTGCAAGGAAGCCTCGCGACTTCTGTCGCAGGGGATGGACGAGCGGCTCCCGCTCTGGCAGCGCGTGCGGCTGCGCCTGCACCTGGCGATCTGCGATGCCTGCACGAACTTCAGCCGGCACCTGAAGGTTCTGCGGCGCGCCGTGGCGCGCCTCTACGATTAGCTGCGGGCGAGCACCCGCCCCGGCCGCGCACCGGTCGACTTGCCCTCGCGCCAGACGATGGCGCCGTTGACAACAACGGTGTCGATGCCTTTCGCCGGCTGGATCGGCGCGGCGAAGCTCGCCGCATCCTCGATCTCGCGCGCATCGAAGATCGTGATGTCGGCGGCCATGCCGCTGCGCAGAGTGCCGCGCTCCCTGAGCCCGAACGTGCGCGCGGTCAGGCCGGTCATCTTGTAGACCGCGGTCTCGAGCGGAAAAAGGCCGAGGCCGCGCGCGTAATGGCCGAGGACGCGGGGAAACGTGCCCCAGAGGCGCGGATGCGGCGCAGCGTCGTGCGGCAGGCCGTCCGAGCCGATCATGGTGTGCTCGAAGGCGAGGATGCGCTGCACGTCGGCCTCGTCCATCGAAAAATAGATCGCACCGGCGGGAAGGAGCTGCTCGATCGAGAGCTTCATCTCGCTGCGGATGTCGTCCAGGCTCATGCCGGCGACCTCGGGATGGGGCTTCGACCACGTGACGAGCGTCTTTGTCGCCACCGCCGCGCGGCTCGCGGAAAGGATCGTCGAGGAGGCACAGTACGGATAGCAGTCGAGTCCGATCGGCTGGCTCTTCATGCGCGCCTCGATGAGCGGCAGCGTCTCCGTCGAGCGGCCATGGTTCGGGCTGCCCGCCACCTTGTGGTGCGAGATCACGACGGGCACGCCGACCTCGCGGCCGATGCGAAATGTTTCCTCGAGCGAAGCGAGCACATTCGCGCCCTCATCGCGCATGTGGGTGACATAGAGGCCGTTGCGCTTCGCGAGCGGCCGGCATACCTCGACGACTTCCTCGGTCGGCGCATCGGCGGCGGGCTCGTAATAGAGGCCGGTCGAGACACCGATCGCGCCCGAGGCGAGCGCCTCGTCGGCGAGCTCGCGCATGCGCTCGACTTCCGCCTTCGTCGCCGCGCGCTCGAGATTGTCCATCGTCTGCACGCGAAGCATCGTGTGGCCCACGAGCAGCGCGCAGTTGGTGGCCGGCGGATGCGCCGCCAGCTCATCGACATATTCCCGGAAGGTGGCGAACCGGAACCAGCGGCCGCCCTCGTCGAGGAGATCGAGCGGCGGCGTCACCGGCGCCCGCATGCCGTGCGGCGCCGGCGCGAGCGAGCAGCCGCAGTTGCCCGCCACGACCGTCGTCACGCCCTGGCTCACCTTGGGTGCCATGTCGGGCGCCGAGAGCATCAGGCGGTCATCGTGCGTGTGTGCGTCGATGAAGCCGGGCGCCGCGACCTTGCCGGAGGCGTCCAGCTCGACGTCCGCATGCGCGCTGTCCAGCCGGCCGATGGCGGCGATCCTGCCGCCGCTCACGCCGATGTCCGCTTGGTAGCGCGGCGCGCGCGTGCCGTCGATCACCGTGGCGTTGCGAATCAGCAGCTCGTAATCCATGTGCGGAATGCTACCCTGCCGGCCATGCGGCTGAATGAAATCAGCGCCGCGCAGGCCGCGCGGCAACTCGAAGCGCGTGACATCACGTCCGAGACACTGGTGGCGGCGTGCCTCGAGCGCATCGCCGGCCGCGACGAGCAGGTGCGCGCCTGGGCCTTTGTGGATAGAGAAAAAGCGCTCGCTGCAGCGCGCACGCTCGACCGCGAGCCGCGCCGCTCCCGCCTGCACGGCGTGCCCTTCGGCATCAAGGATGTCATCGACACGGCCGACCTGCCGAGCGAATACAACTCGCCGATCTACCGCGGCCACCAGCCGAAGGCGGACGCGGCCTGTGTCACGCTGCTCAGGCAGGCGGGCTGCGTGATCCTCGGCAAGACGATGACGACCGAGTTCGCGAACAACCATCCCTCGCAGACGCGCAATCCGCACAATCCGGCGCACACGCCGGGCGGTTCTTCGAGCGGCTCCGCCGCTGCGGTGGCCGACGCGATGGTGCCGCTGGCGCTCGGTACCCAGACCGGCGGCTCCGTCATCCGTCCGGCCGCCTACTGCGGCAGCTGGGCGATCAAGCCGAGCTTCGGCTCCATCAACCGCGCGGGCCTGAAGTTCCTCGCCGAGTCGCTCGACACGATCGGCATCTTTGCGCGCGGCGCCGAGGACCTCGCGCTCGCCATGGAAGTGCTCACCGGCCGGGCGAGCGCATCGGCGAGCGCGTCACCGCGCATCGGCTTTTGCCGCACGCCGCGCTGGTCGCTCGCCGACAGCGCGACGCAGTCGAGCCTGGAGGAAGCGGCGCGCACGCTTTCGCGCGCCGGCGCGCGCGTCGAGGATTTCGAGATGCCCGCCGGCAGCGCCGAGCTCTTCGACCGGCACAAGGTCATCATGGGCTACGAGACGGCGCGCGCGCTCGGCTGGGAGTATCACCACCACCGCGACCAGCTCAGCGCTACGCTCCGCGCGAGGCTGGATGAGGGATGGAAGGTGGCGCGCCCCGACTACGACGCCATGCGCGAACATGCGCGGCGCTGCCGCCGCGCATTGGCGGACGCCATGCGCGACATCGATTTTCTGCTGACGCCGAGCGCACCGAGCGAGGCGCCGGCATCGCTCGCGAGCACCGGCGACCCGGTGTTCAACCGCGCCTGGACGCTGCTCGGCGTGCCCTGCATCACCGTGCCGCACGGCCGCGGCCCGCGGGGCCTGCCGCTCGGCGTGCAGCTCGTCGCCCGCCACGAGGCCGACATGACGCTCGTCGCCTGGGCCGGCTGGAGCGCTCGAGCGCTTTCCTAGCGGCGGCCGCTCGCCGCGAGGAGCTCGCGGCGGATTTCCCAGAGCTTTTCCTTCACGCGTGCCGCGTTCTGCCGGCCCATGCGCAGCAGCGTCTTCTCGCCCGCCGAGCGCGTCTCGAGCTCGGGATCGGCGAACTCGTAGAGCACGCGCGGACGCATCAGCTTGAGCGGCGCGTCGATGTCGGGCGTCGCCAGAAGATCGTCGATCGCTTCCATCAGGCGGTCGTTGAAGTACTTGCCGGGGTAGCCGAGCTCCTCGTAGGCCCGCTGGAAAAGCGGATACACGCGCACATAGGCCGCGACGAGCGCGTGCGCGTCCACCGCCTCGAAGACGTTCACGTAAGGCGCGTAGCGGGCGAAGTTCGCGTCGTCGACGATCGTGCTTTCGCCGCTCGCGACCGCGGCAAAGGCGCCCGGGACCGCATTGAACGGCATGGCGCGCGTCGGCGCCGTGCGCCGCGGCAGGTTGTCGACCGTCGCGACGATGCGCCGGACGAGCTGGTAGGGAACGACGATGTCGGCGAACGCCTTGCCTCCGAGCAGGTGCGAGAGCGAATCGCGCATCATGGAGTCGCTGTTGTCGAGCGTCGGCAGCGACTCGGGCGCGGCGGCCGCCGTCTCGAGCGGATGGCGGATCGCGGGCTCCGGCTGCGGCGCCGGTACCGGCGCCGCCGCGGGCTCGACAGGAGCGCTCACTTGCGGCACCGGCGGCCGCGCCGGCTCGAGCCAGTAGCGGAAATAGAAGGCGCCGAGCCAGGCGGCCGCGCCGATCGCCGCCACCGCAAGCCAGGGATTGAAGCTGCGCACCGGCCGGACGTAAGGCCGATCGTCGTCCCGCACGGACCAGTTTTCCACGTGCACCTCCTCCTGCGCCCCGGTTAGGCAGCGCGCCCCGCCGGGAGTTTCCGCCGCCGCCCTAGCGGTAGACGATGTCGCTTCTGCGGTTCTCCGACCAGGAGGATTCGTCGTGGCCGGTGGCCTTGGGCTTCTCCTTGCCGAAGCTCACCGTCTCGATGCGATCGCCCGGGATGCCGAGGAGCGTCATGCGCTTCATCACGGCGTCGGCGCGGCGCTGGCCGAGCGCGAGGTTGTACTCGCGGCTGCCGCGCTCGTCGGCGTTGCCTTCGACGCGGATCTTGGTCTGGTGATCGCGCAGGTACTGGGCATTCGCTTCGATCACCTTCACCGCCTCGGGCTTGATGTCCGCCTTGTCGAACTCATAGTAGACGCTGCGCGTCTGCGGCGCGACGCTCTGCGTGCTGCGTGTCGCGGCGACGCTCGTCGCCGGGGCGGAGCGCGCGCTCGGCGCCGGGGCCGGTGCGGCCTGCGAGGTGGAAGCGCTCGAGGACTGCTCGGGCGACTGCGTGGCGCAGCCGGCGAGGACGGCGACAAGGACTGCGGCAAAACTGGTCTTCATGCTTGGTTCTCCCTCTGTTTGGGCCAGAAATCCGATTATGCTCCAAATTATATTTGGACAAACATGAATAAGCGCACGCGCGCGCAGGCCGTCAAGAGCCTGCAGCGGCGCCGGATGCTCGACGTGCTCGAGCAGTTCCGCGTCATCGTCAAATCGATCCGTCGGCACTACCAGGACGTCGAGCGCCGCGCCGGCCTGAGCGGCGCGCAGCTCTGGGCGCTCGCGCAGATTGCGAGCCAGCCCGGCGCCCGCGTCGGCGAGCTGGCGCGCGCGCTCGCCATCCATCAATCCACGGCGAGCAACCTCCTGCGCGCGCTCGAGGCGCGCGGCCTGGTCGCCCGCGAGCGCCGCGGCCGCGACTTGCGCACCGTGCAGCTCTACGTGACCGGCAAAGGGACGCGCCTGCTCGCTGGCGCCCCGCGCCCGCTGATCGGCGTGCTGCAGCAGGCGCTATCGGGGCTGCCAACCGTGCGCCTGCGCGCGCTTCACGCCGAGCTCGCGCGCGTCATCGCGCTCATGAAGCGCCGGCAGGTCGCCGCGGCGCGCGCGCTGCCCCTCTCGGAGATGTAGCGGCGGCTAGTTCGGCACGAAGCAGTAGAGAAGTCCGGCGCCGCCCGAGGCCTTGAGCTGCTCCTGACTGCATCCGCGCGAGCCGTGCGAGGAGTTCCACGACTTCATGTGCCAGGTGTCCTTGAGACCCTGGCGGTCGCTGTGGCCGACGATCGCCGAGCCATCGCCGCTCTTCGTCCAGTTGCCGCACGTGGTATCGCCGCCCGCGGTGGAGAAGCGGCCCGACGGATCCGAGCCCGTGAGAATGTCATGCTCGTTCGGCGTATCGCCGCGGCTCTTCACCATCTCGCCTTTCTCGGTGAGGGCGGTCTGCTTAGTGAGGTTGTTGTGGTCCGAGTGCAGATCGTCCAGGTTCTTCGCGATCACCACGCCCTTCGCATTGCTCCACGGACCCTTGCCGATGCGATCGCGCGCGCTGACCCCCGCGTCGCCGCCGGGGAGCCACGTGCTCAGGTAAGCCTTCCAGTTCGTGTGTTTGGAACCCGCCGCCTTGGCGAGCGCGTTGCAATGCGCGTCCGCCCCGTCCAGGCCGCCGAGATCCGCCCCGTTGCCCTTGCCGGCGCTTGTGACGAAGAACGTCATGTCCTGCGCCTGCGCCGTCGTTCCGATGGAAATCAAGAAGATGCCTGCTGCCGCAATACGAGAGAAGCTCATGGAACCCTCCTAGGTAGGGAACTACGAGGTGAACGATATATCGCGCTCCTTCATTCCAGCAACGGCTCGTCGCCGAAGCCTAGAATGACCTATCCCGCCATCCTCGGCGGGCCAAGGGGAGACAACATGAGAAGGCTCGTTACGGCATCAGCGGCTGCGGCCGCGCTCGTCCTGTCGGGGCTCTTCGCCCAGCAGGCGCTCGCCCAGGACAAAAAGGCGGCGCCGAAGGCAACGATGAAAGTGCTCCAAGACAACGCGAAGGTGCGCGCCTATGAGGTCAGCTTCGCGCCGGGCGCGGAAAACAAGTCGGTGCCCGCTTCGTCCACGCGGGTCGTGCGCGCGATCGCCGGCGGCACGCTCGAGCGCACCTACGCCGACGGCAAGAAGGAAAAGGTCACCTACAAGACCGGCCAGGTCCGGATCAATGAGGCGAGCCCGGCCTTCACGACGAAGAACATCGGCAAGAGCGAAATCAAGCTCTACATCGTTCAGGTGAAGTAGCGCGCATCGTCAATCCGTGCGCGGGCCCGGCGGGAGCGAGCCGGCGTAGGCGGCAAGCGCGATCATGTCCTCGAGCTCCAAGTGCTCGACGGTGGGCTTCATGAGCGCGCTTTGCACGCCCGCGCGCACACCGTGCTTGAACTCGTAGAGCTGGCGCACGAGATAGGTGGGTGAGCGCCCGGCGATACCCGGGACATCGTCAGTGCCCGACAGCGTCGGTCCGTGGCAACCGGCGCAGGCTACGGTCTTGCCGCCCCCGTTCGCCGCCAGCGCCTCGCCGCGCTTCACGCTTCCGGGCGGCACGTACGCGATGAAGCGCGCGTGCGTGTCGCGCTTCTCGAACTGCTCGAAGACCTCGGGCACCTCGATGATGCGCTGGCCGATGGCCTCCCGCTCGCCTTTGTCGATGAGAGCGAGATGCCACCCGGTCACGTAGGTTCGCGGCACGCTTTCACCCTCGACGACGCGGATGACGGCTCGCGGCTTGATGGCGGAGAAGTACGCCGCCGCCGCTTTCACCTCCGCTTCGCTCGCGGCCTTGGCGAGCGCGAGCATGAGCTCGGTGTTTCTGCCGGGCACCGCGGTCTTGCGCGCGCCGCTCTTGAAGTCCGCCATCTGCCGCTCGATGTACTTCGCCGGCAGGCCCATGAGATTCGCATTCTCAGGGCCGCCGGGTCCGTCGGCGCGATGGCAAAAGCCGCACGCCAAGACGTCTGGCTTCTCCCATGGGCAACGATTTCCGGCTGCGGCGGATGCTCGGAGGGATGCCATACCGGCGAGAGGAACCGATCGCGCAGCTGCGTCAGGGTGAACGTGGCCTCGCTTCCCGCAACGCGCAGCGGCGTGCCATCGTCGGCTCTCGGCTTGAAGCCGGGCGGATAGATCGGGTACGCCCATTGCGGTGCTGTCTGCGCGCCGCACAAGCCGCACCCAGCGAAAAGCGCGGCTGCAATCACAAAGCGCTTCATGATATCCCCTCCCCAACCTCAGCCTAACGCGGCCAGCTGCTCCTGTAGAAAGGCACGCACCGCGGGATCCGATTCCAGGCCGATCGCGCGCCGATACGCTTCGGCGGCCGCAGCGGTGCTGCCCGTGCGCGCGAGAATTGTCGCGCGTGCCGCCCAGTACGGCTGGTACTGCGCGAGGCGCGCATCGGCTTGCAGGCGATCGAGCGCTGCCAAGCCCTCGGCAGCGCCGCGCGCTTCGGCGATCGCGACGGCGCGATTGATCGCGACCACGACCGAGCCCGTGATGCGCAGAAGCGCGTCGTAGAGCTCGACGATTGCCACCCAATCGGTCGCGCCGCTCCTGCGCCGCGCGGCGTGAGCCGACTGCACTGCCGCCTCGAGCTGGAAGCGCCCGGGCGCCTGCATGCGGCTCGCGCGCAAGAGCACTTCCTCGGCTTCGTCGATGAGCGCGGGGGCCCAGTGCGTCGGATCCTGCGCCGCGAGCGGCACGAACTCGCCGCGGGCGCCGCGACGGGCGTCGCGACGAGCATGGGCATGCAGCATGAGCGAGAGCAGGCCGAGCGCTTCGGGCTCGTGCGGAAGGAGCGAAGCGACCAGTCGGCCGAGCCAGATGCCCTCGTCGGCGAGCTCGCGCGAGCGCGCCTGCGTTCCCGCCGGATCGGACCAGCCCTCGGTGAAGATGGCGTAGATCGCCTCGAGCACGGCGTCGAGGCGCTCGGCGAGCTCGTCCCGCTCGGGCACGCGGAACGGAACGCCGGCATCGCGGATCCGGTTCTTCGCACGCACGAGGCGCTGTCCCATCGCTGCGGGCGAGACGAGGAACGCCGAGCCGATCGCCGCGGCATCGAAGCCGAGCACCGCCTGCAGGATGAGCGGCGCGCGCACGCCCGCGTCGATTGCCGGATGCGCGCAGGCGAACATGAGCCGCAGGCGCTCGTCCGGAATGGGCGCATCACCGTCCGCCGCATCGGCGAGCTCGTCGGCAAGGAGCGCGAGCGTCGGCGCCGCCTCTTCGCCGGTCTGTCGCCGGCGCGCCGCATCGATCAGCTTTCTGCGTGCCACGGTGAGGAGCCAAGCCTCGGGCGTGCCCGGGATGCCCTGCGCCGGCCATTCGGCGAGCGCGGCTGCGAAGGCCTCCGCGAGCGCATCCTCGGCGCCGGCGACATCGCGCGTGCGCGCGGCGAGATAGGCAACGAGCTTGCCGTAGCTCGCGCGCGCGACGGCCTCGGCGGTTTGCGCTACATCTGCCAGACGGGACGCACCTCGATCGAGCCGTGCGCGGCGCCGGGGCAGCGCTTGGCCCAGGCGAGCGCCGCATCGAGATCCGGGACATCGACCATGTAATAGCCGCCGAGCTGCTCCTTCGTCTCGGCAAACGGGCCGTTCAGCACGCTTTGTTTGCCGCCCGGCGCCCGTACCGTGGTCGCATCGCTCGTCGGTCGCAGCCGGTTGCCGCCGCGCAGCACGCCGGCCTTCTTCATCGCCTCCGTGTAGCCCATGTAGGCCGCGTGCATCTGGCTCGACGCTTCCTTCGGCGCGCTCAGCATCGCGTTTTCGTTTCCGTAAATCAGCAGCAGGTATTCCATGCTCGGTCTCCTTGTCGCGTGGTCGCGGGCCATGTGCCCGCTCATGACAATGACGTTCGGCGGGGCGCGATTTCGACACGAGGTTCAGCCCGAGCGCCGAGGAAATGCTTAGCCATAGTAGAGCGCGCCGATGATCACGCCCGCGTCGAGGCCGATCCAGCCGATGCATGGCAGGTAGATGTTTTTGTCTCGCTGCTGCACGCCATACCAGAGCCACAGCAGCGCAGAGAGCAGGTACGCGCTCCACGACAAAGCGGAGACGCCGCCTGCCTGATGGCTTGCCCAGACCGTCCACACCTGCGGCACCGTCATCACCATGCTGAAGACCGACATGCCGCCCAAGATGCGGCGCAGGAACGTGTCCGATTGCGCGGCGTGACCCGCCGGCGTCATCGAATCCGGAGCCATGCCATCCTCCTCGCTGGTCAGTCGATCTTCGCGCCCGAGCGGCGCACGACATCGGCCCATTTCGGCGTCTCGCGCCGCACGAGCGCGAGAAACTCCTCCGGCGTGCCGCCGTCGATCTCGCTGTCGAGCTGCGCGTAACGCTCCACCACCGTAGGCGCGGCAAGCGCGCGCCTGATCTCCGCGTGCAACCTGAGCACGATGTCGCGCGGCAGCCGCGCCGGGCCGATCACGCCGCCCCAGGAATTCGTCTCGTAGCCGGGGACACCGGCTTCCGCAATTGTCGGAATGTCCGGAAACGATCGCGCTCGCATGGGCGCGGAAACCCCGAGGCCGCGCGCGCGCCCGGACTTCACATGCGGGCCGATCGAAGGCACGTTGTCGAACATCACCTGGATCTGACCGGCGATGAGATCGTTGATCGCCTGTGGGCTTCCCTTGTAGGGCACATGCACGATGTCAGTGCCGGTCATCACCTTGAAGAGCTCGCCACCGAGATGTCCGGTGGTGCCGTTGCCCGAGGAGCCGTTCGTGAGCTTTCCGGGATGTTGCTTGGCGTAAGCGATGAGCTCGGCCACCGAGTGCACCGGCAAATCGTTGTTGACGACGAGCAGGTTAAAGACATGCGTGACGTTCGAGACGAGCGTCAGGTCTTTCTCCACGTCGTAGGGAAGTCGCGCCAGCAGCGAGCGGTTGATGGCGAGCGACACGATGTTGCCGTAGCCGAGGGTATAGCCGTCGGCCGGTGCTCTTACGATCTCCATCGTGCCGAGGACGAACGAGGCGCCCGGCTTGTTCTCGACCACGATCGGTACGTTCATCTGCTGCGACATCTGCTGCAGCAGGATGCGCATCAGCACGTCGGGCGAGCCGCCGGGCGCGGACGGAATGACGAAGCGGATCGGCTTCTCCGGATAGCCGGCATGCGCGCACACGGCGAAGGCGAAAGCGAGGCTGGCGAGGAGTCTCATCCGCGCTATTCTCGCGCCATGAGCATGCCGATGGCGTCCTGCGGCGGCGGCGAGGTCCCCGGACAGGTGGTGCTGGTGCTGCAGGGCGGGGGCGCGCTCGGCGCCTACCAGCTCGGCGTGTACCAGGCGCTGCACGAAGCCGGCCACGAGCCCGACTGGGTGATCGGCACGTCGATCGGGGCCATCAACGGGGCCATCATCGCGGGCAATCCGCACGATGAGCGGCTTGCCCGGCTCGAAGCGTTCTGGGACAAGGTGCGCCTCTCATCGCTCATCGAGCCGATGGCCGGACCCTGGGCGAGCCACTGGTACGCCAACTTCGCGACCACGGTATGCGGCATTCCCGGATTTTTCGTGCCGCGCGCGATTCCGTTCGGCGGCATCTACGCGCCGCTCGGCGTATACGCGGCATCGTGGTATCGCACCGACGAGCTGCGCGAGACGCTCGCTGCGCTCGTCGATCCGCAAATGCTCGCTCGCCGCGCGCCGCGGCTCGCGGTCGCAGCGGTCGCGGTGACGAGCGGTGAGCTCGTGTATTTCGACAGCCACAAGCAGCCGCTCGAGCTCGCGCACGTGCTCGCCTCCGGCGCGCTGCCGCCGGCGTTCCCCGCGATCCGCGTCGGCGAGGAGCCCTACTGGGACGGCGGCATCTACTCCAACACGCCGATCGAGGCCGTGATGGACGATCATCCGCGACGCGATTCGGTGATCTTCACGGTAAACGTCTGGCACGCGCAGGGCCCCGCGCCGCGCTCGATCTGGCAGGTGCTCGGCCGGCAGAAGAACATCCAATACGCGAGCCGCGCGGATAGCCACATCGCGCGCCAGAAGCAGATCCACCGCATGCGCCACATCATCCGCAAGCTGAAGCATCATCTGCCGGCCGAAGCGCTCGACGATCCGGCGGTGCACGATCTCGCGGCGCATGGCTGCGGCACGACGATGCATGTCGTGCGCCTGCTCGCGCCGGAGTTCGACGGCGACGACTACACCAAGGACATCGACTTCACGCCCGCCGGCATCGCGGCGCGCCGCGCGGCGGGCTACGCCGATGCGCGAGCCATGCTCGAGCGCGCGCCGTGGCGCGCGCCGGTCGAGCCGATGGAAGGCGTCGTCATCCACCAGAACATGCCGATGACCGAGCGCCTCGCCAAGAGCTGAACCGATGCGCGCACGCCGATGGCTTCCTCTCCTGCTGCTCGCCGCCTGCAGCTATTTCCAGGACACGGCCGAGAGCGAGGCGAACATCATCCGGCCCGGCAACTTCAAGGCCGGCTCGGGCGTCATCCAGTCGGTGAGCGTGCTGACGAACGCGAACAAGGCAAACCCGCGCCCCGTTCCGGGGCGCCGCCGGCCAGACCCCAACCTCTATCGCCTCGCGCTGAACATGGACAGCGATGGCTTCCAGACCGTCGATGTCGATAACGGCAACTTCAGCGCCGGCGAAGCGGTAGAGCTGACGAACGACGGTCGCGTCGTGCGTGTGAGCGGCACGTCGCTCAACCGGGCGTTCGGACACTGAGCGTGCGAGATCCAGGTGTACACCGATGATCTCGAAGCGCCGGGCGAGCGCGGCGTGGAGCTGCACGTCAATGCGACGCCGCAAGGGCGCCGCGAGCCCGCCTATCCGGGCGAAGTCGTCGCGCACCATGCCCTGCGCGTCACGCCGGAAATTTCCTGGGGCCTTGCGCCGCACTGGGACTGGGGCGTGTATCTGCCGTTCGTGCGCTCGGCGGAAGGCGCCGACTACTTCGCCGGGCCGCGGCTTCGCCTCAAGTGGCTGCCGCTGCGCCCGCCCGAGGGCGGCACCGGCGCATTTGCCGGGATGAACTGGGAGCTCTCGTTCGTGCAGCAACGCTTCGAGCAGGCGCGCCGTACGGTGGAGATCCGGCCGATCGTCGGCCACCGCAGCGAAAACTGGCTTGCGTCCTTCAACCCGATCATCGACACGGAGCTCGCCGGCGAGCGCAAAGGCGTGCTTACCTTCGCCCCGGCCATCAAGCTCGCGCGCACGTTCTCGCACGAGCGCGCTTTGGGCATCGAGTACTACGCGGATCTCGGCCGGCTGTCGCATTTCGCGCCGCGCGCCGAGCCGCGGCCTCAGCGGTGCTTCCGACCGCTGGACGGTGAAGGCCATCGTCTCGTTCCAATAACCCAGGGAGAAACCCATGCTGCTGATCCGCATCTTGGCCGCGCTCGCCTTCGCCGCGAGCGCGTTCGCTGCCGACTATCCCGCGCCGAAGGAGGCGAGCTGGGTCGTGCGCGACTTTCGTTTTCACACCGGCGAGGTGCTGCCGGAGCTGCGCCTGCATTACACGACGGTGGGCGATCCTTCGGGCGAGCCCGTAGTGTTGCTGCACGGCACGACCGGATCGGGCACCGGTCTGCTCTCCGCCGCCTTCGCCGGCGAGCTCTTCGGTGCCGGCCAGCCGCTCGACGCGACGCGCTACTACATCATCCTTCCCGACACGATCGGCCACGGCAAGTCGAGCAAGCCCTCCGAAGGCTTGCGCACCCGCTTTCCGCGCTACAACTACAGCGATATGGTCGAGGCGCACCAGCGCCTCGTGAGCGAGCACCTCGGCGTGAAGCACCTGCGGCTGGTGCTCGGCAATTCGATGGGCGGCATGGAGACGTGGATGTGGGCGCAGGACTATCCGCGCATGATGGACATCGCCGTGCCGATGGCCTCGCTGCCGGCGCCGATGGCGAGCCGCAACTGGATCATGCGCCGGCTCATCGTCGACTCGATCCGCAACGATCCCGAGTGGATGAACGGCAACTACACGAAGCAGCCGAAGAGCGCCCAGTTCGCCTCGGTCTTCTACGGCTTCGCCACCAACGGGGGCAACCAGGCGCTCTACAAGGCGGCACCGACGCGCGACAAGGCCGACGCGCTCCTCGAGTCGCGGCTGAAGGCGCCCTTCGCCGCCGACGCGAACGATGTGCTCTACCAGTGGGATTCGTCGCGCGATTACGATCCGTCGGCGGGACTCGAGCGCATCGAGGCGACATTGCTCGCCATCAACTCGGCAGACGACGAAAGAAATCCGCCGGAGGTCGGCGTCCTCGATCGCGAGATCAAGCGCGTCAAGCACGGCCGCGTGCTCCTCATTCCCGGCAGCCCCGACACCGCCGGGCACGGCACGACGGCGAGCGCCAAGTGGTGGAAGAAGGAGCTCGATGAGCTCCTGCGCAACGCGCCGCGGCTAGACGGCGGCGCTGGGGGCTAGGGACTGGGGCACCGGCGCTTGGGGAGACATACGCCGCGTCCAGTCGGGAAGGGAGGCAAGGCGAAGGCCCCAGCCACCAGCCCGCAGCGCCACCGCCGGCTTAGGCGGCGAAGAGACGAACGACGGTGAAGGAGAGCGCGCCGACGGCGGCGCCGGTCGCGAGCGCGGCGCCGAAGGTAAACGCGAGGTCCTTCAGGAATTGTTTGGCAGTGATGTTCATGCCGCCATTACAGCAGCCGATGGCGGCGGTGCCGGGCGCAAACTCTGGCCCGACGCCGATCAATTGTGGCAAAGCGCGGGCAGTGCGCTTTGCGCCCTCCTTCCTCGCGAAATCGCTCCGGTATAGTCGCCGCCATGGCTCGCACGGTGGCGATCGTGGAGGACGACGCGGCGATTCGCGCGAACTACGCGGACATGCTGAAGAAGCATGGCTACGAGGTGCGCGCATACGGCGATCGCAAGTCGGCGACGAGTGCATTGCGCACCCGCCTTCCCGATCTTGCGCTGCTCGACATCGGCCTTGGCGACGAGCCCGAGGGCGGCTTCACCCTCTGCCGAGAGCTGCGCGCGCTGTCCGCCGCGCTGCCGATCATCTTCCTCACCGCGCGCGACAGCGATTTCGACCTCGTATCGGGGCTGCGCATGGGCGCGGACGACTACCTGACGAAGGACGCGAGCCTGCCGCAGCTCCTCGCGCGCATCAGCGCGCTCTTTCGCCGCGTGGACCTGCTGCGCGAGCCGCCGGCGGCCGAGGAGGTGCTCGAGCGCGGAGCGCTCAAGCTCGACTTGAAGCGTCTGCAGGCGACGTGGCGCGCGACCCCGGTCGATCTCACCCTCACCGAGTTCTGGCTCGTGCATTCGCTCGCGCGCTATCCCGGCCATGTCAAGGACCGCGACAGCCTGATGCGCGACGCGCACATCGTCGTCGACGACTCGACCATCACTTCGCACATCAAGCGCATCCGGCGCAAGTTCCAGTCGCTGGACGGCGGCTTCGCCGCCATAGACTCCGTCTACGGCGCCGGCTATCGCTGGACCGCCTGAAGTTTTCATGAGAGTGAGCCTGCGCGCCAAGGTGGTGCTCGTCGCGCTCGTGCTCGCGGTGATCCCGCTCGTCGGCTATGTGCACGTGAAGCAGATCGAGCGGCTGCTGCGCGAGGGGCAGGAGCAGGCGCTGCGCGCCACCGCGCGCGCGATCGCGATGGCCCTGCATGACCGCCCCCAGCTCCTCGCGCTGCGCCCGGGTGAGGCGACCTCCGATGAGATGCAGCTGATCCTGAAAAGTCTGGCGCGCGCCGAGTCCCGCGTGTGGATCGTCGATCAGAACCAGCGCCTGCTTGCCCTCGTCGGCGACCTCAAGGGCCGCGCGCCGGAGGACGATCGCGCGGCGCCGCTCGAATTCGCTACCCGCCTCGTGCAGCCGCTCACTGCGCTTCTGCTCGACCGGCCCACGGAGGATTTCGACGATTCGCTGCCGGAATCGGAGATCGCGAACGGCGCCACGGCCGCGAGCGCGCTCCAGGGGGTGCCGGCGCGGCGGCTGCGGTCCTCGGTCGACGGCCGCGCCACCATCGTGTCGGCGGCCTATCCGATCTGGTCGGGCGAGCAGGTGATTGCGGCGGTCGTCGCGGAGGAAACGACCAACGCCGCGCGCTCGGTATACAACCGCGCGCTCGAGCAGGTCGTCGCGGTGACGCTCATCGCCTTCCTCGCCGGCGCGCTCGCCCTCCTCGCCTTCGCCTCGCGCCTGTCGAGCCGCCTCGGGCGGCTGCGCGACGAGGCGGAAGCGGCGATCGACTCGCAAGGCCGGGTGCGCAAGCTGATCGCCGGCTCCGCTGCCGGCGACGAAATCGGCGATCTCTCGCGCAGCTTCTCGACCATCCTCGAGCGCCTTGCCGAATACAACCGCTATCTCGAGAACATGGCCGGGCGCCTGTCGCACGAGCTGCGCACGCCGATCGCGGTGGTGCGCTCTTCGCTCGAGAATCTGCGGCTGCAGCCGCTGCCCGCGGACGCGGGCGTTTATCTCACGCGCGCGAACGACGGCCTGCAGCGGCTCGACAGGATCCTCACGCGCATGGGCGAGGCGACGCGCCTCGAGAGCCTTCTGCGCAGCCAGGCGCGCGAGCGCTTCGATGCGTGCGGCGTGCTGCGGGGAATGATCAGCGGCTACGCCGCGGCGTATCCGGGTCGCCGGTTCGAGCTCGATGCGCCGGAGGCGCCGGTGTGGCTGCGCGGGGCGCCCGACCTCTATGCGCAGATGCTCGACAAGCTCGTCGCCAATGCCGTCGACTTCGCAACCGGAGACGAGCCGATCCGCATCCGGCTCGAAGGACGCGGCGGCCTCGCGATGCTCACCGTTTCGAACCGCGGGCCGCGCCTGCCGGAAGCGATGGCGAGCAAGCTCTTCGAGTCCATGGTGTCGGTGCGCACCACCGGCAGCGGCAGCGAGCCGCACCTCGGCCTTGGCCTCTACATCGTGCGGCTCATCGCCGATTTCCACGGCGGCTCGGCGCAGGCTCTCGACCGCGAAGACGGCTCGGGCGTCGTCATGAAGGTGAGCTGCCCGGTTGTCATCTAAAGCGCGACGCTCGCCGCTGCGATAGACGACAGCAATTCTCGGTATTGTGAATTTCGATTTGATCTATGCGGGGCGCAGCCGTACGCTTGACCCTCTCTAGAGGAGATACCGCATGAAAGCGCTCAAGGGCACGAGGACCCACGACAACCTCAAGGCCGCGTTCGCCGGCGAATCGCAGGCGAACCGCCGCTACCTGTACTTCGCCGCGAAGGCCGACGTCGAAGGCCACAACGACGTCTCGGCGCTTTTCCGCTCCACGGCGGAAGGCGAGACCGGGCACGCACACGGCCATCTCGAATATCTCGAGGCCGTGGGCGATCCGGCGACCAACCTGCCGATCGGCCGCACGCGCGAAAACCTGAAGGCCGCGGTCGCTGGCGAGACGCACGAGTACACCGACATGTATCCCGGCATGGCCAAGCAGGCGCGCGACGAGGGCTTCGGCGAGATCGCCGACTGGTTCGAGACGCTCGCCAAGGCCGAAAGAAGCCACGCCAACAAATTCCAGAAGGCGCTCGACGGTCTCAGCGATTAAGTAGCGCGAAGCAGCGCGCATGCAGCGCGAAGGATCGCTCGAGGCTCCGACCCGCCACCCGCTCGCCTGGCAGTCCGGCGATTTCTGGGACCAGGCGAAGGCCGAGAAGGAGCTCGAGCGCATCTTCGAGATTTGCCATGGCTGCCGCCGCTGCGTCAGCCTGTGCACGACGTTTCCGACGCTCTTCGACCTGGTCGACAACTCCGCGACCATGGAAGTCGACGGCGTAAAGAAAGAGGACTACTGGAAGATCGTCGACCAGTGCTACCTCTGCGACCTCTGCTACATGACGAAGTGCCCGTACGTTCCGCCGCATCCCTGGAACGTCGACTTCCCGCACGTCATGCTGCGCGCCAAGGCGATCAAGTTTCGCAAAGGGGTCAAGTTCCGCGACCGCCTCCTCTCCTCCACCGATCGCAACGGAAAAGTGGCGGCAATCCCCATCGTCGCCCAGACGGTCAACGCGCTCAACAACTTCAAGCCCGCGCGCGACGCCATGCAGGCGGTCCTCGGTGTGCACAAGGACCGCGAGCTGCCGCCGTATGCGCCGAAGAAGTTCCGCGCGACGGCGAAAGCAGCGCCGCCGTTTCCGGTGCGCGATGGCAAGAACACGCCGGGTAAGGTCGCCCTCTTCGCGACCTGCTACGCGAACTACAACGAGCCCGTCATGGGCCACGACCTTCTCGCCATCCTCGAGCACAATGAGGTGCCGTACGTTCTGGTGAGCGATGAGGTTTGCTGTGGTATGCCCAAATTCGAACTGGGCGACCTCGAGGGCGTCGCGAAGCTGAAGGAGCGCAACATGCCGGTGCTTGCGCGCTACGCGCGCGACGGCTACGCGATCCTTGCACCGGTGCCCTCCTGCACGCTGATGTTCAAGCAGGAGCTGCCGCTCATGTATCCCGAGGACGCCGACACGATCGCGGTGCGCGACGCGATGTTCGATCCGTTCGAGTACTTCGTGCTGCGCAAGAAGGATGGGCTGCTGCGCACCGACTTCAAGAGCGCGCTCGGCAAGGTCGCGTATCACATCCCCTGCCATTCGCGCGTGCAGAACATGGGACAGAAGACGCGCGAAGCGCTCGAGATGATTCCCGGCACCGAGGTCACCGTGGTCGAGCGCTGCTCCGGACACGACGGCACCTGGGGCGTGAAGACCGAGTACTTCGACAACTCGATGAAGATCGGCCGGCCGGTATTCCGCCAGATGGCGGCGCCCGAGGCTGCCTATGTGAGCTCTGACTGCCCGATCGCCGCCCGCCACATCATGCAGGGCATGGGCGAGGAGGCGAAGAGCGCCGTCAAAGCGCATCCCCTCACGCTGCTGCGCAAGGCCTACGGCATCTGACGTTTCCCGCGCGATGGGAAAACGTGGTCTCGCCCTGTTTTTCGCCCTGGTTTGCGGCTGCGCGCACGAGCCGGCGACCGGCCTTGCGTTCGGCGTGCTCGGCGATACGCCCTACACCGACAGCGAGGTGCATCGGCTCGACGCGCTGATCGACGACATGAACCGCGAGCGCCTGGATTTCGTGGTGCACGTCGGCGACATCGGCGCCGGCGCGCGAGACTGCACGGACGCATGGCTCGAAGCGCGCAAGGCGCAGTTCGCCCGGCTGCGGCACCGGTTCGTGCTCATTCCCGGCGACAACGAATGGGTGGACTGCAAGGACCAGATCGGGCGCCTCGACGCCTGGCGCGCAGTGTTCTGCCAGCCGGCGCTGCCCGTGGAGGTGCAGCCCGGCGAGTATTGCGAGCACATGCGCTGGGAAGCTTCCGGCATCCTCTTCGTCACGCTCAACGTGCAGGGCAGCAATAACAACGTGCGCCACGGCGCCGAGTTCGCAAAGCGCATGGCGGCCGTCTACGACTGGCTCGACGACTCGGCGGCACTCGCCGAGAAGCGGCGACTCATGCTCCTGCTCTTCATGCAGGCCGACCCCTTCATCACGCTGCCGCACGACGGCTTCGCGGAGCTGCGCGACCGGCTCGCGCGGTTAGGAAATCGCATGCCGGAGCGCGTCGTGCTCGTGCACGGCGACTCGCACTTCTATCACGACGATGAGCCGATTCCCGGCGTGCGGCGCCTCGAGGTCTGGGGATCGCCGATCGTGAGCTGGGTGCGCGGCGGCGTCGAGGCCGGCGAGCTCGCCTTCAGCGCACCACACTATCGATAGTCACGGCGACGCCGCTCGCATCGTTCGCGACCGGGCCGCTCGCGCCCTGCAGGTCGCCAGGGCCGGGTTTGGCGCTCCCTGACTTCGACACGCGAGCCGTTACGACGACCTTGGCATACGCCGACACGGTGAGCCCCTGTGCCATCGCCATCGAATCGTTCAGCGCGAATTGCAGCGGCAGGTCGCCCGCCCGGGCGCGCAGCACGGCGAGCGGCATCGGCGGGCCTTCTGCGGCGCGCGCGAACACGAACACCTGATCGTCCGGCTTCACCGACTTCGCGAGCTGCGGCGCGAGGCGCACGGTGCCGCGAACGCCCGGGTGCGCCTTGGCCTGCTTTTGCGGTGCAGGCGCGATGCCGGCGAGCTTGCGCGCCTCCTCGACATTGCCGGCGATGGTGCGCGCGTCTTCCGAATCCGCGGGCACGAGGGGCAGCATGCGGCTCCAGAGCGCCGCAGCCTTCGCATAGTCCTGCTGCTCGTAGGCCGCGGTGCCGGCGAGCGCGAGCGCCTTCAGGTTCTTCGGGTCGATCTCGAGCGCCCGCTCGACGAGGCGCTCGGGCTCGCCCGCGACCCGCTCTCCGCGCGTCATCGCAAGCACGTCGGCGAAGTCGGCGAGGAGCTGCGCATCCGTCGGGGAGCGCTCGGCCGCCCTCGAGAAAGCGTCCACGGCCTCGCGATAGCGGCCCATGGCGCTATAGGAGCGGCCGAGGAGCTTCCAGCCCTCGACGTCCTCCGGACGGTCGCGAAGCTTGGCCGCGAGCCGCTCGACCATCGACTCGAACTGCGCGGCGTCGGGCACACCCTGGTGGGGATCGAGCGCGCGCAGATTGCCGGTGGCGAAGTACACCGCCACGGCGACGAGCGGCACGGCGATGCCCACCGCGAATGCCGCGCGCCGACCCGCGCTTCTCTCGGGTGGCTCGGCCGCGGACACGTCCTCGAGGAGACGCGCCTCGAGCTCGAGGCGCGAGCGCTCATGGTCTTCGCGCGCGAGCGTGCCGGCCGCAAGGTCGGCGTCGAGCTCGCGCAGCTGGTCGCGGTAGATGGCGACGTTCGCCTCCCGGCGCGAGAGCTGGGCGCGCGCTTTCGGGGCGCGCAGCGGCCGCAGCACGAAGAAAAGCGCCACCGCGGCGAGCGCGGCAGCCGCGAGCCAGAAGGCGATCATTCGAGGAGCTTCGCCGCACGGGCCCGGTCGGCCTCGGAGAGCTGCGGCTCGGGTATGCGACGCCGGCGCAGGAGGCGCGCGAGCAGCCAGAAACCGGCGATGAGGAAGAGGAAAGGCCCCGCCCAGAGGAGCGCGGTGGTGGCCTTGAACGGCGGCCGATAAAGCACGAAGTCCCCGTAGCGCGCGACGAGCCAGTCGATCACCTCGCGGTCGGACTTACCCTGCGCGATCTGCTCGCGTACCTGGTTGCGCAGATCCACTGCGAGCGGCGCGCTTGACTCGGCGAGCGTCTGGTTCTGGCACACGAGGCAGCGCAGCTCCTTTTCCAGCGTCTGGGCGCGGCGCTCGAGCGCCGCGTCCTGCGCCCACGCGTGCACGGCGAACAATACGAGGAGGAGCGCGCGCGTCACTGTGCGGTGAGCTCCTTCACTAAAGGCTCAAGCTTCTGCTGCACCACCTCCGGCGTGAGCGGTCCGATGTGCTTGTAGCGGATCACGCCCTTGCGATCGATGACGTAGGTCTCCGGCACCCCGTAGACGCCGTAGTCGATGCCGATGCGGCCATCGGCATCGTAGGCGATGAGCTCGTAGGGATTGCCGTTACGCGCGAGCCACGGCAGCGCGTCCTTGCGCTCGTCCTTGTAGTCGAGACCGATGAGCGGCGCGAGGCCGGCACGCGCGAGCTGCGTGACGACCGGATGCTCCGCGAGGCACGGCGGGCACCAGGAGGCCCAGACGTTCATGATCCATACCTGCCCGTGCATGTCCTTCTCGGAGAAGCGCTTGTCCGGCGAGTTGAGGAGCGGCAGTTCGAACGCCGGCGCCGGCTTGCCGATGAGCGGGGAAGGAACTTCCCGCGGATTGAGGCGCAGCCCGACGGCAAGGAGCGCGACCAGCGCGACGAAGACGCCGAGCGTCCACGCCAGCCTTTTCATGCGCGCATTTGCGCTGCGACCGCGCGCGTCGCGGGGAGCGCGACGCGGTAGCGGCGGTCGCTCGCGGCGAGCAGCCCGCCGAGCGCCATGATCACGCAGCCGCCCCAGATCCAGTCGACGAACGGCTTGTGCTGCACCTTCACGAGCCAGGCCCCGCCATCGACCGGATCGCCGAGCGACACGTACAGGTCGCGCGTGAGGCCGGGCGCGATCGCCGCCTCGGTCATCGGCATGTTCTGCACGACATAGAGCCGCTTTTCCGGATAGAGCACGGTGACCGCGCGCCCATCACGCGCCACGGAAATCTTGGCGCGCGCCGAGACGTAGTTCGGCCCCTTGACGTTGCTGATGTCCTCCAGGCGGAACACATAGCCTGCAAGGTCGACGCTGTCGCCCGGCTTCATGGTCGCGTCGCGGTCACTCTCGTAACTCTTGACGAGTGTCACGCCCACTACGAAGACCGCGACGCCGAGATGCGCGATCACCATGCCGTAGTGAGAGCGCGTTTGCCTCCAGCTTTTGCGGAACGTGAGCAAACCGGTCAGCGCGACCCACAAGGCGAGGGCGAGCCCGAGCCCGGTGAGCGCGCTCCAGCGGCCGAAGGCGAGCGGCAGCAGGAGACCGACGGCGATCGCCACGGCGAGCGCCCAGCGCAAGAGCACCGCGAGCTCGGGAAGGCTCGCGTGTTTCCAGCGCGCGAGGGGCCCGATGCCCATCAGGAAGAGCGCCGGCGCCATGAGGGGCACGAACACCGTCTCGAAGTACGGCGGTCCGACCGAGATCTTGCCCACGCCGAGCGCATCGATGGCGAGTGGATACAGCGTGCCGAGGAAGACGGAGCCCGCCGCCGCGGCGAGGAGCACGTTATTCGCGAGCAGGAAGGATTCGCGCGATACCGGCGCAAAGTCGCCGCCCAAGCCGATGCGCGCGGTGCGCCAGGCATAGAGGGCGAGTGCACCGCCGATGAAAACCGCGAACAGCCCGAGAATAAATATTCCACGGCGCGGGTCCACCGCGAAGGCGTGCACGGACGTGAGGACGCCGGAGCGAACGAGGAAGGTGCCGAGCAGCGACAGGCCGAACGCCACGATGGCGAGCAGCACGGTCCAGCTGCGGAAACTTCCGCGCTTCTCGGTGACCGCGAGCGAGTGAATGAGCGCCGTGCCGACGAGCCAGGGCATGAAGGAGGCGTTCTCCACCGGATCCCAGAACCACCAGCCGCCCCAGCCGAGCTCGTAATAGGCCCAGCCGCTGCCGAGCGCGATGCCGAGCGTGAGGAACATCCACGCGACGGTGGTCCACGGGCGCGACCAGCGCGCCCAGGCGGCGTCGAGCTTGCCCGAGAGGAGCGCCGCCACGGCGAACGCGTAGGCGACCGAGAAGCCGACGTACCCCATGTAGAGCATCGGCGGATGCAGCACCATGCCCGGGTCCTGAAGGAGCGGGTTGAGATCGCGACCATCGGGCGCCGCCGGCAGCAGCCGATCGAACGGGTTCGATGTGAATAGCATGAACGCGAGGAAGCCCGCGCTCACCAGGCCCATCACGCCGAGCACGCGCGCCGTCATTTCTTCCGGCAAATGGCCGCTGAAGAGGCTCACCGCAGTCATCCACACGCCAAGCATCAGCGTCCAGAGGAGGAGCGAGCCTTCGTGCCCGCCCCACACACCGGCGATGCGGTAGTGCAGCGGCAGCGCGCTGTTCGAATGCTCGACGACGTAGGCCACCGAGAAATCATTGTTGACGAACGCGTAGGTGAGGCAGCCGAACGCGAAGGCGACGAGGAGCGCCTGCGTCTGCGCCGCAGCCCGCGCCGCCGCCATCCACGCGAGATTGCCGCGCGCAGCGCCGGCGATCGGCACGATCGCCTGCACGAGCGCCACGGCGAGCGCGAGCGCCGCTGCCAGCTGTCCGAGCTCAGGGATCATGGCGCCTTCAGCGTCTTCTGCGTGCGCTCGACCGCCGCCTGGTCGATCGCGTGCTTCGCCTCAGGCGGCATGTAGTTTTCGTCGTGCTTCGCGAGCACCTCGCGCGCGGTGAACACACCGTCGGGACCGAGGTTGCCCTGCGCGACGACGCCTTTGCCTTCGCGAAAGAGATCGGGCAACTGGCCGCGATAGACGACCGGCATCGATTTCGCGGTATCGGTCACGACGAAATGCACGTTCACGCCTTCTCGCTTGACGCTGCCGGGCACGACCATGCCGCCGATGCGGAACGTGCGTCCCACCGGGGCCTCGTGCGCCGCGACCTGCGAGGGGGTGAAGAAGAACACCAGGTTCTTGTTGAACGCGCTGAGCACGAGTGCCGTCGCAACGCCGAGCGCCACGACGCCGAGCGCGACCCACGCCATGCGCTTATGCCTTGGCTTCATGCTTCCTCTTCAGCAGCACGATGACTTCGATGGCAAGCAGCACGAAGGTCACGCCGTACGCGCCCCAGATATAGCCGCCGTAGCCGCCCATGGCGAGAAATTCGCTCATGGCACCTCCGCGATCTCGCAGCGCAGGCGCGTGAGCGCCACGGCGATGCTGTACATCCAGAACGCGAGCGCCATGAGCAGCATCCCGGTCAGCATGGTGGCCGCCATGCTGGGCGCTTTGGTGAAGCTCACCGAGGCCCCCTGGTGCAAGGTGTTCCACCACTGTACTGAGTAGTAAATGATCGGAATGTTCACGACGCCAACGATGGCGAGGAGCGCGCCCGCGCGATCGGCGCGACGCCGGTCGTCGATCGCTGCCTGAAGGGCCATGAAGCCGAAGTAGAGGAAAAGGAGAATCAGCTCCGACGTAAGCCGGGCATCCCACACCCACCACGTTCCCCAGGTGGGCTTGCCCCAGA
>Ga0075436_100000125_pt1 | contig 45485 bp, 37 predicted proteins | sample RhiMethybrSRZTD5_FD_75303 | JGI IMG/M metagenome (GOLD analysis project Ga0075436, IMG submission 75303) | Populus rhizosphere microbial communities from Tennessee, USA - Rhizosphere MetaG P. TD hybrid SRZTD5 | ecosystem: Host-associated > Plants > Roots > Rhizosphere > Soil | place: USA...
GGGGTCACAACCTTCAATTTCCATCCCCACTTACCTCACTATGCCGTGATCACTGAAGACCAGAAGTCCATTCATGTTCTGGCAAGGCAACCGATTGATATGTCCCATCCGCATCCTTTCACGGAAGCGGGAAACCGGGAATTCAATATGTTTCTCTGGATGCCGCCGAATGGCAATCGAGCAGGCGACATTCTGTTTGCCGACTCGACGATATTCACTACATTGTTTGGTGGCGATAAATCGCTAGAGAATTTCTGGAAGAACCTTGCGAATACGCGAATGGCCAGGCGGATTCACACCCAGAAACCGGAACATCGTACTCGCGTTGCATGAAGTCCATGTGTGGGACTGGGTTGAGCGGGTGGGCAACTTCACGTGTGGTCTGCAGGGGCAAGCATGGAAGAGAATGCGGATTTATCTGGCTTATTTAGTTCGTTTTGGCGTGACAATCTGCGTGTTTGTTGGGTGTGGTCATGCCCAAGTTAGGGGTGTATACCCGCTCGGGATGAGCGCTACCAACGCCGGGGTCACACCCGAATCAGGATTCACCTATTCAAACGCCTTCCTCTTCTATTCGCGCGACCAACTGAAAAGTCCAGACGGACAAGTCGTCGCTACCGGGCAACAGTCCGTATTGATGGATATGAACAGTTTCGTCTGGGTGAGCAAGAAGAAGATCAAGGCGCTGGGGGGTGCCATATTCTCTGCTGCGGCGACGCTGCCAATAGCCAACAATTCGTTAAGCTCAACCGTTCAGGGGGCAGTCAGCGGCGGAGGTGGATTCGCGGACTCCTACTATCAGCCCTGCATTCTTGGCTGGCGGAGGAGTCGCGCCGACGTTCGGGTTATCTACGGATTTCTGGCGCCGACAGGGAGATTCAACACTGGCACATCCGACAACGTTGGCTCTGGTTATTGGACTTCAGTCCTTGCGGCGGGCGAAACACTTTACCTCACCAAGAACAGAAAGACCTCCCTCTCGGCTTTCCAGATGTACGAGTTTCACGGGATTCAGCGGGGCACTCATATTCATCCAGGTCAGACTGTCGATCTCGATTACTCGCTGACGCATCTGTTTCAGTTGCCAAACGACATACGCCTGCAGCTAGGGTTGGCCGGCTACGAATCGTGGCAAACTACGGATAAGACCGGACCAACCATTACACTACAAGAAGCAGCAGCACTTTACCGGGTGAACGCCCTTGGCTTCGCGTCGAACGTGATTTTGCCAGAGCGGAAGGTGACCCTGAGCCTAAAGTATTTTAAGGAATTCTCAGACAGGTCAACCTTTCAAGGGTACTCACTGCAGATTTCAGGTGCGATCACCTTCTAGCCTTCGAGCGCTTCGCCGATCGATCAGAATGCTAACTTTATGAGCCAATCTACAATTTGCTTGAGTGGAACCATGGTCAGAGCCAGCGGCAACAACGGTATAATCAAAATGCCGCTCAGTCGCACTACGGCGTCTTTGCCAAATGGAAGCACGTGCATATCGCTAATTGATTTGAATGCGTTGCCCAAGTCTGCCAACGACTGGATATCAGGCGTACCGAGAAGTGGCTCGGCCTCGACTGATGTGTGCTGAACCCACTTCTTTCGAAAGTCATTGACGTAATCACTAGCAAGGATGCCATACTCCCGGCCTGCCACTCGCTGCGCCTTTTCCAAGTGCACAACGAAAAAGCTCAAGGGCGTCAGCACTAACAGCAGGAGGAACAAGAGCGAACCTATTACTTCCATTCTAAACGTGAGCAGCGTCGCCCCTGCGTGCCAGATTCGGTCACCAATGAATCCCGCAAGAAATGTCGTGTGTGCCAACAAAACAGGCGTAAATGCAAAAATACTCGCTGACAGGAATCCGAGTCCTCCGGCGCGGTCCGGATGGTACAAGTTAAGGTGAAGCGGCAAGGCTCTTACACGCCATAGTAATTGATACCAAAGGAATAGCCTGAAGTACCAGCGAAAGAGGATAAAACGAAAGACTGGTAGGCTCAGGAATTCGTACCAATATCCGGCTGCGGTCAGATGACTTCCTTCTCCAGAGCTCACCTCGTACCAAGTCGGAATCTTAAGAGCAAGTTGTTCTTTCCACACCCATTGGCCGAGGGTAAAACAGAACACCAACAGCACGGCCTCAAAGAGTACTGAATTTCTCAGACGCATCGTCGAGCTAATGATTTCTGCAAAGCGTGCGCGATCTTCCGGAGCTATGATATGTCGCTCAAGGAATTGTCTTACGACTATGACGATCCGCTTATGCGCGATTAACTCAGCTACGACAAGCAAGGGGAGCGCCGCTAAGAATCTGATGTGGACTTCCACATCGAGCAGAAAGGGAACGGGCACGCCGCGCAAAGCATGACCTTGTGACAGGGAAAGCAATAGCAAAGGGAGCCAACAGGCCAGAGAGAGAATCATCGCTCTTCGGTGCACTAGACCGAGGGGCGGCGTCGAGAGCCGGGTGCGAAGGTAAAGGTTATATAACGGACCACCCAGTACAAGCGAAAAGTCGCCGTCCTCTTCGATTAGATCGTGGCTTAGATCCAGTTCCCCGAGTTCTTCTTTGGTGGGCATCGGCCACGCTACGCATTTGCTAAGTATAATTCGCTATGCAGCCAGGCGATATATCCCAACTTAATTCGTTGTTGTCACAAGGTAATTCGTAGCGTAATGAAATGTAGAGAGGGTCTTGCTCAGAGCACACCAAGCGGCTGACGGCTGGCTGCTCTCCCTCAGGTGCAAAAGATACTGCGTATAAGCTCCCACAGTCCCCCTTCGAATCGCTCCTAAAAGCTCCTTGTCTCCCTTGTGAAACGATAGCAACTGGAATCGGACGGACACACTGGCAAAAGTCGCAGCTACAGTTTTATTACTCATGCCGTACATTTGGCCTCTACGACGGAGCGGCCAGAGCTTAAGTAACGAAGCACCTCACTCGTGTGAGAGGTTGGACACCAGCCATGGCACACAATCACGGCACCACAAAGCATATTTACTTAATACGAACGTATTACGCGCTGTTTGGGCTACTGGTTCTCTGCGGTTGTGCCTCACGTTCCACAAGGAAGACGTCTTCTATCAAGCAAGCCAAAAACGTTGAAGTCTCGGCGGCGGAGTTCAGTTCCCGAAACCAATCCCTCCTGGCTCTCTATTCGTCCGAGATTGAAGGCGCCGCCGATAGGATCATTCTTGAATCGCCGTCCTCCGTCGCGCGGAGACAGGCGCTCGTGTGGAAAGCGGAAGCCATTCCAGTCCTGCAAACATCTCTGCTGAACACTGACCCCGTAGCGGCCGTCGTTGATTCCTGGGCTTTTATTTCTCAAATGAAGGCCTACATGGAACAGCCGGTCGTGAAAAGCCAATTTGGAGTGTTCCTGCCTGTCGTCGTAGACGCTCTCAAAAGAATGAATGCTGAGATGGAGCAGTTGGTACTAGCCGCTGCACCGGAAGCCAACGTTCCTGATCTTCGGCAGAAAATTGATACATGGGCTGCGGCACATCCAATTCAGACGGGCCTGACTGGTCGCAGATCAGCCGACGTTGACTTGATAAAACAGGACGAAAGCGACTTAGGAGCGTTGGCATCTATCAAAGCTCTGCAGGAGGGCCTGGGCGACATCACCGCCCGTTTGGATTCGTACAACGCCTACCTGCCCAAACAGGCCCGCTGGCAAGCCGAACTGCTCGTCAGTGATGTCACTCGTAGTCCTGAATTTGGCGCGGCAGCTTCCAATTTTGCGGTCTTATCCAAAGCCCTTGATGAGACCTCGAATAATGTGAATCGCATGCCCGAACTGGCGGCGTCGGCCAGAGAAATTGCCTTGGCCGATGTTAATGGCCAGCGCTTAGCCGCTCAATCATTCCTGAGCGAAGAGCGCGTTCAAATGATCGAGGCGCTGACGCAGCAAAGAATCAATGCCATGGCTGATCTGCGTAGCGAACGTTTAGCAGCAACCGCTGATCTCCGCGGTGAGCGGCAAATCGTCCTAGATTCCGTTCACCGGGAAGAAGCTAACGTCGTAAGAGACCTGCACAAGCTAAGCCAGCAAACTCTTAATGACGTCGACAAACGATCTCGTTACCTCGTAGATCATCTGTTTTGGCGCGCTTTCGAACTCGTGCTGCTGACCCTGGGATTGTCTTTCTTGGTCGCGTGGATTCTCTTGCGACAATTTGCCTCAAAGGAATTAGCCAAGCGCCAACAGTCGCGGCTTGCCGCATGACCCGCGGTGACCATCTTCGCTGAAACGCATGTCTCTTAGCTACTAGCGGATCGGCCTGCACTTACTTGTCCAACCTAATGCACACTTCAGTTGACTCTTAGATGGAAACAATACGGCTGTCATTTTTGCCAGTGGTCTTATTATTGGTCACGGCACATTATTTTCCACACAGACCATGACAGATCCGAATGGTGACAGGTGAGTTATCAATCGCACGATACGACTCGGCGCGCCAAATGCAATTGTGGAAGGGAGCGAGAGACATGAATTTCCGTTTCAGGCATCTGAGGTGGATTGTTAGTTTAGTTATCGGCTGTGTTCTGTGTGTGGGAATGGACTTAGCCGAAGCCCAATCCGATATCAACATCGCCAGCGCTTTGCTGAACACCGACAGTGACCCAGGTTCCCCAGGGTACATGAATGTTGGCCAACAACGAGTTACGCCGAGGGGCGAAGCGCTAACTGACGATGAGAAACGAGAGCGCGATATTCACGCCAATACAGAGCTGGACCCGGAACATAATTCTGATAAAAAGACCTCTTTGACATCCAGTGCCAGCCCTCAAGATGCCGCGCCGCAACCCAACCCTCCGGAACAGCCAGCTGCAAAGCCAGAATTTGAGATTTATGGGTTTGCGATGCTCGATATGGGCTACGACGCTGGACAGACGGATCCCGCGTGGTTCGATGTTGAGCGACCCACTAAGCTGCCAGCCTTCCACGACGAATTCGGTCATGACGGCAATTTCTACGCCGGAGTGCGGCAATCGCGCTTTGGGGTAAAAAGCAAAGTGCCTACGAAACTTGGTGACCTGAAAACGGTGTTCGAGTTCGAGCTCTTCGGCGTCGGCGTAGATGCAAGCCAGACTACGTTTCGTTTACGCCATGCCTACGGGGAGCTTGGTCAGTTCCTCGCGGGGCAGACGTGGAGCCCGTTCATGGATCCGGATGTTTTTCCGAACTCCATTGAGTACTGGGGCCCGAGCGGAATGGTCTTCTTCCGCAATGTACAACTCCGATGGCAGCCGGTTCACAACGAAAACCACCAGGTGATGATTGCGCTGGAGCGGCCTGGCGCCAGCGCCGATTTGGGTGCAGTCGCAGATCGCGACATACTTCAAGGCGTCAAGTTCCGCTTTCCTGCTCCGGACCTCTCTGGCCGTGTGCGCTACGGCGGTAAGCGCACTTATCTCCAGATGGCGGGTATGGTTCGATATATCGCTTGGAATGACAGCGCCCCAACGGCAGTGACAAATCTTACCGGCCACACCTTTGGATGGGGGGCGCATGTCAGCTCTAACATCGGCGTAGGCGCGAAAGATGCGTTTAAATGGAGCGTCATCTACGGCCACGGTGTCGAGAACTATATGAACGACGCCCCGGTTGACATCGCGCCGAAGCTCACTACGAATATCCGCCGGCCCATTACTGGCGACCCCTTGCCAGTTTTAGGAGTCGTAGCGTTTTACGACCGCTACTGGAGTGAGAAGTGGAGTACCAGCATTGGATATTCGCTGATAAACATTACTGACGTTCCCTTGCAGCTACCGGATTCTTTTCGTCGCGGCCAATATGGACTCGTCAATTTGCTGTACTACCCGGTGAAAGACATGATGGTGGGCGGCGAATTCCAATGGGGGCGCCGCGAGAACTTCAGGGATGGCTGGTCGTTCAACGACTACCGCGTGCAATTGTCGGCCAGGTACAACTTTTCGTTCAAACGTGGAGGTTCATAGTGAGAGCCGGCATTTCCAGACGGAAGAATCAAAGGCCCAATCCGACCGTGCATTTGCTCCTAATGAGGCTGGCGCGGTCTACGATCACATTAACACTGGTTCTGGTCCTTGTTGCCGGGTCGACGTGGTCCCAAGAGGCGCAGACTTCGACGAGTAAACCGCGGGTGGAAAAAGATCTCCTGGGAGAAAAGGAAATCCCTGCCAATGCCTATTACGGAGTACAGACCGCGAGAGCACTCGAGAATTTCCAACTCTCCGGAGTCTTGATCAATCACTATCCAGGCTTCGTGGAGGCATGGGCAATCGTAAAGCTGGCGGCGGCCCAGGCCAATACCGACGTTGGCGCAATGAAGCCGGAGCGGCTGGCTGCAATCCAGAAGGCCTCTGACGAAATTCTAGCTGGTAAGTATCACGATCAGTTTCTCGTCGATTGGTATCAGGGAGGCGCTGGCACATCCACCAACATGAATGCCAACGAAGTACTCGCCAATGTTGGACTCGAAGCAACCGGTCATCAGAAGGGCGAATACCAGTTCCTGGAACCTCACGATGATTTGAATATGTCGCAATCCACCAACGATTCTTATCCCACCGCGATCAAAGTAGCGATACTGCTCCGAAACGACAAGTTGATCGAAGAACTCAAGATGCTTTCCGCATCTTTCCGTACGAAAGGCCAGGCCTATCTCGAGATTGTGAAGATGGGTCGCACCGAGATGCAAGATGCGGTCCCTATGACAGTCGGCCAGGAGTTCCACGCTTTTGCCGCATCGCTGGACGGAGAAATACAAGAGTTGCAGGACGCGGAAAAATCATTGTATGCGGTCAACATGGGCGCCACAGCCATCGGAACCGGAATTAACGTGCCTAAGGGCTATCCGGAAAAATGTGCGCAGCACTTGGCGAAGCTCACCGGCAAACCGATCGTGCCAGCGGCTGACATGCTGGCTGCTACCTGGGACCAGCAAGGGTTTGTAGTCTATTCCGCGGCGCTGAAGAGTTTGGCAATCAAGCTCTCAAAGATATCTAGCGACCTTATCTTGCTTACGTCCGGTCCGCGTGCAGGACTATCCGAGATCAATTTGCCAGCTTTGCAACCCGGTTCTTCCATAATGCCGGGAAAAGTCAATCCGGTGGTCCCCGAGGTTATGAACCTGGTTTCCTTCCGTGTAATGGGTAATGACTACGTTACAACGCTGGCAGCTCATAGTGGCCAGCTCCAGCTCAACGCGTATGAGCCAATCGAAGGCTTGTCGATACTGGAATCACAGGATCTGCTTTATCACACATCGATGCTTTTCCGCACGAAGTGCATCGACGGCATCGCCATAAATGAGAAGGTCCTGGCTCATTACATGGAGACGACCGTGGGAATCGTCACGGCACTCAATCCTGTTTTAGGTTACGACAAGGCCACCGAACTGGCGAACGAGGCCTATAAGAGCGGCAAAGGCGTACTCGAGATCATACGAGAAAAGAAACTTCTTACCGAGCAGCAGATCCAAGATCTGCTCGATCCCGCTAAGCTGACGGGCCTCGATAAGGCGAAATATACGAACAAGTAGCAGCAGCGGAGACAAAGAATCTCTGAAAGGAAGTTTTATGAAGCGATGTTGCAGAAGTTGGATTTCGTTTCTGATGTTTGTTCTCGCCTCGTATGAGGCTGTTATTGGCCAAGCCAAGAAACCTAATATCGTGATTTTGGCCACAGGCGGTACGATCGCTGGCGCCGCCGCTAGTGGCACGCAATCGGCTTATACGTCGGGGGCGGTAACGATTGATGCCATGTTGGACGCCGTTCCAGGTATCAAGGACCTCGCCAATCTTAAGGGAGAGCAGATATCCAATGTCGGATCGCAAGACATGTCCTTCGACATTATGCTCAAACTGGCGAAGCGCATTAATGAATTACTGCCCACAAATGAGGTTGATGGCATCGTCATTACACATGGCACAGACACCATGGAAGAGACTGCCTACTTCCTCAACCTGACAGTAAAAAGCGACAAACCGGTAGTTATGGTCGGATCCATGCGTCCATCAACCGCCGTTAGCGCCGACGGTCCCTTGAACCTTTATAACGCCGTCGCCGTCGCCGCCGATCCGAATTCAGGAGGTCGCGGAGTACTGGTTGTCATGAATGACTGGATCCACGCTGCACATTCTTTGACCAAAACCAGCACAACTGCGGTGCAGACCTTCATGTCGCCGTTACGCGGCCTGGTGGGGGTAACTGCCTATGGCAAAGATGATTTCTACAACACCCCCCCGTGGAAGCACACCACCGGGAGCGAGTTCGATGTGTCAAACGTTACTAAGCTGCCGCGAGTAGACGTCATTTTCGGATCTGTAGACATGTCGCCGGACTTGATCGATGCCAGCGTGAACAATGGCGCTAAGGGAATCGTCATCGCAGGAGTTGGTAACGGCAACATGAATCAAGTCTCGGTGGACGCTGCGGCAAGGGCCGCTAAGAAGGGAGTGGTCGTGGTGCGTAGCAGCCGTGTCCCCACGGGATTGGTTGGACGCAACGTAGAAATTAAGGATGACGAGCTTGGTTTTATTGCTTCAGATGAACTGAACCCGCAGAAGTCACGAATTCTGCTAATGCTGGCACTCCTGAAACCCCGCTCGGTTGCCCAAATTCAGGAGCTGTTTGCCACGTATTGAATACAGATGAGCCGAGACATCCATGCCAGTCAGCAGAATGAAAAAGGTGCTGCTCACATGTGTAGCGGTAATTGGATCATTGCTGGCGACGGCATTCTCGCGAGCGCAGAATTCAGACGGGACGCCCTCTCAACAGTCGCAGAAAAAGAACAAGGCAACTAAGATTGCCCCCGATCCAACAATCGAAACGGATATCGATGCAACCGAAGCTCAGGAGGCACCTAAGCGTCAGCTTGTCCGGTGGAACGAGTACCAGGGGCCGCATTTCACCGTTCGGGCTGGGGCCGGCTTCTTATATGAGGTGGCGGGGTTCGCACAAGATCAACAGAGCAAGGAACAGTTCTCGCTCGGATTTAAGTACAAGGTTCGTGATTTTCGATTTCTTCTCGCGGGAAAGTTTCCGAGTTCAAAGAGGTCGGTCACGTGGAGTGCTGGACTGATGTATGACGCTCCCACTAATTCCTGGTTAGTCCGACAAAGCGGGGTCATGATCGCCTTCCCAGAACTATTGGGGCACTTGTTCATCGGTCGATCAAAGGAAGGTTTTTCTCTGAATAAGGTCATGACTGGCTACGATGGTTGGACGATGGAGAGAGCCACGATGAACGATGCGACAGTTCCATTACTAGCCGACGGAATCAAATGGCTGGGCTACTACCCGAAGCACGGGATTCTGTGGAACCTTGGGTACTTCAACGACATTTTCTCAAAGGGGCAGTCATTCTCGTCGTACTCGAGCCAGGAGGTCGCAAGGATTGCATGGCTGCCGATCCGTTCCGTGTCAGACACGCACAGCTTGCTTCACGTAGGCATAAATTTGCGATACGGAAAGCCGGCCGAGAACAAACTCCAGCTTCGTTCACGTCCTGAGGCTTTTCCTGCACCGTATTTTGTCGATACCGGTAAGTTCGCGGCGACCGCAACCTTCATGGCTGGCCCCGAGGTCTATTACCGGCACCGCAATTGGCTATTCGGGAGCGAATACTGGATTCAAAAGGTTGATTCCCCTTCAACCCATCACCCCTTATTTAATGGAGGCGATGTAGCCGCGACCTGGATCATCACGGGGGAGACACGTACCTACAACACGGTAGGTGGGTTTTTCAGAGCCGTGTCGCCTGCCAGACCGGTGTTCCAGGGAGGACCGGGCGCATGGGAGCTAGTGAGCCGATATTCGCATATCAATCTCGACAGCGGAACTTTAAGCGGGGGCAGGTTCGGCAGATTCACCGAGCAGCTCAACTGGTATCTGTCTGACAACGTGCGCTTGGAATTCAACTACGGTTACGGACACTTGGATCGGTTCGACCTCAGAGGCAACACTCAATTTTTCCAAAGCCGTATTCAATTACAGCTCTGAAAGGAGTTTCTTATGTCGGCAAAACGGTTCATGGTCGCACTGCTCGCGGCGGCCCTTCTTACGGCGACCAGCGTTACGGTCCCGGTAGCAGCACAGAACGGTCAGGCCAGCCCTGTCGCTCCTAAACGGGAACTCGTCGAGTCTGCAGTCAAAGAGGCCTACGCCAAGTTTGCTAGTGAAAATAGGGGCAAAAATGCCGACTACATCCCAGCGCTCGCGCAGGTAGATTCAAAGCTTTTCGGCATTGCAGTGATCAGCACGGATAACCAGTCTTTTGTCGTCGGCGACACCAACCATCCATTTTCAATTCAGTCCATCTCGAAGGTCTATACACTCGCGCTGGCGATGAACGAATTGGGATCTGACGCAGTGTTTCAACGAGTGGGACTAGAACCGACGGGCCGCCCGTTCAACTCGCCCACTGCTGTGGTGGACATGTCGTCGCACACGGGAAATCCCTTGGTCAACGCCGGTGCCATCGCCACCACCAGTTTGATTTCCGGCAAAGACGCCGATGACAAGTGGAGCAAGATACTCGATTTCTACAGCCGGGCGGCGGGGGAGAAGTTGGGGCTTATTGACGAAGTTTACAAATCGGAAGCGGCTACTAACACTGGAAACAAGGCACTCTCGATGCTCCTGGCCAAGTACGACCGGATTTACAGCGATCCCTTCGAGTCGGTGGACATCTACACCAAACAATGTTCGGTCGGTGTAACCGCGATGCAACTTGCTCGCATGGGCGCGACCCTCGCCAACAACGGGGTTAATCCGGCGACAGGCGAGCAGGTGATTAAGAAGGAAAACGTTCCTGAGGTCCTCGCCACTATGACCATGGCTGGTCTTTACGACGGCTCGGGTGGATGGGCCTGGCATGTCGGCCTGCCCGCAAAAAGCGGAGTGGGTGGCGGCATCGTGGCGATTGCACCGGGGAAGGGCGCCATCGCCGTATTTGCGCCTCCGTTAGACGAGGCCGGAAACAGCGTGAAGGCGCAGGAAGTGATTGAGTATGTTGCCAAGAAGCTCAATTACAACCTCTACTCTCCGAGCTCAGTGGGATTGAAATAGGCGAGGTCGCAAACCCGAGCACGTATCGAATTCAGTTGATCGGTGTTCAATGTTTGGATTCCAGCCGAAACCGTCGTTTAAGCGACCCGAACAAACCACAGTCGCAAATTGCGCTTTGATACTGCTCATCCCGGTGAGTGTCATCTTCGTGGCGAATGCTCAGCAACCCGCAGACTCTGGCGCAAGCTCGCAGAACGTGACCGATTCCCTGAAAGCGATTGATCGGTTGATTGAGCAGAATCAGCGACTGGAGAAACAAAATCAGCAACTGGAAAAGCAGAACCAGCAATTGATGGAACAGATCAACGTTCTGCGTCGTGGTGTGACTCAGGATACAAACGTGAGCAGCCAAGCCGCTGGAGCGGCGGCTTTAACCACTGCTGCGACGACTGGGCAACAGACGGGGCAACCCTCCGGCCAAGAGCAGACCACACAATCTTCAACCCAAAAACAGACGGCGCAATCCTCAAGCCAAGACCAGGGCGAAGCTGATGATAAGACTCAACTCCCGCAAGCCTCAGAAGGGAATTCTGTCATTTTCGGAGAATTCAATCCCGGGCGCGGATTTACCGTTGGAAGGAGCGAACACGGCGAACTGAATCTCAGCGGTTATATGGCTACAAGATTTCTAGACCAGATGCCAGCCCAGCAAACGGCCTTCGATCATTTGGGTCGTCCGATCCAAGTGACTCCTCGCAAAGATTTCCAGTTCCATCGGGTTATGTTGTTTTCACAAGGATGGCTATTCACCCCCAAGTTCCAATACTCTACATTTCTTTGGACAGTACAGGACACGAACCAGGTGGCCGTAGGTGGGGCCCTCTATTACAACTTTGGCAAAATTATGACGCTCGGATTGGGATGGAATGCCTATCCTGGCACACAATCACTACAGGGTTCTCACCCCTATTGGGAATCCTATGATCGCGTAATGGCGGATGAATTCTTCCGGCCTTACTTTTCGCAAGGTGTGTTCGCCAAGGGGAACCTGCTGCCGAAGCTTGAGTACAGATGGATGTTCGGAAACAACAATAGCAACCTGGATGTGCCCGCTCTCAAGCTCGACCGGAATCTTTCCGCCGGCGCTGCTTTAACGTGGTACCCAACGACTGGTGAATTTGGCCCACGGGGAGCTTTCGGCGACTACGAGAATCATCAGAATCTTGCGACCCGCTTCAATCTGGCCTATACCTACAGCCCCGAGGACCGCCAGGCGGCAGTCGGTACTTCATCGGGCATCAACACAACCTTGCGCCTGAGTGACAGCCTCAACCTATTCGATACGGGCGCCCTCGCTCGGGGTGTGACGATCGAAAGGGCGCATTATCAGATGGTTTCTGCAGGCGCGGGGATCAAATACCACGGATTGTGGATTCAGGGTGAGGGCTACGGAAGGCTACTGGATCATTTCATTGCGAATGGGAAGCTGCCAGTGACCGAAGTGCGAGACTCTGGGTTCTACGTTCAGGTTGCAGACATGATTGTGCCCAAGAGATTCGAACTCTACGGGGGCACGTCGTATATCTTCGGTCAGTATGGAAATTCCAAAGAGTTTATCGTAGGAACTAATTACTATCCCTGGAACACTCGGAATATCCGGCTGAATACTCAGTTAATCAATGCGGATCACTCCCCTGTTAACAGTACCTTCGGCTTCTATACCGGTCAGCAAACCGGTCCGATTTTTTCCGTTGGCATGACCGCCCTTTACTGAGAGCGGGCAATTCTTGAAAGATATCGACATGCTCGAAGTACAAGAGATGTAAGGATGCCGGTAATGAAGAAGGTCAGTACCGCGCCGGCGAAAAGACAGTGGAGGCGGTGTTCGGGGCGATGCCGAGTAGCCCGGCAGTTCGCTTGGTGCGTGGTCGCTGTCCTGCTCGCCTGGTGCACTCCTGTATCGGCCCAGTCCAGCAAAACGCAGGACCAGTTCGAGCTTAACGATTCCCATTTCCATCTGACCAACTACGTTCAAGAGGGCACAGATATTCATAAGTTTCTCGAAATCATGGGAACGAAAGTGGGCCGCGTCGCAATATTCGGTATTCCACTACAGCAGCAATGGTCGTTTAGAGTCGATGGCGATCGTGCTCCGACCTACTACTTAAATACGGACGCTCCGCTGTACTACTACTCCTTTACCGACGCTTGGATCGCTATGGCCTACAAGTCTCTCAGCAAAGAAGAACGGGTCCGCTTCGATCCGATGATCACCGGCTTCAATCCGACAGATATGTACGCAACGGAACACATCCGGCGCGTGCTTCAAACGTTTCCCGGCGTGTTTTCGGGCATCGGTGAGTTCTCGATTCATAAGGAGTTCGTGTCGGCTAAGATCGCTGGAGAAACCGCAAGCCTTCAAGACCCCGCCCTTGACAGGATTCTTGATTTTGCCGCCGAGGTCGGGCTCGTCGTACTAATACACAATGACATGGATGTTCCCTTTGCCAAAGAAAGCTCGCAACCCGCGTACCTGGATGAAATGAAAGCTCTGTTCAGAAGACACCGGAACACGACTATAATTTGGGCGCATACTGGCATGGGAAGAATAGTTCGCCCAGTTAAGAATCACGCTGCAAATATTGCAGCGATCATCAGTGATCAAGAGTTCAATCATGTTTACTTCGATATCTCCTGGAATGAGGTCGCAAAGTACATCGTCGCAACTCCCGAATCGACCAGGATCGCAGCCGATTTGATCAATCGCTACCCGGACCGCTTCCTCTTCGGGACGGATGACGTGGCGCCGTTAAATCAGGAAACGTATCTGAGGGTTTACTACCAATACGGCCCGCTATGGAAGCTGCTGGACAATGACGCGAGCGAAAAGGTGCGTAAAGGAAACTACGAGCGCATTTTCGACGCAGCCAGGACGAAGGTGCGCGCATGGGAGCGAGCACACCTCAGCGCTCCGAAGTCAGCTACGGTCGCCCCCTAAGGACGCGCGGGTCCACAGCCTAAGCGATTTAGCCGGCAGACAAAGAGGCACTTCCTTGAAATCTTTCCAAGTTTGGGCGCATAGGAGAAAAACCGATTCAAATCATTACCCTGTTATTGCGGACAGTGGTCATCCCCTCATTTGCTCTGTAGCGTATGGTGCATGAAAGAAGGCCGGGCTTGTCGTGTCTTTTAAGTTCCTTCGAGAGCCTCTCACAGGTGCGCATGCGCGAGTGTCTCATTTTCATTCTGATGTGCATACCGCCGCTTCAGTGCCAGACGTCTTCATCCAAGTATCAACCCGGTACCATCACCGCCGTCACAACTCATCAGAGTGCACCAGAAGAGCCGGACGGCAATGTTGCCCGATATGATGTGTCCGTGAAAGTTGGCGATACCGTTTATGTTGTTGTGTATACACCACCGAATGGCGCAAACGGTGTGGAGTATTCCGCCGGTCTTGGTTTACTGGTATTGGTTGGGAGTGAGACGTTGACTTTCAATAGCAGGCTTACCGGAACGACAGTAGTCCCCATTTTGCGCCGAGAAACACTTACTACGGAGCGCGGCCCGGATTGGTCAAAAGCGACGAGTCAATACTTCGTTCTGAAGCAGCAGACTCTTTCGGAGACTTTAGGCCTCAGTGAGCAACAGCAGATCAAGATCAAGCCGATCCTCGAGCAGGAGGCGGGCGAAGCCGGACAGTTTTTGGGAAATCCTGCCCTGTCTCGTAAGGAGCAAGTGACCCGTTGGGAAAAGCTCGTGCGAGCATCGGACGCGAAAATCGAGCCTTTGTTGTCTCAAGTTCAAGTGAAAAAGCTTCGGCAGCTGAGGAAAGAACAGAAGCAGGAGCTCGGGAGAATTGCAGAAGCTGCTATAAAGCAGAACTGACGCAGTTTGCTTTGTCGGCGGAATACCTCAGCTCGCATTTAGGCCGCCTTTAGACATTTGCGAAAGAAATTGTCAGCGCGCTTGACGACACTTCTGATTCCGCGTGATCTGGCAACCTTGACAGTGGTAGCTATCACTCTGGCGCGCTAAGTTATGTAACCGGTAGAAACTTATCGGGCAGTTTACGCAACACAAACTATGAGAATTTCGAAGAGTGGGGGGCAATATGAAAAGCAGAAGATTTGGCGTTTTGGCAGTTATGGCGTTGTTCGCAGCCCTTGCCCTCGGCCAAGCCGAAGATCAAAAAAAGGAACAGGGCGGGAGCACAGAGCGAGAGCGTGTGAAGGAATCCGGAGAAGTGCTCAAGCAGATCCTCGACGCACCGGACAAGGGCATCCCGAAAAGTGTTTTAGACGGTTCGAAGTGCGTCATCGTACTGCCATCGGTTAAGAAGATGGCGGTCGGAATCGGTGGGAGCTATGGGCGCGGGGTCATGACCTGCCGCACCGGCAGCGACTACAAAGGCCCGTGGAGCGCACCAATCATGATGGCCTCGAGTGGCGGAAGCGTCGGGTTCCAGATCGGCGGGCAAGCCACTGACTTCGTGATTATTGTGATGAATGATGGGGGTGCAAAGAGTCTGCTGAACAGCAAAGTCAAGCTGGGCGCCGACGCGAGTGTCGCCGCTGGTCCGGTTGGACGCACTGCCGAGGCATCGACCAACGCACGCATGCAGGCCCAAATGCTCTCGTATTCGCGTTCGCAAGGTGTCTTCGGCGGAGTGTCCCTTTCTGGATCGACCTTGCGTCCCGACGGTGATGCCAATGAGAATCTCTATAGCCAAAAGGTTAAACCAGAGGAGATTATTGCCGGCAAGGTACCCATGCCAGCGGAAGCCCAGCAATTGATCTTAGATCTGCAGAAATCACAAAGCGCTTCGGCACAACGCTGAATTGTGAGGGGCAAGGGTTTCCAAGAGAACCGGACCGTTGAGGGAGGGAATCGATTCTCGGCTTGTCAACGCTACGCTCTCAAACGTGAGCGGAGTAGGCGGGCAACCGGGCGCCAATGATCGTGAAAAGGATAAGGCATATGCGAAACATGAACAGGCTTCTCCCTGATGCCATAACCGTTTTCCTCTTATTCGTATTGGCGGGAATCGGCACAACCGTCCAGGCTCAGGAACGCATGACGATCCAGGCGACCGCTATGGGGACAAGCACTCAAATGGGCAGGATTTACGACGTCAACATCCACATCGAGCAATTATCCACGCCGGATGATCGGAAAGTATTGATCGATGCTTTCACCCGTTCCGGTCAGGACGGACTTGTAGATGCCCTCGAAGACATGAAGTCCAAAGGCCGTGTCCGATTCGCCAGTGGGGGCGTAGGTAACGACGTTAAGTACATCATCGAATTACCTTCCGAGAACGGGCGCCGATTCCGTCTGGTTACCGACCGCAACCTTGCCTTCGGCGAACTGCACAACAGTACGCGTTCCAGGGACTATAACGTCGGCGCCATCGAGTTGGTACTCACGCCCGATGGAAAGGGTTCCGGCACCGTGTTGCCGGCATGCAAATTGATCGTGGATAAAAAGACGCAGCAGGTCGACATCGAGACCTATCAGAATCCCTGGAAGCTGACTAACATCATGGTCTCCAAAGATTGAAGAGCGGATCTTATTGGCACGATGCCTCATCTGAGTATTGACCGCTCGCCGCCATTGCGGCCAGCGCTTTTCCGCACGCAACCAGGCTCTGATTCAAAGGGTCGTGCTGAAGTGCATCAGTCGCGAGATAATTCATCTTCACCCGCATGGCTACATACTTTTCGCTGAGCTCCTTCATCTTGCGGTGCGCATTATCGATTAGCTGCGCGCCTTGGTGGTCTGCATTAGTTTTTACGGCAACCTGGGCGAGCCGTACATCAGCCGTCGCCTCGCCCTCGTAACGAGACAACCCAGCCTGTGTTACTGGGTAGCCATTCTCGATTGCACTCGCCAGCGCACTATGCCACTCCCGCAGCGCACTCATTCCCTCGATTCCTGCACGCAAGAAACTGGGGGAAAATCCATTATCTGGGGCAGAGCTTGATGTCGCGGGTTCTGGCGATGCAGTCGCATTACCAGCGGCCGATAGTGTCAAGATCACCTGACTTCCGTTAAAACTAAGTGACCCTTTTGCCGCTCTCGCGAATGCCTCGACGTCAACATAATTTCTGCCGTTTAGCTGAACTATCGGAACGCTCCCGCCGCCACTCACAACCAGTGACTGGGTGCTTGTCTGGGACTGTGCAATCCGTGCCAATACCAGTGTTACCGCTAGCGCCATCAATATGCTGCAACCTCTGTATCTCATTTCGTCTCCTAGGATTGTGACCGTAACAATCGAGCCAGCTCATCTCTGCTCGCGAAAATCGCTCTCCGCGCTGCTGGCATTGTAGGTTGGAGTGCACGACGGGCACTCCTAATCGGAAGCTCACGATCCGTCAATAGAACTCCACTTCTCGATTTGCCAAGGAATGGAGGGAACCGCCCATACCGAGTAATCTATGGCGGCTCCAGCGATCATCTCACTGTCCTAACTAACAGCCGTCGGGATCAAAACGCTTTGCATTCCCTTGGTTGGAAATAATCGCGAGCTGCCGAAACCCGCCCGAAAACGCGATTCGGCGCGCAAGGCCATCGCCTCGGTCACGGAACTGGTGCCTGCGCACTCTTTTTCCTGCGAACAACCCTCACGATCTCCGGCGCGAATTCGCCAAGCCAGTTGATACCCACACCGACGAAAACCTGAGTGATGGCTGCCTGGTACCCTCGCACCTGCCACGTTGGGTTTCCCGGCTGCCACGTGGTGGCGATGGCGGCTCCAGCGAAAGCTCCAAGATAAGGCATAAGCTGGGGTCGCAACGATTTTTCGGTACGGTCGTAGGTTACAAAATTTCGAAGCATGGCGTGACGCGTGCGGGGCCAGAATCGATCACACCGGCAGCGATCGTATCGAGGCTCCCACCCAAGCGCGAAGTTTCCCGCAGACGTGACCGAGTTCTGAATGACAAACTGAATCTGTCGATCGCCGAGCCGTTTGGCAAACCCTTCAAGCCCGTCTCCCCATCCGGGATTGCTGTCTGTGATCTGGTCGTGCAATGCAAACAGAGTTGTCTTGATATATATTCCCGGGGTGGTATATGTCTGGCGAATGTAGAGTTTGAATCGTTCATCAGGACTCAACGGTCGGAGTTCAACCGTTCTCGGAACATAGGAGCCGTAAAGCCAGTTTACGTTGAGCTGCTTATCGGAAGATGGGAGATCTGTCGAAACAGGTTGGGCTGTACAGGGTTTCCCGAGTGCCATTAAGAGTCCAGCGCTGCTAGTCGATAACAAAACTAGCGACAACAATTCCTTCCGGAGTGAATGCGGGCGTTGAACAATATTGACGCTGAATCGGAATTCCATTCGATTCTTCAGACTTCAAGCTCAGGAGATGGCTAGGTAGGCCAAACCACATTTTCATTCGTTCGCTTGAACGAGTGAGCTGCCAACATTGACAGCGCATTGCACTCGCTATATCCAACATGCTCCCCGGTCGCACTGCAGCGTTTGGACCAACCAGAGCGCAAACCGCCTATAGTCAACAGGAACCCTCCTCTCAACAGCAGTGTGCCCCGTAAATATTGACAGTTTCGCCCCTGCTTCCTTCTTCTACGATTACTGGAGATTCTGATACAGGGACCAACACTGCTTCCAACTAATGGGCTGGTTCACTTGCATGAGAGCGAACCGGTGCAACTGGAGCGCTTGAAATATAGGGAGATCCACTATGAACAAGATCCACTTTCTTTGGATATTCTGGACTTTACTTGCGACTGGTGCGGCGACTGCTCAAGATGTTCGTTACAACTTCGACAAGGACACTGACTTCTCCAGGTTCAAGACCTATAAATGGGTAGCTCTCAAAGATGCCGCGAAAGTTGACGATCTGCGCGATAAACAGATCAAACAGGTTGTTGACTCAGAACTCGCTACCAAAGGCCTGCAGAAAGTGGATGGCGACAGCGCAGATCTGTTTGTTGGGTACCAAGCGGGAATCGGTCAGGAAAAGGAATTTACGTCGTACAACACGAACTGGGGCTATGGAGGGGGTTGGTACCGGGGCGGCTGGTACGGGCCAGGCGGGTCCTCAACAACAACGGGACAGACGTCCACCATCTATAAAGGGCAGCTGGTGGTCGATATGTACGATTCAGCGAATCACGATCTGGTCTGGCGGGGACTGGCCACCAAAACCATAGATGAAGATGCTAAGCCGGATAAGCAGGAAAAGAATTTATCAAAAACAGTGAAGAAACTGTTGAAGAATTATCCCCCGGAGAAGAAGTAGGCACGCCACTTTGAGCTAAGCCTTTCTCACTTCATCCTGTCGCGGATGTTCAGAAGCACCTGATCGGGTGCCTCCAGACGAATCAGACCGGCGCGCGGGTACTCGATATCGAGGATGGCGTACACAATGATGACCGTCATTAAGGCGAAACTGAGTATATGAAGCCAGCTCCGGCGTTGACCAGTCGACATTCGATAACCTGCGAGCAGAGCACAAATGAGGGAGAGACTGAACAACAGCATATAGATGATGGTAGGAGGGTGAACAGTAAGCGCCATCGTCCGGGTGGTGGAAATGTCGATCATCGTATTTAGCGCCGGCAACAGTAGCTTGCCTGCATCGGGATGAGAACGCGAGAGCAGGGTCGCGGAAACAGCTTCAGCCCAAATTTGCTCCTGGAGTTGTTTGGATTGTACGATCTCTCGTTTCGCCGCTTCCAAATCAGGCAATTTGCGATAGGTTTGGGCACGCGAGTCGACGTACTGGCGAAACAATTCTCGCAGACCGGGCTGTACGTCTTGGGCGACTAAGTATAGCCGCAGGTAAGCCGTTTCAATATTATTCACTTCCTCCGCAATCAGCATTTTTTTCTCGTTAAAACGTGACACCGCTCCAGAAAACGTGAATGCGATCACCAAACCGAACAGGCCAAAGATCGCACCTTCGATTATGCCAAGGTTACCCTGGTCGCCTTTTGAGTCTTCTTGTCGGCGCTTTATGGCAAACTGTCGCCCAGCTTCCATCAAAAGAATTATTCCAACTAGCAGCAGTATGCTAAAGAGGAATGGAGGGACCGGAGGGTTCATAGGTCAACTTCTTTGCTCCATCCCCGCGGCCTCACTGTTGTCGTGGTTGTCGTGCCGGCTGGATTGAAGTGTCGTTCTGGCATTTGTAAGGAAAAGGCGAACTGGATTGCTTATTGAGTTTCTTCTCGTACCGAGGTCCAAAATTTGTCCGGGTTAAAACGCTCCAGTTTCTGAAATTGCACGAGCGATTCCGGCCCAAAATCCCTTTGGTACACAATTCCATCATGGCTTACGATGAAGGTGTTTACGCCTGTTACCCCATATTCGGCCGGCGCGGCCACCAAGGCGAAACCACCGATCATCACACCCTCAACTACGAAATCCATTTCGCCGAGTGGGGCGGCGGGACCCTGTCCGTTCAGAATCTTAAAGAAGTAACCGTGGTAGGGCTCAGCGGAGTTTGTGTAGCCCTGTTCAATAGCCCGCGCAACGTTCTCCGCAAGCGGCCCTTCCCAACTTCCATCCCGGTCCTGCCATGCCAAGCCGTCTTGTTTGCCAGCAGTACTTATGATGCGCTGTGCGTACTGGTGGACCTCATATCCGTCGCGCTTGCGAAACGCATACTCCTCCTGCGCCTCTACATAAGTGCGGCAAACATTGATCGCGTCTAGTTCGTTTTGGCCAATGCGCCGATACAGAAGCTCCTGCCGTCCGGCGCTGGCATCAAAGGACCATTTGTCACCTTTCTTTACGATGGGCACAGGAAATGGCCAACTCTCGTTTCCTACGAGAAGGAATGCACGGTTCCGGTTCTTAGGATCCAGCGAAACGCTTTTCTTTTCGTGAGCCTGGGCGACGAAGTCGGCTGCACGCTGCCGGTCTTGCGGGTACTCACCGGTGAGAACAACGTCATCGTTCGTCTCGCCGAAAATACGAATCAGACGGCGGACGTCGAATTTTTCGGCAGCATCTACCAATGCCGTGGCGGCCTGTTCTGGGTTATCAAAGCTCTGAACACTGCCGATCGTACTTGCTCGTTTGCCCACTGTCGTTTGCTGGGCGGCGACTAGCACCGCCAAATAGAAGCACGCCGCAGCGCCCGTGATCCGAAGTAGCCGGGAAACTTTTTGCTTCACAGGTGTTGGTTTCACCCCGTTTCTCCTTTAGACTTTTTCCCTTTCTCAAAGGCCTCTTACCTGCGGCCGCGGCCTCCTGCGGCGCGAGCACCGCCACTCCTTGCCATGCTGGAAGAACCACGATTGCTCGCTGCGCGCGCACTGGAGCCGTCATAGGTACCACTGCCACCAAAGGCGTTCTGACCGCCACCGCTAGCTTTCGGGGGATCACGTTTTGCAGTGCTGGTTGTCCCACCCCCGCTGGCTTTCGAGGGATCACGATTTGCAGTGCTGTTTGTCCCGCCCCCGCTGGGTCGGGTTGCCGTATTGCCTCCTGCAGCTGCAGGACTGCTCGGTGTGCTGCCGGACTTCTGATTGACTTGTTGCCGGGCGTTAGCCTGACGATTGGCAGCGTTCTCTCCGCGTGCCGTACCGCCATATTGATTCGCGGTTGCCCGGTCCTGGTAAGGTGTGCCCCCGCGATGCTGTGGGTTATGAGCCCAGTTGGTGTTACCAGCGGCATTGCGGTTAACGTTAGCGTTGCGGTTGACGTTAGCGTTGCGGTTGACGTTGACGTTGCGGTTGAAGCTGTTGTAGTTGTTAACCTGAACGTTATTGCGGCCCCAGCCACACCCCCAACCCCAGCCGCCGCTCCACATTGCTCCCATGGCCACACCAACCCCAAACGAAATTGCTACTCCCGCGGCGTAGTATCCCGGCGGTGGATAGTAAATTGCTGGGTAGGCGTAGACAGGCGTACCGTATACGACCACAGGATTGTAAGCAGGTACATAGATGACTTCCGGACTCGCCTGCTCGACCACGATCACCGTCTTGCTCTCCACAACTTTGGTTTCGACCTTTTGTTGCTCATTCGATTTCAAGTTACCTTTATCCTTGGCTTTCTTACGCATGCGCTGCACGGCATCCATTACATCGCTCTGCTGCGCAAGAAATGCGTTGCCAAGATCGGTTGTCCATTGAATGTCGTCGGCCAGTCGCTTCACCACATCTGGCAGAGCAGCCAACGCCTGCACACTGGGATCCCAAGGCTCCTTGGCCACTGCTGCAGCAAGCTCTTTTTCTTTCAGCTTAGAATGTTTCGCAACCCACTGTTGGAGTTGAATGATTTCAAGAGGATAAGTGGATGCTGCCAAGGTTTGAGCCAGCAACGGATCCGGATAAAGGGCAATAGGCGCTACCAAAGAATCCAGTTGGTCTGGAGCTATCTTTGCCGCCTTCTGCTCTTTTGATTGGTCTTCCTTCTTTGGTTGTTCGGACAGTGCAAATAAGCGAATGTCTCCCGGCCTAACCAAGACCATGCACAGGACAATGGCAATTTCTCGCTTCAGGTTGCGTAGGAAGCTCGATCGGAAATTAGTCTCTTCCATTGCAACTCCCGTCCGTCGACGCATCGTCGATCTCCCGTTCAGGAAAGCGAGACGGCTTTTGACGTCATGCACAAATCTCTCGTGGACTTCTCCAGACGGCAGCCGGCTCCACCACGAAATTACCGATAATACGCAGGCGGAAAAAACATTACTGGAAACCGCCGGTCAGATCGTGAGTCAAAAGCGCATTAAAATCGCAGCGTAAAACCTCCGGTGATGTCAAATTCGTGCAAATAGTGACTGTTCCCAACTGTCCAGCAACCGCCCCAGATCGGATCGCACCAATACCCGCCGTTAGTAGTGGTCAGGTAAGTTGGAGCCCACCTGAGCTGACCCCTAAGGCCAAGGTGCCTACTGACGTTGTATTTCGCTCCCGCACCCAGCGCGTAGGCAAACCGTGTTGATCCTTTGACGCCACTTACGTTCGCGTCGAGTGCATTCGCACCGAGACCGAAAAAGAGAAAAGGGCGCATCCTTGCCTCTTTCGAAGTTAAATGAAACAGGAAATTGCCCATGTATTGGTTCTGGTTCAAAGAAAAGAGTTTGAGGCTTGAAACGCCCCCAATTGCTTGGCCACGGGTGTCAGCGCTGTTGTGATTCCATTGGAACTCTACCCCGTAGTGCTCACCGAGCAAGTATCCGGTTGTGATGCCGTAATTCACCCCGTTCGCAACCTCAATACGATGAAATAGAGCGGTAGAAAGATCATAGCCACCGTTGATCTGACCGCCGACCTGTCCAGTGATTTCGAAGTTTTGCGCAGCCGAGGATGTTTCTTGCGCGACCGCGGATGTAAGGAAACTGCCTACGATCAATATCAAGACAATCTTTTCTATTTTCATGGTTGCTTCGCTCCTGATCCGACAAGCATTTTCGCTGATCGCTCGCAGCAAAAAAGCTGTCAAGACTGCCAGCCCTGTGAAATCCCTCTAGTATGATTCGCGATAGCCGAGTTGTTTCTTGCTTCGTCTGGCGCCCACAGTTTGACCTCAACACCCGCTGGCCTACCCTGACTTTTCACAGATCCAATGTGCTCTATTGAAGGATTTAAGCGAGTGCACATTGGTTAGCAGGTTCCGCTTCTGACCACGGCCCGACGGGGCACGACTAATATCGGATACGTTGCAGGTCAGTTAAAAGTGTCAACCAACAAGAAGAAGTGTGTTTTCGCCGGCGCAAATCTTCATATGAGGAGACCTGTTGGAAATATCAGTGTTTTCCGCTCGGGAACGCTCTTAATATTCGGGCGGTCACATAGAGCCTCGACGCGAAGCAGTGTGGTGACTTTGCGAAATTGGATTTACGAAGGAGATGATCGTATGAGAGGTGCGAATCTACGCGGTTCAGGAGTTGTCAGGATCATCTTGCTCGCTGTGCTCTCGTCTTTATGCGCGATAGCAGCAGCAGCACAGTCCGCGGAACTCGTGACGGCAGAAGGCGTCATCAAGGCACGAGACGGAGACATTATGATTGTGCAAACCTCTGAGTCGCCAAACCTTAGAGTATTGCTAACCAGTGACACTGAAGTAGGGCAAGTGCAAGGTGTATTGCAGGTCCGCAGGAAAGAAATGTCGATGGCTGCACTCATCCCGGGCCTGACCGTTAGTGTAGAAGGAAAGCATAATGATGGGGGTGAACTGGTAGCAACTTCAGTCTCATTTAAAGGCAATGACCTTGAGCGGGCCGAGGCAATCCAAGCGGGTTTGCATGAGAATCAGGCGCAGACAGAGCAGAACAAGCAAGCGATAGAGGAGCATGATTCGCACCTGCAACAGCAACATCAGCGGATCTCGGCAAACAAAGCGGCAATTGACGCCGCGGCCGCACGTTTTGGTGAGCTCGACGATTATTACATTCTTGATGAGGCTACCGTCTATTTTGAGAATGGCAAAGTACAAGTCGAGCAACAATACATCCCTCAACTGCTGGGATTGGCGGAAAAGGCGAGTTCCATCAACGGCTACGTCATCGAAGTGAAAGGCTATGCCTCGGAGGTCGGCAGCAAAGCGTTGAACCAACAGCTGAGTGAAGATCGTGCCGGCAACGTGACCAACATTCTCGTTCAGCAAGGTCACGTTGCGCTAACGAGGATACTGGCCCCGGCCGCAATGGGAGAAAGTCGTCAGATCGAAACAGGTGATAAAGAAACAGAACAGGCTGAAAATCGTCGCGTAGTAGTGCGTGTGTTGCAGAATAAGGCCATCGCCGGCCTGAGGTGATTTCGTGGTGCGGGCAAGATGTCCCATGCCCATTTTGACCGCAAGAGCGATTTGCAACAAGCCCGGGTTCGCCTCAGGGTGGTGGGAAAGAGCAGAAGCGTGTTCAGCACTGACGATTGCCCGTGTACTCCTTGAGCGCTTGCCGCATATCGTCTTCAATCTCCCGATAGGCCTCCGCCAGCGGTTTGTCAGCGCTAGCTTGGTCGGTCGGTCAACTAGGATGCTCGTTGCGAACCGTGCTCTGACTCAAACGGCACACGAACGTCGATTGTCGTTCCACCCATTGGCTTCGATTCAATGTCAATCGTTCCATTCACCATCCGAATACGTTCACACATGCTAGTGAGCCCCAGGCCTACACCTTGCATCGCTGGTTTAACGTCGAATCCTCTGCCTAAATCACGCACCATCAAATGGATCTCACCGGGAACTTCTCGCAGTTGTACTTCAACCCGTCCTACTCCGCTGTGCTTGAAGGCGTTGTGGACTGCTTCCTGCAGGACTCGAAAAATGGAGAGGCCGATTTCGACCGGCACAACATTGAAAACATCAGTTCTGCACCTGATGTCCATCTTGTACCGTGCGCCGAATTCGTTGCACCAACTCTTTATTCCTGGAACGACACCAAGGTACTCGAGTTTCGAAGAGTGCAACTCGTGCGATAAGGCCTGTACGTCGTTCGAAATCTCGCTCGTCTGCTTGCGCAGTTCCTCCAGGCGGTTCCGGACTTCAGAAGGGCAATCTGGTATCCCTTCCAGTTCAATAGCCAACATTGCCAGTCGTTGGTTGATGTCGTCGTGAAGCTCACGTGCGATACGCCGACGTTCTTGCTCCTGTGCCTCGATGAGGCTACCACTGATCCTACGCAGCGAGTCTTGAGTTCGTCGCGCCTCCGCCATGACAGCCGACAGGAACATCAGTGGCACCGCAACCACACAAAATAGAATCTGCAGGGACAGGACGTTTTCTGCCATTGAAACGTACGGAAACGGCTCTCGCCCGTGTATGGTGTACCAGATCGAAATCAGTGCAACGGACAAAAGAGAAAGGCTCAATCCACCTAAACCAAACCGGGCCGCAGCCCATAACAGAAACGGAAGAGGAACGTACAGCAGTGCAGGAGTTGTTGAGGGAGACAAAAGTGGGAAGCCGAATACCAAAAGCGCAACCAGTACTGTGCCAACTCCTAGCCAGGCCGCTTCCCAATATCGTGCGATGCTTGACCTCCGGGCCCAGGAAATGCCACTTGACCTGCAGAGAACGATCAAGGGCACGATTGTTAGCGCGGCCAGCGCATTAGTCCAAAATCGTTCTATCCCGAGTGGCCAATAGTTTCGACCCCAGCCTGTGATCACGACTGCAGCAGCATCCAGGAATGAAGTTGCGAACGGAGCAATCAGGACGCCAAACAAAACGAAGATAAATATCCCGCGCACGCTGTCGAGCCTGCTCTTTGGATGACTGAGCCGCGTAATGCAATAGGCTCCGATTAACGCTTCACTCGTGTTGGTCAGGAACCAGCCGACTGATGTCCACATGGGCACTCCTGCATGCAGTTGAGCAATCAGATGAGCCGGAAAAACCGCCGCGAGAAGGGTCCACCATGTTCGTCTTGGAACCAATAAAAGAGTTGCCAGAAGAATCGCGTTGGCAGGCCAAAAAGTCGAATTCGGTTGCCCGATCGGAGTCCAGGCAAAGCCAATCCGCGTCCCAAAATAGTAGCTGATCCCAGCCAGCAGCGCCGGCCCCGCGGTCCCCAGAATTCGCTGCGCCACAAGAGAAGCATCAACTGATCCAAGCGAATTGTCGTGTGCCTCCCTGATTCTTAAGAGTGAAGAAGACAACGTGCTGGTGACCACAGTTTCCTCCTCAGTCAGCAATCAATCCCGACCCTGTTGCAGGGAATCTCGCAAACTCCACGCTGGCAATGATAACTCTGGCAATCGACAAAAACCACCGCGATAGCACTCATCGACCCTGCGGACTCGCGCAAAGACGCGAAAGTCACGTAGATCGAATCCGCTCAGAAACGCAAGAGAGCATCAAGCGCGCGGTTCGTGGCATTTGCATTACATCGGAAGCCAGGCAGAAAGCCAAGCGAATCTTTCCTTTGTGTCTCGGTCGGAAAAATTACGACAGAACACAGCCTCGACTGCCCGACACGCCAGTATTTCTGCCAGTTGTGACCGCGAGACGGTAAGTCTACGGTTTTCGGAGGGAACTATGATGGAGAATGGCTCAGGAACTCTGTGATTTCACCAGCGGTACTTCATTCGAATTTTCTTGCCGATATCGGCCGAAAAGATATAGACAAAATCTTGGCATCAGCCAGAGTCAAGCGGGTCAAGGCGAAGCAGGCCATTGTTACGCGCGGCGAGCATGCGCAATACCTATTCATTCTCCTCAGTGGTCGGGTTCGATACTACAAAATCACGCGGCACGGTGACGAGGTCGTGTTTCGCTGGCTGTTCCCCGGTGATGCTTTCGGATTGGGATCGCTACTAAAACGTCCAACCCCGTATATGGGAACGGGCGAAGCCCTCCGTGACGGAGAAGTCTTGGTGTGGAGCCATACAAAAATACGCGCGCTAGCTGCTCTCCATCCGCAACTTTCCGAAAACGCGTTGAAAGTGGTTCTGCAATACTTGCGCGACTACGCCAAGCGCCATATCCGGCTCGTGACTAAGAGCGCAGAGGAACGCCTTGCCGACGTACTGCTCATTTTTGGTCATCAACAAGGGCGAGTGGGGGGGGACCAAGTGGAACTCGAAGTCACGAACGAGCAGCTCAGTGCATTAGCAGATGTGAGCATATTCACGACCAGCAGGATCATGAGCAAGTGGGCGCATAAAGGATTCATATCCAAAGAACGCGGAAAGGTTTTCATTCGCGTGCCCGAAGCGTTGGTCACAGATTAGGCCCGAACTACCTGTTAAAAATGACAGTTCTCGTCCCGTAACGCAAAAATCTAACTTGGATCGAGCACTGCCATGCTGCCCGCCATTCAACTAAATGATGGGCTCCGTGATTATATTGCGGACCAATTGGAGATCATTCATGCGATTCCGGACGGCATACGCCTGGCTAATTATCCGAGTCACGATGAAACCTCGTTTTGTTGGTGTCACCCTCGCCCCGTCTGGGGTCACCATGGAATGCTGCTAGCGCATAAAGACTTGACTGGCGGCGAATTCGACTCCTGACCTAATCTGAAAAAAATATGCGATTCATTGCTGTGCAGCAATGACGAGGCTGCACGCTGATCTCTATCCTTGGTTGCCAGGACGAGGGCTACTACGGCTTTCGGGAACAGATTGTGCGATGAATTCAAGAAACAGAAAAAGTCCGACTGCTTCATCCAACCCCCGCTTTACGTAAAGGCAGCTATGAATCTCGGCGGCAACGGCTACGTTTTCAAATTCAGACTCGGCCTCGATTCAGTTCCAGCCGCTCGGGATGTGATCCGTGGAGGAACGTTCGTTTCCGGTCAACTGCAGAAGTCTATTCGCAGTCCCCAAGCAGGCTCGACATCCGGCTTTCGAAAAGTGCTACTCCACTAACGATGGGACACCTAGACTCATACCGTCCCGGCGCTAAGGTACTGTTCTCAGGTGTGTACCGCGTGTTCCATGGCCAGGGCCATGCACAGCCGCACTGCGTCACATTGATCGCCAAACGCTATTTCCCGCGCTGTTTGCAATGTGAAAGTTTTGTCCGCTTTGAATTGATTTTTGACGCCCTGTACATTTCAGATCACGAGATGTTTCGGGAGTCAGAGTGAGCAGGCAATCAAACGTCTGAGACTGGCCTCATTCGCCGCGGCGAGGATTTGAGCGGCGCGACACGAAAGTCTTCCCCAATAGTGCTTCGTGGAGGGCAAAAATGAGATCCGATTGTATTCGCGCTTTAAGCACGTAACCTGCAGCGCCAGCCGCAAAAGCAGCCGAAATATACTCCTCGTCGTCCGTGACTGTGAGGAAGACAATTTTCGGAGTGTCCTTTGATCGGCCAAGACTCTGGGCTGTCCGAATTCCGTCAAGGCCCGGCATGCTAATATCCATCACGATTAAATCGGGGTGAGTCTCTTTTATTGCATCGGCCACGAGCAATCCGTCTGAGACAACTCCGACAACTTCAAAATTCTTGCTCAACAGGTTCGACACGTACTCAATCACACTCGGGTGGTCATCGGCGAGCAAAACGCGCGGTCGATTTTCACTGGCCATGGGAACTCATCCAGCCCGAGCGCTTTAACAGAGGACGCGGAGGTCGGCGCACAAACTGGTTAGATTGGCAATGACGTAGCAACATGAAGTATTCAGACACAGCTCAGCAGAGGCCGCCTCCCTTGAGCTACTTCAGGAAATAAGCTCACTAGAGAGTATGTTGCCCCAAGTGCGATTCGCAACGCAAGCCTTAGCCTTCGCCATACTTTCGTAACCTTTTGGAGGCAACGAAGGCAAACGTAATCGCGTAACACGTGAGTCTGAGTAGAGCCGAAATCTCCTGTCACCATTGACAGCTTCCAAATACCTGACATTGATCTACGCTCCAACCCACTTGGAGGCAGGAAAAGGAGAAACCGATGAGATGGCTCGCACGGGGTTTGTTCTTGGCGATATTGTGGGTCCCGGCGGCGTCACAGGAGGTAACCCACGAAGCTCCGCCGTTTAACTTCAATATCGGCGGTGGGATTGGCTTTCCCCTCGGAACAACTTCGAATTTCGCCAATAACGGGGCCAACTTCGTGGTAGGCGGCGGCCCCAACTTGAGCGGCGTTGTTGGTGTTTCTGGAGAATTCATGTGGAATGACCTCCCCATCAAGAGAACTGTGTTGCATCCGCTCGCAATCCTGGGCGCCAGCGCTCGCGAATATGGGCTCACGTTGAATGCGATTGTTCGTGTTCCGACCGCTGGCCGACTAGGCGGCTACGTCACGGGAGGTGGTGGCTGGTACCGTCGTTCCGGAGAACTGACCGCTCCGACAATTGTTCCAGGGACAATCTGCGCAGGGTTCTGGGTGTGGTGGGGTGCATGCGTGAGTGGTCTTTTTCCCACGGATGCCGTAATTGCTTCCTCCCACAGCAATGCCTTCGGCGGCAATATCGGTGGAGGACTGACCTATAATCTGGGCAGCGGTTTCACGAAGCTCTATGCCGAAGTGCGTTATCACCACGCCACTCATGATCACGTGGATACAAATATTCTTCCTTTGACCTTTGGATTGCGATGGTGATCGGCCGATAGCAGAGGCAACATCGCGCATTTGAAGCGTATATGGGATCAACTCGCATTCACTGATCCAGGAGCGGAATAGAAATTCTGGGTGTTTTGGGGATGAAACCACAGTCGGCCGTCTTGGAGGCGGCAACGACCGGCGAGGGGTCGTACGCAATTAAAAAGGACGGAGTTTTGTGTGCAAATGGTTCTTGATATAGGCTTGCTCATGCTGTAAGAGTTGCCAGTTTTCGGTGACGGATAGCTGTGTTGCCATTATCCCGCAGTAAGCCGTTAATAAGGTAGTCGGAGACGAAGGATGGCAAGACCTCGGGTACTGCTCGCCGACGATCACGTTCTCGTTGCTGAAGCTTTCAAAAAAGTGCTGGAGCCGGAATTCGAAGTCGTCGAGACCGTGGCCGACGGCCGCGCACTTTTGGACGCAGCTCAACGACTGAAGCCCGACATTGCTCTGCTCGACCTTGGCCTGCCTCTTCTCAACGGGATGGATGCTGGAAAACAGCTAAAAAAGCTGCTTCCCAAAACTAAGATCATCGTCCTCACCATGAGTGAGGATTACGATCTTGCATCGGTAGCGCTGAGGGAGTGGGCTTCCGGGTATTTATTGAAGAAGTCGGCGGCGACGGAATTGATTCAGGCCATGCGCGAAGTGTTAAAAGGGAAATCCTACGTAACCTCTTATGTGGCGAAGCGGCTGCTTGAAGATTTCGTTCGCGACCCGCGAACGGACCGAATTAAGCACCTTACCCCAAGACAGCGCGAAGTGCTTCAACTGCTTGCGGAGGGTCGCACGATGAAGGAAGTCGCGGCGGTCTTGAATGTAACCACTCGCACTGTCGCTTTTCACAAGTATAGGATCATGGAAGAGTTCAACCTGAAAAACAATTCTGATCTGGTTCGTTTTGCCATCAAAGAGCATCTTCTGTCGTCGCCAGTTTGAACCCAGCGGAAGCTTGAAGGTTCCGTATGCGGAGAAAAAACGAGGTGCATGGCTGTTCCGCCTTTGCGCGATCTCCTAAAGGAAGAAAAACGGCAATTTATCCATGCTAAGCAGCTCTTCGCAGTGATGCCATAGCAATACGCTCAATTGCAGGAGGCCTCCAGATCCCCTCTAAGGCTTCCTTCTTAGGCCAGTAAAGACGCATCATCAGACTGAAAGTATCTATTGGCGCGGGAAGCCAGTTCGATTCTTTGTCCCGACCTGGAGATCCGTGCTGTACATATATGGTCAACGAACCGTCGTCACTGTACTTCAGTCTGTCACGATCGCTAATTGCATACCGCTTGCTTGCATTCCTGGCAAAAAGCTGCTTGGAGTTGTATAGCGTGATGGACCAGAAGGCACTCACTGGCGGCAGTTGCCCTTTGAAAAAGGTGATCTCATACGCGTTCTCACCGTGCAACAACTGCCCGTCAGCGTCGCTGAACGCGATGGAATACATCACATCTTCGAGGAGATTAGCTCCTAAGCATACATGCGCAACAGCGGCTCGCCAGAGATAATCCGTGCCGTACCGACCCACATCGACCATAAACTCCCAATTATTCTGGCGCCTACTGTGCAGTTTTTGGGTTGCTGAAATAATCTTCGTCTGGGCAACATCGACGCACGCTTCGAGGCCTCTTGCGATTCTGGGATCAAGGCCTTCGAGATCAAATTGCTCGTCAGGCCCGATATTTACAGCCAGGAAGCGGGTAAGGGCCTCAGTATCCGCGGCCGCAGGCGGGTTTTGTTTCATAATGGCATTGAGCCGATCAAAAAAGGCGGCCGCGTCCATATCGGACAGTTGTTCGACAGGTGGCCTCTCCATATCAAGGTCGCTCCTTACGGGTGCATTTTTGGGTGGTCTGTAGCGGTTGCCAAACGCGTCCAGTGGTGTCAATTGATATTGATCCTGGATTGCGTGAACTGCCGCATAATCGCTCCTGCTGTTGGTCTGAGTACGGCCGATGATCCAAACCATATTCGTCGGAGACTTGATCCCCTGAACTCCAGACGGCAGGGTTCCAGCCCATTGCGGCCCGAATACCGCAAAGTGCTCCCCACCATTACCTGTTGTCCGTGTGCCCGGTGCCGCAAACACATTTGTCCACGCATCCAGCATTTGCAGTAGGTGATACCGTTCTCCAGTGTTGGGAACACTCAATACCATCGGTTGTTTGGCAAGATCCAGCCATGCACAAGAATCGAGTGTGTCTGTATTTGGGCGGATGACTGTCGTCATCGTATCGTCGGGAAAAGTCTTAACGTGGCAGAACTGGTTTATAGGTGCGGCCCGCGCACTCGGTCTAGGCGCATTGGTCAAGAGGGCGCGAGTTACATCCATCAAGACCAAAGGATAGCCGTAAATGTAAGCATCAATCCCGAGATTCAGAGCCTCATCTTCCAAAAGACCTGAACTGGCGCGAAATCTGGAATCATTTGTTTGCAGCATGATGACCACTGCTCCTTAACTGATGCGGTTGTAGCCTTTTTCCGAAAGATACACAAACTGCGGATCCATACAATCTGCCAATAATCACAGCTTGAGGCCGGGCATTAGCGTGCAGTATTCCGAGGCGTTCGTTAATTAGCGCGAGTCAGATGGGAATGGTGTGAGAATGACATCGAAGCGCTCCCTATTTCAGAAGTCCCAAGTTCGCCCGGAGGTGCCGATGAAGCGTAATGTTGGCAGCTTGCGCCCGGGCCGAGCACATTCTGAGGGATTCACCAATGTCTCTTCGTTGCCGCCAATCACCCGTCTGCAGATGCTGGTCTGCTGCAAGTCTCTTGAAAAATGTTAACCAAATTGAATGCCAAGCGACGCAAGGGTGGTGGTGAGAACCCGGGGGTTCCACTGTTTGTGAAACCCCCGATTCCGGCCTCGCACGTCTTTGCTTAAGGGAGGATCATGTGCGACTCCGTTTTCGCGGATGACCAACTTGAATCGGGAGCCGCACTAGTTGCCAATCTGAACGAGACCAGACGATTGTCAGACTAATAGTTAAGACGACCGCCGATTAGTCGCAACAATACACGAATGCAGGCTCCGTAAAACTTGGGGGTACGGATCTCGCACCGTGAATTGCCGAAAATATCTGACGCACCCCGATTGCGCATTGGGGAATTTTTACATTGGCGAGCCAGCTGGCAATCATAACCACTTCTGAGCTGTAACTTCTGTCAGTTGTTCAACACTGCTTTCTTCAGCATGTTTCTCTCTGGGAGTGCCCTCATGAAAAAGTGGCTACTTATTTCAGCCCCAGCCCTTTGTCAGATCGTATTTGTCTCCCAAGGGTTTGCCCAAGCTTCTACGGCCGTTACCTATGAATATGCCAAGATTGCCTATCCAGGAGCAATCCTCACGTTAGTGACTGGCATAAACAATCGCAACGTGGTGGTGGGTTCGTTTTTTGATTCGTCGGACAATGAGCACGGATTCGTTTACCACGATCGCAAGTTTACCGCCGTCAATGTTCCCGGCGCAACTGCGACTGAGGTGCTGGGGATTAATGACTTGGACGATATTGTTGGAACATACCAATTGCCCGGCCCACTCGCGTTTCACGGGTTTTTGCGGCGCAAGAATGTCTTTTACACCATCGATGACCCTCAATCCAGCTTCGGTACCATGGCCTTTGGCATAAACAAGAGCGGAGAAATTGTCGGCAGTTATGACAACGCACACGGGTTCGTATATAAGAATGGTGCCTTTGAAACCCTGGACGCGCCGCATTTGCCAGGAGATCCCAGCAATACCCAGCTGAACGGAATAAATAATCTCGGTTGGATCGCCGGCCAGGTCTTCACAGGAGGAATCTGGCGCGGTTTTTGGGTTCACGGCAAAGATCTGGACTTCGTCGAGCCTGCTGGCAGCAGTGACAGTCAGGTCACCGGCATTAATGGCCGTAGAGACGTCGTAGGCTGTCATGACGCCCAGGCAGGCTTCATTTCCTTCGGTGTTGAGAGGGCTGAGGGCCGCGAAGGTGCGGAGCACTTTCCGGTTGAAGTACGTCTCGCATCATGCGCTTCAGCCATCAACTATGCGCGTGCCGTTGTCGGGAATTACTTCAGCGTTAATCGTCCATATGGTTTCCTTGCAGTTCCTGAACTAACACTCAAAGTCTCAAGTCCACCGAATCACTCCTCCTATTCGAACCCTGTACCAGTCTCAGCTACCGCTTTCGGAATCCACCCTATCGCTGAAATTGAAGTCTGGATTGACTCAAAAAAAGTTGCCCATGTTAGAGGGAACACTCTGAAGACTCGGGTTGCCCTGCCGATCGGCGTGAACCAGAGATTCGTGGTTCAGGCGATTGATTCCAGCGGCGTGACCACAAAAGCAGTGGAGACGATAAGTGTGCATTAGAACGCTCATTCGCAATGGCTATTGTCGCAGCTTTGCACTCTGCGACGGTTTCCATGAGACGATCTCAGCCTGTGAGGTTTGACAGTTAGTTTGTCAAACTACGCTGCATATTATTGTTTGTCACACCTCGGCGAATCTCTTCACCCACAAAGGCGACCTGGTGCCAATATTCTGTCTTCAACCTGCCGGACTCCTGCAGACAATTTTTGAGGATATCGGTGTGGCAGTTGCCGTGATTGACCGTGATGAAAGGGTCGTGTTTGCCAACCGAACCGCATTGGAGTTGTTTGAAGCCAAAGATGGCGGAAATACTGTTCAGTTCCGGAACTGGCTGCAACACTGTCGGTTTGAGAATTCTGGTGGAAGCGAGATTCCAATTGAGGAGTCGGCAGTCATGCGGGCGATGCGGGGTGAACGCATTGAATCGCAAGAGCTTCGCGTCAAGATGCTGGATGGGAGAACCAAATGGATTCTCGATTGGGCCTATCATTTCTCTGCGATGGGGTTGGAAGGTGTCATCACCCTCATCGTAGATCAAACCTTTGAGATCCAGTTACGCAAGGCGGCGGCTCAACTGCAGAGAATGGAAACAATGGGATCTTTGGCCGCGGGATTGACTCATGACTTCAACAACATCCTGAACACAATCTCAACCAACATAGCTATTGCCCTAGGACAGGCAGACTGTTCGCAAATAGTACATGCTCGTCTCGAACAAATCTCTGGCGCCACCGATAGAGCTGCCGGGCTGGTCAGGCGTTTGATGCAATTCAGCAGGACGCAGGAGCTTCATCGGCAGGCCCTGCAGGTAAACGACGTTGTTCAGGATGCGTTGCGGCTGATCCACCCGCTATTGCGAAACAACATTTCGCTGGCGGTTGATCTCGACGACGATCTTCCGCTAATCTACGGCGATTCGCCCCAAATCGAACAAGTCCTCGTTAATCTGATCGTGAATGCCGTGGACGCTATGCCGGATGGTGGCCACCTAAGAGTTTCTACCGCGAGATCGCAGGAGCTTCAGAAAGCGTCTGGATTCGAAGACCCACAAGGCCACGTTTGTATCTCCATCACTGATAGCGGAGTCGGCATCCCTGACGAACTGCAATCCGCAATTTTCGAGCCCTTCTTCACTACAAAACCCGCGGGTAAGGGGACGGGGCTCGGATTATCCAGCTCATATGGAATCGTTCGCCAGCACAATGGCAGGATCGAGGTACAAAGCAAGCCCGGTTACGGTTCAACCTTCAACGTCTTTTTTCCGATGGCCGGACTTTCCGCGTGATGCCCAAATTCACCTGGCCTGTCGTCGTCCCGCTCCCGAGCCGCTTCATTGGAGCACCAGCCCGGCATCCTTCATGCCCTCTGCGAGTCCCCAGGCGAATTTGTACTCGACAACGAGCGTCGTGCCGAACCACTGATACGATTCTGTCTCGACGTTCTTCTCAATCCACTTTTTTGCTCTGGCTGAAAGCGGGTTGAAAAGAAAAACAGTTCCTTCGTTGTGGACGAGAACGTCAGGTGTGGCTTTCTCTTCCGCTAATGAGTTCAATGGATTTTCCTTTGCGGTTTTACCGCCGCATCTGGCTTGGAGCCGAACCAATGTGGAGATGCCGTAGCACCCCTCATCTGGTGGGACTGGAGCTTGGGTTCCTTGTCGGAACGACTGTCCAGCCCGCTCTTGATGCTGTCTGAATTCTACTGACTCACCGTGCCGAGAACAATACCACCTTCGTGCTGTGTGGTCACCACGCAGCAGAGGAACTGGGAAACCCAGACCTGTGCTAATTTTGTGCTAGTGACATGCGGAAGTTAAGAAATCGTGAGGCGGGTGCGATTGATTCTAAAGATAGTTCGTTTGTTTGCAACAGCGTGAGTGGTTCGATTCTCACCGTCGCCTCCAATTCTAAGCCCCGTATTAACACACGCCGCAATTCTGAAAGCCAATCATAAATCAGATAACCTCGCAAGACCTTGGGGACAACGCGCGGGTCAACTGATGTGTGTTTCACTTGGTTCCGAGCCTATAATCGCTCCGCTGTGTTCTTCAAGAAACGAATACGCCCACGACGATGAGCAGCTTCTTTAGCGCTCACAAGCGGGTGATCTCTCGCGCGATCACTTTTTCGTTGGTTGCTTTTGGCGCCTTCTGGCTGAGCCCCAGTTGGAGCGAGGCCGGCTCCTTCTATTTCGTACTAGCCTTCGTCCTCTTTGCGATGCTGGTTGGCGGCCAATTCTTCTGGGTTGGTCGCGTCGTCACTCTGGGAGAACGATTCATCCCCGGAAAGCCGCGGCGCGCCTGGCTTACGGCTGGCGCGACTGTTGTCTGGCTGTTCTTCTTCGCTTATAACCTCGATCCTTACATCCTCCCCTGGAACATCCCGCTGGGCGATTCGACCCATTTGACGTTGCGCCACGCGCTGTTTGAAGCGCCTTTCTGGTGGTGGTTCGTCGGGTCGTGGGCGGCCTTCGCCTTAGTGGCGGTTTTCTGGACGCTGGATCGAGGAGGGCGCGCCGCAGCTTGGGTCTATCGCAAAGCGCGTAAGGCTGCGGCTGGCCACGCCTCTTCGATGCCCGGTGCTATAGGTCTCGACCCCCCCTCGCCCGCCCGCCGCCGGTTCGTCGAGCAGGCCGCGGTCGCGGTAAGCGCTTTGCCGTTTGTGGCCGCTGCCTACGGGCTCCTCTACGAGCGGGCCGACATGGAAGTCACCCACCCGCGCATTGCGCTCGCACGTTTGCCCAAAGGGTTTCAGGGCTTTCGCATCGTCCTGCTTTCCGACTTTCACATCAGCCCCTTCATGACCGCTGACGAGATTCGCCGCTGTGTCACCATAGCCAACGGGTTGAAAGCCGACCTGGTGGCGCTGACAGGAGACTATGTCGCCGACGATCCTGCCGCGCAAGGAGAAGTAGTTCAGGCGCTCGCGGGCCTTCGTGCGCCCTACGGCGTTTTCGGCTGCCTCGGCAACCATGAAATCTATACTGAAACCGAGGATTCCATCACCCGACTCTTTGCCGCTGCGGGGATTCGCATCCTCCGTCAACAGCGGACACCAATTGAATCGCACGGCGATGTGCTAAACCTGATCGGCGTCGACTATCAGCAACTGCGACTCTCCAGAGATCATGACGGGCACCTGGTTGACCGGTATCTTGAAGGAAGCGAAAAACTGGTGATGCCGGACGTGGTCAACATCCTTCTGAGCCACAATCCCAACAGCTTTGATCGTGCCGCCGAGTTGGGCATCGACTTGACGCTGGCCGGGCACAGCCACGGCGGCCAGTTGGCGCTCTCGTTCATCAACCGGAGCCTCGCCCTCGTTTACCCGGAGACTCCGTACGTCAGCGGAAGGTACGAAAAACGCGGCAGCCAGCTGTACGTCAATCGTGGCATCGGAACCACCGGCCCTCCCATCCGGATCGGCGCCCGGCCGGAAATTACAGTATTGGAGTTGTCTCAAACGTGACCTCCAGTTTGCTACTGAGTTGTCGCCGCGTCTTCGGTCATTGGCGGGCGATCATTTTGCTACTGGTCCTTGCTGCATTTTTGGTCCCACATTCCGACGACGTTGGCCGTTTCGAGTTGATCCTCCTAGTCCTGCTCCTGGTCTTTATAGGCAGTCAAATTCTCTGGATTGGGCGCCTCATCCGTTTCGAAGGGTGGTTCATTCCTGAAAGACGCAGTCGGGTCTGGCTCGCGATCATGACGGTTGTGGTCTATTTGTTTGTCTTCCTGTACAGCTATCCGGAGTGGGGTCAGGGTCACGTAATCCGTGCCGCCGATTACCGGCCGTTGAGCGTGGTAATCCACGCGGCATTCTGGTGGTGGTCATTGGGATCTATAGCGGCGTTTCTCTTAGTGATTGTTTTCGGGGCTGCAGAGTGGGTGGCGCGCGCTGCAGGGTGGCTTTACCGCAAAGCTCGGACGGCCAGGCACCGGCAGTGTGCGCCTGCTGATGCCGAAGCCGCCCTGCTATCGCCCGGTCGGCGTCACTTTCTGGAGCACACTGCGGTACTTGTCAGCGCCACTCCCTTCGTTGCCGCTGGCTATGGGCTTCTCTACGAGCGGCAGAATGTGGAAGTGGTCCGTCAGCGGGTCCAGCTGGTGCGCCTGCCCAAAGCCTTTGAGGGTTTTCGCATCGCCCAGCTTTCCGACATTCACCTCGGCCCCTTCACGAATGCGGACTACATTCGCCGCTGTGTTGCCATCACCAACGGATTAGCCCCAGACTTGATCGCGTTGACCGGGGACTACGTTTGCTGGGACCCGGAAGACCAGGGTGAGGTGGTGCGAGCGCTGGCGGGCCTGCGAGCGCCCCATGGTGTTTTCGGATGCCTGGGAAACCACGAAGCAGACGTGGGGATTGAAGATTCCATCACACGCTTGTTCGCCGCCCAGGGCATCCGCATGCTGCGCCAAGAGAGCGCACCTGTCCGGCTCGGTGACGAGTTGCTTAATCTGATCGGAATAGACAACGGGAACGATGTTGCACCCGAGGCCCAGCAACAGGTAGAGGGCGAGCGCCGACTGCAGCAACTCAAAGCGTTGATTGTGCCTGACACAGTTAATATTTTGCTGATCCACTACCCGCAGTGCTTCGATCAACCCGAGTTGGGCATCGACTTGACGCTCGCCGGAGACATTCACGGCGGCGGCCAGTTGTCGCTGGATTTCGTACACCGCGGACTCAACCTTGGCAGCCTGATGGGGGTACCCTACATCCGGGGCTTGTACGAAAATCGTGGCGCGCAACTCTACATGAACCGCGGCATTGGCATAACCGGCTTGCCCATCCGGATCGGCGCGAGGCCGGAAATTACAGTGCTTGAATTGGTGCGCAAAACCGCGTAGAGATCCGACGCGGTGGTCGCTGCGGTCTTCAGTTCACGGATTCCGGGATTTCATTGTCGCCAAAAATCGAGACCGCGCCGGCTTGGATCAGTTCATGTCCATTCGCGGCAAGAATTTTATTGGCTAGAAATTTGACGAACTCGCCCAGCGCGATCTGATGCGGAAAAGAGGTCAGAAACCCGTGTTTGGGGCAGGACACGCTTTGAATACTTTTTGGACCTTGACTGTCGATAAAGACCGTCTTTTTGCAATCCGGGACCGAGCAAAGCAAGTTCGTCTCAAAACTCTGGTCCGCGTCGTTGGTCCTTACCTCGATTTTCAAGAAGTTGTTCTGCATCGCAGTCCTCACATTTACCAGACGTGCAGAAGCTACACCTCGCGGCTTTTCCGAGGTGGTAAGCGCTTTCTTGATATGTTCCTTAAATCTGTAATTTGCTTGCGCAGCGTCCGTGAGTCTTCCAGCAATTCGCGCGAAGCCCTGGCCAGTCGACTGGACGTTTCACTCAAGCTTATAGATCGAGTAGCAAGGGTCGGTCGTATCGTGGGCTCCTGCACAAGGCTCCTTTATCGGGCCAGCGCAGGAAGTCCGGACGGGCGGCTAAATGCGTTGTGGTTTGATTATACGCTTGGGGTCGGTGGGTCAGCCGGATCTGGGCTTTCCTGAGTCGTTCCTTCGCTCTTGCGCTGCGGGTCTTGATTCCCAGTAAGTCGCTGGTGTGACGTGCCGACGACTCCCTGGCTTCAGTAGACCGGGAGCGAGCCAGTTTGACGAACCGCCGGTAGCCCTTGAGGAGGTCAGAACGAAGACCCGCTAATAGCTCTGCGACTCTGGGGTCTTCATGCGCGTTTGTGAGCTTTAGACTTTGCAGATCGTGCGCCATTTGCCGGAGAGTTTGGCGCAGAACTACGCCGGTGGCCTCGCTGCTCATCTAGTTAGCTTAATTTTCCCTGGAGCATCGCGGGATAGGGTACATCGTGTACTTACGCGTTCTTCAGGCTGGCCGCAGCGGCTAAGTGCTTAGTTCACACCTGTTTCGGCCGCGGTTTTTGCGGCGACAACTGCTGGCCTGAACCTCGCAACCAAGTCCGGCCAACGCAGTGTCAGCCACAGCACTGCGAGCGTGTAGGGCACGGCGGCAATCAGATCGACGAGATACTGCTCGCCAATAAGAATTGACGCAACTGGGAACACGCCGGCATATATCCACAGCGGAACCCGCAGGAGCGAACGCGCATTCAGCGCCAGCTGCAGCGCCCAGGTCCATTCGACTGCGGGAATGCAGTGGCGCATGGTGACGTTGTAGCCGTCGAGATACCAGTGCGGGCCGACGACAGGAAAGATGGCAGAAAAAATCCATCCGCCAACGCCGACCACTGCCACCGCGCGGCGCAGCGTAGAGTTCTGCTCCTTTACCCACGCGACCGCCATTACGATCGGCAATGAGTAATACACCACTTGCATGAAGTCCCAGAGTTTCGCGTGCGCCTCCATGAAGTAAATCAGCGCCAGTGGATCGACGTGCAATGCCTCGTTCCAATGCCAGAGCCGCGCGTCAATGGTGTGCGGGATGTGCTTCGCCATCCACATGTTCAGGACGGTGGTTACGCCCATGAGCACGGTAAGTCCCATCGCGGTCAGGAAGTCTTGCCGGCGCTTGCTGGGATCGCGTCGCAACCGCGACGCGATGAGGATGATGATGACAGCGAAGACCCAGGGGACGAGAAGGGCGGCGATGAAGGCGGCGACGAGAATGGAGTTCATGTGGAGAACTTAAGCAGGGGGATTGTATTACGGCCGAGTGTTCATCCTGGTCGCGATTCTTGCGGCTAGGGTGGGGATTTCGCTTATCCAGCATCAGATCGAGGAATAAAAAGCAGGTTCCTCGACTTGGGAATCATTCGTCAGCGAATGATTCCGCTTCGCTCGGAATGACAAGGGATACGAACAGTTTGTAAGTAGTTGTTGGTCAGCGCTCGAGAATTCGCCGAGCAAGGCTCGGCCGGGCGGACCTGGACGTCCGCCCCTACATGGCCTGTGGTGGTCTTCCGAGTAGGGCCGTCCGTGCTCGGTCTGTACCGACAGCCGACGGCCGAGCGGACAACGCCAGAACCTACGACGTGCGACCTACGACGTGCGACGATTTTCTTACTTCGTCCTGCCGCCCTCGACTTTCAGCTTGTCACTCGCAGCAGCCTGAGCTGCGGCCAGACGCGCCGTGAGCACGCGGAATGGAGAACAGGAGACGTAGTTCAATCCGACCTGGTGGCAGAACTCGACTGACGACGGCTCTCCACCATGCTCGCCGCAGATGCCGACCTTTAAATTCGGACGCGTTTTGCGCCCGCGCTCGGTCGCGATCTTGACCAACTGGCCGACGCCTTCGCGGTCGAGCACTGCGAACGGATCCTGCTTGAGAATGCCTTCGGCAAGATATGTGGGCAGCACCTTGTTGACGTCGTCACGCGAGAAGCCGAACGTAGTCTGCGTAAGGTCGTTGGTGCCGAAGGAGAAGAACTGCGCCTCTTGGGCGATTTCATCGGCGACCAGCGCCGCGCGGGGAAGTTCGATCATAGTGCCGACCAGGTAATCGACCTTCCGGCCTTTTTCTTCGAACACTTCTTTGGCCACGCGATTCACGATCGCCGCCTGGTTGGCCATCTCTTTCAAAGTAGCCGTGAGCGGAATCATGACCTCGGGATGGACTTTGACGCCGTCTTTTGCGACCGCAACTGCGGCTTCGAAGATCGCGCGCGCCTGCATCTCGGTGATCTCGGGATAGGTGATGCCGAGGCGGCATCCGCGATGGCCGAGCATGGGGTTGATCTCGTGCAGCTCTTCGACCCGGCGCAAGAGCTTGCGCAATTCTTTCAGCTTTGGCGCTTTCGGCTTGGTGGCTTCGAGCACAGCGATTTCAACCATGAGATCTTCGCGGCGCGGCAAGAATTCGTGCAGAGGTGGATCAAGGGTGCGGATGGTCACGGGGAAACCGTCCATGGCCTTGAACACGCCGATAAAATCGGCGCGCTGCAGCGGCAACAGTTTTTTCAGGGCAGCGCGGCGGTCCTTTTCGTTGTCCGCAAGAATCATGGCCTGCATGTGGGGAAGCTTTTTCTCCCCAAAGAACATGTGCTCGGTGCGGCACAGGCCGATTCCTTCTGCTCCGAATACGCGCGCCTGAATGGCATCGCGCGGAATATCGGCGTTCGCGCGAACACCCAAGGTGCGGAACGGCTCGGCCCAGCTCATAAATTTCAACAGCTCAGGATCATCGGCTTTGGGTGGGATTGCATCGAGCTTGCCTTTGATAACACGGCCGGTAATGCCGTCGAGCGAAATCCAGTCACCGGCGTGGAACGTCTGGCCTTTGACGGTCATTTCGCGTTTCTTTTCGTCAACGTGAATGTCACCGGCGCCAGCGACGCAGCACTTGCCCATGCCCCGCGTGACCACGGCGGCGTGGCTGGTCATGCCGCCGCGAGAAGTCAAAATTCCGGCCGCCACTTCCATACCGTGAATGTCTTCGGGCGTGGTCTCGGCGCGAACTAGGATTACAGGATTCTTCTTCGCACCATGTCCGGCTTTTTCAACCGCTTCATCGGCGGTGAAAACAATTTGCCCGACCGCTGCGCCAGGTGACGCCGGCAGTCCTGTAGCCAGCACTTCGATCTTCGTCTTTTTCTCGTCGAGCCTGGGAACCAGGAAGTCGTAGAGTTGGTTGGGTTCTACGCGGAAAATGGCCTCCTCTTTCGTGATCAGGCCCTCTTTCACCATTTCCAGTGCCACACGAACCGCAGCGAGCCCAGTGCGCTTGCCGTTGCGCGTCTGCAGCATGTAGAGCTTGCCTTCCTGAATGGTGAACTCGAAGTCCTGCATGTCGCGATAGTGTTTTTCGAGCCGCGTGGTGATCTCGTGAAGTTGCCGGTAAACGTCCGGCATGATTTTTTCGAGCTCGAGGATGTGCACTGGGGTACGCACGCCAGAAACCACATCTTCCCCTTGCGCATTGAGCAGAAACTCGCCGTAGAACTCTTTGGTGCCTATGGCAGGATTGCGGGTGAAGCCGACGCCGGTACCGCTGGTGTCGCCGAGATTGCCGAATACCATGGCCTGGACGTTGACGGCAGTGCCGAGCATGTCATCAATGTTGTTGATGCGGCGATAGTGCTTGGCGCGATCATTCTGCCAGGAGCGGAACACGGCATCTCGCGCCATCACCAGTTGCTCTTGCGGATCCTGCGGGAAGTCGCGCTTGGCGTGCTTCTTGACGACCTTCTTGTATTCGGCGATGACTTCCTTCAGCGCCTTAGCATCGAGTTCGGTGTCTAGCTTGGCCTTGCGCTGTTTTTTCTTGGCGTCGAAGACTTCGTCGAATTCAGATTTCTCCACGTCGAGCACGACGTTGCCGAACATCTGAATGAGACGGCGATATGAGTCATAAGCAAATCGCGGATTGCTGCTGCGCTTGGCCAGCGACTCGACACTTTGATCGTTGAGGCCGAGATTGAGGATTGTGTCCATCATGCCGGGCATGGAAAACTTTGCGCCCGAGCGCACGCTGACCAGCAGCGGATTTTCGCCTTTACCCAGCTTCTGGCCTTGCAGCTGCTCGAGTCGCGCAAGCGCCGCTTCCATCTGGCGGTCGACTTCCGAGGAGACCCCGCCTTTGCGCATGTACTCGCGGCAGGCTTCGGTCTGAATGGTGAAGCCGGGAGGCACGGGCAATCCGGCATTGGTCATCTCGGCGAGACCGGCGCCCTTGCCGCCGAGCGCGTCCTTCATTTTGCCGTTCCCGTCGGCCTTGCCGCCGCCGAAAAAGTAAACGTACTGGGTTGCGGTGGTGGGAGCGCCGCTCGATTCGACTTCCGTTGGAACCGTCATTGTGGCCATGAGTGCTGTCCTTTGTTATGAAATTTCGATTTTGCTCTTTTAGAACTCTTGCCGATGCCATTTAACCTGGTGATTTAACCGATGTCATTCCGAACCGCTTCAGCGGTGAGGAATCTGATGGTCCCCGTTCGGCGTTGTTGTGTGACGTTGTGCAAAGCCCCCGGAGTTGTCATCCTGAGGCGGCTTCAGCCGTCGAAGGATCTATGCATTTCGCACATTCGTTACGTTGAGTTTGTGCCGTCCCTACGGGACTTGGTCGTATTTTGCATTCCTGCCCAGCACTTCCGTGCTGGGCTAAGCTCGTTCCGCTCCTCCGGAGCTGCCTTCGGTCACGATCTCAGAAAAATCGGCAATGGTGGAAAATTCTTTCAAAAGCCTTTGCAGCAGCGCCAGGCGATTCGCACGCACTCTCTCATCGTCAACCATCACCATTACTTTATCGAAAAAGGCATCGACGGTCTCTCTGGCCGTGGCCAAAAGGTGCAGTGCCCCGGTGTAATCGTGCGCCTGGCGAAACGCCTCAATCCGTGCCGCATTCCGCTCAATGTAGGCAGCCAGAAGCTTCTCCTCAGGAGCAGCGTCTGCGCCGGAGTCAAAACCGGACGCGACCCGCAGACCTTTCTCGGCTCCCTGCTTCAGGATGTTGCGAATGCGCTTCGACGCAGCTGCGATGGCAAGGAATTCCGGCAGATGCAGAACGCTCTTCACTGCTTCCGCGCGAGCAACCGCATCCACCACGTCGTCCGGGTCCGCGGCCAATACGGCGTTGACCACGTCGTAGGCAAAACCAAGCTGATCGCGCACATAGAACTCCAGCCGCTCGCGGAAAAATGCCCGAATGGCGTTTTCATAATCGAGATCGCGCTTGAATTTCGGCTCGGTCGCTGAACCCTGGTAAATATCCCGCGCCAACTCAAACAGCCGGGTCAAGCTGACAGGCAGTTTGTGCTCGGCAATGACCCTCACGATTCCATTCGCCTGTCGGCGCAGCGCAAACGGATCTTTCGATCCGGTCGGCTGCAGCCCGAGGGCAAACATTCCGGCAATGGTGTCTGCCTTGTCGCAGATCGAGAGCACAGCACCTTCGACGGTGCGCGGGACTGAGTCTTCCGCTGATTGCGGCTTGTACTGGTCGTAAATTGTCTTGGCAATCAGTTGGCGAGTGGCATCGGGCATATCGCGGTCGAGCACCTGAACGCTCGCGTAAAGTCCGCCGACAACACCCTGCAGTTCGGTAAATTCTTTCACCAGTTCCGTCGTGAGATCAGTTTTCGCCAGGCATACGGCCTTATGCACCACTCCCGGCCGGATCGCGATTCCGCTTTGCCGCAAGGTCTCACTCAGGCAGCTGCAGAGCCGCTGCACCCGTATGGTTTTGTCGTAATAGCTGCCCAGGTCTTTTTGAAAAGTTACGTTCC
>Ga0075436_100000128_pt1 | contig 45083 bp, 39 predicted proteins | sample RhiMethybrSRZTD5_FD_75303 | JGI IMG/M metagenome (GOLD analysis project Ga0075436, IMG submission 75303) | Populus rhizosphere microbial communities from Tennessee, USA - Rhizosphere MetaG P. TD hybrid SRZTD5 | ecosystem: Host-associated > Plants > Roots > Rhizosphere > Soil | place: USA...
ATGAATCTTCAAGAATTGTTGCTCCGCCGCACGATAGGTTTGGGTATCTTTTAAGAACGAATGTTGCGCGAGAAACAAAAGCGCCAAAGAGGGTGCCCTTGACCTGCCTCTATTGCAGTGAATGAGGAGCTTTTTTCCCGCCTCGAAATGCTTCGTTGCGAAATCCAGAAAGTCTGAAAACACCTCCCGCCTAAAACAATCCATCGGGCCGTCCACTATGTTCAAATACAGATCATTTTCCCAACTACGCGACAGTCTCTTCGACTGAGGCCCTGGACAATAGGCTCCATTGTGCAGGGCCCGCTCGAAGCAGGGGTGCTTACACGCGTGTACTACAGCCCACACGCTCTCTTTCTCGAAACAATCAAGGTCTGTCCCGACAAAGATAGTTTTTACAAGTCTCTCCACGCCTGTGAGCCTCCAGTCGTTAGCTTCTCGGGCGGCGCCTATTTAGATAACGTCTGTAATTATTTTCGGGCTGAACCGACGCGTAAAGGCAAACCCAACCTCTAATCTGAAGTGCCAAGCGCACATCGATTCGCCGCAACTGAATGCGATAATACCACCAGAGCGGTGCAGGCTACAATTTTATGAGGGAGAGTAGTAGGGACTCCAAAGATGAAAGCCAAGTCAATTCCGGTAGGGCGACTATTTCAAAGGGATGGCCGGCATACGCTTCAGCGTCCGCGTGGTTGGGTCCACCAAAATCCCGACTGATTCCAAAGAGGTAACCCCCAAGAGCGGTTCGGCGTTATCCGGGCCGAAGATCACCCGACCAGACGTGAGCTCACCCATGAACTCAATCTCTACTAAGCCGAAATCGTATTCCACGGTCCGGCCATCCGCGAGTTCGTAGGCCATTCGACCGCGCGGTTTGATTCCAGCCTTCTTCAATTCCTTCGCGGGCGCGAGGCTGTCTGTTGCTTCAGTATTTACTAAGAACTCGGCGACATATTTCTTTCGCGCTCTTTCCTTCGCCCGCACGGTAGTTGTCACATGAATCAAGCCCATAGGTTTCGCTCTGGACAAACATATCAGCGCAAGATTCCGAGGCACAAGCACTCGAAGGACCTCTTGCCTCGACAGATCACGGCGGTTATCTTACTGCCATGAGTGCATTCAAGGTCGATGTCATAGCTCGCAATCCGAAGCACGAGGAACTCGCTACTCAGCCATTGTCTGCGCTTGCCGATATCGGTTCGGAACTTACGCGGCTTCCCGCGGACCTCTTGCGAGGCATTGGAATCACACCTCGACGGAAGCGAGTCTTTGCTACCGTCACTCAACAAAGGATCGAGCGAGAGATTGGTTACGCCATTCTCAGCGCCGAAGGTTATGACACGATTGATGAAGTTGTTTTTGCTGAACCGGGTGACATGACGCTGCTTGGTGTGAGGACGATAGAAGGCTTCGGTGTGATGGTAGACAACATCGCTCATCGGTTTGTCGCAACAAAGCACCATCGTAGCGGCGAACACAGAAAAAGGGCGAAATTTTTGACACCCTGGATTCTGTTTTCCACAATCGTAAGGAACAAAATCGAGCTCCCGTCTCTGATAGCGCCCAAAGTAACACCTTGCCTTCGAAGCGACACATCAATGAGTTGGTTCAAGATTGGCTCACACTGATCGAGTGAGGAAACAAGTGATGAGCCCGGCATCTCGTGCTCGCGCGTTGCTCGAAATATCCAAAGCCGCAACGATTTATTTCGCAATCGTCTTTGGCTTCGGTTTCGTGTTCGGCGCGATACAAGTGCTTTGGATGGTTCCGCGCTTCGGAGAGCGAGTCGCCGAGTTGATCGAAACCCCTTTCATGCTGATCGCAATCATCTTCGCAGCGCTGATTATCAAGCGCTTCCGTGTGGGCCGGACGCTAGTTGCGGTCGGCAGCGGAGTAGTAGCTCTCGGACTTCTGATCCTCGCGGAGCTTGTGTTCGTTATGCGACTGCGCGGGTTGACTGTTTCTCAATACATCGCGACGCGAGACCCGGTATCCGGCGCGGCTTATCTGATGATGCTTGTCGTGTTTGCGCTCATGCCTGGTTCGTAGCTCGATCGACTCGTTGACTTGAGTTAACCGTTCATTGAACTCATCCTTCGCCAGTTGTCCACACTCAATCAAGGGCAAAAACGTTTTGCCTCGAAACGCGTGACATGATAAATTTCGCCGCGCTCAGGCCGTTAGCGACCTCTCGACGGCGCCGGGGGTGGCAAGCGCTGGATTCCTGCGGCGGGATTGGACTCCTTGCCGTTCATCGTTGATATCGTTCAACAAACTGGGGAAGGCTAGCTATGCGTAATCAGTGGAACGTAAATCAGGATGACTTTGACAGATTCCTGGCATGGCTCGACCCCGATCGCGAAAGAGCCGGCACACGTTATGAAGATATCCGTCGCAAGTTAATAAAGATCTTCGAGTGCCGCGGTTGCTCGTTGTGCGAAGACCTCGCGGATGAAACGATCAATCGAGTAATCCGAAAAATGCGAGATCTGGCCGATACCTACATCGGTGATCCCGCGCTTTATTTTTACGGCGTGGCGCGGAACGTACGTCTCGAGCACCACACCAAGAGAATTCGGATCCCGCACATTCCGCCCCCAGTTCCAGCGGAAGAAAAAGAGCGCGAGTATGAATGCCTTGAACAGTGTATGAAGACGCTTACGGCTGACAATCGAGATTTAATGCTCGAGTACTACAAGTCAGAAAAGCGAACAAGAATAGTTCACAGAAAAGAAATGGCCGTGCATTTGGGAATCGCGCCTAATGCGTTGCGACTCCGAGCGTTTCGAATCAGAGCAGGTCTGCAAACGTGCGTTGAAAGCTGTCTTCAATTGAGCGGATAAGTGAAACATGTTGCCGCAGAATGTCATAGATAAATGAGGGGACAACAACTGGGGCGAACAACATGGGGAACCGAGTGAACGATGAACCCTTTCTGAGAAGATACCTGCTTGAGGAGCTCAATCAAGCCGATATGCAGGCGCTCGAAGAGCGGGTGATGATCGACAACGATTTGTTCGATCTTCTCCTGGTGTGCGAAGACGAACTGATAGACGACTACGTTGACGGCACGCTCACGGCAAAACAGCGTAAGCGTTTTGAAACCGCTTTTCTTTCGACAGATGAACGTCGCAGCAAAGTGAGTTTTGCTACCGCTTTTAGCCGGTATGCGTCGGCGACGGCCGGCTCGGCCCCGATCGAGGTGATTCATCCGCGGTCATCGCGTTGGACGCAAACATTCTCATCCTCGAACCCTTATCTCAAGCTCGCCGCGTCAGTCGTGATCGTTCTCAGCCTTGCGTTCGGGATCTGGCGCACGTTCTTCAATCAGTCCGAAGTCTCAAAAGGCATGGCGGCGCTTGCGCGCGCCTACAGTCGCGAACGTCCTGTCGAACCGAGAATATCAGGACTCGACTACGCTACACTTCCGAATACTCGAGGAGGCGCAACCGATACGCACGGCTCAGTCGATCGCGACCTCGCAGAACGAATTTTGTTGGACGCGGTGCGTCAAAACCCGAACGCCTCGACGCATCACGCCGCGGGCCGGCTCTATCTCGCTGAAGGCCGATTCGATGACGCAAGAACGCAGTTCGAACAGGCGCTTGAAACCGATCCCAATAACGCACAGCTTCATAACGACTATGGCGTAGCGCTTTTTGAAAAAGGAAAGAGCCGAACCGGCGCAAAGCAGCAATCAAACGGGATCGAAGAACTCTCAAAGAGCGTAGAGCAATTCGATCGCGCGCTCGAACTGAATCCTAATCTCCTCGAAGCGCTCTTCAATCGCGCTTTGTATCACGAGTTCGTGATATTGCGTCGCGAAGCCATTGATGATTGGCAAACGTATCTTGAAAAAGATTCAACCTCGAAATGGGCTTCAGAAGCGCGAGATCATTTGCGTCAGCTCGAAGAGGACCGCCGAAGCGAAACCCGCGCACCTGAAGATTTGCTCAACGATTTCGTCGCCGCCTTCGAGATCGGCGACGATACAAAGCAATGGAATCTGGCGAGCCAGGCTCGAGAGGCGGTAACCGGTAACTTGATCTGGTGGCAATTGATCTCGGCCTTCTTCGATGCGCGGAAAACGAACGACCGCAATCGATCTCGAACCTGTCTTGAAGCACTGTCTCACCTGGGCCAGACGGAACTCGATCGAGCTGGAGATCGCTTCGTCTCGGAACTCGCGGCTTTTTATTTCCAAAGAGCGGACGCGAACATTGACAGCCTCGCCGAAGCCCACGAGCTCATCGACCGAGGCCACAGTCTTTGCCTCAAGTCCGAATATCCCGACGCGCTGGTTGACTTCGACCGCGCGAGAGAAGGATTTCAAAGAGCCGGGGACAAGTGGGAGGCTTGTTTTGCAGAGTACTGGATCGGTTACTGCTATCAGCGGACCGGCCAATCGGAACTTGGGCGCTCGACTCTCGAGCGGCTGATGCAAGTCTGCAACGAGGATAGTTTTCTTTGGGTGCTCGCACAGGTAAGCAACAATCTGGGCAGCATAATGCTGGACACGCACAACTTGTCGAAGGCCACCCAGTACACCAAAGAGGCTTTGAGGATCTCGGAACGATTATCCGATTGGTACGGAGCGCACAAGAACATCGCTCAACTCGCGAATCAATACAAGTACATTGATGATTATCAGCTCTCGCTGGATTACATGCGGCGCTGCCTGGAGTCGGCTCGCAGTTTTTGGCCGGGCGCAAGGCAGATGTGGCGAGACTATGACACGCTGGCCGAAGTGCTCTCGGCGATGGGGCTTTACACCGCGTCGGCTGATTACGAGAAGGAATCTCTCCTGCTTGCGCTCGAATCAATTCCTGACCCCGCGTTCATTCACGTCTCTTACTCGCATCTTGGATATATTGAGGCAAAGCTGAAGAGTTATCAGGACGCGATAAATCACGCGCAACTCGGTTACGACTCGGTGCAGCATCTGTCAGCTAATCCCGGCGGCAAAGCGATGATGGCTTATTCGTCGGTAGAGCTTGGAAACATTCAGAAGCAGGCTGGCGAAGTCGATCAGGCTCTTCAGTGCTACAACAGGGCGATAGTCCTGCTGGATAATCTGGACAACATTGTCATCTACGAAGCCTACAAAGGAAGATTCCTTTGTTACATCGATCAAGGCGACGACCAACTCGCTAAAGGGGCGCTCGACGTTGTGCTGAAGTTTGCGGAAGACTATCGTGCGAGAATTCTCGAAGAAGAGAATCGAAACAAGTTCTTTGATATTGAACAGAGTCTGTACGACGCTGCGGTTGACTTTCAGTATTCGCGCTTACACAGCAACGAAGCCGCGTTCGAGCTTTCGGAAACACTGCGTGCCCGATCTCTGCTCGATTTGATGAGAACCACGGCGGAAGTATCAAATACGCCCGGCGAGCTTGAGATAAAGTTGCCGTATGTAACCAAGCCATTGAAGCTTGAGGAGATCAGGAAGGGGTTGCCACCCGATGTTCAGCTACTCGAGTACTCAGTGCTGGATGACAAATTGCTGATATGGCTTCTCCGCGATAGCTACTTCAATGTTCAGGCAGTGCCGATACCTGCCAGTGAGCTGAAGACGAGGGTGCTTCACTATTGCGAGCTTGTGTCAACCGCGTCGTCGAGCGATGAAGATGTGCGACGGGAATCCGAGAGTTTGTATGACCTCCTCATCCGCCCGATCCAATCGGAACTGGACAGAAACAGGCAGATTTGCGTAATCCCCGAGAAGGCGCTCAATTATCTGCCGTTCAACACGCTTGTAACTCCGGATGGTGGTTATCTGATCAACGATTTTTTGTTGACGTTTTCCCCAAGCGCCAACATTTATCTTCTGTGTTCGACAGAAGCCGCGAAGAAGATATCGGTGCGCGACGAAAGGATTCTGAGCGTTGGCAATCCCACGATTGATCCCGCAGCGTTTCCTTGGCTGCGAGACCTCCCGGCCGCTGCCAGGGAAGCACGAAAGGTTGTTGACTGCTACGGATCGCGCGCACTTTTGATCGACGAACACGCCACTAAGAAAGCGGTCAAGACGGAATTACAGAACGCCGACGTCGTTCATCTCGCTTCACACTATGTCGTAGACGAACGATCGCCGATGCTCTCGAAGTTGCTCCTCGCCGCGGACGAAACTGGTGAGCAAACCGGTGTGCTGCGAGCAGATGAGATTTACAAGGAGAAACCCTTGCGCGCCCGGCTCATCGTTCTGTCCGGGTGCCAAACCGGCGTCGAGCGCTATTACAATGGAGAAGGCATGATCGGGATGTCGCGAATGTTTATAGCCGCAGGTGTGCCAATGGTTATCGCAAGTCTTTGGCCGGTCGATTCGAATTCAACAGCGGATTTGATGATCGCATTTCACGAATATCGAAAGCATAAACCCCTTTCCACAGCAGCAGCGCTGAGGAGCGCGCAACTTGACATGCTCAGCAGTCAGGATTCCCGCTTGCGACGGCCCAACCTTTGGGCGCCTTTCATCTTGATCGGCGGCGGAAGCGCAAGCTTCTAGCCAACCGACGCCGAGCCATCTAGTAGTCTCGCAGTCGATTCTTTCCGGGCATGTAACAAAACGGGCGGCGCATTCATACAAGATTGGAGTGCCGCTCAGATTCGCCTCACAGCAAGGAGAACGATCGATATGCCCCTGGACAGACCGAATACTCTCGCCACTTTTCTCTTCACCGGGCTTGCAGTCGTTGAGTTCAATCACGACAACGAGTGCGAAGTGAAAATCGTCAAGTGCCCCGAACACGATTTCACTGTGGACATTTTCGAAATTGCGGTAGATCCGACAACTCATGCTGATGAGCGGTCGGCGCGGATCGTTCACTCGCTCAGTCTTCGCGATGACATAGAGATTTATCTCGAACAAAGGACTCAGGGTTCGGTGAAACGCGATGCCAAGCCGTATCTGGCTGCCAAACCGCGCTTCGACCGCAAACACGACAAGGGAGATCCGCATGATTTTCGGTGGGTGCTCGACATCGAGAACGAAGTTCACAAGAAGCGCCTCACGGCAAAAAAGAACGGTGGTTCTTTCGGCCTCAGCCCGAAGCTGACGTTTAGAAACGGGCTTTTCTACACCGGGAAGAAGGAGGCGATTAGCTTCGCTCTCGGTGAGATCAAACCTACGGCGAGCCAATTCAAATTGCTCGGCAAGATTGCCTTCATCGTGGCCGCCGATATCACGTGTCCGCCTCGAGCCGGTAATGCCGTGGTAATCAGCGACGGAGGGCGCGAGCCTGAGAGACTGAGCTGGAAACCGAACACGCGATACGAGGTCAAGATCAATAACACGTGCACACTGCCGAGTGAGGATCAAACGGATACCGACTTCACCATCTATTCAAAAGTGCTTGAGCCAGTGTCCGGCGCAAAAAAAATGTTTGACTTGAGACAGGTTATCCCGCACGGCAATAACCCCTACGGCCTGAGGGTAGCCGGTCGCAATGACCTGGCGGTGGACTCAGGCCAACAAGCGTGCAACCTGGTTACAAAACCGACAGGAACATGATGGAAAGCTGCGCTGGCGCAATGAGCGTGATTTCCCTCGGATAAAGGACGCATTGAATCGATTGGACTAAATCTACTTTGGCTCGTGAAGCGGTCCTGTCGTCGACAAGAAAGGAACTCAATATGGATGTCATTTGTTACAACTGCCGGTCTGTCGTCCCGCATTGGAAGAACTGCGCAAATTGCGCGGCCCCACTTCCTGAGTATGTTAAGGCTGGGAAACCTGAGAGCGGACCGTTTCAATTGGACCCGCATCTGCGCCGAGTAATTTCGCTGGTGCAGGATCAGGGAATCAGAAAGCTTGCATCCTCATCGTCAGGCGAGAATGAGCTGTCCGTAATCGCTCGAGTGTCCGACCTTGACGCGTTCAAATCGCTCGGCGGAGTCAGCGTCGTGACCGCGATCAACCCGGTTCAGAAAGATGATGGCTGGATCGTCACCGCGCGAATCCCCATTGATAACAATTACATCGAGGGCCTTCGCGCGTATCCGTTCGTCAAGAGCCTGAAAGCGTCTCGGCGTTTGAGCCCCTGTCTTGAGAAGACCTGCGAAGAGACCTCCTCAGCTCAAGCTTTGCTGCCGGCCGGCAATTTGGCTCAAGGAGGCAAGGGGGTAATCATCGGAATAATTGATTTCGGGTTGGACTTCGTGCACAAGAATTTTCGCAATTCGGACGGCACAAGTCGAATACTCGCGCTCTGGGATCAGCGAGCCCAAGCCAATCCGCGCAGTCCTTCGCGCTTCGGTTACGGCGTCGAACATCGAAAAGCGGAGATCGATAGCGCGCTCGAAAAAGACGACCCGTATGCCGCGCTGTGCTACACACCTTCGGAGAACAGCTCGCTGCAATTGGGCGCGCACGCAACTGCTGTCACAGATGTAGCAGTGGGAAACGGGCTCGGCACAAGTTGCGCCGGCGTAGCTCCCCAGGCTGACATCGTTTTCGTCGAGCTATCAACCAAGGAAGTTCCAATTGAAAGCGCCGCGGTGCTCGACAACTCCTTCGGAGCGACAAGACAACTGCTGGAAGCGATTCAGTACATATTCGATTTCGCGAGCGACCGGCCGTGTGTAATCAACGTTTCACTTGCAACTAACGGCGGTCCTCACGATGGATCTTCACTTGTCGAACTCGGTATCGATCGATTGATCGGCGATAAACCGAATCGCGCGGTTGTAGCAGCCGCCGGAAACTCCGCGGGCCGAAGTATCCACGCTTTCGGTCACGTGAAAAACGGAGCGAAGGTCGGCCTCAAGTGGCGTATTCCTCCCGAAGACCCTTCGAGCAACGAGCTCGAGGTGTGGTTCTCAGGAAAGGACCGGCTCACGCTGAATATAATCGATCCGACAAACGTGCCGCAGATGATCGTCGAGCCGGGAGCCTATCGCTCCGCAAACGTCGGGCAAGGGATCATATCCGCGCACAATCGTCTGAACGACCCGAACAACGGCGACAATACAATCGATATTTTCATGGATGGAAATATGCCGGATGGAGACTGGACGATCGAACTGCGAGGTGACTCAATCGAAGGCGACGGAGCGTTTCACGCATGGATCGAGCGTGACGAAATTCGCCAGTCCCGACTCGTCGCCGCAGAGGGTGAGTCTTACAAAGTCAACGATGACTGCACGCTGGGTTCCATTTCGTGCGGGCAGAAGACCATCGTTGTCGGAGCTTACGACGCTCATCGCGACAACAAGCCTCTGTTCGAAAACTCGAGTTCGGGAAAGACCCGCGACGGCAGAAACAAGCCCGAAGTCTCAGCACCCGGCGTACAAGTTCTTGTTGCGGATTCGAGGGATGTCAGCCGAAATCGGCAAACCGGGACAAGTCTTTCCGCGCCCGCTGTGACTGGTATCGTGGCGTTGATGATGGCTGAAGCAACAGCGAGAGGGATCTCGCTTACAGCGGATCAGATCAAGAGCCTGTTGATCAAGGCGGCGCGAAAGAATCCTCCACCTCCGAAGCCCTCAGCCAATGACGGGTGGGATCCACGATACGGATACGGAAGAGTGAACGCCGCTGATGCGGTCTCCGGAGTAATTGAGCTGGCCAAGGCGAAAGGCCCGGTGGCCGGCACCGATTCAGTCGAAGCAAATCCGCAAACCGCTGACGATTACAACAAGGCCGCGGCCGCGAGTCGCCATTAATTTATCCCCCCAGGGTTATCATCTCGATCTTGTGATGAGCCTTTGGCTTGTAACCCTGGGGGGATTGCATTGCCGCGAGCCGCTCGTCGGAATAGCGGTCAGTCCGCTTCGTCCATATCGAGCGGATGACTTCAAGCAGTTGCTCGTCAGAGGCGCCACTCCTCATCATCGTTTTAAGATCATGGCCGAGGTCTGAGAACAAACACGTAACTAGTTTTCCATCAGCGGTCAACCTGGCGCGTGTGCAGCTCGAGCAAAAAGGCTCGGTCACCGACGCGATAACTCCGATTTCGCCGAGGCCATCGATAAATTCATAATCAATCGCCGGCGCACTGCCACCCTCTCTACCGACTTCTCTTAGAGGGTATCGAGCGGAGATTCGTTCGAGGATTTCTTTCTTCGATACCATCTTCTCTGAAATCCAATCATTCGAATTCCCGACGTCCATGTATTCAATGAGGCGCATTGAAAAGCCGTTCTCGCGAGCATACTCAACCAGCGGAATGATATCGTCGTCGTTCAAGCCTCGCTCGACCACCGCATTGATCTTTATCGGATCGAGTCCGAGCCGCTTAGCTTCACGCAAACCGTCGGTCACCCTGGATAGGTCGCCGCGCTTGGTTATTCGTTTGAATTTCTCAGCATCGAGAGTATCAACGCTGACGTTGATACGCTTCAGGCCCGCGGCGGCGAGCTCCTCGATCTGTTCGGACAACAGCGATCCGTTTGTCGTAAGGCAAAGATCGTCGACGCCATCCAGAGTGCTCAACATGCTTATGAGCCGATGTAGGTCCTTTCGAACCAGCGGTTCGCCTCCGGTGATTCGAATCTTGTTGACGCCAAGTCCCACAAATAAGCGAGCGAGCCGCGCGATCTCTTCGAAGGTGAGAATTTCATGCCGGTCAATCCATACATACTCGTCCAGCGGCATGCAATACGTGCATCGATAGTTGCACCTGTCGGTGACCGAAATTCTCAGGTCCTTAACAGGCCGGTTGTACGCGTCTCTCAACATCGTCGTTCCCAATTGCGAGCTTTGTCTCGATAAACTCGATAACTTCATCGTTAATGAATCGATCTCTTTCACTCACGATAAAACAGGGCTTTTGTTTCTGAACCTCATGCATCAATAAAGCAGCATTATCAGAAACAGGCGAAGCGTCGGGACGGCTTACGAGGACGTAGCCGTCGCTAAGATCAAAAAACTGGCGAGCCGAAACTTTGAAATCCGGATTCGACACGTCGAGCACTTGAAGATAGACCGTCGGATTCATGAAGCGCCGCAGACTGTTGCTTTCTACTATCACGAATTCATCGTTGTTGATTTTCTGTTTGAAGCTCGGAAGCGCCGTGAACAATTCGCCCTGCTTCGTGCGCACCCACAACGATCGTCGCGCACCCGCCGCAAGAAAGCGAGCGGTGTCTGTTCCGGTATCGGTGACGCGCTCTTCTGTGATTGAGAATTGATGCTCGCTTACCGAGCAACCACAAGCTTCACCATTCACCGAACAAACTCCGTGACCGAACTGAGTGATCTTCACTGCAGTCCAGTTGAATTCAGCCAGGGCGCGGATGATTCCTTCGACGACTGAAGTCTTGCCGATATTTCGCGTGTGCCCGCCAATCATTACCAGTTTCATACGTTATCAATAATAGGCTTTCCACACACGGAATGCTAAGGGTGCGTCATGTCAAGCTACACACACCCAGCCAAAAAAGCTGTAAGCAACACCAATCGTTTGATACCCAGCTCTCTGCCGACGGGCTCATACCATTCCGTAAGGCTGTGACAATTGCTCGATGAGCCGCCGACTCCCAATGTAATCGCCGGAATCCCCAGCGAAATCGGTATGTTTGAATCAGTCGACGAACAATCGAGCCGCGGCTCGATGCCGAGTGCTCTCGAGCATTCAATCGCAGATCGCACGATTGTCGAGTCAGCCGGAGTCTCGCCCGACGGCCGATCTCCGACCTTCTCGATTTCATACGAAAGACTGGTTCCGCTAATCGCTCGCTGCGAGTTCTCTTCGCGCACGGCGATCTCGACCACCCGCCTCAAGTAGGCCTCCAGTTTCTCGATCTCGTCGCTCGAGATCGAACGAAGGTCAACTACCATGCTCGCTGTTTGCGGAATAGAGTTCACCGAGCTTCCGCCTTCGATGATTCCAACGTTGTACGAAGTGCGAGGAGCTAACGGCGCCGGGTAAGATGCAAACCGCGCGATCGCTCGCCCGAGCGCGTGCACCGGATTGACGATTCCAAAGTCGCCCCACGAATGTCCTCCCGGACCGGCCACTGAAATCCGAAACCGTCGCGAGCCCAAAGCGCGCTGCGTTATCCGCTCGAGCCCCGGCCCATCGAGCGATATGAACGCATCAACGCCCGCTCGAAATTCTCCTTCTGTGAACAGATGTCTGGCGCCGCGGAGATTTCCCTCCCCTTCTTCGCCAACCGTCGCGACAAAATAGATCACGCCTTCGGTCGGGACTTCGGCAAATTCGAGAGCTCGAGCCAGTGCAATCAAACTAACCAGCCCGCAAGTGTTGTCGCTGATTCCCGGCGCGTGAAGACGAGTTCCCTCGCGCCGTACTCGAACGTCCGTTCCTTCGGGAAAGACGGTATCCAGGTGCGCGGAGACGACAACGCGAGGCTGCAATGCGAAGCCGGGTCGTTCTGCAATTACATTACCGACCTTGTCGGTGCGAACACGCGCGAGTCCCACCTCTTCAAAGCGCCGCGCCACTTCGCAAGCTCGAGCTTCTTCCTTGAATGGCGGCGCGGGAATCTCACAAAGGCGAACTAACTCTGCTTCGAGTTCATCGCGAATATCATCGATGAATTGAAAGGCTCGCTGAATAGCGGGCGAGCGAGCCAGGCTCGTTATCGAGAGTACTTCATCGGTGCCCAACGCGTAGTTCTGCATAGTTCTTATTAAGCTGACTGCCGCAACGAGGCGCAACGCGATCAGATTAGTTGCATTAGTTCGTCATCGATCAGGATTGAATTACTCTGTTTTGCGCGATTGAATATTCGGTCGACGCGCTCTTCGGTAGGCTCGATTCCCTTTCGCTTCAGCCAGAATATTACGTTCGATTTGCCGCTCATTGGACCTATCTCGATTGTTTGTTCGCGGCTCAACATGCTCGCCGGCACTCCGGAATAGACCGTATCAGCCAGCCAATCGTCGCCCTTGTTGAAAGCTTTGATCACGGCCGCCGCGTGAACTCCGGTAGCGGTTCGAAATGCGTCGCGCCCGACCGCAGGGTACGAAATCGGTATTGGCACACCCGTAGCTTCGCTTACCATCTCACAGTACTTCGTCAGGTTCGACAAGTTGCGATCGATGTAGCCCATAAGCTGAAGGTTCACCATCAATTGATCCATCGGCGTATTGCCGACACGTTCGCCGATTCCCAAACCCGTCCCGTGCAGCCGGTCGGCGCCCGCTTCATAGGCCGCGATTGCATTGATGACCCCGAGCCCGCGATCCTGATGCCCGTGCCAGTCGATCTTGACCTCTTCGCTCAGCTCCATTTCATCGACGATCGATCTGACAAACTCGATAAGCGCGCGCACTCCATCGGGAGTCGCGTGACCAACCGTGTCGCAGACGCAGATGCGGCGCGCGCCCGCTTCAATAGCAGTTCGGTAAAGCGCTCGAATCGTTTCGGGCTGCGCGCGAGTGGTGTCCTCAGTGACATACATCACGGGCAAACCGTGAGATGTGGCGAACTTAACGGCGTCTTCGGTGGCGGTCAGCATCATCTCGAGCGACCAGCCTTCGGCGTATTGACGAATGGGACTCGACCCGATGAAGGTGCAGGCGTCAATTGGAATGCCGACCTTTTCCGAGATATCGATTATCGGTTCGATGTCCGCCCGGAGAGTTCGAGCTGCGCAGTTTGGTTTGATATCGAGCTTGCAATCGACGATTTCTTTTGCAAGCCGAGTCACATCGGAAACAGCTCGCGGACCGGCTCCGGGCAGGCCGATGTCGGCGCCGTCGATTCCGAGCGAATCCATCAAATGAAGTATCTCGATTTTCTTATCGATTGGGGGATCGATCACCGAAGGAGATTGAAGTCCATCACGCAGAGTCTCATCGTTGAGCTCGAGCGTCCGAGCAGTCATTTCCGCCCGCCTGACAGTGTTCCAATCGTAGATCAGCTCAGACTTATCCATCTGTTGGTTCCTTTTCGATTAGAGCAAACGCTCAAGCTGAGCGTCAAGAGATCAGGTCTGGCGTATCTAGTAACCACTGATCGCAATAACGATTACCGCTCGCATCAATCGACCGAATCGACTACCATCAAGTCGTGATTTATCTCGATCACAACGCGACTACACCAATCTCCTCGGAAGTGCTGGAGGCGATGATGCCCTATTTCACTTCTGAATGGGGCAATCCATCAAGCAGCTACAAGTTCGGCTCGAAACTCAGGACCGTGATTACGACCGCACGAGAGCAAGTCGCTGATCTCATCGGCGCCCATCCGATGGAAATGACCTTCACTTCGTGCGCGACCGAAAGCAACAACACCGCTATTCATGCGGCTCTCCACGCGCATCCCGCTAAGCATCACGTTGTCACGTCGGCTGTCGAGCATTCGTCCGTGCTGAATTACTGCATGGCTCTTGAGAAGGACGGTTATCGAGTCACCTATCTTCCGGTTGATCGCGAGGGTTTGCTGAAACTCGCCGACCTCGAAAACGCCATCACCGATGACACGGCGGTTGTCTCGCTGATGTGGGCCAACAACGAAACCGGTGTGTTTTTCCCGGTCAAAGAGATTGGCGAGATTTGCCGTTCGCGCGGCGTGCTGTATCACTGCGACGCCGTGCAAGCGGCGGGCAAGATCGAGATCGATATCAAGAAGTTCCCCGTTGATTATGTTTCGCTGACGGGCCACAAGATTCATGCGCCAAAAGGCGTCGGGGCACTCTACGTTCGGCGCAAGGCTCCGATGTTCCCGTACATCCACGGCGGACATCAAGAACGCGGTGTGCGTGGCGGCACTGAGAACGTCGCGTTGATTGTAGGCATGGGCAAAGCCGCCGAGCTAGCGCTGAAGCATCTGCCCGATTATGACACAAAGGTTCGCCCGCTCAGGGATGATCTGGAGCAACGTATCCTCACATCGATTCCAAATACCGAGTTGAATGGCCACGCGACACTGCGGCTAGCCAACACCAGCAACATAACATTTCAAGGCATCGACTCCGAAGCGCTGCTGATCTTGCTTGATCAGGAAGGCATCTGCGCATCTTCAGGGTCAGCTTGTCTCGCCGAGTCAGACGAACCATCGCACGTGGTCAAGGCAATGAAACAAGCGTCGGCAGCTTCGCGGCAGATGATCCGGTTCTCGCTCGATGCTGAAAACTCCGCGCAGAGGTTGACCCAGCGTTGTCCGCTTTGGAACGGGCAACGGCCTTGCTCTGCACTTGAATAAACGTCTGGAAGAGAGCGACTGAGCTTTGGCTCTATTTCGGGTATTTGCCGAGAAGCTCAAGATAGATTGGTCGGTCAGCTTCCGGTAGCTCCTCTGCCGAAATCATTTCTGCAAAAAGCAATAGGGTGTTCTTTATCCTCACGCGGCCTTTACCCGATGCTTGGAAGGCAGGGTCGCTGAAATCAACACTAGAAGATGCTCCCAATATTCCTTCAAAATCCGTAACAGAGGGGTTGTTGCCTAATCGCTCGATACTCAGCCGCAAAACGTCGAACAGAGCCTGAATGCCAACGGTTTTCTTGATGTACGACTGGAGGCTGGCCATCGACCATAGTTGCTGGTCAGCTACCGCAAAGAATTTAGTGAGCAAGCGATAAATATCATCGTCGTTATTATTCAAATAGAGCATTCGTAGTGGAGACGAATCCATCGGTAGCAACGAGCGAGAGCGAGCCCCTATTACTCTTCGGTGCAGCAAATCTCGGTCTTTCTTCGCGTTTTGAGATATGAGCTTTGCAGAACCTTCAACGACACAAGCCATAGATACTTGCCAGTCTGGCAGGCTTCCGTCTGGAAAGAGCAAGTCGGCATTGAGAGGCGCGATCTTGATTCGTGCGTGGAAAGGCGAGTGGGGATCTAGGTTTAGCTTGCGACATAAGTAAACTGCGAGCTTGTCTGGAGCCCATCCATCCTTTTCTTCCTCGTCCAAGTTATACCCGAACTGATCGTAGGCCAGGCTCTTGTCTACCTTTCGCTGATTAATATTGATCGTGGCGAAAAGATACGCTTGGTATGCATGTGGCAAATCCATATAAATCGCACAGAGCAACTCCATCGTCTGCCTCTCCGGGTCGCAGTAGTCGAACCCCAACAGACGATGTTGGCCATCAATGACACTAGCCATCTTACCGTTAGTTGGAATAACAAGCTCGAAGAGGTTGTCACCCACACACTCGACGCGCCATCGTTTCTCCTCGTCCTCTTGGAGCTCGCCATAGTTGATGTAGTTTGCGGCAAGAATAATGCTATTGGGAAATGCCGCCTCAACCGTGTTGATGTACTTGGCGATCTGCCTTGCGCGTCGGGGTGATGACTGTCTCTGCGCCCCCAATAATGAGTACCAGAACGACTTTGAGTCCACGCTCGTAATGCGAGTCGGGTCCAGAAACGTGACTTGCCTTAGCGTGGCCGCATCGAGCGCGACAACAAAGAAATCCCCGAGGGGTTGTGAGGCTCTTATTGCGCGCAGTCTGAGAGGGAAAATGCTCATGCTTCTCTCTACTCCGGATGTTCACCGCCTAGCGTAGAATATGCGCCTCCCTGAGTTAATGTTACATCTGCGTCATGGACCATCAGCCAGACTATTCCTGCAGATATTGCGCCGATCCACGACAGTGTCGATGCGAAATCGGCCTTGTCAGTCAGCAAGACAAAAATCGCGCAAACAGTCGAGACGATGGTTACGCCAAGAAGAAAGAGCTTGAACGTCGCATCGTCCTCTTCTTGTTCCCTCACTATGCAGTCGGCAAAGGCGGTGACCACTATTGCAATCACATACGTCGCAAGGCTCCGTTTTACACTCATCCAGCTTACTGTCGTATTATCAAGTTTGATCTGAGCAATGGGTATCAAGGTCCCTAAAGCGCCGATGAAACAAATCACGATCAGAAAGTACAGCAGGAGGCGAACGTTCTGGAATAGTCGCCAAGGGAAACGTAGGATTCGCTTCAAAAACGGGCCCCAGCTCCCGGCCATTCCTTCCCACTGTCTCTTCATGAAGTCAAAGGCTCGCTTCGGTTTTCTAGTCTCGGAATCGCTCACGGTTTACCCTCCATCCCTCCAGAACTGCCTCGTTGGGCCGACCATTAACTTACCCTGTAGGCGTAATGCGGCTTCAGCTTTCGGAAGCTCGCGGTTGATTACTCCGCCAAGAACCCTCCGTTGTTCGGCATCGCTCAAGCTCTGCGGGGAGAAGTGCACGCCACATTCAGCGAGCTCGGCGAAATTCGTTGCGTTGTCGCCGGTAGTGACAAAGGCGTCCGCATCCTGCGACGCGAGCCAAACTGGGAAACCCCACGAACGGCCCTGCCGAGCGAGCGAGCCAAGTAGTCCGGCCTTTCCTTCCTTCGGCAACAGAAGGTGAGCTTCGTCCACGAACAGAACCATCTTCAATGGCTGAATGCCGTCTTCGATCGCGAGGTTCCGGTTCATGCGCTTGATCAGAAAGTTAAGTATCAACGCGACTGTCAGCGCCTTCGTTTCGCTGTCAGTTCCGAATTCCTTCAAGTCTATTACTATCGAGCTACTCAGCCATTCCTCCGGGCTCACTGCTGTCGCGGCGCTTGCAAACAAGTTGAAGCGCTCGACCTTCTGAATGATTGCAAGGTCAACGCCCGTTGCTCCGCTTTCTTCTATCGCGATTGAGAGTGAAGGAAAGTCGGGAACCGTCAGCCGTTGGTAGGCGTCGCAAATGTTTCGCTCCTGCTTCGCACCAAGCTGCGGGGCAAAGCAGCAAATCAGATTCGCGATCTCGTAGGCTATCTGCGTATTCATCGTCGGATTCGGGTCGCGAATCAGCGGATTGATCGGCAGGTCTTGGCGGATCAACCTCACGTAACGCGCTCCCGTCTGCTCCAAGAATCGCGTCCGGTTTCCCCTCTGTGCGGGATTGTTGGGATCGTCTTCCAACTCGCCCTTCAGATCAAAGAAAACGAACCTGACTCCTTGGCCCGTCAACTGCGCGAGCAGATCAAGCGCGAGCTGACTCTTGCCCGAACCCGGTTCGCCTGAAATGACAAGCAGGCCATTCTTAGTGCCGTGGCCGTTCAAACTCCAGTCTGGTCCCTCGGTCAAGACTTTGAGTTTCACTTCCTTCTCGACTACCGGAATCGTTCCAACCCGAGACGCTAATTTGCTGCCTTCAAAGTCGTCGCCCGTCAGCTTCAGCAAAGCCGAAACAAAGCGCGTCTGGTCGTTGCCGCAGTCCTCCCATATTTCCTTCAAACGATGGCATCCGTATTCGAAATGCTGCCGGAACGCGTGACGGTAACCGGTCTCGTCCAACTCCTTGCCCGTGCGGTGATTCAACGCCGCTCGAATCACGTCGCGTAGTTCATCGCCGATGACTGTCTCGTCATCGAGATCCTTCCCTTGAGAGTCAGCCGGTTTGAACGCCTGCTGTACACCTTCGCCGAGGGCAAGGAAGAGCGCGGAGCGACCGAGCACAGCTTTGTTGCGAGCGCCGACCCTCTGGTGGGATCTCGTTTAGTCGTTGATTGATGCTGATGGTTCGATCGATGATTGTTGGCGCGGATCAGCCTGACTCAAACTTGTTTTTGCGATGCCAAGCTAGGCATTCTCGGTCAGGCGCGAAGTGCAGATTCGATGGACGCAATAATTCACGGCCCGCCATCTTCTTGAGCAGGTACGCTTCTTCACCGGCTTCTTCGAAGCGATGCTCGGCCACGATAACGCGGAGATCGTCCGTGATGGACCAGAAGCCAAGGTCGAAGAGCCAGTGGGCGTTCTTTGATAGCGCGATGCCATTCGTCGGATGGTTGCTCCCGCCCTTTTTGAATTGGTGAATGTGGGCTGCATCAAGTGGTGTCTTCCCATCCACCGAAATCATTCGATAACGCGTAAGCGGGCAGGTGTAGTTGTAAGCCGGGAGTACCCGAACGGCGAACTTAGCATCGCGCTTTGCTTGCGACTCTTCGGTAAGAAGAAACCGTGTGGCGTCGGCCGCAACGATGTCATCGGGTGGGGCTTCCAATCCTGTTACCTCGTATAGTTCTGCGCGTTCCGGCGGTTCAAAATATTTTGCGATGAGTGTTCGCCTAGCAAGTGTCCGAAAGTCGGGATCGTTGAGGCAAAGCAGGAATGAGACATCGACTTGTGCGAGAACCGCGCGATTCCTGTCCTCCGCGATTCGCCCGTCTGCCTCAAGCGCCCTCCACACGCCGTCAGTTCGCAGGTGAAAGAAGGGAAGTCTGACATCGGGCCTGGTTCCGCGTCGATTTGCGACTATCCGCCAATACGATGAGAAACGAAACGCCAGATCGCCATCGCGTCGAAGTATTGCTCCGCTGAGACTGCCATCCTCCACCAAATCGCACACGACTAGAAGCAAGAGCGGTTTGTGTGGAGCGACGCCCTTCGTGCGGTCGTACTTGAGCGAGCTCAAGACACTCAGCCATCGTGTGCATTCACTGGATGTGCTAGTGAGGAGTTCAGACATTCAGCTTGTTTGCGTCTGCCATTCGGATTCGAATCTGAGCGCTTCGATCGTTGCGGTCTGTCACAAAGACGCTCTCCGCCATACCATCCGGCGGCGGATGAAACAGACTGTGAAGAGCTCGTTCCAAGCGAGCGGCGTAATAAGCGTGTGCGTCGTCTGAGAGCCGGTATTCACTCGCGACATCCTCGAATACGTCACGCTTCACTTGAGGAATCTTCGGCTCGACTGTGGCCTTGCTGCTTTCCCACTCTCGCCGTTTCTCCTCTTGAATCAGGCAGTCATGCAGTTCACGCCGATACTCGCCCAGCAGCGCCACCGGCATTGCCTGTTCCCAAGCCGCCGTAAGTTCCGCTTCGAGTCTTGCTTTCGTTTCTGAAAGCTTCGATCTAGTATCCTGCGCTCGCTGCAATTCCTCGGGATCAATCGCACCCAGGCTCTTGAGTCGTTCCTCGACTTCAGCAAGCTCCGCTTTCGATTCGTGAAGCTTAAGGTCGATGCTGCTCAGCTCTTCATGCAGTGCGCTCAATTCTCCCTCGGCAGTAACGATCCTGCCGTTGAGTTCCGCAAGTTTCTTTGCCGCCTCGTGGCCCTCGGATGCGTTGAACACTCGTGGAATCTTGTTCTGAATTAAGCTGCGAAGATCTACCTCGAGTTCGCCATAGGTCCACAGACCCAGAATCCGGCTGATGCCTTCAACTATGTCCTGCTGTCCAAGACTGAAGTTTTGACCGCGCTCTGCGTCGAAGAAAAAGAAGCGCGCAAGATGTCGGGGCAGCAGCGCATCGCGCAACTTCTCAAGATGTTTCTCATCTTCGATCCGTCCAGAGCCATCGTTTCGCTCAGCGAAAGAACGCCATACCGGGGCAGAGTTTGGCCGATGGCGAATTTCGCGGACGAGTGTTGCCTTTCTGCTCGCTCCGCCCTTTTCATCACGCTGCGAGATCGCAACCTCAAAACGCACCGTATCCTGACCTTCTGATAGAGCGCGACGGTTCAAAGACTTTTCGAAAACAAATCGAGTAGCCTCAGAAGCCGGCTCAACTTTCTTGAGGTCGACAACACCGGCCTCACCAACGACGGCGAGGTAGAGCGCTCGAAGCAGATGTGTCTTGCCCGCGCCATTCTTGCCGCCGACAAGGATGCCACATCGACCCTCAAGCGGGCCGAAGTTGAAGCTGTGCTCGCCGTAGTACGGCCCGAAGTTCTCAAGCGTAAGCGAGTCAATGTAGACCTCAGGCATCGCCACTCGTCTCCGTTGCTCGTTCTTGGTCCAAATCGTCCTTAAGGATTCTTAACAGATCGTCGGGTAGCCCGAAGGCGCGATGGCTTTCACTGAACTCCTCGACTTTGGCAAGCAAGCGGCGCATCGTGTCTGCGGAGATGCCCTTTTCGAGTGTCACTTCCTCTTGGATATCACGAAGCCGGTTCGTTTCTTTCCAGTCGCTCATGAGGATCCCCTTCTGCCGGTTTATTATTCGCGCGACGCCGCCACCATCGTCAGGCTTGCGCGCCGCCTTCCAAAATTGCTGGATAAGAAAAAGCTCATCCTCACTGATGAGTTCGAGGCCGGTTTCCTCCTGAAGCTTGAGTAGTTTTGAAAGCAGTTCGCGCCGAGCGGTTATTGTAAGCGGGCCCGGACCTTCGTTGCCGTTCATTCGCTTGTTGTCGCGTTTGCCGTTGGCCGGGTCACGGTAAACCAACAAGGTTTGCCGGAACTCGATTAGCTTCTCCATGCGTTCATCGCCGCTAGCCAGCAAACCTTCGCTCGCCTTGTCGCGATCAACCACGGTGCAGGTCCAACAACCGAAGCGGCTATTCCCACAGCTTGGCGTGCTGGTGTCGATCTGAATTGGGCATTCACCGCTGCTAGCGTTGGCGTAGAGTCGGTAAAGCGCGCGATTGTCTCCACCCCACGGATTTGGTTGCTGCAACAGATACGCCCAGACTTCCTCTGTTGTTAGGAACTCAATGGGATTGGAGACCCAGACGCGCGGTAAGTCAGGATGCCGCCGCAGATTGTTTCGTGTTTCACGGCCCGCCATTGTTTGAGCGCGAGTCGAGCTTTCAGCGCGGCGAGCTCCCAAGTGAAGGATGGCTTCGCCCCAATGACCTACTCGCTTCTTAACAAAAACGTTGACCGGGTCAATTTTCATTCGCTGCGTACACCAACGGAAGGTGCGGTTCGGCGGCGGATAACCACGACCGATGATGTTGGTCCAAAATGTCTCTTCGGGAGGCGGCTTCAACAAATGAGCCTCGATGTTGAGACCATGCTGAATCGACACTCGGCGCATCTGATCGAGTGTGCCTTCCACCATCTCTACGATTGCCGGAATCTCGACGCGGGTATCCGTACACACAACTGAAATCGGTTTGGTTCGCTTCTCAAGATCAACCGACAGAACGGTGTCAAAGATGAGAGAGGCAACCATCGTGCTGTCCTTGCCGCCGCTGAACCCAACGAGCCAAGGCCGCTCGTCTTCCAGGTATAGCCCGCGAAGAAACCCTTTGATGTCTTGATACACGGGAGGTCATCTCCTCACTTCGGCTGACGTGTCTCGCATTAGGCGCGTGGTGAACGGTAAAAACGCTGAATCCTACACCCGAAAGCCTGCCCAATCCTAGCAGAAACCGGCAGCTTGCCGAAGGCACTGAGTCCGCGCAATATGTGTTGGTTGAAATCTTGACCGATGAGCAGTCGGAGCATTCGTGCTCAGTCTGCGCTCGGGGAAGCCGACGGATTTTGCGTTGCGGCCTAGCCCCTACGTCTTAACACACCTCTCTGCCGCCGTTTCACGAATCGTCTTTCGGAGGTCCTTCATCACTTGTGAGAACATTCTTCCTTTGTCGCCACTAGCTCGTTGAGCTTGGGCCACGGCGAGCTTGCTGAAGAGTTCTCGCTTGAGTTGAAGCTTGCTGTAATCCGCCGTCGGCATCACTACCTTTCTACCTCTCCCTTCTTCGTGACGAAGGCTGGTTCGTTCTCCAATATGCGCAAGGCCAGTTAAACACTAGCTCACCACCCAAATTCCACTCTCACGAACTGCGTCGTAAATCGCGTCCGGTGCGAGGTCGGCACCATGGGGCCATTGGACCGCGCCCATGACAACACGTGCCTCGGCGAACAATGCTGGATCTCGCAGTGATTCGAAGATTGTGCCGTCAACCGTTGGGCTACTGAGAAATGCCCGCATATCCACCTTCCCGGTTGTGCCATCGACGAAACTCACATCGAGTTGCGCATCAGGAAGAACGACCACCGAGGTCACTCGCCAGGGAACCCTATGGCTGATCTCGGGCACTACTTCAACGGTTCGATCGGTCTCGGTGTTTGCAGTTGACTGCATAGATTCCAGTCCTCCATCAGTTCATCACGATGCTCTGTTGCCCACTCGAGGACTAGAGCCATCGCACGTCGCGGCAACGTGCCACGCAGTACACTTAGATCGCGTAGATCGATTTGCACTTCGTATTCGCCGTACAGCGCATGGAAATGAGGCGGAGGATGCTCCCGCCAGAACATTTGTATCACGATTCCATAGAATACGCTTAGCGTCGGCATTGCTCATCTTCAGAGTATCTTTACGTGATGATTCCTTCAAGATCTCTCCGACCTGAATCCTCTGTTACGGGCCGGCGTCTTGATGTTAGCATCACGGCTCGGCCGAGGAGCATTGCTGATGGTGAAGAAGCACGAAACATTCGGGTCGAATTCGGAATCAGCAATCACGCCGATGCAGTTGATGCTCGCCTTCGCCGGGCTGTTCCTGCTGAACCTCCTGTTGCGAGTTTTCTACATTCGTTACGACTTTGTGAACGGCGATGAAGGAGTGCGGGCCCTCACTGCAGTTCGAATGCTCGAAGGCGCCAGGCTTTACGCAGACGTGGTGACCGACAAGCCGCCCGGTGCTTCGTTGTTTTATGCGGCAGTCTTCGTCGTGTTTGGCCGCAGCATGAAAGCCGTGCATCTTGCTGCGATCGTTTGGAATTTTGCCACCAGTGTTGTCGTCTACCTGATAGCCGCTCGCTTCCACACCAGGCGTTTGGGATTGTGGGCGGCGTTGTTATTTGTTTACTTCAGCACCAACTACTTCACTCAGGATACGATGGCAGCGAATACCGAGTTGTTGATGGCCTTGCCTTACACGGCGGCCTTCTACGTCTTCATGCGAGGATGCCACCTCGCCTCCGGGAACGTCGAGCCCGAAGCCGGCGATGTTTCTATGATTGCGCTGTTCGGCGCCGGACTCCTGACCGCGATGGCCGCGTTGTTCAAACAAATCGGAGTTCTCAATCTGGGATTCTTCGCAATGTATGAAGTGCTCTCGCTCTGGAGAGTGCGCGAACGAATCTCATGGGCGTTGATAAGAAGAGCGATTCTCCGGCTGATGGTTGTCGGGGCCGGTTTTGTGCTGATCATCGCCGCGTTTGTTTTGTGGCTGACGTCACTCAACGCGCTTGAAGACTTTTGGCGAAACGCGGTTGTGCTCAATATGTTTTACATTGACTCCGAGCCGGCCGGTCTCTGGTTCAAGTTCATGAGCAGCCGCGGGGTGAGTTTTATCCTTTTCAACGCAGTGCTGTGGGTTCTTGCGGGCTGGGCGCTCTGGAGATCGATCAGATCGAACGGGTATGAAGCGCGAGGATCGGATCAGGCAGCGCAAATGGATCGCGCGCTGGCGTTGTGGGCAGCGGTGACTCTTGCGGCAGTGATGATCAGCGGGAGGTTCTACGGTCACTACTTCATCCCGGCGCTTCCCGCGCTTTCGGTACTCGCCGCTCGCGGAGCTGGACTGTTATCGATCGCACTGCGCGATCCGGCTTGCAGGAGCAAGGCGCGGGTCGGGCTCGCCATTCTGAGCGTGTTCTTCATTGTCGGTCTGATTCGATCTCATCATCGCACCGCAGTTCTTGCGTACGAAACGATCACCGGAACTCGCACACATTGGAGCGCAGATTGGGGGATGACCCGGCGCGAGCAGGAAGCCGAGGTCGTGTCAGAGTATGTGCGCCAGAGGATTGCTCCGGGAGAGCCGCTCTACATCTGGGGCTACGCGCACGACGTGTTTTGGCGCACTCAATGCCGGCCGGCCTCGCGTTATTTGACACCGTACTTCATCGACGGTCGGTTCGCCGACGCTGAAGCGACGGTCTCATCATCCGGGGAACAGTTCAGACGCGAAGCCGCGGCCAATTTGCTTGCAGACCTCCAACATTCAAAACCGAAAGTGATATTGGACGTTGAAGGAAACTTCAGGGCGTTGCCTTATCCCGAGTTGGTCGACTACGTTGATAAGAACTACCACGAAGACGGCAATGCCGGTCCCGATTCCGCGCGCCCGTTTCTAGTCCTGAGCTCCAATGACCTTTCGATCAAATAGCGAACCGTAACTCGCATGGCTGGATCATTTTTCTGCTGTTACAATACGCGCTTCCAACAACTCATTCCCACTGGAAATCCAGGAGGATCGCTATGAAAGCGAAGGCATTTGCTTTTGCGGTTGCGCTCGTCGTTGTAGCGTCGACTACTGAGTTGGCACAGAAGCGGGCGCAAAGCTCACCCGCTTCCGGTTATCTGACTCCGCCGAAAGTTATCGTAGACATACTCGACGCAGCGCCGCCGCCTACGGTGATAGTCTCGCCCGATCATCGGGTGATTGCGTTGCTCGACCGGCGAAGCATGCCGACAATATCCGACCTTGCCGAACCCATTCATCGAATTGCCGGCGCACGTATAAATCCCAAAACCAACGGGAGACAGCAGCGCACTGGACGCGTCTTCGCTGTCACCGTGAAGTCCATCGCTGACGGCATGGAGACGAAGATAGCCGTTCCGGCCAATGCGAACATCGGCAATGTAAGCTTCTCGGCCGACGGCAAGCGAATCTCTTTTACCAACACACGAGACAACGGAATTGAGTTGTGGATCGCAGACGCAAGAACTGGTCAGGCAAAGCTGGTGAGCGGGCCCGAGCGTCTCAATGCAACCGGAGGTGATCCGGTTGACTGGTTGAAGGAAGGGACAACGCTGCTGGTTCAACTCGTGCCTGCGGGCCGCGGACCCGCGCCCGAGGAGCCTCGAGTTCCAACCGGCCCGAACATTCAGGAAAATCAAGGCAAGGCCGCTCCCGCCGAAACCTACGAGGACATGATCAAGAGCACTCATGATGAAGACTTGTTTGAATACTATTTCACGAGCCAACTCGCGCTAATCGACGCCGCTACCGGGCGCAAGACGATGGTCGGCAGGCCAGGCATCCTGGAGAACGTAACGCCGTCACCGAGCGGGGAGTTCATTTTGGTGTCGCGAATAAAGCGGCCGTTCTCGCGACTCGTGCCCATGAGTGGATTTCCAAAAGAGATCGAGATCTGGAATCAACGCGGAGAAATTGTGAGGAAGATCGCCGATCTGCCGTCATCAGAAGGCGTCCCAATCAGCGGAGTCGAAACCGGACCCCGCAACTGCCGCTGGCGACTCGATCAACCCGCGACAATCACATGGGTTGAGGCGCTTGATGGAGGCAATCCGCGAAACAAGGTTCCCTTCCGCGATCGTGTGCTGGCTCTCGCGGCGCCGTTTTCAGGTGCGCCTGTTGAAGTAGCCAAGACCGAATGGCGATTCGGTGGCCTCTCTTACACCGAGAAGGGCATAGCGCTGTTGAGCGAGTCTGATCGAGCGTCGCGTCGCACGCGAACGTGGATTCTGGAAGCGGGCGCTGAGCCGCGCAAGCTGTGGGACCGCAGACAGCAGGATGCCTACACGAACCCGGGCACGCCGGTTGTTCAGCGAGACAGCGGCGCCTCGCGCGGCGCGGGAGGCGGAGGCTTCGGCGGCGCAGGCGCAGGCTTGGTCCAGCAGAATGGAGATTCCATCTATCTGATCGGCATCGGTTCGTCGCCCGACGGCGATCGCCCGTTTCTGGATCGTCTCGATCTCAAAACGCTCAAGACCGAACGCCTCTTCCGATCGGCGGAGAAGACTTATGAATCGATCGTGGCTCCGCTCGATCCCGATGCGAAGAGCATTCTCACTGAATATGAAACACCGAGCGATCCGCCTAACTACTATGTGCGAGATCTCACAAGCGGCGCCAGAAGAGCGTTAACCAATTTCAAGGACACCGCGCCTCAGCTCGCGGGCGTTGAGAAGCAATTCATCACCTACCAGCGGAAGGATGGAGTGAAGCTGTCGGGGACGTTGTATCTGCCCCCGAGTCATAAGAGCGGCGAGCGGCTCCCGCTGTTGATGTGGGCCTACCCTCGCGAGTTCACTGACACCGACACCGCCGGCCAGGTTTCGGGGTCGGCTTATCGCTTTACTCGAGTCAGCGGCATTTCGCATTTGTTTCTTCTGACTCAGGGCTACGCGATACTCGACAACCCGACGATGCCGATTGTGGGACCGGGAGAGACCGCCAACGACACCTACGTCGAACAACTGGTCGCAAGCGCCGAAGCTGCCGTCAACAAAGTAGTCGAGATGGGAGTCGCCGATCGCGATCGCATCGCTATTGGAGGTCACAGCTACGGCGCGTTCATGACCGCGAATCTCCTCGCGCATTCGGATCTGTTTCGCGCAGGCATCGCGCGCAGCGGCGCATACAATCGCACCCTTACTCCGTTTGGTTTTCAAAACGAGCGCCGTACCTTCTGGGAAGTTCCGGACATCTACGGCAAGATGTCGCCTTTTTTCTACGCGAACAAAATCAAGGCGCCGATTCTGCTTATCCACGGCGAAGCAGATGACAATGCGGGGACTTTTCCGATTCAGTCCGAGCGGTTCTATATGGCGCTGAAGGGCCACGGCGCTACCGTGCGATATGTAACGTTGCCGTATGAGGCCCACGGCTATACCGCTCGCGAGTCCACGTTTCACACGCTGGCGGAGATGATCAACTGGCTGGATAAGTATGTTAAGAACGCGCCGGCCAGGGATGGCGCGGCCGCGCACACAAACTGAATTGCATCGGGCGATTGAGTGCGGCTCAACCGCCCAATTATATTCGCTTGCGGTCCTTCACGCGGATGACGAATTTCAGGCCAGACCAGATTTCGTTGACTGCGCAAACCTTGACGTCGACGAGCCCAGCGTTGAGTCCGATCTCGCGAACCGAGTTGTCGGACAAATTCGTGTTGACGCCTGAGGCTTTCTTCGGCCACGCAATCCACAACATGCCTGCGGGCGCGAGCTTCAAAGCGAGCAGCGGAAAATTTCGAATAAGCTCGCGTTGCGATTTCACAAACAAAAGAATTAAGTCGAGATTGCTCGTAGTGCTCGCGACGAACTCAACTCCCTCGGGCAGTCCGATCAGCTCGCTTCGAAAGCGAGGCGGCGCGTCGATCATAGCCACGCGGAAGCCTTGCTTTATTCCCAGTTTCTTGACCAGCGGCGTTCCTGAATAACCAGCCACCTTTTTCGTCACTCCAATTCGATTCCAAAATGTTCGCGCAACGCCGCCTTCCATTCTTCATCAGTGCGAAGCTCGCGTTGTTGCTTATCGCCGCGTGCGGTGATGATCAATCGCATATCGCTTGCGGTGATTCGTCCATCTTCGGTCGCTCGAGTGCACGCGCGGCGCTGAGTGAAGATCGATTCAGGCGAGGTCTGATGATAGTGACACATATCTGCGAAGTCGGAGTATTCGTGCGGGTCGAGCGTAAACCGATACTCGGGTTTCCACTCATCGCCCTTACGGCGCTCTACGATTACATGACCATCTGAATCCACCAGGCGATAAGCATCCTCACCTTGCACTTGTTCACCGCGATCATCTAACAGCAGCGGCTCGCGAAATGAATCTCCAAAACCGACGTCGGCAAGCCATCGATCTTCGAGTTGAACCATCAAAGTCATATGATCGAACGGCGGATCGAAGCCTCCTTCGTCGCGTGCGACTCCCGCCGACAGCATCGACACCTCAAATCCCATCGCGCGAAGCAGCGCGCAGAAGGCGCCGTTCAATTCATAGCAGATGCCGCCACGCCGCTGATCGACGATCTTACTCACCACTTTCTCCTGATCGAGGATTATTCGCCGGCCAAGATGATTGTCGAGGTTCTCAAATGGAATCGACAGCAGGTGCGCCTTGTGCAGCTCGCGCAGCGTCTCTGACGTAGTATCGAGCGGCCCGCGATAGTTCATTCGCTTCAGGTATGCTTCGATGTTCATGGCCTGTGATATGTGAGTATGGCGAAGCGGGGATTCGCGCGCAACAACGGGCGTTCGATCTTGTCTGCTTGTCACTAAATAGACCGGCGAGTAAACTATGCCAAATTTCGGGGGCGCTTTCATGTCAGTCGGGCAAAACGTCTTACGCAAAGAGGGCCTGGACAAGCTTACAGGCGCGGCGCGCTACATCGACGACATCACGCTTGACGGCATGCTTTACGGAAAGACGATTCGTAGCACCATTCCAAGAGGACGAATCAAATCGATCAAGATGGATCCCGCTTTCGACTGGTCGCGCATCGTCGTCGTCGACTATCGCGACATTCCCGGCGACAACTACGTCGCGCTGATCGAGAACGATCAACCGCTGCTGGTCGAGTCCGAGGTTCGGCACTGCTATGAACCGATCTTGCTGATCGCGGCTGAAACCAGGCATCTGATGCAAGAGGCCGCCGGCAGAATTCAAATCGAATACGAAGAATCAACTCCTGTTCTGACAATTGAACAGTCCGTTGCCTGCGATGAAATTCTTTTCGGCAACGACAATGTCTTCAAGCGATTCCTTATCGGGCGAGGCGACATCGATGAAGGATTCGCGGCCGCCGATCGAATCATTGAAGGCGAATATCGAGTCCCACATCAGGAGCAGCTCTACATCGAGCCGCAGGGAATGATCGCGATTCCCGGAGAAGGTGAGATGACCGTGATGGGCTCGATGCAATGCCCTTACTACGTACACAAAGCCCTGAAGCAACTGCTGAATCTCGCCGACGAGAAGACCATTGTGATTCAAACCACAACAGGCGGAGGCTTCGGTGGGAAAGAAGAGTACCCATCGATGATTGCGGCGCACGCGGCATTGCTTGCGCAGAAGGCGCGCCGCCCAGTGAAAATAATCTACGAACGAGACGAAGACATCGCGGCCACAACAAAACGCCATCCGGGAATCATTCGTCACCGCACCGGAGTCACCCGAGACGGCCGATTGACTGCGTCGGAGATCGACATCGTGCTCGATAGCGGAGCTTACGTGACGCTCACTCCGGTCGTGCTTTCGCGAGGCGCGATTCACGCGCTCGGGCCTTATCGCTGCGATAACGTCAGGATCACCGCGCGAGCCGTTGTGACCAACACCCCGCCCAACGGCGCGTTTCGCGGTTTCGGCGCGCCTCAAGTGACCTTCGCGTACGAGATGCAAATGGAAAAGATCGCCGCCGAGTTGGGCATCGATCCGCTCGAGTTGCGACGAATGAATATGCTTCGCGAAGGCGACATCACCGCGACCGGGCAGCGCTTGACCTGGAGCGTTGGATCGGAAGACGTGTTGAACGCGGCGGTCGAGCGATCCGGATACTTGAACAGGGATAGACAGGATGGACAGGATTTGAAGATTAAACAAAACAAACGGCGCGGAGTCGGGCTGTCCTTCTTTCTTCACGGGGCTGGGTTCACCGGCAGCGGCGAAGCTCGAATGAAGGCCCAGGCCGGAGTCGAAGTAACCGGCAATGGGCGCGCTCGCGTGCTGTCTGGGTCCACAGAGATTGGCCAAGGCACGCGCACGATCTTCTGTCAGATCGTAGCCGATGAGTTGGGAGTCGATTTCGACGATGTCGACATTGAAGATCCAGATACATCAAGAGTGCCTGACAGCGGACCCACCGTCGCTTCGAGAACTACGATGGTCGTCGGCAGGGTCGTGCAGCTTGCGGCTCGCGAATGCAAAGACAAGCTGATCAATTTCGTCGGCGAACGTTTTGGCGAGCCCGAGGCCGAACTCATCACCGGCAAGTTCACCGCCAACGGAAAGTATCTGGCGAGCTTAAGTGAAATCGCGCACGAGTACATTGCGCAATTTGGCGAGCTCCGTGCTTACGCTCGGTACGCTTCGCCACCGGAGATCGAATGGAACGATGAGACATACTCGGGCGATGCTTATCCGGTTTACTCGTGGGGCGCGGAGGTCGCCGAAGTTGAAGTCGACATGGACACTTACGAAGTGACGGTGAATAAGATCACCACCGCTCAGGACATCGGCCGCGCGATTCACCCGGTGCTTGCGGCCGGTCAGATCGAAGGCGGCACGCTTCAAGCGGTGGGCTACGGCTTGCTCGAAGAGCTGGTGTGGGACAAAGGGCGCATCATAAACAATCGACTGACGAACTACATCATCCCTACCTCGCTCGACGCGCCGGATATGGAAACGATCGTGATCGAGAAAGAGTATCCTCACGGACCTTTTGGCGCGAAGGGCGTCGGAGAGTTACCGATGGACGGAGCAGCCCCGGCGATTGCAGCAGCTGTGTTTAATGCCACCGGAGTCTTTGTAAATGAGATTCCAATCACTCCCGAACGATTACAAGCGGCGATAGAAAGCCTTAACCACAGATGAACACAGATAAACACGGATAAGAAATGTTGGAAGATGTAAGCAAGGAATTTGTTCTGGCAAGAAAAGACACCGGTATTTTTGTCGATCTGTGTTGATCTGTGTTCATCTGTAGCTGCTATTATCTGCATGACTTTGCGATTTCAGATTAACGGAACGAACCGCGATGTTGATGCGCCGCCGATGAAGCGCCTGCTTGATGTGCTTCGCGAGGACTTGCGGCTCACCGGAACGAAAGAAGGCTGCGGCGAAGGCGAGTGCGGAGCTTGCTCGGTGATCGTCGACGGCGAAGTGATCAACTCCTGCCTCGTTCCGGTTTGTCAGGTGAACGGCTCGACCATTCTAACCGTCGAAGGGCTCGCGCGAGATGGGCGGCTCGATCCGCTCCAGCAGGCTTTCCTCGAGTGCGGAGGCGCGCAGTGCGGAATCTGCACTCCGGGCATGCTGATCGCCGCTCGCGCGCTCTTGGATGAGAATAGTGATCCCTCACGAGATGAAATCAAAGAAGCTATTGCCGGGAATCTATGCCGGTGTACCGGGTACGTTAAGATCATCGACGCCATCGAACAAGCCTCGGCGATGAAGCAACGCCGATGAGTATCAGTTATGTTTCTTGATGAAGAGCTGAGCGAACTGAAGGACCGAATATCGCAGATGTCAGATCGCGAGCTCTTGCGGATAGTCGAAGTTGAATACAACGACTATCGCAAGGAGGCACTCGAGTTCGCCGAACAGGAACTTCACAAACGCAGCGTGCCTTTTGAAAAGTCCGAACCCGCACTCGAATCCGCCGACGCGGAAGTTGCCGATTCAATCGATCCGGTCAGGAGCATTGCGCCCTGCCGCGAATGCGGTGGCGTGATGCGCTCGGGCATGCTATTCGCGGACAAGGAGCTCACCTTGCTCTTTAGCGATAACAATGAGGAACGGTTCGTTCAAGCCTTCGCGTGTAAGACTTGCGGGGCAGTCAGACTGGCAGTCGATCTTGAGACTGAGGTGGAAGGCTGACTGTGGATCGCGCGCAGACATAAATGACTTTGAACCCGACAGCGCATTCTCCAACGACTCTCGCAGAGGCTTACGGTCTTCTGTCTGAGCGCGGCGCCTTGAAGATCATCGCCGGCGGCACGGACTTGATGGTCCTGATGAACGCTCACATGCTCGACGCCAGCGAGTTTCTGGACATTTGGCGCATGGATGAATTGCGAGGCATAGAAGATCAGGGTGATGCTCTGCGAATCGGCGCGTTGACTACTTACACACAATTGATCAAGTCGGAGCTGATTCAGAAGCACGCGCCCTCGCTTATAGCCGCATCGCGGACCATCGGCGCGATTCAGATTCAGAATCGAGGGACGATCGGCGGCAACGTCGTTAACGCCTCGCCCGCAGGCGATAGCTTGCCGGTGCTCGCGGCTTACGATGCTGAAGTGGAACTCGGCGGTGCGCGCGGCACGCGGCGAGTTCCATTCAATCAGTTCTATACCGGCTATCGGCGAACCGTGCTTGAACCGGATGAGCTTGTGCTCGCTGTGCGCTTACCCAAACTCAAACAAGGCGAGGGTGATTTTTTCTGGAAGGTCGGCACTCGCCGGGCGCAGGCAATTTCGAAGACCGTCATGGCTGTGCGAGCGCGTATCGAGGACAGGAGAATTGATTCGATAAGCATTGCGGTCGGAAGTGTAGCTCCTACCGTAGTGCGGGCGTTTGGAACCGAGAAGTTGCTGACCGGCTCGGTGGTCGACAAGACGCTTATCAAGCAAGCGGGTGAAATGATCGCGCGTGAGATTACACCGATCACCGATCTTCGTTCGACCGAACGCTATCGTCGCGTCGTCAGCGGAAACGTGCTTGTGAAATTTCTTCGCCGGTTCATCAGTTGACTTGAACGTCTTTGCGGCCTTGCGACTTTGCATTGAGCTTGTCTCTCGCGCAAAGGCGCAAAGATCCGCAAAGCAAATGCTACGACGCGTGCCTCTCACGCCTGATTGCTAACGCCTTCGTCATGAACGCCTGCACTTCATCGCTGTAAGGCTTTGGGAAAGACGCCGGCCAAGTCTGCTTGTCCGAGTACATTTTGTTCAAGCCCTTTTGAATTTCAGGATCGCCGCCGGTGAAGCCCTGAACCAGCTTCGCCCATCGATCGGCAAGCGCTTGCACCTTATCGCTTGCCGGATCTTCGCCTAGAGCCGCTTCGACTTCCTTGATCAGTACCGGCCAATCGCGTTGAGCTTGTTCGATTGCTTCGCGCGGCACTGTTGCCGCGCGTTCGGCAATCTTTTGTTTCGCTTCTTCAGAGTAGTATTTGTCGGTCCATTTCATGTCCTGTTGCATATTGATCACCTCGATTAATTCTGCGAACACTTCCCAATCGGGCTCATCGGTCGAAGCCAGTACGCCTTCGACTCTTTCAATAGCCTTGACCGCAAGCTCGAGCCTGCGACGCCGTTCGACTATGATCTCGCGCTGGGTTTTCAGTTCTCCGGCCAGATCGAATGAGCCGCGATTGAGAATGCTTCTGATTTGTTTCAGAGAAAAGCCGATGAACTTAAGCGTGATGATCTGCTGAAGCCTAGCGAAGTCGCGCTCGCCGTAAAGCCTATGGCCTTTAGCAGTGCGCGCAATCGGCTTCAGCAAGCCGACACGATCGTAATGATGAAGAGTTCGCACGGTTATGCCGGCGAGTTTCGCAAACTCGGCGGTTTTGTAAAACCGTTCGGACCTTTTCGCCATCACCTTCATCGTCTTCCTCTTCCACAATCATCGTAAGGTGTGACGCAACGTCAGACGCAACAGATTTTTTCAACTCGTCAGGTGGTGCGAAACGGCTCAGGCGGCTTATCTTCAAAATCGCCTTCCACGAGTCAACAGATTGATAAGTGCGACGAATAACGCGGAGCCGATGATCGACCAAATGATCGGAAAGTGTTCGCCGGCGATGTCGGCGGTGAACAGTTGCGGCAAGTGAAGAGCATTTGCAAGCCAAACGCCGACAATTGCGCCGATGAAACCAAGCGCGATCGACACCAGGCATCCGCCGTGGCTATAACCGACTATCGCTCGGCCGATCGAACCGCACACACCGGCTACAATCAACAGAATCAACAACGAGGTGAGAGTCATCCGCTAAATCTCCTTTCAGTGATAGAGCGTCGGGACAATATCAAAGAATCCACGAGTTTCAAATCGATATACGAGATTCTCCTTCACTCGGTCTGAATTGTTTCCTTCAGCACGTCGCGAACCGATATGTCCATTGCGCGTACGAGGGAAGTAAGTCGGCCTGCGATTCTCAGCGCAAATGAAACGTGGTGATGTCAGGAAGGATCGCCTTTCCGCGACTACTTTTGTGCAACTGCCGGAGTGGCCGAGGTCAATTCGACTCGAACCGAACCCCACGGCGGTTCTGCTGTGATTAACACGGGCAATCGTCGCGAGTCGGTCGTGATGTACATTCGAAGATTGTAAAGCTTTTCGTTTTCTCTTCCTTTTGCCATGCTCGACGCGAGCATCATCGTATCGAAGCTTCCCGCGCGCGTCGTTATTTTCTCTTTGGCTTCCGGCCGAATTGTGATCGTGTAGAGCTTGCCGTCTTCGATTACCGTGAAAGTGCGCGACTTGCCCGGAGTCAAATCCATTCCTCGCATCGCGAAGATCAATCCCGCAAGATCGTAAGTGTCGGCGGGGATTTCGAGGCTTCCACCTCCGGCTATTTTAGCGGCACGATGTTGCTGATCGATTGTGACTGAAGACTCAGCCTGCTTTTTGCCGTGACGCATTCGCTTTTCTGCGCGGAAGGGTTGAAGTGTCGATGCGTTGATGAACGATTCGTAAACGTCATTGACCTTCAAGGCGAGACCGCTGACAAGTCCTACAGTCTTTGCTTGAGCGGTAACGTGAAAGGCGTCGATGCCATCGAAGTTGCGGTGTTGATCCGTTTCGATCGTCAGCTCGCCGGCTATCAGGAAATCGGCCCACGACACGTCATAGCTCAAACGTTCACCTGCGTTGAACGGATTGCGTGCAGCCAGGGCGGATGACGCAATCGATTTATCCGACTTGACGGCGCGAGTCTGCGCCGGTGAATTCAGCAGCAACAACGATGTGGAAGTCAACAGAAATAGAATTTGCTTGATCACTCGAACTCCAATCAGTTTCGATGTTCGCCCACGTGTGATGCTCCGAGATGAATTGATGATGCCTCCGAAAGCGTTAAGCTTGCAATCGAATTGGCTGAAAGAACGAAACCGACGATCAGCAGAAATAAAAAGAGGCTCGCGCGTTAGCGAGCCTCCGTCCTTTTCGCGAGTGTTAAAAAGCGAGTCTTATCGTTCACGCATCGACCCGGTGGTCGACGCTCCTTCGCCGCGACCGGCGTCCACAGTCGGTCGCGGCGATTTGAAATAATCTGAGGTAGGGTCAAGGGCCAGAGGCTGGAACGGATCCATAGGATTGCCATCGATTCGAACTTCGTAATGAAGATGAGGTGAAGTCGCGCGGCCAGTGCTTCCCGCGCGCCCAATGATCGTGCCGCGTTCGACGTGCATCCCCTGCTCGACATCGAAGCTCGAGAGATGCGCGTAGTGAGTCGCAACGCCGCCGCCGTGATTTATTATGATCATGTTGCCGTAGCCGTGATACCAACCGGCGAATTCGACCGTGCCCGCCTGGCTTGCGCCCACGGCATCGCCCCAATGCGCTTTCAGGTCGACACCCGAATGAAACTTCGCGCGGCGAGTGAACGGGTCCGTCCGATATCCGAAGCTGCTCCCGATCGATATGTTGGCTGAAACGATCGGACGCGGTGTGTACTTCTGATCCGGAGTTGCTTTTGAATCCAACCCTGCCGGAATCGCAATCGAGTTTACGTTCTTCTTGATCACATTCGGCGCGGGTGGAACAAGGACTAGTTCTGCTTCAACCGAAGGTTGTTTGATCTGCGGAGCAGGCAAAGTTTTTGTTTGAATGCGATCCTCATCGGTCATTCTCGGCACGAAGACGTCGACTCGCGGTAACGCGTATTGGGGGTTGGCCTTGGTTTGATTTGACTGCGAAGGCGCTTGTGCAAGGGCGACTGATGCGAATGATAAAAGAAGAAATGCTGTAGAACCCCTAACCAATCCTGCTCTGCTCAAAACCGTCTCCTTCCGAATCAGCGATGCTGCGCTGATATTCCCGTCCCAAAATGTTCGTTCGCTCTGTCTTAAAATCCCGGGGGTGCTTTCAAAGACGCGTCATTTTATGGTTTATAGAAGTTCAAGTCAACAAAAACAACCGAGTTAATATCTTGTAAATTTGTTGCGACCCGATTGCATTTATATGACCGGCTTTCGGAGTGGAGGGCCCGCCACGGCTCGGCTATAATTTGTAGGTCTACGAAGAACGGTGTAAGGAGAACAAGATGAAAGAAGTCAGTCCGCGCGAAGCGCACGACCTAATGCAAAATGATCCCGATTGTGTTTATCTGGACGTTCGCTCGGTGCCCGAATTTGAAGCCGCTCATCCCGCGGGAGCTATCAACATTCCGCTTATGCACCTGACTCCGGGAGTTGGAATGACTCCGAATCCCGAATTCGCCTCGGTTGTTGAAGCGAGCTTGCCTAAAGATTCAAAGCTCGTTATCGGTTGCAAAACTGGAGGACGCTCAGCTCGCGCGTGCGAGATAATGGAGCAGATGGGCTACAAGAATGTCGCCAATGTTCGAGGCGGATTCGCCGGCGCAATGAACAACCTCGGACAGATCACCGAGCCGGGCTGGAGCATGCTCAGCCTGCCAACTTGTTCTGATTGTAGCGAAGAATCGCGTTACGAAACTCTCTCGCGGAAAGCGCAGAAGAATTAGTTCGGCGGTTCAGTGCGAGAAGCCGACTGAACCGCCGAACTCAAGGTTAGAACTGGCCGCCTGATCTGCGTTGAATCTTCTCAGCCCTGCGTTGCGCCTGCGGGCTCGAGTCTTGACGCACGACTGGAGCTTGAGGCTGTCGCTGAGTCATTTGGCGCTGAGCGGTTTGCTGGCGTTGCATCACTGCTTGCTGTTCAGAATGCCGCTGCGCCTTCATCTGTTCGCGCTGTTGCGCCATCTGAGCTTGGACGGCAGCAGCTTGTTGAGCTCGCTGATTTCGCTCGATTTGTCGCTGCTGAACGAACGCCTGGGGAGGTCTTCGCTCCTGCTTTCTCTGCTGACGAGTCTGCTGTTGCTGCAAGACCTGCTGCTGTTGTTGCTGACGCTGGACTCGTCTCGTCTGTGCCTGCTGCGCAGCAGCCGCTTGCTGTTGCGCAGCGGCCTGTTGACGCTCGAGTCTTCGCTGCTGTCTCACCTGATTCTGTTGAGCCACCGACGAAGATTGTTGCTGGCGCTCGAGTCTTCGCTGTTGTCGCATCTGCTGCTGCTGCGCCTGCCGAGTCGCCTGTTGTTGAGCGGCCGCCGAAGTTTGCTGCTGACGCTCAAGCCGTCGCTGTTCCTTCATCTGCTGACGCGATTGCTCCACCTGAGCCTGCGCGGAGACCTGTCCTTGTTGTTGATTCGTTCGCACTTCTTCGCGCATAAGCTGACGCATCTCTCGCTTGGCAGACCTATCACCTTGCTCCGCTCGAGCGGCAAGCGCCGCCATCTGAGATTGCTGCTGAGATTGGCTTAATGGTTGAGCCAGGCCATCCGCTCTCCTGAAGCTCGTCACTTGCCCCGAGTCATTGACCTGTAGCTTGTTCGCCTTACGCGCGGATGAAACTGCCTGAACATTCAACGCGCTGGCGTCTGGTCGAACGGGCGAGGCGGATGGTGTCACGCTTGCGATCACCGGCGTGCCAAGCACAGCTTGTTCCTGACGCGCAAACCTGATTCTCCGGCGGGCGTCATCGCGATTCACCGCAAGCTGGCGAATTCCTTCGACAGAGAATGGGTCGAGCACGGCTCGCGACCTGGCAACTACCGCCGCATCGACCGTTGAGATCACAGTCGGATCGACCACTCGACTAAAGGCGCGAACCGGAACAACTGTGACGGCTCCGGGCGCGTTGAAGTTGATGAACGTTCGCTGAACATTCACAACGTTGATGACGTCAGCCGAAACAAGATAACGAGGCAGGAAATCAACGTCGTAGTATCTGGGCACGTAGACTTCGCTCGGGCCGAGAGGCAACCAGGCGATTTGATCCGCAAATGGAATGAAGGCAACCGGCGCCGGACAATAAGCCGGCCGAGTTCTGACTTCGACCGGAACCCAGAACCAACGATCGTTCACGAACGCCCATCGACCATAGTGATAAGGCGCCCAGCCCCACGCTTCAGACGAAACCCACGATGGACCCCACACGTCGTCAAGGTCCCAGTAGCCCGAACGAAACGGCGCCCAGCCCGCGCTCACACGCGGCGCCCAGCAATAACCGTAGTTGTTCACATCAACCCAGTCGCCATAATCGTCCAGATCGTAGATCCCAGGCACGTCAGCCGGAACGTAGCTGCAACTCAGCGACGTCCGGTACGGATCGTAGTAGGACGGATCTTGCAGATATGCATCGTAGCTTCTGTAACGTCCGTCATACACGCGCGGATAACGGCTGCGGTAATAACCGTCCACGATATTTCCCGCAACGTTGGGAGCTAATGTCGAAGCCAGCGCCTGAGACGACGACGCTCCGAAGAGCGTGAACACTTGGCCACGGTTTATGGTGCCGGTTCCGTCCTGGCCAACAACCTGAGCAAGCCCGCTCAACACGGATATGATCGCGTTGTTGCCGTCCATCCCGACTTGATATAGACCGGGCTGCTGAAAATCGACAGCACCGCACGGAGTCGCAACCTCGTACAACTCTCCCGATGACAGTTCGCCTACGTCGAACAACGCCGACCCGCTTCTTAGCGCGAGCTGCGTCCTCCGAGCCTCGAGCGACAGTAGATCCAGCGACGTGGCGGGGTTCAATTGAACGTAGTCGTGTCCGGTGAGCGCGATTGACGCGTGCCCGCCGTCGCGAACGTAAACTCGATCGCCGATCGTCACCGGAGTGTTGACCGCCGCCTCTGCCCAATCTGCCTGCCGGTCATCGGCTCTTGCGATGCCGACACTTCCATCAACCCGATCGAGGCGTGCCGCGTACGGCTGAACCGCCGTCGATGCGTTGGCTTGGGATTTGTTCTGTGTGAGCAGCCAGGCCACACCTCCGACCGCAATTAATAGCGCGAGCGCGCCTATGACTGTTGTGCGCGTCGAAACGCCTGATGCTCGTGTTATGAATCTTTTGAACATTGCCGTCTTCCTCCTGAACCCGCTTATGCACTCTCAACGTGCAACCCCAATGCCTCGACTCAACTCAATAGAAGCGATGCGCACCTGAGGGCTCAGGTTTACCGAATCTTTTAGGCCTTTGTTGTTGGTGATTTGCAGTCGATTAAGAAGTCGCAAAGATGCTCATTGCTTACACGATATCGTGTCGTGAATGACAATGATGCAGAGAGTGTATTCTGATAGTCGAATATACGAGCGTCTCTTCAGACATCGTCAACGGACTACTTGCCGTAAACGATTCGGCCGCCGACGATCGTGTACACAACATTCGTCTTCTGAATCTGATCGGAACTTATTCGAAAGATGTCCTGGTCGAGCACGACGATATCGGCGAGCTTTCCTGTCTCGAGCGTGCCTTTGTTTTTCTCACCGAACTCGGCGTAGGCGCACGACGATGTATAAGCGCGCACTGCTTCTTCGACCGAGATCTTCTGTTCAGGTCGCCAGCCGTTTGGGTTCTTACCGTCGATCGTCTGGCGAGTCACCGCCGCGTGAATTCCGAGTATCGGCGACAGCGGAGCTACGTACCAGTCGGAGCCGAAGACCAGGTTGGCGCCCGAATCGAGCAATGACCGAAACGCGTAACTCGTTTTGATTCGAACCGGGCCGATTCGCTTCTCGGCCCAGCGTCCGTCGTCGATAGCATGATAAGGCTGCATTGAAGCGATAACTCCCAGCTTCGCGAATCGCGCGATGTCCGAGGGTAGAAGGTGCTGCGCGTGTTCGATTCGAAAGCGGCGATCCCGCGGCCCATTTTCCTTCGAAACTTCTTCGAAGTAATTGAGCAAAATGTTATTCGCTTTGTCTCCGATCGCGTGCACCGAACATTGCAACCCGGCTTTGTCCGCGTCCTTGATGTTCTGTTTCAACTTGCCTTCAGGAATGTTGTCGTCAACCATCAAACCCGAAGTGTTGGGAGCATCGTTGAACGGCTCAAAGAATAAAGCCGTGGTTGATCCAAGCGAGCCGTCCATGAATGCCTTCAGTCCCCCGAGTCTCACCCAGTCATCGCCCGCTCCCTGGCGCGCGACGACATCGGCCTGACGTTTCCACTGGCTCATCGGAGTGCGAGCGTACACTCGCACTGTCAATCGACCTGAGTCGCGAAATTTCTGATAAGCGGCGTAGTCTTGCCACGGAGTGATGTCTTGAATTGAAGTCACTCCAACGCGCGCGGCCTCGGCGAGCGACGCTTTGAGAGCTTCGTCGCGTTCGGCGTCGGTGGCCTCGGGAATCACTCGATACATCAAGTCTTGCGCGTTGTCTTTCAAAACGCCGGTCGGCTCGCCGGTCTTAGCATCTCGCACGATTGTTCCGCCCGGAGGATCTTTGGTTTCTTTCGTAATGCCCGCTAATCGAAGCGCGGCGCTGTTTGCCAACGCCATGTGCCCATCCAATCGCGAGACGAATATCGGGTTGCTTGGCGTGAATCGGTCGACAAGCTCTTTGGTTGGAAGCGGGGCCCCCGGCCATCGTTCGTGATCCCAATCACCTCCGGCAATCCAACGTCCGGCAGGTAGTTTTGCTGCATGATTTTTTATGCGGCGAGCGAACTCTTCAACGGTCGCGGCGTCGCGAAGAACAACCGAGAGCAGATGAAATCCGCCTTCGATGAAATGAGTGTGATCGTCAATAAAACCCGGCAGCGCGAGTTTGCCCTGAAGATCGATCACGCGCGTCTTCGAATCAATAAGGTTTTTGATCTCCGCAGTCGAGCCAACCGCGATTATTCGCTCGCCGCGAGATGCTACGGCTTCAGCCCATGGCTGAGACTTGTTGCCGGTCCAGACGCGGCCGTTGATGATAGCTGTCTCTGCGTTTGGAGATGTGCGCGAGAATTCGGCGGCGACCTTTTCAGACACGAACGGAATGATATCGGCCTGCTTGCTGTTGTCAACGGTGAAGACTATAAGGATGTACTCGGCGCCGTTAGGCAATCGAATGTAAGCCGAATCGTGACGAGTGGAAGAAGTCCAGCCTGCCTTCGAATAGTACTGCGAGCCGGCCGGCAACGACTTGCCCGAAAACTTAGTCGCCTGATCGTCCGGATCGTCGCTCATCGCTTGCGGGTCACGATGCAACAAGTCCATCATCGCGCGACTGCGCGATGGTGAGATTCCCTTCGCAGTGACGATCTCATAAAACAGTCGCGCGACAGCTTCAGTTGTCAGCTTGTTGCGTCGTTCGAAGTTCGGCCCAAGTCCCTGACGCTCCCGCCCGTAAGGTCCGTCACCCCAGGTCTTTTGATTGACGTTTATCTTTTCGTAGCCGAGGCCGGCGAAGTACCGATTCACCGCGTCGCGTTTGTCCATCCATTCGCGAAGCGCAGCTTCATCGAGTTCCGGCCCGCCTGTTGTTCCGGTAAGCGAGTCGACAACATAATGCGTGGCGTCGTTCGACGATTCGACAATCATATCGTGCAAGGCGCGCTCGAGCTCAGGCGTCTGTTTCAACGCTCCGCTTTCCATTTGATGCTCGGCCGCAAAAAGATAAAAGAGCTTCACGACGCTTGCCGGATAGGTTTGTTCCTGGCCGCGGTGACTCGCCCAGAAGGGATGCTCGCGGTCATTGAGATCTATGATGGTGAGCGCGATTTTATCGGCGGTCAGCCCTCCCCCACCGAACTTCTCGACGGCAGCAGCGATCACATCGTGAACGAGCTTCTCAAGCCGCGGCGACTTAGCGAAATGTGATCCTGATTCGCCCGCAACGGTTTGCGCGAGACTCTGATCGTTAAACAGTGCCAGAGAAATCAGAACGAGTTTGAGAAAGCATCGACACAGTTCCCGCGCGGAAATCATCTTCACCTCCAATGACGCTTGAGAAGATTAATTTAGGTTTTCGCGGATGTAAAAGGGCGTGCGCGGAGTCTCAGCGATCCACCTCAGTCAACTATTGCGAGCGGGTGATCTTGCCTCTCGATCTGATCAATTCAGTTTTTCTTGTTGCTCTTCCAGACGACTTCCGACACTCGAGACAACTGTTCGCGAGTTTGAGCGCCTTCGATCATCACAACATCCTTGCCGCGAAGCTCGATTGAAGCAAGGCCTTCATTTGTATCACAGATCGCCGATTGCGAAGCTGCGATCAAAGGCTTGGCGAGCTTGTATCGCTTCGATGTGCGATCTGCATAAGCCGCGAAAAACTCCTTCGCATCATTGTCCGTGTCCCACGTCGTGTATTGAGCCAGTAACACCTCGCCGGTCGTCTTGTTCTCGTAAAGCAAGTATCGATCGCCTCCCCATCCGGCGGCCGCTGTCCGAGCCGCGCGCTTCGGAATAAACTCCGCGAGGGCGACGAAGTAGCCAAACTCGCCATTGACGTCCGCGTCAGCTCGCTTCCAGTCAGCGCCAAGCGCAGATGAAAGATCGGGAATTTCGATCTTCACTGGATCGTCGCGCGTCAAAAATTTCTCGGGATGCATTATTTGTTCGGTCGATGCGGGCAAACCTTGATATCCAGCATCGAGAGTCTTCCACGAACGGCCTTTCAACACCGCCGCTACAAAACCGGCTCCGTACAAATATGGAAATTGTAAGTTCTCTTTCAAGACGTTCGGGGCATTCGCGAGCACCGGATAGCTTTTGGCGTCGTTGTCGCTTTCCTGTTCGATCATGTTGCCGGTGAGCGCGCCGATCTTGCCGATATCGAACTTCATCCCCTGTTGTTCGAGGTCGTACTCGATCATCACCAGAGTAGCCTCGCCTTCAACCAGCGCGTGTGCAGCAAGCTCGGCGTCTGAATCCCCTTTCGGCCAACCTTCGAAACGCCGAAGATTGAAATGCTGATCCTGAAGCGCGTGAACCAGCTCGTGCGCGATCACTCGCTTCTGTTCCGAGATCGGCAGCCACGCGGCAAGATAAAACTCTTTGGTCTTCGGTTCGTAGAAGCCGGCAACCTGTTCGCGAAGAAGCTGAACGATGTAGTCACGAAGCTCAAAGCCTTTGCGAACCAGTCCGAGTTTCGCCAGTGCCTTCTGAGTAGCAGCAAACTCTTCGGCTGGAGTGTTCTCGTCGAGGTCTTGAATTACGGACTGTTCAATCTCGTCTTTAGTTTTGAACGAGCTTTTTACGCCCTGGATGATGTCCAGCTCACGCAGGCGGCTGACAACCTTGAGTATGTCTTCGGTCGAGTTGAGCGATGCCGCGTCAGGCTTGAGGATCGAAGCGGCGCGCTGCCGGGCCCCGCTCACTGAAGCCGCAAGCAAGACTAACGACAAAAACAGCGCCACGCATGCGGTCAACCTCTTATGCATCTGAGACCTTTCTCGGTTCGTTACGGATTTTGGGTGATTGTCTGCTTGCCAAGGGAGATTGTCAATTTTTCTAAATGATCGCCACTCGTTCGGCGCAACGTCCAACCATCCAATTCGAAGACACGAGCAAGTTTGGAGTAGTGGACTGCTCTGATCGATGGCATTAAAGAAGCGATCTAGATCGACGCGAGAATATCAACACGGTCGGTGCTAACCAGGACAGGAGGCACCCAATCCTCTCCTTGCTTAACAAAACCGGATTCTTCCAGAACGTCTTCCAACGTTCCCATCTCTTCACACGTCGAAAGAAATCCCGCAATCGCATCGCGAATATTTAGTCGCGCCTCTGCGAGATCTTTGCCGCACGAAGAGACATCGAGAGGCACGCAGTGCGCGATTATCACGAGGCCTTCTTCAAAATAAACAACGGGGATTGGTTGAAGCTTCACGCTCGCTCTCCTGGTCTAAATCAAATACTTCGCGCGCAAGATCTCAACGTGATGCCGCTCGTGACCTGCAAGCACGTAAGCGATCCCGCGAACCGACATTTCATTCTTGTTTGCGACTCCGCGGCGGCTCCATGCTTCGCCATCAAAACTCGAGAACAGCGAAATCGTAGCGCGCCGAACGATTTCGAACTCGTCGATCAGATCTTTCAAGCTTCGCCTATCGAACCCGCCTCCCAGAACGTAGTCGTCCTGTTCATAGCCTGCGAGCGGCGTCGCGTCTCCTCGTGCAAAACGGAGCGCCCGATAAGCCAAAATTCGTTCGCCATCCGTTATGTGGCCGATGACTTCTTTGACGCTCCATTTCCCTTCCGCATAACGATAGCTGCCGCGAGTCTCGGGTATACTTCTAAACAGCCCGAGCGAATCGTCGAGCTGAGTTCCGAGTACGGTAACAATATCGCCCGCCGGCACTTTCGAAACGTAGCCTTCACAATAATCCGGATATTCAGACTTGTCGGGACGCGAATAAGCCGCTGTCGTCATTGCAAATCCTTTCGCGAAGTTGGATTGTTAGCTGCTCGGCGCAGAAGCGCGTTCTTTCTTATACGGCTGGCCCAGGTACTTCTCTGCTGCCCGCTGCGCGCCGTTATAGTTGTTCCCGCTTTCCTTCGCCTTGTTGTATTCGGCAACCGCGCGATCGCGATTCTCTTCCGCGTCCCACGCATTGCCTCGCTTGATGTACGACCATACCTCGAGCCATGAAGGCTCGAGATCGCCGCTCAGCGTTTCGGTGAACGCGTCGCGCGCTTTCTGCCAGTTGCGCTGCTCGAGGTACAGCAGACCGAGGTTGTACCACGCCCACGACGAACGAGAGTTGAGCTTCAGCGCTGAGCGAAACTGCTCTTCGGCTTCCGCGTATTCCTCGCGTTGAAAATTTTGTATGCCACGCCGCACGACTACCGAAACGCGCATTGCATCGTTGATCCTCAGATATTGATTCTCGGGATCGACGACGACGCTGAGAGGTTTGCCGTCGCTGGACAAATCGAAGTCGACCGATGTGCCTTGCATATCGAGAGTCGTCTTCGTCTCGCGTCCGCCTTCGGATTCGAGAGCTACGGTGACCGGTCCGTGAAACGAATCCATGTTTTGTCGGATGGTTCCTCTGACCTTGAACTTACTTTCCTTCGTC